>Ga0308157_10004553_pt1 | contig 18317 bp, 18 predicted proteins | sample PhyBR1_FD_201035 | JGI IMG/M metagenome (GOLD analysis project Ga0308157, IMG submission 201035) | Phyllosphere microbial communities from UC Gill Tract Community Farm, Albany, California, United States - DLSLB.R1 | ecosystem: Host-associated > Plants > Phyllosphere > Unclassified | place: USA...
GCTCGACGACCTTCTGACGCTTGCGCGCCTCGGCCTTCTTCTTCTGCTCCTGGAAACGATGCTTGCCGTAGTCCAGGATCTTGCAGACCGGCGTCTCGGCGTTGCCGACGATCTGGACCAGGTCCAGGCCGGCCTCCTCGGCCGCTTCCAGCGCCGACGACAGCGGCATGACGCCCTGTTTCTCGCCGTTCTGGTCGATCAGCAGCACGCGCGTAGCGCGGATTTCCTGGTTGATGGGCGGCCCGTCCTTGACGGGCGGCGCTTGCATGGGACGGCGAATGGGCGTCGTTTCCTTATGTGGTCAGAAGAGCAGGCGAATAATCTCGCAGGGATCAGCGCGCAACGAAGGGCGGCGTTCCCGGCGGCGGGAATATGACGATAGAAGCCCTGAAATTCAAGGCTGGTCGGGGTTTGAAGCAATGATGTAGGCGTCGTGCAGCGCCAGCACCCCTTCAAAGACGTGATCGACCGTCAAATCCTCGATCGGCGCGAACTGACCGCGCGTCTCGTTGGAGGCCACGGTGCGCGTCTTGGGCCCCCAGGGCCCGTAGAGCCACCACTCGGTCGGCCCGAACAGGCCCAGCGTCGGTCGGCCCAGCGCCGCTGACACGTGCATCAGCCCTGAGTCATTGCCGACGAACAGGGCCGCGCGGTCGATGACGGCGGCGGAACACAGGATGTCGCCCTTGCCCACGCAGTCGATGGCGCGCTCGCCCGCCGCTTCCAGCGCCGGGGTCGCCGGGGGCCGGTCGCCGGGACCGCCGACAGGCATGAAGCGCCAGCCGTCAAAGCGCGGCTCGGCCTTCAGCTTCTCGACCAACTGACCCCAGCGGTCGGCGGGCCAGGACTTGCCCGGCTGGTGGGCGATGGGCGCGAGCGCGATGATCGGCCCGGCGCCCGGCCCGGCGGCCAGTTGCGGGTCGATGACGGCGGCGGCCTCGGCGCGGGCCTGGTCGTCGAGGAAGATTTCGGGGGCCAGGGGCGTATCTGAGCCCATCAGGCGCGACACCATCTCGACCTTGCGCAGGCCGGTTTCCCAACGGCGGTTATAGACGATGCGGCGCTTGGCCGGGATCAGATAGGCCAGGGCCGAGCCGCGGATGTCGACGACCAGATCCCACTTCGTCCCGGCCACCTGCTTCCACAGATCGAGCCAGTGTCCAGCGGCCCTCTTTTTGTCGAGGATGATGACCCGCTCGACGTTGGGGGCCGAGCGGAAAAAGGGCGCGGGGGGGCGGCCGCAGGCGACGGTGATCTGAACGCCCGGCAATTGACGCGCGATCTCGCGGATCACGCCGGAGGAGATGACGCAGTCGCCGATCCGGTTCGAGCTGACAAAGAGGGCTTTGGGTGCGGACAAGCGGGGCTCTCGCGGCCTGTGAAGAAACCCGGTCTCTGCTAAAGCCATTCCGCGCCGAATGACAGTCCGAGGAGTTTTCATGGCCGACTTCGAAACGCTCGCCCGCCCCGACGGCGAGACCCTGGCCTTCAAAGCGATCGCAGGTGCTGGTCCGACCGTGGTCTGGGTCGGCGGTTTCCGTTCGGACATGGAGGGGACCAAGGCGTTGGCCCTTGAGCAGGCGGCGCGCGAGCGCGGCTGGAACTATGTCCGCTACGACCACTTCGCCCACGGGCAATCGTCCGGCGACTGGAAGCAGGCCACGATCGGCCGCTGGCGCGAGGACGCGATTGCGTTGATCGACAGCTTTGACGGCCTCGTGATCCCGGTCGGTTCGTCCATGGGCGGCTGGGTCGCCCTGCTGGCGACCCTGGCGCGGCCTGAGCGGATCAAGGGGCTGGTCCTGGTCAATCCGGCGCAGGACTTCACCGAAAAGCTGATGTGGCCGGGTCTGGCCGATCACGAGCGCCAGGCCATCCTGCGCGAAGGCGAGACGGTGATCACCGAGGCGGGGCTGGGGTCCTATGTCCTGACCCGGCGGATGTTCGAGGAGGCGCGCGACTGGCTGCTGCTGGACGGCGTGATCGAGGTCGCCGCCCCGGTTCACGTGCTGCAAGGCCGCGCCGACGACGTGGTGCCGTGGCGCCATCAGGTCGAACTGGTCGAGCGCCTGAGCGGCGGTGATGTGCGCCTGGACCTGATCGAGGGCGGCGACCACCGGCTGTCGACACCCGCCGATCTGGCGCGTCTGGTTGCAGCGGTGGAAGCGATGCGGGGCTAAGACCGCCCCTTTCCTCCCCATTTCATGGGGAGGTGGCGCGGAGCCGCAGGCGACGTGACGGAGGGGGCGACTCCACGGCTGATCGCGGCGTCGCCCCCTCCACCGCTACGCGGTTCCCCTCTCCATGAAATGGGGAGGAAAGGCTGAACTCGTCACAAAATGAACCGGCTCAGGTCGATGTTCTTGGCCAGTTCGCCGACCTTGTCGCGCACCTGATCGCCGTCGAAGGTGAGAGTCTGGCCCGACAGATCTGAAGCCTTGAAGCTGGTCTCTTCCAAGACCCGCTCCAGCACGGTCTGCAGCCGGCGCGCGCCGATGTTCTCGACCGTGTTGTTGGCGGCCACGGCGGCGTCGGCCATGGCTTCAACCGCATCCTCGGTGAAGACCAGGGTGACGCCCTCGGTTTCCAGCAGGGCCTGGTTCTGACGGATCAGATTGGCCTCGGGCTCGGTCAGGATGCGCTTGAAGTCGTCGCGGGTCAGGGCCTTCAGCTCGACCCGGATCGGCAGGCGACCCTGCAGTTCCGGCAGCAGGTCCGACGGCTTGGCCACATGGAAGGCGCCCGAGGCGATGAACAGGACATGGTCGGTCTTCACCGGTCCGTACTTGGTCGACACCGTGGTGCCCTCGATCAGGGGCAGCAGGTCGCGCTGCACGCCTTCACGTGAAACATCGGCCCCGGAAGCGCCCTGACGCGCGGCCACCTTGTCGATCTCGTCCAGGAAGACGATGCCCTCGTTTTCGGCCAGCAGCAGGGCCTCCTTGGTCAGGCTTTCCTGATCCAGCAGCTTGTCGCTTTCCTCAGTGGTCAGCGGGGCCATGGCCTCGGCGACCGTCAGCTTGACCGTCTTGGTGCGCCCGCCGCCCATCTTGCCCAGCAGGTCCGACAGGTTCAGCAGGCCGACGTTGCCGCCGCCGCCCGGCATATCCAGACCCTGCAGGGGCGAGGTCGTATCGGTCAGGGCGATCTCGATCTCCTTGTCGTCCAGTTCCCCGGCGCGCAGCTTCTTCCTGAAGGCGTCGCGGGTGGCCGGCTGCGAGCCCGGTCCCACCAGGGCGTCCAGAATCCGGTCCTCGGCCTGCCCCTCGGCGCGCGCCTTGACCCCGGCGCGGCGCTTGTCGCGCACCATGACCAGGGCGCTCTCGACCAGATCGCGCATGATCTGATCGACGTCGCGACCGACGTAGCCGACCTCGGTGAACTTGGTCGCCTCGACCTTGAGGAAGGGCGAGCCGGCCAGCTTGGCCAGACGCCGGGCGATCTCGGTCTTGCCGACGCCGGTCGGGCCGATCATCAGGATGTTCTTGGGCGTGACCTCGTCACGCAGGTCCTCGGGCACGCGCTTGCGACGCCAGCGGTTGCGCAGGGCCACGGCCACGGCGCGCTTGGCGTCGTCCTGGCCAACGATGTAGCGGTCCAGTTCGGAAACGATTTCGCGGGGAGACAGGTCGGTCATGGGGTCAGACAGTCCAGAAATACTCGGATAAGCGCTCAAGCCGCGCGGCTCCGCGAGCCGCGCGTAGCGCCCTACAAACTCTCGATGGTCAGATTGCCGTTGGTGTAGACGCAGATGTCGGCGGCGATCTTCATGGCCTTGCGGGCGATCTGCTCGGCGTCCAGATCGCTGTCTTCATCGATCAGGGCGCGGGCGGCGGCCAGGGCGTAGTTGCCGCCCGAACCGACGGCGGCGACGCCGTATTCCGGCTCCAGCACATCGCCGACGCCAGTAACGGTCAGGATGGTGTCCTTGTCGGCGACCAGCAGCATGGCCTCCAGCCGGCGCAGGTAGCGGTCGGTGCGCCAGTCCTTGGCCAGCTCGACGCAGGCCCGCGCCAACTGATCCGGGTACTGCTCCAGCTTGGCTTCCAACCGCTCGATCAGGGTCAGGGCGTCGGCCGTGGCCCCGGCGAAACCGGCCAGAACCTTGCCGCCGGCCAGGGTGCGCACCTTGCGCGCCGCGCCCTTGACGATGGTCGGCCCCATCGAGACCTGGCCGTCGCCGGCGATGACGGTGCGGCCGTTCTTGCGCACCGCCAGGATGGTGGTGCCGTGCCAGTCGGGGAAACTTGAGGTCTGGGTCATGGTCGATCAGATGGCGAGGAAACGGGCCGCTCGCAAGACGCCCTCGCGTCGCAGGATGGGCGCGGCACAGCTTGCCTGTCGCCCCCGTCCGTGACACGGAACCGGCCCCAGTCGCGTCGCCTTCGCTTTCAGTTCGAGTACCGCCTTGCCTTTGCACCGCGCCATCTATGTCAGCGACGCCGTCGGCGGCGCGGCGACCAGCCTTCTCGTCCTGGCCGAGATCCTCGGCGCCTCGGACCGCAACAACCGCCGCGAAGGCCTGACCGGGGTTCTGATGCGCCACGACGGCCGCTTCATGCAGGCCATCGAAGGCCGCCGCGTCGATGTGGATCGCCTGATGGACCGGCTGCGCCTCGATCCCCGCCACGAGAACCTGCGGCTGCTGTCGGACCAGGACGTGCCGGAACGCCTGTTCCGCGAATGGCCGATGACCCTGGTCGAGATGACGCCCGACGCCGCAAGGGTCCTGAACGGCGCGACGCTGGATCAGTTGAATCCGGATCGGGCCGAGGCGCTCCTGAGCGCCGCCGCCGGCGCCCTGCCCCTTCCGGCCTGACGCCCCCTCCTGACGACGGGGGTCGACTGCGCTAGACAGGTCGCCGTGACCCAGCCTCCCCTCCCCGCTCCTGTCCGCTTCTCCGACGAGGAGGTCGATCGCTACGCGCGGCAACTGGTGCTGTCCGAGATCGGGGGGCCCGGCCAGCAGGCGCTGAAGCGCGCCCGCGTCCTGATCGTCGGCATGGGCGGGGTCGGCGCGCCCGCCGCCCTCTATCTGGCCGCCGCCGGGGTCGGAACTCTGGGCCTGATCGACCATGACGCGGTCGCCCTGTCCAACCTGCAGCGCCAGATCATCTTCGCCACGGCCGACGCCGAACGGCCCAAGGTCGAGGCGGGCGCCGAACATCTGGCCGCGCTCAATCCCCATGTCGCCATCGAGGCCTTTGCTGAGCGCCTGACGCCCGAGAACGCCCGCAACATCGTCGAGCGCTTCGATGTAGTGTTGGACGGCACCGATGATTTCGACACCCGCTTCGCCGTCAACGCCGCCTGCGTAGCGACAGGGACGCCGCTGGTGTCCGGCGCTCTGGGGCGCTGGAACGGTCAGGTCGGGGTCTTCACCGGCAAGCCCTGCTATCAGTGCCTGGTGCCTGAAACACCGCCCGACGCCGAGACCTGCGCCCGCGTCGGCGTCGTCGGCGCCCTGGCCGGGGTCATCGGCGCCATGGCGGCCCTGGAGGCGATCAAGCTGATCACCGGAGCCGGTCAGCCCCTCGCCGGCCGCCTGATGCTTTACGACGGCCTGGCCGGAACCAGCCGGGTCGCAAAGATCGCCGCCGATCCATCCTGCCCGGTATGCGGCGGCTAGACGAAGACCCGACGCAGCAGGGCGACATAGCGTTCCATCAAGTCCTTTTCGACCTCGTCCTCCCAGTCGGCGTGGCCGGCGTCCGGCACCTCGACCTGCTCCACAGCCTTTCCTGCGGCGCGCAGAGCGCGGTTCATGATGCGCGACTGAACGATGGGCACGATCTCGTCGTTCACGCCATGCACCAGCAGGACAGGACAGACGATCTCAGCGACCCGGCGACGAGGCGAGGCCGCCTCCAGCATCGGGCCATCGGCGTCCGGGTCGCCAATCCGCTTTTTCCAGAAGCCGTAAATCTCCTTGGTCGGGGTTTCGTCGTCGCGCTTCTCCCAGTCCAGCATGTCGGGAAGATCCGAGACCCCGCAAATCGAGATCGCCGCCTTGTACAGGTCGGGACGACGCACCGCGCCCATCAGGGCGGCATAGCCGCCGTAGCTGGTCCCCATGATGGCCACGCGACCGGCGTCCAGCTTCTTGTCGCGCAGAACCTGGGCGACGGCGTCCTCGACGTCTTCCTGCATCCGCTCGCCCCAACGTCGCCACCCTTGCTGGGCGAAAGCCAGGCCATAGCCGCCCGAGCCACGGAAGTTGGGCTGCAGCACCCACCAGCCCTGGGCCGCCAGAACCTGGACCTGGCGGTCATAGCCGCGCTGATCACGGGCTTCGGGGCCGCCATGCGGCATGACGACGAGCGGCCCCGGCGCAGCCCCGGGCGGCGCCGTCAGATAGGCCTCGATCGTGGCCCCATCGCGCGTCTGCACGGACAACAGCTCGCAGCCGCCCAGGCGTTCGAAGTCCAGGGCGTAGCGTGACCCCAGGTTGGTCATGCTGCGGGCGGTCTTGTCGTACAGATACCAGGAGCCCGGCTCGCGAGGCCCCTCGACATAGGCGATGAAGCGGTTCCGATCATCGCTGATCTGACTGAGATGGACGTCGCAGTCGTCCTCGAAGAACCGATTCATGGCGCGGTGGTGCGCCGCCAGCCCCTCTTCCGCGAAGTCATATTCCAGGCGATCCCCGTAATAGGCGGCGCCGATATAGCGGTTGCGGGCGTCCATCAGGCCGTACAACACGTCGCGACCGGCCCTCGCCTGCATCGGCGCACCGAAGGCCAGGGAGTGAAGATTCATCTCGCGGATGGTCTCGACATCCTCGCCCTCGGCGCGGGCCGACACCAGAACCGTGTCCGGAGCGCTGCCCCCGCCGACCCACGCAAAGTCCGGCGCGTCCACGATGCGATTGCGACGAACGAAGCGCCATTCCGTCTCGCCCGGCGCACGGGCGTGGATCGTTTCCATGGTGCCGCGCGTATTGATGTCGCGACGCAAGACAGCGACGCCGTTGTGCGTCTGCCAGCCGATGGTCGCGGTATTGCCCCGCTCCAGCCGCTCGGCCTTGCCGTTGTTGATGTTCATCCTGTGCAGCCCCATGACGCCGCCGATCTCCCAGGCGATCATCAGGACATGGTCAGGATCATCAGGCAGGATATCGATGACGCGTCCGAGGTCGAACGAGTAGCGCATTCGCTGGCGCTCGCCCTCGAACAGGACCACCGAATCCCCTGTCTCGTGGTCCAGCGAAAGGATGCGGCGCGACGTCACCGTCAGGCTCGGCCCCACCAGGTTGGAACCTGACCGTTTGCGCCCCGGCACGGTCTGCTTGATGGCGACCCGCACCAGAAGCCGCCGATCATTGGCCCACTCCAGCGCCTCTACGGTCAGCTTGCCCAGCTCGATCCGTCGACGCTCGCCCTCAGGGTCCGCCGCATCCAGGATGTCGAGCACGCCGCGGGGCTCCTCTTGGGTGCCCAGTTGCTCCAGAACGGCAATACGCGCGCCGGACGGCGACAGAACCACTGCCCGCGTTCTCTGCCCACCGAAGAAGTCCGCAGCAGAATAGGCGGCCGCCGGCGCCGCGCTCGCCAGACGGGCGCCGGACAACGCCAGCACGGCCCCAGCGCCGCCGGCCAGAAACAGATCACGCCGAGACAGAGCGAAGCGCTGCGAAAACTCTGAAACCTTCATGTCCCCCCCTGGAACTTTCACCACTAGTGGTTCGGCTGGGGCGGCTGGTCAAGCTGGAGCCGATGCGGCTCAGAGCATGGCCGGGATGACCCGGTCCGGCGGACGGTGGCCGTTCTGGTAGGTCATGATGTTGGCGATGACCCGGTCGCCCATGTCCTGGCGCGCCTCGATGGTGGCCGAGCCAAGGTGAGGCAGCAGCACGACGTTGGCGCGGCCCATCAGGCCGGGATGCACCGCCGGTTCATGCTCGAACACATCCAGACCGACGCCGAACAGGGCGCGGCGGTCCAGGGTCTCGACCAGGGCGGCCTCGTCGATCAGTTCGCCGCGCGCCGTGTTCACGAGGATGGCGTGGGGCTGCAGCCGGGCGATGCGCTCGGCCGAAAGGATGTGGTGCGTGTCCTTGGTCGCCGGGCAGTTCAGCGAGATGACGTCCATCCGCGCCAGCATCTGATCCAGATCATCCCACCAGGTCGCGCCCAGTTCCTCGGCGATCATGTCCGAGACGGGCTTGCGGTTGTGATAGTGGACCTGCATGCCGAACGCCTTGGCGCGGCGGGCCAGGGCCTGGCCGATGCGGCCCATGCCGACGATGCCCAGACGCTTGCCCCACAGCTTGCGGCCGCACATCCAGGTCGGGCTCCAGCCCTCGAACTGACCCGCCGCGACGACATTGGCGCCTTCGACGATGCGGCGGCTGACGGCCATGATCAGGCTCATGGTCAGGTCGGCGGTGTCCTCGGTCAGGACGCCCGGCGTATTGGTGACGATGATCCCGCGCCCCACGGCAGCGTCGATATCGATATGGTCCACGCCCGCGCCGAAGTTGGCGATCATCTTCAGTTGCTCGCCCGCGCCTGCGATCAGGTCTGCGTCCAGATGATCGGTGATGGTCGGGATCAGGATCTCGGCGCGTTGCAGGGCGGCGGCCAGATCGTCGCGCGACATCGGCCGGTCGGTCAGGTTCAGTTCGGCGTCGAACAGTTCGCGCAGGCGCGTTTCCACCGTGTCGGGCAGGCGTCTGGTTAATACGACCTTAAGCTTGCGAGCGGACATAGGAGGCCTGGGTTTCGTCGAGCGGAAGCGCCCGTGCGGGACGTGTCGATCCGGTGTCTAGCAAAGCTGTGGTCAGGTTCAAAAGTTTCCGGCGTATCGCCGTCATCATCGCCGTCCTCGGATCGGGCGTCCTCGCGGGCGCCGGCGCGACCATGCCTGACGGTCGCCCGACCCCGACCGGGCTGGAAGTGCCGCGCTGGGTCACCCTGAAATCCTCTCAGGTGCGCGCCCGCCAGGGGCCGGGCCTCGACTACGAGATCCTGTGGGAATACCGCGCCGCCGGCCTGCCCGTGCAGGTGATCGCCGAGACCAAGGAATGGCGCAAGATTTGCGACCCCGACGGCTCGGTCGCCTGGATCCACCGCACCGTGGCCTCCGGCCGCCGCAGCGTCTTCAATCGCTCGGCCGAGGAGATCCTGATCCATTCCGGCCGGTCGGCCACCTCCTCGGTGCGGGCCCGTCTGTCGCCCCGCTCCATCGTCTCCCTGGACGAATGCGAAGAGGGCTGGTGCCGGGTGCGCGCACGCAAAATTCGCGGATGGGTGCCCGAACGAGCAGTGTTCGGAACCCAGGAACGGGCCCTTTGCAACGCCGCGCGGCCCGCCGGCGCCGGTCGAAGCTAGACCTGACAACAGTTGAGCGGGCGCGCAGGGTCGTGTAACCCGCCCGCAACACTTCCGGAGCGTCACCCTTGAGCCAGTCCCAATATCCGTCGTCGTTCGATCACGAAGGCCTGCTGGCCTCGGGCCGCGGCGAGCTGTTCGGTCCGGGCAACGCCCAGCTGCCGGCCCCGCCGATGCTGATGTTCGACCGTATCACGACCATCACCTCGGATGGCGGCGACTACGGCAAGGGCTATGTCGAGGCTGAACTCGACATCAACCCGGACCTCTGGTTCTTCCAATGCCACTTCATCGGCGATCCGGTCATGCCAGGCTGCCTGGGCCTGGACGCCATGTGGCAGTTGGTCGGCTTCTACCTCGGCTGGATCGGCGGCCCCGGCAAGGGCCGGGCGCTGGGCGTCGGCGAGGTCAAGTTCACCGGCCAGGTGACGCCGGACGTCAAGAAGGTGGTCTATAAGGTCCACCTGAAGCGCGTCATCAACCGCAAGCTGGTCATGGGCATCGCCGACGGCGTGCTCGAGGCCGACGGCGAGGTCATCTACACCTGCGCCGACATGCGCGTCGGCCTGTTCGGCGGCGCGGCTACGGTAGCGTCCACGGACGCCTGACCCCATTTGATGCAGACCGCGGTCAACGCGGCGCCTGAAGACTGAATGTTAGGAAACACCATGCGGCGTGTCGTCGTCACCGGATTGGGCATCGTCTCCTCCATCGGCACCGGCCAGGACGAGGTTGCGGCCTCCCTGCGCGAAGCCAAGTCGGGCGTCCAGCACGCCGCCGACCACGCCAAGTATGGCTTCCGCTCTCAGGTCTGGGCGCCGCCGTCGCTGGGCGTGACGGCCGAGGACTGGGCGCCCCTGGTCGATCGCCGCGCCGCGCGTTTCCTGGCCAACGGCACGGCCTGGGCGCACATCGCCTTTGAAGAAGCCCTGAAAGACAGCGGCCTGACCGCCGAAGAGGTCCAGGACGAGCGCATCGGCCTGATCGTCGGCGAGGGCGGCCCCTCGACCCAGGTCATCCTGCAGGCGGCCCAGACGACCGTCGAGAAGGGCTCGCCCAAGCGCGTCGGCCCCTTCGCCGTGCCCAAGGCCATGGCGTCCGGCCCCTCGGCGGTCCTGGCCACCTGGTTCCAGCTCAAGGGCATCAACTATTCCATCAGTTCGGCCTGCGCGACCTCGGCCCACTGCATCGGCGCGGCCGCCGAGCAGATCGCCTGGGGCAAGCAGGACGTGGTCTTCGCCGGCGGCTGCGAGGACATCGACTGGTCCATGTCGAACATGTTCGACGCCATGGGCGCCATGTCCTCCAACTTCAACGAGACGCCCTCGGTCGCCTCGCGCGCCTATGACAAGGACCGCGACGGCTTCGTCATCGCGGGCGGCGCCGGCATCGTGGTGCTGGAAGAATACGAACGCGCCGTGGCGCGCGGCGCGACCATCTACGCCGAGGTCACCGGCTACGCCGCCAACTCGGACGGCTATGACATGGTCGCCCCCTCGGGCGAGGGCGCCGAGCGCTGCATGAAGCTGGCCCTGAAGATGGCCGGCGATCCCAAGATCGACTACCTGAACCCCCACGGCACCTCGACGCCGGTCGGCGACGCCAAGGAAATGGGCGCCGTGCGCAACGTCTTCGGCGACGCCATGCCGATGATCTCCTCGACCAAGTCGCTGACGGGCCACTCCCTGGGGGCCGCTGGCGCTCAGGAAGCCATCTACTGCCTGCTGATGATGAAGCACGGCTTCGCCGCCGAAAGCGCCCACATCGAGAACCTGGACCCCGAGTTCGAGGGCATGCCGATCCTGCGCGAACGCCATGACGGCGAACTGAAGCACGTCATGTCCAACAGCTTCGGCTTCGGCGGCACCAACGGCACCTTGATCCTGTCCAAGATCTGAGGCTGACGAGGCGACGCACCTTGTCGCCTCGGACACGAAAATAACGCCATTCGGCCCTTCGTCCGCCCGGATGAGCGTTCAGAAAGGCATCATCGGCCTGTCGGAGTTCGGAAAAGTCCCGGATCCTGAACAGCCCCCCCAGCCCCCCAGGATTTTTCCGCTAAAGGGCTTCGACGGGCCGATGCTTCCTCCAAGCAGAGACGCCCGTGATCGCCCTTCCTCCCCCCTCCAGGCGACGCGGGCGTTTTGCTGTCTGGACCTCGGGAAACAGCTTCAGGGCCGGTGAGATCAGCCGGGCAGGCTGATCGTCGTCCGCTCCCCGTCCCGCATCACCGTCAGATCGACCGCGCCGTTCGTCGTCCGCAAGGCCGCTGCCAGGGCGGCCATGTCAGCCACCCGCGCGCCGCCGACCTCGACCACCACATCCCCGGCCTGGACGCCCGCCGTCGCCGCGACCGAGCCGCCCTCGACAACGGTGACCTGTGCACCTGCGCCCTCGCCGCTGTTGCGGAAGGTCAGGCCGCGCGCCATGGCGGCGCTGCGCCCCACGCGGACGGCGGCCAGATCCGCCGACTGAACCGTCAGGCTGGCCGTGGCCTCGCGCCCGTCTCGCAGATAGACGACCGGAAGGGTGGCGCCCGGACGGGCGATGCCGACCGTGGCCTGAACCGAGCCGGCGTTGGCCACCGGGCGGTTCTGGATGCGGGTGATGACGTCGCCGGGGCGCAGGCCCGCCTGCTCGGCGGACGACCCCGGCGCGGCGTCATAGACCACGGCCCCGCGCACCAGGTTCAGCCCCATTTCCCGCGCCCGCTCCGCCGTCAGCGACCCCAGGGCCACGCCGATCTGGCCGCGCTTGACCTCGCCGGTGGCGCGCAGCTGATCGACCACGAACATCATGATGCGGGTCGGCACGGCGAAGGCGATGCCGTCGTTGCCCCCGCCCATGCCGCCGGACAGGATCGAGGTGTTGATGCCGATCAGCCGTCCCCGGCTGTCCAGCAGCGGCCCCCCCGAGTTGCCCGAGTTCACCGCTGCATCGGTCTGGATATAGTCCTCGATGGCGTCGCCCATGCCCGAGCGGTTCAGGCCCGAGATGACGCCCATGGTCAGGGTCTGGTCCAGGCCCAGGGGATAGCCGACCGCGAAGGCCAGGTCGCCGGTGCGCAGGGTGTCGGAATCCACCGTCTGGACCTGCGACAGGCCCGAGGCCTCGATCTTCAGCACGGCGATGTCAGTGGCCTTGTCCGCCCCGATCAAGGTGGCGTCGAACAGGCGGCCGTCGATCATGTCGACCGTGAACTTCTGGCCGTTCTCTATGACGTGGTGATTGGTGACGATGATGCCATTGGCGGCGTCGATGATGACCCCCGACCCGCCCTGAGACGGCTTTGGATCGCCGTCCGACCGCGGGCCGCGCGACTGGCCCAGCGTCGTGACCTGAACCACTGCCGGCAGGGAGGCGTCCAGGCCCGCCGCGAAGGTGAAGACCCCGCGCCGCGCGTCATAGGGCAGGCCCTGCACGCCAGGCGTCTGCACCGAGGCCGCCGCCACCGGCGCGGCGCTCAGGATCAGGACAAGGGCGGCGCCGGTCGAGGCCAGCAGGGTGTGTCGCGTCATGGTCGGTCCCTTCACAGACGCCCAACCTAGCGCGAGAAGCCCGCCGTGACGACAGCCTCGACCGTCACAATAAACGTGAGCCTTTAGAAGGCGCTCTCGCCCGTGATGGCCCGGCCCAGGATCAGGGCATGGACGTCGTGGGCGCCTTCATAGGTGTTCACGGTTTCCAGGTTCATGGCGTGACGCATGACGTGCAGTTCGCCGGTGATGCCGGCGCCGCCGTGCATGTCGCGCGCCTCGCGCGCCACGGCCAGGGCCTTGCCGCAGTTGTTGCGCTTCATCAGGCTGATGGCCTCGGGCACCCAGGCGCCGGTGTCAAGCAGACGGCCCAGGGCATAGGCGCCCTCGAAGCCGAGGAAGATCTCGGTCTGCATGTCGGCCAGCTTCTTCTGCACCAGTTGGCGTGACGACAGCGGGCGGCCGAACAACATGCGCTCGCCGACATAGTCGCGGCTGGCGTGGAAGCAGAACTCGGCGGCGCCCATGGCCCCCCAGGCGATGCCGAATCGGGCCTTGTTCAGACAGCTGAACGGCCCGCGCAGACCCTGCACGCCCGGCAGGATGTTGGCTTCCGGCACGAAGACGTCGTTCAGGCCGATGTCGCCGGTGATCGAGGCGCGTAGCGACAGCTTGTCCCCAATCTTGTCCGTGGTGAAGCCGTCGAAGTCGCGCTCGACGATGAAGCCGCGGATCTTGTCATCGAGCTTGGCCCAGACGATGGCCAGGTCGCTGATCGGGCTGTTGGTGATCCAGTATTTGGCGCCGTTCAGGCGATAGCCGCCCTCGACCTTGACCGCCTTGGTCTTCATTGAGGCCGGGTCCGAGCCGCCGTCGGCCTCGGTCAGGCCGAAGCAGCCGATCAGTTCGCCGGCCGCCATCTTGGGCAGGAACTTCATTTTTTGTTCTTCGGAGCCGAAGGCGTAGATCGGGTACATGGCCAGCGACGACTGGACCGACATGGCCGAGCGATAGCCGCTGTCGACGGCCTCGACCTCGCGCGCGATCAGACCATAGGCGACGTGGCTGGCTTCCGAGCCGCCATAGACTTCCGGCAGCATGGCGCCGAGGAAGCCCATCTCGCCCATCTCGGTCATGATCGAACGATCGAAGGTCTCGTCGCGGAAGGCCTCGACCACCCGCGGCAGCAGGGCTTCGCGGGCATAGGAGCGCGCCGCGTCCTGGATCATCCGCTCGTCGTCGGTCAGGCGGCCGCGCAGGTCGAACGGGTCGTCCCAGCGGAAGGTCTGTTGCGAAGCGTGCGAGCCATCGGCCATTGGTGTTTCCTGCGCGAGTATGCGGGGTTCTGTGTTCGTCACGCGCGATCAGCGGGGCGTGACGATCCGACCCCTGTTCCGGCGGCGGGTTTAGGCCAAAATGCACGTGACGGGTAGAGGGAGGCGGGGAACCGCGTTAGGCTGAAGTCATGTCGAACACGTTTTCACGTCTGTTCCGCGATCACCCGCGCGAGGTCAGCGAGACCTATCTGGAGCACATGGCCGCCTCGTCGCGATTCGGCTTCAAGCTGATCCGCCTGGCCGCCTGCGCCTTCACCCACGCCGTCGTGCCAGGTGTGCACAAGAGCACGGTCTCCGACGCCATTCGCGGCATGGCCCGCGACATGGGCGGCCGGGCCGAGGAAGCCCGCGAATGCCGAATGCGCGACGCGGGTGTCTGGGACGTCGGCCTCTAGCGCTGCGTCAGTCTGAATCGCCGGTCCGGCGATAGAAGCCGTCTATGTCCGACCCCAGGCCGCAGAATCGGCCGGCAGCGCCGCCGTCCTCGACGAAGACGCCTTCCGGCCCCACGCGCACCTGAATGACCGGCGCGTTCGCCCCGATGTCGGCGGCGGTGATCGCGTTCAGCTCGCCCTCGAACGGAACCAGACGCGCGGCGATGACGTCGTCGGCGTCCTGCGGCCCGACCGCCTGAAGCTCGCAGTCGGCGGCGGTCGCAGCGCCGTTCGGCACGCCGCCGGCGCGGAAGCTGACGCGCCAGACCGCCCCTTCCTTGGTCAGGGCCATGCTAGCCATGGCCGGTTCGTCGCGCTCGAACACGGCGTCAGGCGCTTTCGCCAGGGACGGTCCGGCAGCGGCCAGACCCAGGGAAGCGGCGACGACAATCGAAATAAGACGCATGGAAAACTCGCGAAAACCTGACCGCGCGACGGTTCAGCTTCTCGGCGTCGGCGTCAAGCGCTAAGCCTTGGGCATGACCCAGCTTCAAGGCCCTCTCGCCGGCGTTCGCGTCCTTGATCTCTCCCGCGTCCTGGCCGGACCCTGGGCGACGCAGACCCTGGCCGACCTGGGGGCCGAGGTGATCAAGATCGAGCGACCTGGCGAGGGCGACGACACCCGCCACTGGGGCCCGCCCTTCACCACCACGACCGATGGGTCCAAGGGCGACGCCGCCTATTTCATGTGCGCCAACCGGGGCAAGAAGTCAGTTGAGCTGGACATCGCGACGCCTGAGGGCGCCGAGGCTGTGCGTCGTCTGGCGGCGACCTGCGACGTGGTGGTCGAGAACTTCAAGACCGGCGGGCTGAAGAAGTACGGCCTCGACTACGCCGGGCTGTCGGCGGTCAATCCCAAGCTGGTCTATTGCTCCATCACCGGCTTCGGTCAGGACGGACCGGACGCCCACCGGGCCGGCTACGACTACATGATCCAGGCCATGGGCGGGCTGATGTCGATCACCGGCCAGCCCGACGGCGCGCCGGGCGCCGAGCCGATGAAGGTCGGGGTGGCGGTCGTGGACCTGTTCACCGGCCTCTACGCCTCCAACGCCATCCTGGCCGCCCTGTGGCACGCCCGGGCCACGGGCGAGGGCCAGCATGTCGACATCGCCCTGTTCGACGTTCAGGCGGCCATGCTGGCCAATCAGGCGACCAACTACTTCGTCTCCGGGACCGCGCCGACGCGGATGGGCAACGCCCACCCCAACCTGGCCCCCTATCAGCCCTTCCCCTGTTCCGACGGCATGGTGGTCATCGCCGTAGGCAACGACGGCCAGTTCCGGGCGCTAGCGAAAGCGCTGGGCGTCGCGCCCATGGGCGCCGATCCGCGCTTTGCGACCAACGCCCTTCGGGTCCAGCACCGGGCCGATCTGTCCCCCACCCTGTCAGCCTTGACGGCGGGTTTCACCATGAAGGGGCTGATGGCGGCGCTCGAAGCCGCCGGCGTGCCCTGCGGCCCGGTCAACACGATCGATCAGGTGTTCGAGGAGCCTCAGGCCCTGCATCGCGGCCTGACCGTCGAACAGTCGCGCGACGATCTGGCGACGCCCATCCGCACGGTGGCCTCGCCCATCCGTCTGTCGAAGACTCCCGTCCGCTACGACGCCCCGCCGCCCAAGCTGGGGCAGGACACGGAGGTGGTGCTGGCCGGCCTCAAGACCGACTAAGTCTCTACCGACCCGATGATAGCCAAAGAGCCAGGGTTCCGGCGATCAATGCCGCCACAAAGGCGAACCCCGTCCACTGCAGTGCGCCCATGCGACGCGGCAGGCTGGTGCCGGCAAAGCCGCCAGAGGTGACGAAAAGAGCTAGGGCCAGACCTCTGGCCGCCGACCTTTCGCCGGGGTCGGCAGGCGACAGATCATCGCCCTCGTCCAGCCCGAACTCCCCCGCCATGACCCGCGCCAGCAGGTCGCGGGCCTGATCCGCCTGATCGGCTCGCCCCATCAGGCGCAAGCCCAGCGCCCGCTGCATCAGGGGATCGACGGTGGTCTGGAACCGCTCGGTGACATCAACATCCACGCCGTGCGAGGCGAGGAAGGCCGCCGCGAGGTCGGCCTCATAGACATCCTGAAAGCGGGCGATCTCGACCAGGCTCATGGGCCGAGGCTACCACGCCCGGCCCAATTGAAAACGGCGGCTCCCGAAGGAGCCGCCGTCGTCAGTCTTGGCGTGTTTGTGAACCTTACAGGTCCAGCAGGGCGCGCGCCGGGTCTTCCAGCAGTTCCTTGATGCGGACCAGGAAGGTCACGGCTTCCTTGCCGTCGACGATGCGGTGGTCGTAGCTGAGGGCCAGGTACATCATCGGGCGGATCTTGACCTCGCCGTTGATGGCCATCGGGCGCTGCACGATGTTGTGCATCCCCAGGATGCCCGACTGCGGCGCGTTCAGGATCGGCGTCGACATCAGCGAACCATAGGTGCCGCCGTTGGTGATGGTGAAGGTGCCGCCCTGCATCTGATCCATGGTCAGGGCGCCGTCACGGGCGGCCTTGCCCAGGGCGCCGATGCCCTTTTCGATACCCGCCAGCGACAGGGTGTCGGCGTCACGCAGGACCGGAACCACCAGACCCTTGTCGGTGCCGACGGCCACGCCGATGTCGTAGTGGTTCTTGTAGATGATGTCCGTGCCGTCGATCTCGGCGTTGACGGCCGGGATTTCGTGCAGGGCCTGAACCACGGCCTTGGTGAAGAAGGACATGAAGCCCAGCTTCACGCCGTGGCGCTTCTCGAAGACTTCCTTGTACTGGGCGCGCAGGGCCATGACGTTGGTCATGTCCACCTCGTTGAAGGTGGTCAGTTGGGCGGCCGTGTTCTGGGATTCCTTCAGGCGACGGGCGATGGTCTGACGCAGGCGCGTCATCTTCACCCGCTCTTCGCGCGGCTGGTCGGCGCGCGGGGCGGCGGGAGCCGCAGCAGCCTTGGGCGCAGCCGGAGCGGCGGCGCCGATGGCGGCGATGGCGTCAGCCTTGGTGATGTTGCCCTTCGGACCCGAGGCCGAGAGCGAGGCCGGGTTGATGTTGTTTTCCGACACCACGCGCTGAACGGCGGGCGACAGGTGGGCCGAGGCCGGAACCTGGGCCGAGCCCGTGTTGGCCGGAGCAGCGGCGACCGGGGCGGCGGCCGGAGCCGCGGCGGCGCCCGAGGCCGAGATGGAGCCGATGACCTGACCCGGGGTCACGGTCGCGCCGTTGTCTGCGGCGATGGTCAGGACGCCGGCGGCCGGGGCCGAGACTTCCACGGCGACCTTGTCGGTTTCGATCTCGACCAGCAGTTCGTCCTTGGCGACCGTGTCGCCCGACTTCTTCAGCCAGGTGCCGATCGAGCCTTCGGCGACGCTTTCGCCCATGGTCGGGACGGCGATCTCGACCGAGGCGCCGCCCGAAGCGGCCGGAGCAGCGGCGGCGGGGGCAGCAACAGCGGCGGGCGCAGCGGCCGGCGCCGAAGCGCCTTCGCTCACCGAGCCCAGAACCGTGCCGGGCACCACGGTGTCGCCTTCAGCGGCGTTGATCGCCGCCAGGACGCCGTCGGCCGGAGCCACGACTTCCAGCGAAACCTTGTCGGTTTCCAGCTCGACCAGGACTTCGTCCTTCTTGACGGAGTCGCCAACCTTCTTGGTCCACTTGGCGATGGAGGCTTCGCTGACGGATTCACCGAGGGCGGGGGTGAGGATATCGGCCATGGTTCGGTCCAGTGTCTTTTTGTGTCTTGGCGTATCTATAGGTCAGGCAGGGC
>Ga0308157_10004554_pt1 | contig 18306 bp, 13 predicted proteins | sample PhyBR1_FD_201035 | JGI IMG/M metagenome (GOLD analysis project Ga0308157, IMG submission 201035) | Phyllosphere microbial communities from UC Gill Tract Community Farm, Albany, California, United States - DLSLB.R1 | ecosystem: Host-associated > Plants > Phyllosphere > Unclassified | place: USA...
CCGGACAACACGCTGCGCGCCTCGGTCGTGGCCGACCCGCAGTTCGCGCGCAAGAACACCGGCGACAACACGCCGGCGGTGATCTTCACGCAGATCGTGCCGGGCGACACGGTCGAGGTCACGGTCGCGGCCAAGGGCGGCGGCAGCGAGAACAAGAGCAAGCTGGCGATGCTCAACCCCGGCGACAGCATCGTCGACTGGGTGCTCAAGACGGTGCCGACGATGGGCGCGGGCTGGTGTCCGCCGGGCATGCTGGGCATCGGCATCGGCGGCACGGCCGAGAAGGCGGCGCTGATGGCCAAGGAGAGCCTGATGGACGACCTCGACATGCACGAGCTGCAGGCCAAGAAGGCCTCGGGCGCCGCCCTCACCGATGTCGAGGCGCTGCGCATCGAGCTCTACGAGAAGGTCAATGCCCTGGGCATCGGCGCCCAGGGCCTGGGCGGCCTGTCGACGGTGCTGGACGTCAAGATCCAGATGTACCCGACGCACGCGGCGAGCAAGCCGGTGGCCATGATCCCCAACTGCGCGGCGACCCGCCACGCGCACTTCACGCTCGACGGCAGCGGCGCGGTCTACCTCACGCCGCCCTCGCTCGACCTCTGGCCCGACGTCGACTGGGCACCCGACTACAACAAGAGCAGGAAGGTCGACCTCGACACCCTGACCCCGGCCGAGGTGGCGAGCTGGAAGCCCGGCGACACCCTGCTGCTCAACGGCAGGATGCTCACCGGCCGCGATGCCGCGCACAAGCGCATCGCCGGCATGCTGGCCAAGGGCGAGCCGCTGCCGGTCGACTTCACCAACCGCGTCATCTACTACGTCGGCCCGGTCGATCCGGTCCAGGGCGAGGCCGTCGGCCCCGCCGGCCCGACCACCGCCACCCGCATGGACGGCTTCACCGAGATGATGCTGGCCCAGACCGGCCTGATCGCCATGATCGGCAAGGCCGAACGCGGCCCGATCGCCATCGAGGCCATCAAGAAGCACCAGAGCGCCTACCTGATGGCCGTGGGCGGCGCCGCCTACCTGGTCAGCAAGGCGATCAGGAACGCCCGCGTGGTGGGCTTCGCCGACCTGGGCATGGAGGCGATCTACGAGTTCGACGTCGTCGACATGCCGGTGACCGTGGCGGTGGACGCCGGCGGCACCAGCGTGCACATCACCGGCCCGGCCGAGTGGCAGCGGCGCATCGCCTCGGGCGAGCTCAAGACGATCGTGCTGGAGACCGCTTGAGTCCTGGCGACCGGCGCCCGATCGGCGTGTTCGACAGCGGCATCGGCGGCCTGAGCGTGCTGGCCGCGCTGCGGGCCGAGCTGCCGGCCGAGGACTTCGTCTATTTCGCCGACACCGGCCACGCGCCCTATGGCGAGCGCGGCGCGGACTACGTGGTGGAACGCACGCGGGCCGTCGCGGCCGGGCTGATCGAGGGCGAGCGCATCAAGGCGCTGGTGGTGGCCTGCAACACCGCCACGGCGGCGGCCATCCACCTGCTGCGCGCCGAGCTGCCGGGCTTCCCGCTGGTGGGCGTCGAGCCGGCGCTCAAGCCGGCCGTGGCGGCCTCGCGCACCGGCCGCATCGCCGTGCTGGCCACGCGCGGCACCGTGACCAGCCGCAAGTTCGAGCTGCTGCGCGAGGGCTTCGCGGCGCAGGCCGAGTTCAGCATCGTCGCCTGCGACGGCCTGGCGCAGGCCATCGAGGATGGCGAGCCCGGCCGCATCGCCGAGCTGTGCGCGCGCTATGTGGCGCAGGCCGGCCGCTTCGGCACCCGGCCCGGCGAGATCGACACATTGGTGCTGGGCTGCACGCACTATCCCTTCGTCGCCGCCGAGTTGCGCCGCCACACCGGCGACGACGTGCGCTTCATCGAGACCGGCGTGCCGGTGGCGCTGCAGACGCGGCGGCTGCTGGCGGCCGCCGGCACGCTGGCGCCGGCCGGCGACGCGGATGGCGCCGCCACTGGCCGTGGCGGCGTGCGGCTCATGGGAACGGGCGACCCGGCCGCGCTGCGCGCCGCCGCCATCCGCTGGCTGCCGGGGTCGCGCGGATGATCCGCGCCGGCCTGGCGGCCGTGCTGCTGGCGGGTGGCTGCGTCGCCGCCCACGCGGCCTGCGACACCGGCCTGGCCGAGCGCATGCACGGCAAGCTGCATCCCCAGCGCACGCTCGACCACGAGCGCGCCGTCTGCGAGCCCTGGCGCGGCATGCTGGGCCGCTACATCGTGCTGCTGCCCCTGGCGCGTCCGTCCACCGATCCCGACATCACCGAGTACGACCTCGACGTGCTGGTCGTGCAGCAGGCCGACAACGGCAACACCGAGCGGGCCCGCATCGTCAGCCGCCTGTTCGAGCCGCGCGCGCTGGTGGTGGAGGACGACCGCACCATCGCCGCGCTGCGCATCGATGGTGCCCGCTACACCCTGGCTCCGGACACCAAGGCCTTCGGCGTGCGCACGCTGGTGCGTGGCACCTCGCGCGCCGACTCCTACGAGAGCGACCGACTGGCCCTGTATGTGCCGCAGCCGCAGGGCATGCAGCTCGACAAGGTCCTGGACGGCCTGGAGGTCACCGTGGAGCGTGGTGTCCGGGACGGCGACTGCGGCGGCAACTTCCAGGCCCTGCGCGGCAATGTGTCGGTCGCGCGCGGCGCGAGCAACGGCCGCGCCGACCTGACGCTCCACCAGACCCTGTCGCGCAGCCGCTCGACGCTGCAGGGCGAGGAATGCGTGACCCACGAACAGCCCATCACCTCCCGCTCGACCACGTTGCGTTTCGACGGCAGGCGCTATCGCGTGACCGATGGCGCGATGCCCTGATCGCGAGTCTCAGGCGACGGGTTCGGAGATCTCGATCAGGTTCAGGTCGGGATCGCGCAGGTACACCGAACGGATCCGCGACACCGCGCCCGTGCGCGCCACCGGGCCCTCGATGATCGACAGGCCGCGCGCCGCCAGGCGCTTCACGACCTCGTCGAGCGGCACGCTGGCGATGAAGCACAGGTCCAGCGCGCCGGGCACCGGCAGGTGCGCCTTGGGTTCGAACTCGTGGCCCTTGACGTGCAGGTTGATCTTCTGATCGCCGAAGCGCAGTGCCTTGCGGCCCTGGCCGAAGTTCTCCAGCGTCATGCCCAGGCCGTCGACATAGAAGCGCAGGCAGGCGGCTTCGTCGGTGGTGGTGAGGACGATATGGTCCAGGTGGTCGATCATGGCGGGGGTCTCCTCGTTCAGCGTTGCTGCCCCCACTTTCGCACGGTCAGGCGCTCCAGCGTCGCGAAACCCAGGCTCTCGACCAGCAGGCCGATCAGCACCACCATCGCCAGGCCGGCGAAGACGCGATCGGTGTAGAGCTCGTTGCGGTTCTGGAAGATGTACCAGCCCAGCCCGCCCTGCCCCGACGACGCGCCGAACACCAGCTCGGCCGCGATCAGCGTGCGCCAGGCGAAGGCCCAGCCGATCTTCAGGCCCGACAGGATCGCCGGCAGCGCCGCCGGCACCAGGATCTGCAGCACGAACGGCAGGCCGCGCAGGCCGTAGTTGCGCCCGGCCATGCGCAGGGTCTCGGGCACGCCCTGGAAGCCGGCGTAGGTGTTGAGCGCCAGTGGCCAGAGCACCGAATGGACGAGCACGAACACCAGGCTGCCGCGGCCGAGTCCGAACCACAGCAGCGCCAGTGGCAGCAATGCGATGGCCGGCAGCGGGTTGAACATCGAGGTCAGCGTGTCGAGGATGTCGCGGCCGATGCGCGTGGACACCGCCAAGGTCGTCAGGGCGAAGGCCAGCAGCACGCCCGCCAGGTAGCCCTGCAGCAGGATGCCCAGCGAGATGGCGACCTTGTCGATCAGCTCGCCCGAGGCCAGGCCCGCGACCAGCGCGCGCGCGGTGGCGAGGAAGGTCGGCAGCAGCAGGTCGTTGTCCTGCCAGCGCGCGGCCGCTTCCCACAGGGCCGCCAGCACCACCAGGATCAGTGCCTTGCGCAGCCAGGCCTGCGAGGCCACGCGCGTGGCCAGGGGCAGCGAGCGCTCGACCGGTCCGTCGGTGAAGGGCTGGAGCTGGTGTTCGTATTCGGGACGGACGGGGGGCGTGAGCGTGTTCATGCGGTCGTGGCGGCCCGGGGAGCGGCGGCCTCCTCCTCGAACAGCATGCGGTGGATGCGTTGCGCCGTGGCCTGGAACTCGACGCCGCCCTGGCTGGCGAGGTCGAAGGCGTGGCTGTTGATCTCGGCGCGCATGCGCCCGGGATGGGGCGACAGCAGGGCGATGCGGTTGCCCACCACCAGGGCCTCCTCGATCGAATGCGTGACGAACAGCAGGGTGAAGCGCACCTCGTCCCACAGCGCCAGCAGCTCCTCCTGCATCCGGCGGCGCGTGAGGGCGTCGAGCGCGGCGAAGGGCTCGTCCATCAGCAGCACGCGCGGCTGCATGGCCAGCGCGCGGGCGATCGCCACGCGCTGCTTCATGCCGCCGGAGAGCTGGTGCGGATGGACGTCGGCGAACTTGTCCAGTCCGACCTTGGCGAGGTAGTGCAGCGCCCGCTCGGCCGCCTCGCGGCGTCCCAGGGTCCCGGAGGCGCGCAACGGGAACATCACGTTCTCCTTCACGGTCTTCCACGGCGGCAGCTGGTCGAACTCCTGGAACACGACGATGCGGTCCGGGCCCGGCGCGGTGACGGCGCGGCCGTCCAGGCGGATGCTGCCCTCGACCGGCGCGATGAAGCCGCCGATGGCCTTCAGCAGGGTCGACTTGCCGCAGCCCGACGGACCCAGCAGCACGAAGCGATCGGCTTCGAAGACATCGAAGCCGACCCGGTGCGTGGCGCGCACCACGCGCTCGGGCGTGCGGTACTCGAGGCTGACGCCGTCGACCTGCAGGAGTGCCTCGGGCCGGTGGGGGTCCGGCGCCCGCTCGCCGGAGGGGGTCGGGGCGAGGTCCGTCGGCGCGGACGACGACGGCACGCCCGTCGCCCCCACCTTCTCCCGCCGGGTGAGGAAGTCGATCCCGTCCATGGCGGGGAACACGGCGGCGCGGCCCATCAGTTTCCTCCCGCGTTGTGGGCGTCGTCGAAGAAATAGTCCTTCACCGAGGCCGGCTTGTTCTTGATCGCGCCCACGCGATGCATGAACTCGGCCAGCGCGAAGGTGTTCTGCGGCGCGGTCTTGAACTGGACCTCGGGGCTGCGGATGAGTTTGAGCAGCAGCTCGCGGTCGATGCGCGCGTTGCCGGCCTTCAGGTAGATGTCGGCCGCCTTCTCGGGGTTGGCGGTGACGAAGCGCGCCGCCTCGTCGAGCGCCTCGACGAAGGCCTTGTAGGTCTTCGGATGGGTGTCGCGGTATTTCCCGGTCGCGTAGAGCACGGTCGCCGAGGCCGGCCCGCCGAGCACGTCGTAGGAGCTCAGCACCACGTGCGCCTGCGGATTGCCGGCCAGCTCCTGCTCCTGGAACGGCGGATTGCCGAAGTGGGCATTGATCTCGGTGCCGCCCTTGATGATCGCGGCGGCGGCATCGGGATGCGGCAGCGCCACGCTGGACTTGTCGAGCCGGGCGAATTCCTTGTCGCCCCAGACCTTGGCCGAGGCCATCTGCAGCACGCGCGACTGCACCGACACCCCCACCGCCGGCACCGCGATGCGGTCCTTGGCGGTGAAGTCGGCGATCGTCTTCACGGCCGGGTTGGTGCTCACCAGGTAGTAGGGAAAGTTGCCCAGCGAGGCCACGCCCCGGACGTCCTGCCGGCCCTTGGTGCGGTCCCACAAGGTCAGCAGCGGGCCGACGCCGGCGCCGGCGATGTCGATGTTGCCGGACAGCAGCGCGTCGTTGACGGCCGAGCCGCCCGAGAGCTGCAGCCACTCGACCTTGGCGTCGATGCCGGCGGCCTTGGCGTGCTTCTCCACCAGCTTCTGCTCCTGCGCCACGTCCAGCAGCAGGTAGACGATGCCGAATTGGCGGGCGATGCGGATCTGGCCCTCGGCCGCCTGGGCGGCGAGGCTGCCGGCCAGGAGACCCAGCCCGACGAGGGTGGCCGCGGCGCGGCGGGTGAACCGATGCATGGAGGGGGACTTCATGTGGGCCCTCGTCAGAACGGCGCGTCGCCCACGACGGTGGTGCGGTTGAGCCGGCGGCGCAGATGGTCCGGCGTACCGGCGGCCAGGTGCATCAGCGAGCGGTTGTCCCAGAAGACCAGGTCGTGCGGCCGCCACTGGTGGCGATAGATGAACTCCGGCCTCACGCTGTGCGCGAACAGTTCGGCCAGCAGGGCGTCGCCCTCCTCCTTCGGCAGGTCGACGATGCGGGTGGTGAAGTGCTCGCTGACGAACAGGGCCTTGCGCCCGGTCTCCGGATGCGTGCGCACCACCGGATGCACGGCCGGCGCGACCTGGTCGATCTGCGCCTGCGAGAGCTTCGGACGCCACGGATTCTTCGCCCGCAGTTCCTCGTACTTGGCGAGGTAGCTGTGCTCGGCCTTCAGTGGGAGGATGCGCCGCTGCAATTCCGGACTCAGTGCTTCCCAGGCCAGGTGCTGGTCGGCGAAGAGCGTGTCGCCACCCTCGGCGGGCAGTTCCTGCGCATGCAGCAGCGAGCCCAGGCTCGGCTTGGGCTTGTACGAGATGTCGGAGTGCCAGTAGACGCCGGCGTCGCCCAGGCCGATCGGCTGGCCGTTCTCCAGGATGTTGGAGACGATCAGGATCTCCGGATGGCGGGGCAACTGGAACTGGTGCAGCACGTGGATCTCGAGTTCGCCGAAGCGGCGGCTGAACTCGACGTGGTCGTCGGGCGAGACCCGCTGGTCGCGGAAGACCAGCACGTGGTGGTCGAGGTGCGCGCGATGGATGCGCGCGAAGTCGGACTCGCAGAGCGGTCGCGAGATGTCCAGGCCGATGATCTCGGCACCGACCGGGGCGTCGAACGGGACGATCTCGAAGGTCTGGGAAACGGGCGGGGAAATGGAAACGGCGGTCATTCGAACGTCCTCATGGGAATTTGGCCGACATGCATGCGGCGAGGGATTCCACACTCTAGGATGCGTCTCTCCCGGAACGAACGATTGATTCATTGATTGCTTATAAGAAACTGAACCTAAAAGCATCTCCGAAAGCTCTGGATGCAATAAGTAAGGACAATCATCACGTTCGCTCCTCACCGATCGATCGCATGCACCGTCTCATCTACGTCAGTCACGCACGCGAGTCGTGCTTGCAGGACATTGCCGGCATCCTCGAGTGGTCGCGCACCCACAACCCCGCCCTGGGCATCACGGGCGTCCTCTGTCTGCTCGATGGCACCTACATGCAGCACCTCGAGGGCGAGGAGGCCAGCGTGATGCACCTGTTCGACAGCATCCGTCGCGACACCCGGCATCGCCATGCGACGATCCTCGACCAGCGTGCCATCCCGCAGCGCGCCTACCCGTCCTGGTCGATGGCCGTCCTCGAATGGGACGAGCGCACCAAGGCGATCTTCCGCAGCTTCTCGCCCGGCACCCATCTCGACCTCTTCGCCGGCGACCCTTCCACCGCCGCGCCGCTGGTGCGCGCCATGACGCGCTCGGCCGACTGGAATTTCGTGCCCTGAGTCCGGGCGGCGCCCGGCGCCTCAGCCCATCGCATGCCGTGCGGCGCGGACGATGCTGGCCGCGTCGACGCCGAAGAACCCGCGCAACGCCGCGCGCGTGTCGCTGCGACCGAAGCCGTCGGTGCCCAGGGTCAGGTAGCGCCGGCCCTCGGGCAGCCAGGCACGTACGCTCTCCGGCACGGCGCGCACATAGTCGGTGGCGGCGACGATCGGCCCGGCGCCGGCGGCGAGCTGGCGCGCGATGAACGGCCGCCCGGCCGGCTCGCCGCGCAATGCGGCCTGCTCGCAGGCGACACCATCGCGCGCGAGTTCGCTCCAGCTCGTGACGCTGAAGACCTCGACGGCGACACCCTCCTGGGCCAGCTGCCGCGCCGCCTTGACGACCTCGGTCAGGATCGCGCCCGAGCCCATCAGCGTGACCCGCGCCGGGCCCTCGGCCCCATCGACCGCGCCGAAGCGCCCGAAGCGATAGCACCCGCGCAGCACGTCGCCATGCATCTCGGGGGGCAGGCTCGGCTGGGCATAGTTCTCGTTCATCAGGGTGACGTAGTAGAAGACGTCGCGCTGCTCGACCAGCATCTCGCGCATGCCGGCATCGACGATGACGGCCATCTCGCCGGCGAAGGCCGGGTCGTAGGCCTTGCAGTTGGGAATGGTCGCGGCCACCAGGTGGCTGCTGCCGTCCTGGTGCTGCAGGCCCTCGCCCCCGAGCGTGGTGCGCCCCGATGTGGCACCCATCAGGAAGCCCCGGGCGCGCTGGTCGGCGGCGGCCCAGATGGCGTCACCCACGCGCTGGAAGCCGAACATCGAGTAGTAGATGTAGAACGGCAGCATGGCCAGGCCGTGCACGCTGTAGCTGGTGGCCGCCGCCGTCCAGCTGGCGATGGCGCCGGCCTCGCTGATGCCCTCCTCCAGGATCTGGCCGTCGATGGCCTCGCGGTAGCTCAGGATCGAATCGATGTCCTCGGGCGAATAGCGCTGCCCGACGCTCGAGTAGATGCCGACCTGCTTGAACAGGTTGGCCATGCCGAAGGTGCGCGCCTCGTCGGCCACGATGGGCACCACGCGCGGGCCCAGCGCCGGGTCCTTGAGGAGAGCCCCCAGCAGCCGCACGAAGGCCATGGTGGTGCTCATGTCCTTGCCCTCGGCCTCCAGCGCGAACTTCGCGTAGGCGGGCAGACCGGGCACGGGAACGACCTCGCACGCGGTCTCGCGCCGGGGCAGCGAGCCGCCGAGCGCGGCGCGGTGGGCCTTGAGGTAGCGCATCTCCAGGCTGTCGTCGGCGGGCTTGTAGAACGACAGCGAGGTCGCCTGCTCATCGGACAGCGGCAGGTCGAAGCGGTTGCGGAAACCGATCAGGTCGGCGCTCTCGAACTTCTTGTGCGAGTGCGTGGTCATGCGGCCCTGGCCGGCACCCATGCCATAGCCCTTCTTGGTGTGGGCCAGGATCACGGTGGGTTGGCCGCGATGGGCCGCCGCCGCCGCATAGGCGGCGTGGATCTTCACCAGGTCGTGGCCACCGCGCTTCAGGCGGTCGATCTGCTCGTCGGTCAGGCCCTGCACCAGGCGCGCGAGTTCGGCGTTCTGGCCGAAGAAGGTGTCGCGGTTGAAGCGGCCGTCCTTGGCCGCGAAGGTCTGCATCTGGCCGTCGACGGTGTCGCCGAGCGCGCGCGCCAGGGCGCCGGTCGCATCGCGCGCGAACAGGCCGTCCCAGTCGCTGCCCCAGACCAGCTTGATGACGTTCCAGCCGGCGCCGGCGAAGAGCCGCTCCAGCTCGTCGATGATGCGGCCGTTGCCGCGCACCGGGCCGTCCAGGCGCTGCAGGTTGCAGTTGACCACCCACACCAGGTTGTCGAGCTTCTCGCGCGCGGCCAGGGTCAAGGCGCTCATCGATTCGGGCTCGTCCATCTCGCCATCGCCGAAGACGCCCCAGACCTTGCGGGGCGCGCAGTCGAGCAGCTGGCGGTCGGTGAGGTAGCGCATGAAGCGCGCGTGGTAGATCGAGCTGATCGGGCCGAGTCCCATCGAGCCGGTGGGGAACTGCCAGAAGTCCGGCATCAGGTAGGGGTGCGGATAGCTGCACAGTCCGCGCGCGCCGCTGCCGTCGGCGCTGGCGGCGGCCGGGGCGGTGAGTTCCTGGCGGTAGTGCAGCAGGTCGTCCTCGCCGAGCCGGCCCTCGAGGAAGGCGCGGGCATAGACGCCCGGCGCGCTGTGCGGCTGGAAGAACACCAGGTCGCCGCCATGCGCGTCGCCGCGGGCATGGAAGAAGTGGTTGAAGCCGACCTCGAACAGGTCGGCCGCGCTGGCGTAGCTGGCGATGTGGCCGCCGAGCTCGCCATAGGCCTGGTTGGCGCGCACCACCATCGCCAGCGCGTTCCAGCGCATCAGCGAGCCCAGGCGCTCTTCCATCGCCAGGTCGCCGGGGAACGCCGGCTGGTCCTCGGCGGCGATGGTGTTGACATAGGGCGTCGCGAGTTCGGGCTGCCAGCCGATGCGCTGGCGCCGCGCCAGGCGGGCCAGCTCGTCGAGCATGGCGCGCGCGCGCGCCGGTCCATGCGAGTCGGCCAGCGCCAGGAAGGCATCGCGCCACTCGGCGGTCTCGACCGGGTCGATGTCGGGCATCGCCTCGCGGGACGCGTCCTCCGGAACGGCGACGGTGGCGGTGGCGGCAGAAGGAAGGGCAGCATTCATGGGGACTGTCTCTCGAGGTTGTGATGTCGTTCGATGCACACCCTGACATGCGGACTTGCGGACGTGGCGCCGGCGGGCGCCGCCCCGTGCCTCAGGCGAGCGCCGACGCGACCGGCTCGTCGCGCAGCGCCAGCGCCCGCCCGCGCCGCATGTCGATGGGAATCAGCAGCAGCAGGCCACCGACGAAGAACACGCTGGTGGCCACGATGGCGATGCGCTGGTTGCCGCCGGTCGCCCAGGTGATGGCGCCATAGCTCAGCGGTCCGACGATGCTCGCCAGGCGCGTGGCGAAGGTCCAGAGGCCGAAGAACTCGCCGGACTGCCGCGGTGGCGCGAGCCAGCCGGTCATGGCGCGGCCGGCCGACTGGCTCGATCCCATCGCCAATCCCGCGATCACCGCCGCCCACCAGAAATCGCCCTTGCCGCGCGCCATCGCCGCGATCACGCAGACCGCGATCCAGGCGACCAGCGTGATCGACAGCGCGCGCCGGTGACCCAGCGAATCCTGCAGGTAGCCGAAGGCGAAGGCGCCCGCCGCCGCCGCGAGGTTGAGCACGAAGATCAGGGTCATCGTCTCGTGCGGCACGAAGCCGATCACCTGCTCGGCATAGATCGCCGCCAGCGTGATCGCCACGGCCACGCCGGCCTGGTAGCACACCGTGCAGGTCAGCAGCCACATGAAGTCGCGATGCCGGCGCGCCTGGCGGAAGGTCCGCCGCAGTCGCGCCCAGGCCGGCTCGGCATCGTCGGCCGGGCGCTGCGTCGCGGGCCGCGCGCGTTCGGGCAGCAGCGCGAAGGTGACGCAGGCGGCGGCGCCATAGAAGGCCGCCGTCAGCAGCATCGTGACCGGCACGAAATGCGCCGCCGGCAATCCGCGCCCCTGGGCCCACAGCACATAGCCCAGGCAGAGGCCCAGGGCCAGCATGCCGCCGAAGTAGCCGAAGCCCCAGCCCCAGCCGCTGACCTTGCCCATGCCCTCGGCCGTGGCCAGCTCCGGCAGGAACGCACCGGTGAGCGATTCGCCATACGAGTAGCACACGTTGGAGAGGACCAGCAGCGCCATGGCCAGCGCCACGCCCGCGGGCACCACGTCGCCGCCGGCCCCGGCGAGACGTGGCGTCAGCGCCAGCGCGGCGGTGGCGACGACGCAGCCGGCCGTCGCCATCATCAGCACCCGCTTCTTGGCGGCGCGCCGGTCGGCCCAGGCGCCGATGGCGGGCATCGTGACCATCACGATCGCATAGGAGAGGCTCAGGGCGGCGGTCCAGGCGAAGGTCGCCCAGGGCGCGCCGCGCGCGATGCCGCCGACGAAATAGGCCGCATAGACCGCCGTGATGACGACCGTCGTGTAGCCGGAATTGGCGAAGTCGTACATCGCCCAGCCGAAGACATCGGCGCGACGCACGCCAGGACGCAACGCCGATGCGGGGAACAGGCTCAAGGCCGTCTCCGGCGCGGGTGGATCAGTGCAGGTGGCGCGGCCGACGACCGCCGCCATGGCCACCGGCGCCCGGTCCGCCCGAGCCGCCGCTGCCGCGCGGGCGCTTGCCGATCTCGAGCGAATTGACCAGCGCGTCGAAGCGCTCGCCGAAGAGCTTGTCGATCTCGGCGACGACGCCGCCGAGTTCGGCGCCGTCGAAGTGGCGCTCCATCAGGTTGACCACGTCCTCGACCAGCAGGTCGCGCTGGACCTGCATGATGGCCGCCGGATTGGGGCCGACGAACAGCATCACGAAGTCGTCGCGCGACTCGTCCTCGGCATCGCCCTCGTCCTCGTCGTAGTCGGTGTCGTAGAAGGTGATCTCGATGGCCGCGCCCTGCTCGGCCAGTTCGTTGAGCGCCATGCACATCTCGTCGAGCTCCTGGCGGAAGTCCTCGTCGCCGGCCACGGTCCAGCACATCTGGAGCAGGTGCTCCTTGGCGTCGAAGCGCAGGCCGGGCTCCTCTTCGTAGGAACTGGCGGCGCCATCGGCCAGCGACCGCGCGCCGGCATAGGTCCACAGGGGTTTGAGCGCTTCCTGGATCTGGGCGAAGGTGACGTCGGAGCGCAGCGGCACGTCGCCGTGGACGTGGATTTCGAATGGAGCGTTGTAGCGTGGCATGGGAGGGCTCCAGGGATGTTTCGGGATGCCCGGGACCACGACGAAAACGGATCTGCGACGGGCAATTGAAGTCGATGATACCCGCAGCCCCGGCCTTCCCGCAGGGCGGCCGAATGGCTTGCCCACGCCATCGGCGGGCATCTTCAGGGGTTTTCCGACAGCGGGCGCGCGGACGTCGCGGCGACCGTTTCCTGCGGCCGGCGACCATCGACGATCTCCACCCGCCACCACGGCGGCAGCAGGCGCCGCACGGCGGGTTGCGCGAAGCGGTCGTCGAGCAGGAACAGCACGCCGGTGTCGTCCTCGGTGCGGATCACGCGGCCGGCGGCCTGCACCACCTTGCGCAGGCCGGGATAGAGATAGGTGTAGGCATAGCCGTCGCCGAAGCGTGCCTCGATGCGCTCGCGCATGGCTTCGTTGCGGGCATCGTGCTGCGGCAGGCCGAGGCTGGCGACGAATGCGCCGATCAGGCGCTCGCCGGGAAGATCGACGCCCTCGCCGAACGCGCCACCGAGCACCGCGAAACCGATGCCGCGGCCGCCGGCCCGGAAGCGCGCCACGAAGGCATCGCGCTCGGCCTCGCGCATGCTGGCCGACTGGGTCCAGGTCGGGATCGCCGGATGCCGGCGCGTGAAGTGCGCATGGGCGTCGGCCAGGAACTCGAAGCTGCTGAGGAACACCAGGTAGTTGCCCGGGCGCCGCCCGAACTGCTCGGCCACCAGATCGACCAGCCGCTGCATCGAGCGCGCCCGGTCGCGCAAGCGCGTCGACAGATCGGCGGCGATGCGCACCTCGAGCTGCGCCGGGTGGAACGGCGACGCCACGTCGAGCTCGCCGGCATCGTCGGGCAGCCCGAGCATGTCGCGGTAGAACGCGAACGGCGCGATGGTGCCGGAGAAGCACACGGTGGTCATGGAGCCGGCGAAGCGTGCCTTGAGGAACGGCGCCGGCACGAGATTGCGCACCGCGATGGCATGGGCGTCCGCGCCCTGGTCCGGGCCGAGGAGGCTCTCGAAGATCGAATGGCCCGCCAGCGCGCCGGCGCACAGGCGGGTGAAATGCAGGGCATCGAAGAAGAAGCGCTGCAGCGGCCCCTGCGCGATCGCCATCGGCGCGACCCCGCCGGCCGCCTCGGAGGCCCCCGGCAGCGGCAATGTCGCTGCGGGCGCCGAGGATGCCGCCGCCGGCGACGAGAAGTGATCCGCCAGCACCGCGACGGCCTCCTTGAGGGCGTCGTGCAGGCCTTCGGGCACCTCGTCCCGCGCCACGTACCCGGCCGCCTGCGACTTCTGCAGGGCCCGCCACTCGCGCCGGACCCGCTCCACCACCGGGCGCACGCCCGCCGGTGCCAGCAGGCGCGCCGCCTCGATGTCGCCGGCGCGCAATTCGGCCGAATACATGCTCCGCGCGCGGTCGAGCAGGTTGTGCGCCTCGTCGACCAGCACCGCGACCCTCCAGTCCTCCTGCCGGGTCAGCGCGAAGAGGAACGCGCTGGTGTCGAAGTAGTAGTTGTAGTCGGCCACCACCACGTCGGCCCAGCGCACCATCTCCTGCGCCAGGAAATACGGGCACACCGCATGCGAGCGGGCGATCTCGCGCGTCGCTGCCACCGTGAGGCGGGCGCTCGCGACGGCCTGGTCGCGCGCGGCGGGCAGGCGGTCGTAGAAGCCGCGCGCCAGGGGGCAGGCCTCGCCGTTGCAGGCCCGGCCCGGGTATTCGCAGACCTTCTCGCGCGCCGCCAGTTCGACCACGCGCAATGGCACCGCCGCGACCGGACGCGTCAGCAGATCGAGCGCCTCGAGGGCGACGCCACGGCCCGACGTCTTGGCGGTGAGGAAGAACAGCTTGTCGGTCCGCTGCGCGGTCCAGCCCCGCAGCAGCGGGAAGATGGTGGCGACGGTCTTGCCGATGCCCGTGGGCGCCTGCGCGATCAGGCAGCGGCGCGAGGATGCCGCCCGATACACGCTCTCGGCGAGTTCGCGCTGGCCGGCGCGGAAGCCCGCATGCGGGAACGCGAGGCCGTCCAGCGCGCGGGCCAGATCGCTCCGGTGCCGGCCTTCCTGCAGGGCCCACCGCATGAAGCGCCGGCACAGGGCCTCGAAGTCGGCGCGCAACGCATCGCGCTGGCAGCGCGTCTCGACCACCGTCTCCTCGTTGGTGGCGATGTCGAGGTAGACCAGCGCCACGTCGATCTCCGCCAGATCGTGCTTCTCGCACAGCAGCCAACCATAGGTGCGCGCCTGCGCCAGGTGCAATGCGCGGTGGTTCTGCCGGATGGCATCGAAATCGCCCCGGAAGGTCTTGATCTCCTCGACGCGCGCGCAGCCGGTGTCGGTGTCCCCGGCGGCCTCGAAGCCATCCGCGCGGCCCCGGACCCACAGGCCCTCGAATCCCGCGGCGAGCGCGACCTCGCTCTGGTAGGTCGGACCACGCCGGCCCTGCACCCATCGATGGCCGGCGATGCCCTCCTGGGCGGTCGGCGCGGGCGCGAAGCGGAAATCCAGGTCGCCCGCCTTGGCGCCGAACTCGCACAGCGCGCGGACCGACACCCGCAGCGCGGGGGGCGGCCCGAACGGCCCGGTGGGCGGGACGGCATCGTCGGAAGGAGTGTCGACCATGAGGGTGGTCAGGAGGGAGAGGTCGGACCGATGCCAGTGGCTGCTGCGGCACTGGATGGAAACCCATATCTTAGCTTCGCCTTGCCTGGCGGGTGCCAGGCGGGGCATGTCGGGGTGACCGGCCCACGCCAGCCCGTCATCGATGTGAGCACGCGTTCGTCGCGATTCCGAGGGCACGGCGGTCCACCAGGAGGAATGCCGCGCCGGTCCAGCAGGATCTGCTGAGCCGGAACGGCATTCGTCGTGTTGGTGCCCGAGGCCGGAATCGAACCGGCACGACCGCGAAGTCGAGGGATTTTCCTGCCACTTCGACTTTCGCCGCCAGCGCGCGAGTCGCTGTTCGTGGTCTGGAGCACGCCTTCACCCTGGCCTCGCGGCTGTAGGTGCCCGCCGTCTGCTCTCTACACCTTCCGGGGACGCCATCGAAATGGCGCGCCCCGGCTTGGCTCGGCGTTGGCTCGGTGGCCGCGCGGCGCGATGGACATCGCGCACGGGCCACCAGGGCGTTCACCGAATTTGACGGGTTTCATCTCCGATGTTTCCACCGGAGGGCTCAAATTGCTTCAAGTCCCTTGTGTCTACCGATTTCACCACTCGGGCAGACCGGCGGCCGCCTGCGGGCCGCCGGATGCTGAGCCCATGAGAATACCACCCGGCCCCGCCCACTCCGGCAGACCGTGGCACGGGAATCGGCGGTGTCATCGGATCGACCGGCATTGGAGCCTTCCGTGGCCGCCCTCCGACGCGGCTGACATAAGATTCACGGCAGAAGGCCGCCACGTCCACGAGCTCCCGCCATGGGTGGCGTCCTCGGATGAGGTTGCAGGATCTTGGTTACCGACAACGCTTTCGCCGAACTGGGACTGGCATCGGACGCGACCGAGCGCGAGGTCAAGGCCGCCTGGCGCCGCCTCGCCTCGCAGTGGCATCCCGACCGCAACGGCAGTGCCGATGCGAGTGCCCGGATGCAGCGCATCAATCAGGCGTTCGAACAGATCCGGCGCACCGGCTTCGCCGCCCGACCCGCCGCCGCCGGGCCGGCGCGACCGGCTCCCGAGGCCACCGCCTCCGCTCCCGCATCCGAGGCACCGGAGGCACCGGAGGCGCCCGAAGCACCCGACATGGCGTCGACGGCCCAGGCCGGACCGGCCGACCCCGATCCGGCGAACGACGCGGCCGCCACCCGCCGGCTGCTGCGCCGCAAGATCCGGCTGACGCTCGAGGAAGCCGCGGCGGGCTGCATCAAGGTGCTGCGCGGCAAGGTGACGGACACCTGTACCGCCTGTGCCGGCGCGGGCTCCGTCATGCGCAGTGGCCGTTGCGTTCCCTGCGGGGGATCGGGCGTGCTGCAGAAGCGGTCGTTCTTCGGCTGGTCGGCCGGTGCCGCCACGGCCTGCGAAGCCTGCGATGGCAGCGGTAGCGGACGGGTCGTCTGCGATCGCTGCGATGGCGCCGGCAAGCTGCCGCCGCGCAACTACCGCATCAGCGTGCGGATCCCGCATGGCGTGCGCGATGGCGATCTGCTGCATGTGGACGGGCGACGCATGCGTGCAGCCGGCCCGAATGCCGATGTCGAGATCCGCGTCGAGGTGGAGCCCCACCCACTCTTCAGGCTCGAGGACGATGGCACGATCCATTGTGAGATGCCGGTCGATGGCTTCGCCTGGATCGGCAACCGGCCCCTGAGGGTGCCGACGGTGTCCGGCTTCCAGAGCATTGCCCTGCGTCGCGATCAACTGTCCTATCGCCTCCCCGGACAGGGCTTCCCGATGCAGCGTCAGGGCTCGCGTGGCGATCAGGTCGTCACGCTGACGCCGGTGTTCCCGCCGCAGCTGAGCATCGACCAGCAGATCCTGCTCGACCAGCTCACCGCCACCGGTCTGGGCGCCGATGGCGAGGCCGTCGACCCGCGCCTGCGGGACTGGAACCGCGCCGTGCGCGCCTGGGAGAAGGATCGACCGGCCGCCTGATCCGCCAGGAGACGATGGCGGCGACGGACAAAAAAATGCCCCGACGGTGCGGGGCATCATGAACATCGATCTACGTCGAATGGAGTGGAGGCGCGACCCGGAGTCGAACCGGGCTAGACGGATTTGCAATCCGTTGCATAACCGCTTTGCTATCGCGCCACGTCTGATCTGAATCAATCGAAAAAAAGGGAAGCCTGGGCTTCCCTTTTTCGGATCTGGAGCGGGATAAGAGACTCGAACTCTCGACCTCAACCTTGGCAAGGTTGCGCTCTACCAACTGAGCTAATCCCGCGTATCGAGCCTCGAATTATATACTAGTTTTTCGAGGTCCCGCAAGCGAGCCGATCACTTCCTCAATGCTTGATCGAACCTTCGGGCGGCTGGGCCGCGCGCTGGCGCGACAGCTCGGCCACGGCTGCGGCCGATGCCGCCACTTCCTCGTCGGACAAGGGCGTCGGCGCCTTCTCCAGTGCGATCTCCAGCACCTTGTCGATCCACTTCACCGGGATGATCTCCAGACCGTTCTTCACGTTCTCCGGGATGTCCTGCAGATCCTTGGCGTTCTCCTCCGGGATCAGCACCGTGCGGATGCCACCGCGCAGGGCGGCCAGCAGCTTCTCCTTCAGGCCGCCGATCGCGGTGACCTCGCCGCGCAAGGTGATCTCGCCCGTCATGGCGACATCGCCACGCACCGGGATGCCCGTCAGGGCCGAGACGAAGGCCGTCGTCATGGCGGCGCCGGCACTCGGGCCATCCTTGGGCGTGGCGCCATCGGGCACGTGGATGTGGATGTCGCGCTTCTCGAAGATGTCGTCGCGGATGCCCAGCCGATGCGCGCGGCTGCGCACCACCGTGCGGGCCGCCTCGACCGATTCCTTCATGACGTCGCCGAGCGAGCCGGTGCGGCTGATCACGCCCTTGCCGGGCATGACGACGGCCTCGATCGTCAGCAGGTCGCCACCGACCTCGGTCCAGGCGAGGCCCACCACCTGGCCGACCTGGTTCTGCTTCTCCGCCAGGCCGAAGGTGTACTTGCGCACACCCAGGAACTCGTTGAGATTGGCACCGTCGACGATGACCTTGGGCGTCATCTTCTTGAGCAGCAGTCCCTTCACGACCTTGCGGCAGATCTTCGAGAGCTCGCGCTCGAGCGAGCGCACACCGGCCTCCCGCGTGTAGTAGCGCACGATGTCGCGCACGGCTTCCTCGGTGATGAGGAGCTCCTCCTCCTTCACACCGTTGTTCTGCATCTGCTTGGGCAGCAGGTACTTCAGCGCGATGTGCGTCTTCTCGTCCTCGGTGTAGCCGGCCAGCCGGATGACTTCCATCCGGTCCAGCAGCGCGGGCGGGATGTTCATCGAAT
>Ga0308157_10004555_pt1 | contig 18304 bp, 15 predicted proteins | sample PhyBR1_FD_201035 | JGI IMG/M metagenome (GOLD analysis project Ga0308157, IMG submission 201035) | Phyllosphere microbial communities from UC Gill Tract Community Farm, Albany, California, United States - DLSLB.R1 | ecosystem: Host-associated > Plants > Phyllosphere > Unclassified | place: USA...
CTTGGCAACACCAAGCGGCTCGACAGCTTCGTCAACCTTGACCAGAATGGCACGATCCGCACCCATGGCAAGCGCCGTGCGCAGCGTTTCCTGTGCCTGTGCCGGGCCAACCGAAACCGCGATGATTTCCGTCACCTTGCCTGCTTCCTTAAGACGGATCGCTTCTTCAACTGCAATCTCGTCAAAAGGGTTCATCGACATCTTCACGTTCGATAGCTCAACGCCCGAACCATCACCCTTAACACGGATCTTTACGTTGTAATCTACAACCCGCTTTACTGCGACGACTACCTTCATAAGGCTAACCTCTCATTCAAATAGAAACATGGTTTTGCGTCATCTGCATGTTAAACGCGTGCACGCTTGGCTTCCGGATCGTAAGGCGACTCTTCAATCACGCGAGCCTTGCGCATTTCACCCAGAACCGGGATCTCAAGTTCAGTTCCCGGCACACCCAGTTCCAAAGGTAGCAGCGCCAGCGCGATATCATGTTTGAAAGTGTACGAATAACTGCCCGATGTAACACGGCCGACGAGCTTGCCGTCATGATACACGCATTCCGAGGTCAGCGTGCTCGCACCATCTGTTTCGACGGCAAGCGTCACGGAACGCTGTTTGATACCGCGCTCCTTTTGTACAAGCAGGGCTTGTTTACCGATGAAGTCGCCCTTGTCTAGACGGATAAAGCGTTCAAGACCGCTCTCCCAAGCACTTAACTCAGGATTCATGTCGCGATACATCGCACGATAGGATTTATCGAGACGCAGCGACTCCAGTGCATGCAGACCGATGAGACGCAAGCCATGCTCTTTGCCTGCAGCCAGCAATGCTTCCAGCAAATGCCGCTGATAAGCGAGCGGATGATAGAGTTCCCAACCAAGCTCGCCTTCGTAATTAACGCGCAGTAGACGCACGTCACTGGCAAGCCCGACCGTTCCCGACTTGATGCCAAACCACGGAAATACCTCGTTGGACAGATCAATCTCTGTCAGCGACTGCAGAACCTCGCGCGCCTTCGGGCCGACGATGGTGAAGCAGCCACGGTCATTGGTAACGTTGCGCAAGCTCACGCTGCCGTCCTTGGGCAGAAGCTTTGACAGATCATCGAAATTCCAGCGTTCGGCACGCGGTGTGGAAATCATATAAAAGTTGTCATCATCCATGCGAGCAACGACATATTCGGCCTGCACTCCGCCCTTTTTCGTCAGATGATGGGCCAGATTAACCCGGCCCACTTTCGGCAGTCGATTAGCAAGAATACCATCAAGCCACGCTTCTGCACCTGGACCACTGACTTCAAACTTGGTCATGGGCGTCATCTCGACGAGGCCTACCGCATTGCGCACGGCCTCGACTTCCTCGGCAACATACTTGCCCTTTTCAGTCCAGCGCCAGCTGTACTGATCCTTGGCTTCCACGCCCTTCGGTGCAAACCAGTTCGGCATTTCCCAGCCATTGAGGCAGCCCCAAACTGCTCCGAGCTCAGTCAGCCGATCATAGGACGGCGCTGTTTTCTGCGGACGCGCTGCAGGCATATCCTGACCCGGATAATGCTGATCCGCATGAGTACCCCATGCTTCTCGCACCTTTTCACGGGTCCAGTTCTTGTTGGCATAATCACCGAAGCGGCGCGGGTCGAGTTCGCTCGTATCGATACTGTTGCTTCCTTCAACGATGCGCTCAGAGAGATAGTAGCCGATAGCACCACCCCACAGAATTCCGCCAGGCACACCTTCTGCGAGCCAGACATTATCCAACCCCCAAGCAGGCCCGACCAGCGGCAACTCGTCGGCTGTCATCTGGAATGGTCCGCGCACATTGGCCTTAATGCCAACGCGGCCAAGCGTTGGCACAAGTTCCATCGCCCGTTCCCAATTCCACGAAACGGAGTCAAAATCTTCTTCCAGCAGGTCGGCACCGAACCACTCAGGCACACCGTTTTCAGCAAACAACTTCAGATGTTCGGTCTTTTCGTAAGGTCCAAACATCAGGCCATCGCCCTCTTCGCGCAGGTAGCCTTCAAAACCTTCATCACGCAGGATCGGCATTTCCGGCAAGCTCTGACGCTTGCGCTCAATCACTTCGGGTACGGCATCGGTGATCCAGTACTGGTGGACAATCGGAATTGCCGGAATATCAAGCCCAAGCATCGCGCCGGTCTGACGAGCATAGTTGCCGGTGGCTGAAATGATGTGCTCGCAGATGATGTCACCATTATTGGTTTTCACCTTCCACTCGCCGCTCGGCAGACGCTCGAAGCCATTTACCTGTGTGTTGAGGTAAATCTTGGCACCATTGTCGCGTGCACCCTTGGCAAGCGCCATGGTCACGTCAGCAGGCGCGATATGGCCATCGTCAGGATGATAGAGTGCGCCAAGCATATCAGGATTGTTTTCAAGCAAAGGCCATAACTCACGAGCACGAGCCGGAGACACGAGTTCTGCCCGAATGCCCTGCACCTCGGCGACACTCATATAGCTTTTATATTCGTCAAGCCGGCCGCGTGTGTTGGCAATGCGCAGCTGTCCGCATTTGTGCCAGCCAACATGTTGTCCTGTCTCGGCTTCCAACCCTTCATAAATCTCGATCGACTTGTTGATCATTCGACCGATATTGATGTTGCGTGCATAAGAAGGGATCAGGCCCGCGGCGTGCCATGTCGAACCGGCGGTAAGCTGGGTACGTTCCAACAGAACGACGTCTGACCAACCTCGTTTTGCCAGACCGTATAGAATTGAGGCACCAACGCACCCTCCCCCGATGACCACCGCGCGTGCATGAGTCTGCATTCCAAGTTCCCTTCCATGTCATATTTTGTGGGGACGACCAGCGATCAGACTGAGCAGCCAGACGGTCCCGTTTGGCATTACATTACAGAGGGTTCTCGACGCTGTGAGCTTGATAAAAAATCCGCATAGGTATAACTTCAGATTATGCATAGACTCCGCTCGCTGATCCCCTCTGCCAACTATCTTTTCGTGTTTGAGGCGGCGGCTCGCCGTCTAAGCTTCACGGCGGCTGCAGAAGAGCTGAATGTCAGCCAGCCCGCAGTGAGCAAGACCATCAAATTGTTAGAGGAAGCGACCGGTCTAAAGCTTTTCAGGCGCGACCGCAGTCGTCTGGAGCTGACAGCTGAGGGGCAAAGGCTTTATCGCGAAACGCAGGAAGCGTTCGATCATCTGCACATGGTCATCTCTTCCATGCGCAAGAAGCATTCGCGCGACATTATTCGGGTGTCGTTCTCGTCGTCTTTTGTGCAGCTCTGGTTGCTGCCGCGTTTGAAAAGCTTCAAGGAAAAACATCCCGATGTGGCCCTTCGCATCGAGGAAAGCAGCCGGGACGATCAGGATATGCTCGAAGAAGACATCGACGTTTCGGCCCGGCTAGGGAATGGCAAGTGGCCCGGCATCCATTCATGGCCTTTTGTGACCGAGGAAGTATGGCTTGTTTGCAGCCCGTCCTATCTGGAAGAACACGGAGCAATCAAATCCCCGCAGGACCTCCTCAACCACACATTATTGCATTTCGAGGAACGGCATCGGTCGCGGCTTGGATGGCGAGAATGGCTTGAACGAAGCGGTGTACCCAACCCGCGTATAGAGCAAGACTTTGTCTTCACCGACGCGCTTAGTTCCATTGAAGCTGCAGTATTTGGACAGGGCATCGCACTTGGCTGGAAGCATCTCGTTCGTGACCACATCGCGGCCGGTCGTCTCGTCCCCGCAATCGATATTTTCAACCGATCCGGTGATATTATTCATCTTGTCATGCCAGCCCAGCGCCCACCAAAACGAGGCGCTGAACTGTTTCGCGACTGGTTGCTGGAACAAGGCGCAGATGCCGAATTTGGCATTTAAAACCTATCCCGAAAATCGCTTCGAACTTTTGCTGGGAACGCTTTGATTATTGTGCAAACACAACGGTTTTATGCCCATTCAGCATAACGCGGTTTTCTGCATGCATCTTTACCGCGCGCGCCAGAACCCGGCTCTCGATATCACGACCCGTTGCCACAAAATCCTCAGCACTCATGGAGTGCGTCACCCGCTCGGTTTCCTGTTCGATAATAGGGCCTTCATCAAGGTCTGGCGTTACATAATGCGCGGTCGCACCAATTAGTTTCACGCCGCGTTCGAATGCCTGATGATACGGCTTGGCACCCTTGAAGGATGGCAAAAACGAATGATGAATATTGATGATTTTGCCGAACAGACGGTTCGAAAGATTATCTGAGAGCACCTGCATATAGCGGGCGAGCACAACCAGATCAGCCTGGGTTTCTCGCACGAGATCAAGCAACCGCGCCTCTTGCTCAGCCTTGTTATCTTTATTCACGGCCCAATAATGATATGGAATTTGAGCGCTTGCGGCAGTCTCTCGGCTATCCTCGTGGTTAGACACCACGGCGACAATCTCGGCATTCAGCCAACCAACCCGGATTTGATAGAGAAGATGCAACACGGCATGGTCGAACTTCGACACCATAAGCACGATCTTTGGTTTGCGGTTCGCGTCAGCAACCGTGAATTTCATACCAAATCGTTCACCAGCTGGTTTTAATGCATGTTCTATGGCATCGCGTGACATGCCAAGCGGCGCAGTGAAAGCGATGCGCATGAAAAAGCGGTTGGTCAGCTTGTCACGGAACTGATTGCTTTCGGCAATGTTGCCCCCCACTGCGGCAAGTTCGGTTGTGATTGCCGCCACGATACCAGGCTTGTCATCACAATCCAGCGTCAGAACAAAAAGTGTAGGATCGATGCTGGCCACGGGCCGCACCTTGACTAGCATGTCATTCATGATTGTTCTTTCTGAAATTTCACGAGTCTTTGGTGGATTTGCCGAAAGCGTAGTCACCAACCTTGGGCACGAATTTCGAAGGCATATAACCGTGCGGCTTATCGCCAACTGAAACACCCGTATTGAGGATACCCGCCTGATAATCAGGGACAAACAGCGAGTAAGGATAAGTCGGTTGGATCGCACTCGCCTCATCCAGCTTCATGCGCAGTTCGTCGGGGATCGTAAACGCAAGCGCACCGAGATTATCATCCAGCTGGGTAAGCTTGCTTGCACCGATGATAGCGGCGCCAATACCGGGCTGAGTGACGACCCAGTTAAGTGCGATCTGAGCCATTGATTTTCCCATAGCGTCGGACGCTTCAGAAAGTGCAGCAACGATACGCATATTGTGCTCAGTGAAGAGCCCTAACCCCTCGGCATTATTGCGATTGAGACGCCCCTCACCGCCCGCACGGTATTTGCCAGACAGAAGCCCCATAGCCAATGGACTCCAGGCGGTAATGCCCATTCCAAGATTCTGTCCGAGTGGCACAAATTCCTGTTCAATGCTGCGTTCGGCCAGCGAATACGGCAGCTGCAGGCTGATCGGTTGCGACAGTGCATGTGCTTCCGCCCATGTTTGCGCCCGCGCCGCATACCAGGACGGCACATCGGACAGGCCACAATAACGGATTTTACCAGCGCGTATCAGATCATCGAAGCCGCGCATCACTTCTTCCACAGGGGTCATACCGTCCCATGTGTGTACCATATAAAGATCGATGTAATCGGTCTTCAGACGTTTCAGCGACTGGTCAACAGCACGCATCATGTTCTTGCGACTATTGCCACCCGCATTGGCATTGCCGGGCTGGAGATTGTTCGAATATTTGGTCGCAATCACTACCTGATCACGACTCGCAGTTTCCGTGACGAACTTGCCAACCAGAGTTTCGCTGAGCCCCGCGCCATAGGAGTCTGCAGTATCGATGAAATTGCCACCCACCTCCAGATAACGATTGAAGATGGTGCGGGCATTGTCTTCATCTGTGCCCCAAGAGCCGCCGATCCCTCTCACGCCCCCATTGCCAAACGTCATCGCGCCAAGCGCAAGACGGCTTACGCGCAGCCCGGATCGGCCAAGGAGGAAATAGTGATCAAGCGACATCGGGAAGCTCCTCTTTATCAAGCGGATTACATGAAGCCTTGATAAGGACGACAAGCAACAGTCTGCTGGACATAATTGATCATTGAGATGAAATCGAAAACTGGCCTACCCGTCACCTTCTGCACGGCATGTGCATAGGGTGGCAGATCACTGCATTCGAGCAGAATAGAGCGTACTTCCGGATTATCGCGAACCAGTTTTTTGGCAACTTCACAAACTTCGTGTTCGATTGCTGCTGAATCAAGAGTTCCTTTTTCTTCAAGGATCGCTTCGCGAAACTCGGCCTGATCTTCCATTCCAGCCAACACAACCGGGATCGTATCCGGGATGCCACTCGCAGCGAAATGGCGGGGTGTCAGGCGTTCTGCATTGGCAGTGATAACGCCCACCGTGCCACGCGCCACTGCATGCATGAACGGGATCTGCATCAGGCTCGACAGAAAGACCGGAATATCGACAGCTTCCGCAACCTCTTCCTGAAAATAAGCCATGAACCCACAAGCACCTGTAATGGCTTTGACACCGCGTCCTTGCAGCTCAAGCGCCGCTTCCACGAAAGCTTCGCGCAGCGCCGGATCACGCTGGTTCAGCAGACGATCAATGGACGCGCCGCGCACCTCCTGATAACGCACCGGATATTTATATGTAGTCGCATTGCCGACATTGCCGGGCACACAGGGATAGGCGGCATCCAGAATGAGGATGCCGACCTGTTCCCCATACCACGACTGGCTGTTTCGGCTGACCGCGTAAACAGTCATCGTTGCAGTCTCCGATATGAATTTGGTTGAGGTGGATGCAGCAGCAATCCGCTGCATCAAGTCGTAATCTTATCGACTATTCGATAAGCTTCGGAGCGCCAGTGTCCCCAATGCTTTCATCAAGACCATAGGATTCCAGGATTTTGGCAATCGTGCCATCCTTGTGCATCTCTTCGATATTCGCATCGAGCGCGGCGCCAAAATCCGTTGCACTTTTAGCGTAAGGCAAGCTTGCCTGTGCCGCTTCCTTAGTGGCTCGAATGCGATCGTCAGGCTGCGCAATCTCAACCTTGATGTCTTTCAAGTTGCCATTCTTGGCAGCATAAGCACCTGTCGAATAACCGTCGATACCAACATCAATACGACCGGAGGCGAGATCCTGATGCATGTTCACCGAGTTCGGATAAAGGCGAAGATTGGTACCCAACAGTTTTTTGGCATCTGTCACCCAGAGATAGCCCTGAACAGTGCCGACATTCTTGCCAACCAGTTCTTTGACGGTCTTGATCCCATCCTTGGAATAAAGGCCCATCTGATCCTTATAAAGCGGATAGGAAAGGTTCATCACCTTGGCGCGCTCGGCTGTGCGATACCAGTCACCGGTGGTAATATCGGCCTGACCAGACAGAACATACTGAATTGCCGCGGCCGGATCGACCGCAACAGGCTTCAACGTCAGACATTCGCGTTTGGCGAATTCTGTCGCGATATCGCCATCCAGCCCACTCATTTTGCCGCTTTCATCCATGAATGAATGCGGTGCATAGGTGGTGACGGCAATCGTCAATGTTCCCGGCGTAATGGTTTTAAACTCATGCTTCGGCTTGCAATCCTGTGCTAAGGCTGTTGCTGACAGCCCCATCAGAATGGCAACACTGATAATACTTTTGCGAATGATCCCGTTATTCATGTGCGACTCCCCTTTTGTTATTGTGAATTATCGCGCGGCATAAGCGGATGACCGCTTCTCCACGTAAGATACGATCCATGCCGCCGGAACGCAGATCGTGGCATAGAGCAACCCTGCCAACATCAGCGCGGGCATATAGCGGAATGTGTTGGCGCCAATTTCATAGGCATTGCTCACGAGCTCTGGCAGCGCGATAGTGAAACAGAGCGAGGTGCTCTGAAAGATCAGGATGGCAAAGCCCAACAGCGCAGGCAGCGCCACTCGCAAGGCCTGTGGCAACAAAACAAAGCGCAACTCATCCAGCATACTGAAACCCATTGCTTCAGCTGCTTCTCGCTGACCATGATGGATCGATTGCAGGCTGGCGCGTATGATTTCACTCGTATAGGCGCCGGTGTTCCAGGCCAAACCTATAACTGCTGCCGCAAAAGACGTCATTGTCAGTCCTGTTGAGGGCAGGCCGAAATACATGAACTGCAGAAGAACCAATGCGGGCGCACCACGGCCAATTTCAACCAGAAACAGGCTTACATAACGCGCAGTACGAGATTTGGCACCAACACCGAGCGCCAAACCAAGTCCAAGCGGAATGCCGATGGCGAGACTTAAAGCGGCAACCTGCAGACTGATTTTAAGGCCACCAAGAAGCGCTGGCATCCATTCGTAAAACTCATCCAGGGTGGGAAACATCAGCGGGCCACCTTTGCTCTCAAATAGCTGTCAGCAGAACGCGACAACCACGCAACCGGAAGGCTCAGGAAAATGTAGAACAGGCCAACCAGCGCGAAAACTTCAATACCCTTGAAGGTAAGCTGCGATAACTGATTGCCGCGAAAAGCCAGATCCGCAACGCCGATGGTCGATGCGACAGCCGTTTCCTTCATAAGCCCTATCAGATAGCTCGCAGCCGAAGGCAGCGCGACCCGAAATGCCTGCGGAGCGACTACGTCAATCAATGTAAATCTGGTGCCGAGATTGAGAGCCGTTGCCGCCTCCCACTGACCATGATGGAGTGACGTCAGCGCACCGCGATAGATCTCAGCCATATTGGCCGACGCAATCAGGCCAAGGCCGATCAACGCCGCGACAAAAGGATTGATCGGCATGATGCCCATACCGATGCCGAAGAAAATAATGAAGAGCCACAGAATGGGCGGAAGAGCGCGCACGACCTGAATGAGGAAAGCCGCAATCCAACGTGTAGGTGCGAAGCTGGCTCTGCGTGCAGCCAATAATGGCACGCCGAGAATACAGCCGATGCCAAACGAACCTAGCGTTAAAGCAAGTGTCCAGGGCAAGCCACTCAGGATGAGAAGAACATTGTCTGCTGTCATCTGTCATGCACCGCACGAAGAAATCGCTTCGTGCGCTCCTCTTGCGGATTACGCATGATTTCTTTCGACGCACCTTTTTCTATGATCTTACCTTCGGCCATGATCATGACAGTGTCCGAAACATTTTCGGCAAAACCCATTTCATGCGTGACAACCAGCATCGTCATGCCGCTTTCAGCCAATTCACGCATCACAGCCAAAACTTCGAGGCCAAGTTCAGGATCGAGTGCGGAAGTCGGCTCATCGAATAGCATCACCTGCGGATCAAGCGCCAGCGAGCGCGCAATCGCGATACGCTGCTGCTGTCCGCCAGAACAACGCCCCGGATATTGAGTTGCTTTATCGGCAAGTCCGACACGCTCCAGCAGTTGAAGCGCCCTTTCATCAGCCTCAGCACGGCTACGCCCCAACACGCGCTCCTGCGGCAAGCTGACATTGCGTAGAACGCTCATATGCGGAAATAAGTTGAACGACTGGAACACCATCCCAACCGTGTTACGCAACTCTTTCAGCTGGTCCTTACGTGGCTGTTGCGTAGCATCAAGCTTCACCTTGCCCACCGCAATTAAGCCGCCGTCTGGCTGCTCCAGATAATTGATACAGCGCAACAACGTACTTTTGCCTGAACCGCTGGGACCGATGATTGCAAGGACCTCGCCCTGTGCGACATCCAGATCGATATTTTCGAGAACGCGATGTGCGCCGAAATGCTTGCTAAGCCTTTCAAGGCGAATAAGTTTTGGTGAGAGAGCGGTCAAAGTCGCCGTGTCAGACACCTGTGTCGGTCGCATTGCGTTCAACAAGAAAACTCCCCATTTTGATCGTTCATCACGATTGTTCCATCGTTCCGCGACGTGCAGATTTCTAATTCCTGCAGCAGGTGCTGGAGTATTTATAGTGCTAACGGCTGTTTCGTATTTTTTTGCCGTCAGTGTTCCCTTGGTTAGTCACGATAGTCCCGGCCCAACAGATTACAAATGCAAAAAATATCCGCACAGTCATAACCTGAAGTGATACCGCCTTATGTCAGGCTATAGCACTTTGCCAAGCCGCAATCCGTCATAGATTGCAGCATGTGTATTGCGCGCAGAAACCGCATCACCAATCCGATAAAGTTCGAAGGCACTTTCTGGGTTTCTGACCAGTTTTTGCGGCCTTCTATCTATAAGCGCGTCGTAGTCGACTGCACCCATGTTCCGGGAAAGCGGTTTAAGGTCAAAATACAGATCATCCATCGGTCTTGTACCGTCATTGACAACGATCTGGTCGAATTCGCGCTCAAAACTGATACCGCCATAGTCGCTACCAATCTGCGCCATCAGCCTGTTATTGTCTCGGCGGATTGCCTCCAGACGATAGGCCACAGTAAATATCACATCCTTTTTCTGCAGGCTGCGCATATAGGGCACGAGATTCATGCCCATCACCTCAGGCGCAAAGGTGCGATCTGCTGTCATGATCTCTACTTTCCCACCTGAGTTCGTGATGAACTCGGAGGCCTGCAGCCCGGCATGATCACCTGCTTCATCGAATACCAGCACATTTGCGCCCGGTCGCACATCACCTGAGATTATGTCCCAGGCCGAAACCGCTAATTCATTACCCTCACGCAGGATTTGCACATCAGGCATGCCACCTGTGGCGATAACTGCCACATCGGGTGTTTCACCCAGCACAACATCGGCTTCTGCCCATGTATTGAAATGGAATTCGACGCCAAGTTTTTCGCATTGCGCCATGCGCCAGTCGATAATGCCCATCATTTCACGACGACGCGGGCTTTGAGCCGTTAATCGTACCTGTCCGCCGGGATGGTTTGCGGCCTCAAACACCGTAACCCTGTGACCGCGCTCAGCACTCACGCGCGCCACTTCCAAACCCGCTGGCCCAGCACCAACAACGACGACACGACGGCTTTGATCCGCTTTCTGCACCAAATGCGGCATGGTCAGTTCACGCCCTGTCGACGGATTATGGATGCAATAGGCAGAACCACCCTGATAGATGCGATCCAGACAGTAGTTGGCACCCACACAGGGGCGAATTTCCTCTTCCCGCTTTTCGATAATCTTGCGCACGATATGCGGGTCAGTCATATGCGCCCGCGTCATACCCACCATGTCGAGCTTGCCAGATGCAATCGCATGACGGGCTGTAGCTACATCCTGAATTTTCGCAGCATGAAAGGTTGCCATTCCAGTGCTTGCACGAATTTCGCCCGCGAAATCAAGATGTGGTGCACTAGGCATTCCTTGAATGGGGATAACATCCGTCAATCCGGCATCGGTTTCGATATGCCCGCGAATAACGTTGAGAAAATCGACAAGGCCGCTTTCCTTCAACTTGCGCGATATCTCAAGACCATCGGATTTCGTCAGCCCACCCTCGAGAACTTCATCGGCAACATAGCGAATGCCGATCAAAAAATCAGGACCAACACGCTCCCGAATGGCATTCAATACCTGTAACGAAAAGCGCATACGATTATCTAGCGAGCCCCCATAATCGCCATCAAGCTCATTGGTTAGTGGCGACCAGAACTGGTCCAGCAAATGACCATAAGCTTCGAGTTCCAGCCCATCGAGACCAGCGGCCTTCATCCGTTCTGCAGCGTCGGCATAGTTGCCGATAATACGCTCAATATCCCGTTCCTCGGCCTTCTTGGGATAGGCGCGATGAGCAGGCTCATGCTTGCTCGTCGATGAAAGTGAAGGCAACCAATCGCCCTTATCCCAACGCGTACGGCGGCCAAGATGAGTGAGCCGGATCATTACTGCCGCGCCGTACTCATGACACTCGTCAGCAAGATCGCGCAGCCACGGCACCACCTCATCCTTATAAGCAAGCACGTTGTTGAACGCCGGTGGACTATCCCTTGAAACGGCTGCCGAACCGGCCGTCATCGTCAAAGCAATGCCAGCTTTGGCACGCTCGACATGATAGGCACGATAACGCTCCTTGGGCATGCCATCTTCGGCATAGGCTGGTTCATGAGAGGTAAGCATGATGCGATTGCGAAGCGTCAGATGCTTGATCTGAAGCGGCTGCAGCAGCGGATCGACTGACATATCAAAAGTTCCCATTTTATGATTTTTTATGAGCTAAGTATAAATGTACATAACTGTCAATTTAATAATCATAGATGTACATTTCCCTTGCCAAATTAGTGTTGTCTGGTAAGAATTCAACAATGGAACAGGTCACAACGAGTGATGCAGGATGGCGCGGCTCGCCGGATTTATGGCTTCAGGCAGCCTATGATGCGCTGATTGAAAACGGCGTTGACGCTGTCCGCATTCTACCGCTTGCAAAGACACTCGATATTTCGCGCACGAGTTTTTATTGGTTCTTTAAAGATCGCGAAGAGCTGCTCGACGCTCTCATCGCACGCTGGCGCGATAAAAATACGGGCGCCCTTTTACGTCAGGCTGACGCTTATGCGGAAACCATCGAAGAAGCTGTTTTGAACGTCTTTGACTGTTGGCTGAACCGCGATTTATTTGATCCAGCGTTCGAATTCGCAATTAGAAGCTGGGCTTTACAATCCGCACAGGTCGAGGAGGAGGTGCGCGAAGCCGACGCCTCTCGGCTTGAAGGTTTGACCCGCATGTTTGAGCGTTTCGGGTTTAATAAAGCTATCGCAGATGTTCGCGCACGCACGATCTACCTCGTGCAGATCGGCTATATTTCAATGCGGACGCAGGAAGAAACTGAGGTGCGCCTCGCGCGCATTCCACATTATGTGGAAGCCTTCACCGGCCAAACACCACAGCAAAGGGAACTCGACAGGTTTTTATCGAGGCACTCGTTGAACAGATACTGATAAGGCTCAAAAGGCCGGAAGGATGCTCGACGAGCACATGCCTGCTTTTTCAACTTTAAAACTGTCATCAGTTTTTTGCTGATCTGGCCATTGCCTGCAAAATGATGACCGTCGATGCCGCACCGGGGTCCATGTGACCGAGCGAGCGTTCGCGCAAGCGCGCGGCACGCCCCTTGGTGGCAATCATCGAGCGGGTCGTATTGGCGCCAGCCGTGGCAGCTGCCACAACCTTGTCCCAGAATTCAGTAGAACTTCTATTTTCGGCGACTGCCGCTTGAGCGGCCTCAGCGGCTGGCAGCCAAGCGTCAAGCATTGTCTTGTCACCACGTTGACCGTGACCACGCTCGCGAATACCCACCCCGATAGCTTCAATAATGGCCGCAGAAGTGGCAAGATCGAGATCATTATGGCCTGCTGTTGCTCGCGCTGCACGACGAAAACCCGTGGCATAAAGCGGACCCGTCGATGCGCCGACCGCATTGATGAAGGCCGTTGCTGCCGTATTGAGAACCGTCGAAATATCTGTGTCATCCAGATTGAGCTTGGACAACTCGCTCCGCACAGTTTGAAAGCCCAGTGCCATTGTCGTTCCATGGTCGCCGTCGCCGATTGCACCATCGAGTTCGGACAGCCGATCACGGTCAGCTTCTATAGCTGCAGAAACAGCATCAAACATATGGGCAAGACGACGAGCAGCAGTTTCCGACATGGATTTTCTCCTCAAACCTTACAACTGCAACGCGCGTCGCTCATCATAAGGCGTATGCTAATTTACTTTCAGGCAGAGTGAAACGATAGAACTCAAACACAGCGTTTAGCTGATTTTGAGGCTCGCCGTTTCACAAGGATGCAGCAACAAATCCGTCAATTCCTGATCGAGGTGCATGATGGATATCGACGCCCCAACCATATCCAGAGACGTGCAATAGTGTCCGATCCAGTTGGCTTCAATGTGAATATTCTTCGCTTCAAGCCGCTGTGCCACGCGCCTATAAAGAACATACAGTTCCATCAACGGCGTCGCTCCGAATGAATTGACCAAGACTGCGACGCGGTCACCTGAGACGGCCTTCATTTCATTGAAAATTCTGTCCATGATGCTATCGACGATTTCGTCAGCCTGTCGGATGCGGTCACGCGAAACACCCGGCTCGCCATGAATACCGACGCCTATTTCCATGTCTTCGGGACCAATCTCGAAATTGTGCCGACCAGTTTGCGGCAAAGAGCCTGGTTCCAGCGCCACACCTATGGTGTAAGTGCGCGCATTGGCTTTGCGTGTCGCGATCTCGCAGGCTTCCAGTGAAAGCCCTTTGTCGCAGGCCGCACCTGCCACTTTAAAGACAAAGAAGTTGCCTGCCACACCGCGCCGTCCGTCCTTGTCATCTATCGGCGACGAGGCAATATCGTCGGTGGTCAGAACGGTCCTGATCCGGATTCCCTTCTCCTCGGCCATTTCGGCCGCCATCTCGAAGTTCATGACGTCGCCTGCGTAGTTACCATAGACGAAGAGCACGCCCTCGCCATTGGAAGCGGCAAGCGCGCACTGAACAATCGGATCTGGTGGCGGAGACGAGAAGACGTTGCCCACAGCAACTGCATCTGCCAGTCCCTTACCAACATAGCCAAGGAAACACGGCTCATGCCCTGCTCCTCCACCAATCACCAAGCCGACCTTCCCGGGACGTGGGCCATCACATGCGACCAGCGCACGATTGGAGCCGCCGATCGGTCGCAGAAATTTTCCATGCGCGCGGACAACGCCATCAAGCATTTCCTCAACCACCTCATTGGGGTTGTTGAGGAGTTTCTTTACACGCACGCGAAAGGCTGCCGGAATCTGGTTTGTCTTAGGCTTCTGCGAAAGCCGCGCATCAAGGTCAATAACGCCATCAGCGCGCAGAATGCCAAGCCCCGTCGCAGCATCTGTGACCAGCACATTGATGCAACCACCGCGGAGGGCTGCCAGGAGCGCTGGCACTTTGTCAAATCCACCCGCAACCGCGATACGCGTGTGGATCTGGCGCAATTTGTCGAGCGAGATGCCTATGGTCCGCTCATCAAGTGGCCCCGCAACCGGCTTCCCACGCTCGTCGATAAAACGACCCGCTACGACCCCAACCGCACCTGCTGCAAGATATTGTTGCAGAGATACGGATTCAAAAAAGCCGCTTGTGTGAATGGTAGAATTGGAGCGAAGCGATGAGACGCCAAACAGAATACGATTGGCATTCTCAAGCGTGGCGAATTGTTCCTGCAGCAATGGCTCATCCAGCATAACATCCCGCGTCTGCTGCGAACGAACCATCGCAGGCGCCATGATGTTGACGCAGCGCGCCGAGACTGCTTCCGCAAGAACGGTCGCACAACGTTCAGGCGTATAAGGAAATGATGCAGTCGTCCCACCCGTCGCTTGCACAACCGTCATATCCTGCAAAGTACCGATGGCGGTCTGCTCACCCACCGAAAGCACAGTACGGCCCCAGGCGACAGCAAGTGTGTCACCTGATTTCAGGATCTTGTTAAGCGCATGAGCACCAGCTCCACCCAGCCGATCGATCAAAGGCCGAGCATTGTCGTCGTGGGGAATGATAAGGCAGTCAGTCAGCCCGAAATGGCGCTTTAGTTCCTGAGCAATAGACAGCGATTCAAGGCGCCCACCTTCAATGGAAATATTGACGATACCCTTTTCACGTGCTTCGGCCAGATAGCTGTTTACGGTCGCGCGTGAAATGCCCATGACATCGGCAATCTGGCTCTGCGTCAGACCGTCTTCGTAATAAAGCCAGCAGGCCCATACGTAGGGATCGTCACCATAACGCATCGGAATCGCAAGCGAATTTTCGCTGGAATTGGCCTTCGGCTTGCCAGCCTTGCGCGATGTGTTGGGCTTAAGCGTCATGCGATTTTCTGTTGCCTCTGTTCCACCCGCAAACATGAAAGCAGTCGAACGCAATTGCAACACGATCAATCGAATTTGGCGCCTGAACGTGTGGGCCCACACAGTTTTCAGACGCCAAATTCAAAATCAAAGCAAAGAGCTTACTGCAAGCGGCTCTTTGCCTGTGCCGAAAGGTCTGTCAGAATCAGCGCGCAAGATGTTGCGCCCGCATCAAGTACGCCCAGCGAGCGCTCGCCAAGGCGACTTGCCCGGCCAATCTTTGCAACCAGATTGAGCGTTGAGTCACGGCCTCTTTCGGCTGCAGCCGATAAAGCATCCAGACTTTCAGCAAAGGACTGGCCTTTGCCGTTTGCCTCGTCAAAAGCATTGATGGCCGGGATTAGCGTGTCGAGCAGTGTCTTGTCACCGAGCTTTGCCGAGCCAATTGACTGGATGCCTTCCAGACCGGCATGGAGCATCGTGCTGAAAGTGGCTGCGTCGATATTCTCGATGCCTTCCAGCTTCTCCGCGAACTCGTTGAACATCACGCCATAAAGCGGGCCCATGGAACCGCCGATTTCGGTGAGCAGAACTGTTCCCAGTGTGTCGAGACCTTCTGCAAGAGACACATCCTTGCCTCTCAGGCGTTCTGCTGCAAGGCCGAAACCCTTGGCCATATTCACGCCGTGATCGCCATCGCCGATCTTGCCGTCGATCTCGCTCAGATAGGCTTTGTTTTCGATGATCCGCTCCGCAAGCGAAAGTACGATCTCACCCGATCCTGCATTCTTGAATGTCTGCATGATACACCTCTTTCTTACAAAACTGTCGTGCAGCGGGCTTCGACATCCAGCAGCGTCTTGAGCTCATCATCAAGCGCCATGACAGTCAGCGTGGCTCCAACCATTTCGAGTGAGGTAAAGTAGTTGCCCACATAGGTGCGGTAAATCTTAAGACCACGCCCAGTGATTTCCTGCTCAATTGTATCATTGAGGATATAGAGTTCGTTGAGCGGTGTTGCCCCCAAACCAGACACCAGAACAGCCACTTCAGTGCCTTCTGAAAGATCATGGTCGTCGAGAACGATCTTGGTCATGTCCTTGGCAACTTCGTCGGCACGCTTTAGCGGCTCAACGCGAACGCCTGGTTCTCCATGATGGCCGATACCGACTTCCATCGTGCCTGGTTCGATAGTGAAGTTTGGATGACCAACCGATGGCAGCGTGCACGGACCAAGACCCACACCGATGGAACGGCAATTGTCGATAGCCTTCTGTGCGGTTGCCTGTACTTCATGAAGGCTTGCACCCGAAGCAGCCTTTGCACCACCAACTTTCCACATGAAGATTTCGCCAGCAACGCCGCGGCGCTTTTCACGTTCTTCGATGGGAGCCGAGCAGACGTCGTCATTGGCAACTACGGTCAGAACTTCAATTCCGACCTTGGCGGCGAGCTTCACTGCCATTTTCACATTCATGTTGTCTCCGGCATAATTGCCGTAGAGACAGACAACACCCTTGCCACCATTTGCTTCACGCGCGGCATCGTAAAAACTCTTGGCGGTGGGCGAAGAGAAGAGCTCGCCAACAGCAACAGCATCGAGCAGGTTCTTGCCGGTATAGCCGATGAACGCAGGCTCGTGGCCCGAGCCACCCCCGGTGATAACGCCGACTTTCCCTTCGACAGGTGCGTCTTTTGCTACAACCACACGAGGGTTTTCCGTCGATAGCCGCACGAGATCGTTATGAGCTTTGATGAAACCCTTGACGGTGTCTTCGACCACTTCATCCGGGTTATTGATAAATCTTTGCATTTTGCACCTATCGAAGGCGAGAGATGAGTTCCCGCTCTGTAATTTTAAAGCCGTATTTTCGGCCCCGAACAATCGTCAGACCGTTCGCTTTGTTAAAGAATTGTGTAGCCACCATCGATCAGAAGGTCGGCACCATTTATCATGTTCGCGCCGCTTGATGCCAGAAAGACTGCGGCAGCGGCAATTTCTTCGGGAAACGCGAAGCGTCCGGTAGGAATGCGCTTTTTAGCCGCTTCGCCCTTCTCGCCGCTCCAGGCTTTCTTGCCCAGTTCCGTGAGAACAATGGTCGGCGAGATCGTGTTGACGGTGATGCCGTATTTGCCCCATTCGGCAGCAAAGGTTTTCGACATACCTATAACACCGAACTTCGACGCGCAGTAAGCAACGTGGTCTTCAATGGCTACAGTGCCAGCCTGCGAAGCAAGATTGACGATCTTGCCACCCTTGCCCGCAGAGATCATGGCGCGGCCCACTTCCTGTGTGACGAGGAAGCTACCCTTGAGATTGATTGCAATCGTGCGATCCCAATCGGAAATAGTCAGATCTTCGGCAGGAGCGAGAAAAACAACTCCTGCACTGTTTACAGCAATATCAATCTGTCCGAATGCCTCGACCACACCTGACACCGCAGCCTTTACCGAACCAGGATCAGATACATCACAGACAAAAGGCTTTGCAGCATCTCCAAGCGCTTCAGCCTTGGCGCGCGCCTGATCAGCATTGATATCAAGCACAGCAACCTTTGCACCCTTGGCAGCGAAGGCTTCAGCAACAGCCGCGCCAATACCGGAAGCAGCGCCAGTTACCAGAGCAACTTTACCGTTGAGCGGGA
>Ga0308157_10004556_pt1 | contig 18302 bp, 15 predicted proteins | sample PhyBR1_FD_201035 | JGI IMG/M metagenome (GOLD analysis project Ga0308157, IMG submission 201035) | Phyllosphere microbial communities from UC Gill Tract Community Farm, Albany, California, United States - DLSLB.R1 | ecosystem: Host-associated > Plants > Phyllosphere > Unclassified | place: USA...
AGTCCTTGACCACCGGCAGGGCGACGTCGGCCTCGAGCAGGGCGACGCGGACTTCGCGCAGCGCTTCCTCGACATCCTTTTCGGACAGGGCGCCGCGGCCGGTGATCCGGTCGAATACGCCTGTCAGCCGCTCGTTCAGAGCCTCGAACATTCAAAACCTTTCATGCGCGAACCCTGCCCCCCATAGAGAAACGGCCTCTGGCGACGATCACGTCGGCAGAGGGTCCTCGCCGGGCTCGTCCACCTTGGGGTGGGGTCGTACCGGAGGAGGCGCAGGTTCAATTGCGCCGGAAGCCGCGGCTTATGGAGCATCCACAGGCAAATGTCGACTCCTGCATCGACGCCGCCTCAACCACACAAAGGGTTTCAGCGTTGACCATAGGGACTAGCCGGTTCGGATTCCGCTGATACGGTTCCGCTTCCAGCCTCCCCGCTGAAGGACAATGCGATGATCCAGGCCGCCGACGATCGACTGCGCGACGAAGTTCGCCTGCTGGGCGCCCTGCTCGGCGAGGTGATCCGCGACGAGGGCGGACAGGAACTCTACGACCGGATCGAGGCGGTGCGTCAGGCCTCGGTGGCCTATCACCGTGACCCGGCCTCGCATGACGCCTCGCAACTGGAAGCCCTGTTGAAGGACCTGTCGCTGGATCAGGCCATCGGCCTGACCCACGGCTTCGCCGCCTTCTCCCTACTGGCCAATGTCGCCGAGGACCGGGCGGGCAAGCGCCGCGCCCGCGATCAGGCCGAGGCCGGCGAACGCGCCGACACGCCCGAGGGCGCGCTGAAACGGCTGGACGCGGCGGGCGTGGACCGGGCGGCGGTGCGCGACCTGCTGTCGGACGCCCTGATCTCGCCGGTCCTGACCGCCCACCCGTCGGAGGTGCGCAGGAAGAGCGTCATCGACCGCATCAGCGCCGTCGGCGCCCTGCTGGACGGCTGCGACCGCGACGGGATCGCCTGTTCGCCCACGGCGCTGAAGGCGGCCCTGCGGCGTCAGATCGTCATCCTGTGGGCCACCCGCCTGACGCGCGCCTCGGGCCTGGTGGTGCAGGACGAGATCAACACCGTCACCGACTGGCTGCAGCGCATCTTCCTGCACGTCGCCCCGGCCCAGTTGGCCGAGTGGCGCACCCTGCTGGACGCGCCCGACCTGCCGCCCTTCCTGCGCATCGGCACCTGGGTCGGCGGCGACCGCGACGGCAATCCCAATGTCGACGCCACGGTCATGGCCGCCGCCTTCCGCACCCAGTCGCGCGCCGTGCTGCGCTTCTATCTGGACGAGGTGAACGCCCTGGGCGAAGAGCTCAGCCTCTCGGCCGACCTGACCGCCGTCACCCCCGAACTGGCGGCCCTGGCCGAAAGCTCGGCAGACGCCTCGATCCAGCGCGCGGACGAGCCCTATCGCCGGGCGCTGAGCCGCATCTACGCCCGACTGTCGGCCACCCATCTGGCCCTGGCCGGCGGCCCCGCCCCCCTGCCCGCCTCGTTCGAGGCCCCAGCCTATGACGGCCCCGACGCCTTCCGCGCCGATCTGGCCGTGCTGCACGACAGCCTGATCCGCACCCACGGCGCCGTCTTCGCCGACGACCGGCTGGCGCGGCTGATCACGGCGGCGGACGTCTTCGGCTTCCACATGGCCACCCTGGACCTGCGCCAGAACTCCGACGTCCATGAACGCGTCGTCGCCGACCTGCTGAAGGTGGCGGGCGTCTGTCCCGACTATGTCGCCCTGGACGAAGAAGCCCGCCTGACTCTTCTGGCGGCCGAACTGGCCGGACCGCGCCCCCTCTTCTCCCCCTATGCCGACTACGCGCCCGAGACGTTGAAGGAACGCGCCATCCTGCAGGCGGCCGCGAACGCGCTTTCCGCCTTCGGCCCCCAGGCGATCCGCACCCACATCGTCTCCAAGACCGACGCGGCGTCGGACATGCTGGAGGTCTATCTGCTGCTGAAAGAGGTCGGGCTCTACGACCCGGCCGATCCCGCCGCCTGCCCCATCCAGGCCGCCCCCCTGTTCGAGACCATCGAGGACCTGCGCGCCTCGCAGCCGACGCTGGAGCGGGTGCTGGCCGAGCCCTCGGCCCGCGCCGTGGCGACCGCGCGCGGGGTCCAGGAGGTCATGATCGGCTATTCCGACAGCAACAAGGACGGCTCCTACCTGACCTCGGGCTGGGAGTTGCACGAGGCCTCGCGCGCCCTGCTGGACGTGACCCGCGCGGCGGGCGTCCGCCTGCAACTGTTCCACGGTCGCGGCGGCGCGGTCGGACGCGGCGGCGGCTCATCCTTCTCGGCGGTTCTCGGCCAGCCCGCGGGCACCGTGGCCGGGCGCATCCGCGTCACCGAACAGGGCGAGGTCATCGCCAACAAGTATGGCGAGCCGGAGGTGGCACAGAGAAACCTGGACGCCCTGACCTGCGGGACCTTGCTGGCCTCGCTGGGGCCGCAGACCGACGCGGGCTACAGCCTTGAGCATGGGGTCACGGCGGCCCGCCTGTCGGCGGCCTCGATGAAGGCCTATCGCGCCCTGGTCTATGAGACGCCGGGCTTCGTCGACTATTTCCGCGCCGCCACCCCCATCGCCGAGATCGCCGACCTGAAGATCGGCTCGCGTCCAGCCTCGCGCTCGACCTCCACCGCCATCGAGGACCTGCGCGCCATTCCCTGGGTCTTCAGCTGGTCGCAGTCGCGGGTCATGCTGCCCGGCTGGTTCGGCTTCGGCTCGGCGGTCCAGGGCGAAGACCCGGACGAGCTGCGCGACATGGCCGCCGCCTGGCCCTTCTTCCGCACCGTGGTCCAGAACATGGAGATGGTGATGGCCAAGGCCGACATGGCCATCGCCCGTCGCTACGCCGGACTGGTCCCCGATCCCGCTCTGGCCGAGCGCATCTACGGCGAAATCCACGCCGAATGGAACCGCACCAAGGCCGCCGTCCTGTCGATCACCGGCCACGACGACCTGCTGGGCGGCCAGCCCGAGCTGGACCGCTTGATCCGTCAGCGCATGCCCTATGTCGAACCGCTGAACCACGTCCAGATAGAGCTGATCCGCCGCCGTCGCGCCGGAGACGACGACCCGCGCGTCCGCAACGGCATCCTTCTGGCCATCAACGGCGTGGCGGCGGGCCTCAGGAACAGCGGCTGATCACAACCACTTCGTCCGCTTGAAGGTGACATAGAGGCCCAGGCAGATGGCGGCGATCAGCCCCATCACCGCCGGGTAGCCATAGACCCAGCGCAGCTCCGGCATGTGTTCGAAATTCATGCCGTAGATGCCGGCCACCGCCGTCGGCGTGGCCAGGATGGCGGCCCAGGCGGCCAGCTTGCGGGTGATGACGCCCTGACGCTGCTGCTCCAGCAGATTGGAGACCTCGAACACCGACGACAGGATGTCGCGCAGAGCCGCCGTTCGGCTGGCGACGCGCCGCACATGGTCGGCCACGTCGCGGAAATAGGGCCGGACCTCGCGGTCGATGCAGGGCAGGTCCAGAGACTGCAGCTTGTTGGCCACCTCCTCCATCGGGCCCAGCACCCGGCTGAACTTCAGCAGTTCGCGACGCAGCAGGAACAGGCGCTTGATATCAGCGCGCGACAGGAAGCTGTCCAGCGCCCTCTGCTCCATCTCCAGCACGCTGTCCTCGATCTCGTCGACGATGGGCACATAGCCGTCGACGATGAAGTCCAGCACCCCGTGCAGGATGAAGTCGGCGCCGTGCTTCAGCTGCAGCGGCGAGGCCTCCAGCTGGGCGCGCAGCTGGGTGTGGGCGCGGGCCGAGCCGTGGCGAATGGTGATGACGAAGCGCGACCCGACAAAGACATGGGTTTCGCCATAGAGGATATGGTCGTCGTCGCCCTTCTGGGCCGTACGGGCGACGATGAACAGCTCGCCGCCATAGACCTCGATCTTGGGCATCTGATGCGCCGACAGCGCATCCTCGACCGCCAGCGGATGCAGGCGAAAGCGCCGCACCAGCCCCTCGAACTCCTCGTCCGTGGGCTCATAGAGGCCGATCCACAGATACTCGCCCGGCTTGAGCCGCAACCCCGCGTCGGTCAGCGGCGCCTCGCGAACGCGCTTGCCGTCCTTGTAGACGTAGGAGGCGACAACCGACATCCGAACCTCATCAACGGATCAACAGCCAAGGCTTACGCCACATCGCGCTGGAAGCCAAAGCACTGGATCCCGGCGTCCGCCGGGATGGGCGGAAAGAAAAAGGCTCGACAGGTCACCCCGCCGAGCCTCTTCCAATTTCAGCGCCTAGCGGGCCTCAAGTAGGCCGTAAGGCCGTTAGGCCCCCTAGGATGTCGGGAAGCCGCGCACCTTCAGCAGGGCCGCCACGTCCGGGTTGCGGCCGCGGAACTGACGATAGGCGTCGCCGCGGTCCGTGGTGTTGCCCGGCGCCAGGATGATCGACTTGAAGCGTCCGCCGATGTCCGGGTTGAAGACGTCGCCCGACTCCTCGAAGTAGGCCCAGGTGTCGGCGTCCATCACTTCCGACCACAGGTAGGAGTAGTAGCCGGCCGAATAGGCGTCCGAGGTGAAGAGGTGATTGAACTGCGGCAGGCGGTGCCGCATCACGATCTCCTTGGGCATGCCCAGACGGTCCAGCGAGGCCTTCTCGAAGGCGGCGATGTCGGTCGGCGGCACAGCTTGCGTATGCAGGTCCATGTCGACCAGGGCCGAGGACAGGTAGCTGACGGTGGCGTAGCCCTGGTTGAAGGTCGAGGAGGCCTCGATCTTGTCCACCAGCGCCTGCGGCATCGGCTGCTTGGTCTCGACGTGCTTCATGTAGCCGTCGAGGATCGGGCGGCTCAGCACCCAGTGCTCGTGCACCTGCGACGGATACTCCACGAAGTCGCGCGGCGTGTTGCCGAACGACGGGTAGGTCACCACCGACGAGAAGTAGTGCAGGGCGTGGCCGAACTCGTGGAACAGGGTCTCGGCGTCGTCCAGCGAGATCAACAGGGGCTGACCGGCTTCCGCCTTGACGAAGTTGTTGTTGTTCGAGGCCAGGATCGGCTTCGAACCCGTCAGTTGCGAGAAGGACCGATAGGTGGTCATCCAGGCGCCCGAACGCTTGCCCGGACGGGCGAAGTCGTCGGCGTAATAGAGGCCGATCAGCTTGCCGGTGGCCTTGTCGGTGACCTCATAGGTGGTCACGTCCGGCTCGAAGGTCGAGACCGTGCCCTTGGGCAGTTGCTTGAAGACGAAGCCGTACAGGCGTTCGGCCATGTAGAAGGAGGCCGCGCGCACCGCGTGCAGTTCGAAGTAGGGCTTCAGCTCGTTCTGATCGAGGTCGTACTTGGCCTTGCGGACCTTCTCGGCGAAGTAGAGGTAGTCCCAGGGCTCGATGTCGAAGCCGGCGATCGCCTTCATGTCGGCGACCTCCTCGGCCACGCGGGCCTTGGCCGGGGCCCAGACGCGCTGCATCAGCTCCATGGCCGCGGCCGGGGTCTTGGCCATGGTGTCCTGCATGCGCCAGTCGGCGTGGTTGCCGAAGCCCAGCAGGCGGGCGCGCTGCTGACGCAGGGCGACGATCTGGGCGATGGTCGACTTGGTGTCGTTGGCGTCGCCGTTGTCGCCGCGCTTGACGAACTTCTTCCACACCTGCTCGCGCAGGGCGCGGTCGTCGGCGAAGGTCAGGAAGGGGTCGACGCTGGAGCGGGTGTTGACGATGGCCCAGCCCTGGACGTTGCGCGTGCGCGCGGCGGCGGCGGCGGCGGCCTTGTTCGAGTCCGGCAGGCCCTTCAGGCCGGCTTCGCTGGTGATGACGGTCCAGGTGTTCTCGTCGGCCACCACCTTCTGACCGAAGCCGGTGAAGGCGTTCGACAGGGCGGTGTTGATGCGGCCCAGCTCGGCCTTGCCGGCCGCGTCCAGGGCGGCGCCGTTGCGGATGAAGGCGTCGCGGCTGCGCTCGGCCAGACGGGTCTGCTGGGCGTTCAGGCCGCTGGTCTCGGCGCCGTCGGCCACGGCCTTGATGCGTTGGAACAGCTTCTCGTTGAAGGTGATCTCGTCCGAAGCGGCCGAGAGGATCGGCGACAGCTCGGTCTCCAGCACGTCCCACTGGTCGCCGCCGATGTTCGACGTCATGACGCTGAAGATGTTGATGGCGCGGTCCAGAGGCTCGCCGACCAGTTCCATCGCCACCAGGGTGTTGGCGAAGGTCGGGGCCTCGGGGTTGTTGGCGATCGCGGCGATGTCAGCGCGTTGCAGTTCAATGCCTTCCAGGATGGCTGCGCGCATCTTGGGCGCGGTCACCTTGTCCCAGGGGGGCACGCCTTCATAGGGGCCGGTCCAGACCTGAAGCAGCTCGGCGCTCGGGGCGGTCGCCGGCAGGACGGCGCGGGCGATGCGGGCTTCATCAGCGGTCGAGAGAGCCGAAGCCGATCCGGTCATTCCGTTCTCCAGAGCGCCAGCGGAGGCGCAGCCCGTCAGAGCAAAGAGGCTCGCGCCCCCGATGAGAAGATGGCGTCTGTGCATCCAGGTCTCCCAACCATAGCTGTTTCTGACCCTCCCCGACGTGCTCGTCCGGGCGGGCTTATGCGTCGATGTAATCCTAACCATTGGACGACGGAACCCCACGGGTCTAAAGGCCGCTGCATGGCGATAGGCGTTTTCGACTCCGGCGTGGGCGGACTGACGGTCCACCGCGAACTCACGACCCGCTTTCCGACGCGGGACTTCATCTATCTGGGCGACCAGGCCCACGCCCCCTATGGCGGTCGCGGCGGCGAGGACATCGTCGAGCTGACGCGCGCGGGCTGCGAGCGTCTGTTCGAGGCCGGCGCCTCGGTCGTGGTGCTGGCCTGCAACACGGCCTCGGCCATCGCCCTGCGCCGCCTGCAGCAGACCTGGATTCCGGGGATGCGCGAAAAACTGGGCCGTCCGGTCAACGTCCTGGGCATCATCGTCCCGACCATCGAGGCGGCCACCGGCCTGCCCTGGTCCTATGAGGCCGAACGCAACGGCCGACTGGAAGGCGAGAAGAAGCAGGCGATCGACATCACCGGCGTCTTCTGCACCGCCGCCACGGCCATGAGCCGGGTCTATGAGATCGAGATCGACAAGCGCCGCGAAGACCTGGCCGTCTTCACCGAGCCCTGCCCCGGCCTGGCCGGCCTGATCGAACTGGGCGCCCCGGCCGAGGAACTGAAGGTGGTGGTCGAGGACCACGTCGACGCCCTGCGCCGTCGCATCGGCCGCCACCCGGACAAGGCCATCCTGGGCTGCACCCACTACGAGATCGTCGCCGACCTGTTCGCCGACGCCCTGCCCGCCGGGGTCCAGGTCATCAGCCAGCCCGCCGCCGTGGCCGACTCGCTGGAGCGCTATTTCGCGCGGCACCCGGAATACGACCTGGGATCGTCCGGCCGTCGCGACTTCCTGACCACCGGCACGCCCGGCCCGCAATCGGACCTGATCGCCCGCTTCTGGGGCGCGCCGTTGAGCTTCGACGCGGCCTGATTATTCGGCCGGGCTTGAGCGGCGCTGGCCGAAGGTCGGCGCCCTTTCCTTCTGCTGCGCCCAATAGGCCGGACCGTCGTCAGGCTTGAACATGGTGCGCGGCACGCCATTGCGGTCCACCACCGCAAAGGTGTTGGTCGAAGCCTGATAATAGAGGGTGTCGCCGTTCGGCCGCTTGACCGTCTCGGTCCCCTTGGGCGCCGCCTCGGTGAAAGCCCGCACCTTGCTGAGATACTCATCCGCCGACTTCGCGCCGAAGGCTGCGCCGTTGCGTTCGAACAGACGTTGCACCTTGGCGTCAGCGGTCTCGCGCCGATTGGCCGTCACGGGCGGCTTGACCTCGGGCGCCGCCTCGCCCGCGCCTTCCTCCGACGCCGCAGAGATCAGGGCGACCGGCTCGGCCGTCGTCCGTTCGCGCGTCTGAACCGCCGAACCCCCGCTGTCGCACGCCGCCAGAACCAGCGCCGTGAGCGCCGCCGTCGCCATCTGAATCCGCATGGGTCACCCTCCCTGAAGAACCCGCCGAACACAGGTATGCACAGAGCGCACGTTCGCGCAATGTTCCTACTGACATTTCTGTTTGAAGAAGCCCTGTCTCGACGGCGCCATGTGGTCCCGCTAGAGATTTCCCATGACCGCATCCTCGCTTTCGGGCCGCAAGGTCCTGCTGATCGTCGGCGGCGGCATCGCCGCCTACAAGGCGCTGGAACTGACGCGCCTGCTGAAAAAGGCCGGGGCCGAGGTGATGGCCGTCCTGACCAAGGCCGGGGCCGAGTTCGTCACCCCCATGTCGCTGGCGGCCCTGACCGGCCACCCCGTGCGGCAGGATCTGTTCATGCCGGAAGACGAGACGGCCATGGGCCATATCGAGCTGTCGCGCTGGGCCGATCTGGTGGTGGTGGCGCCGGCGACGGCGGGCCTGATCGCGAAGGCGGCCAATGGTCTGGCCGACGACCTGGCCTCGACCACGCTTCTGGCCACCGACAAGAAGGTGCTGCTGGCCCCGGCCATGAACGTGCGCATGTGGCTGCACCCGGCGGTGCAGGCCAATGTCGAACGGCTCAAGGGCTTCGACGGCTTCCACGGCATGGCCGTGGTCGGCCCTGATGACGGCATCATGGCCTGCGGCGAGTTCGGCCCCGGCCGCATGGCCGAGCCGCCCGTCATCTTAGATGAGATCGCCCGCCTACTGGACGGACCGGACGGCCGCCCCCTGGCCGGCAAGACCGCCGTGGTCACCGCCGGGCCGACCTTCGAACCCATCGACCCGGTGCGCGGTCTGACCAACCGTTCCAGCGGCAAGCAGGGCTATGCCGTGGCCGCCGCCCTGGCCGAACTGGGCGCGGATGTGACCCTGATCTCCGGCCCCGTGGCTCTGGACGCGCCGGTCGGCGTCACCCGCCTCTGGGTCGAGGCGGCTGTCGAGATGAAGGCTGCCGTCGAGGCTGCACTTCCGGCCGACATCGCCGTGATGAGCGCCGCCGTCGCCGACTGGCGCGTGGACGGCGTCGCCTCAGGCAAGATCAAGAAGAAGCCGGGCGGCCCCCCGTCCCTGGCCCTGATCGAGAACCCCGACATCCTGGCCGGCGTTTCCGCCCCGGGGCCAAAGCGGCCGAAACTGGTGGTCGGCTTCGCCGCCGAGACCAGCGATCTGGAGGCCAACGCCCGCGCCAAGCTGTCGCGCAAGGGCTGCGACTGGATCGTCGGCAACGACGTCTCGGGCGAGGTCTTCGGCTCCGATGGCAACGCCGTGACCGTTTTCACCCGCGACGGGGCCGAACCCTGGCCGCGCCAGTCCAAGACCGAAGTGGCGAGAAAGCTCGCCGTCCGCATCGCCGATCACTTCAAGGCCTGAGAGAACTCCATGACCACCGTCCGCGTCGAACGCCTGCCCCACGCCGAGGGCCTGGCCCTGCCCGCCTATGAGACGACGGGATCGGCGGGCATGGACCTGCGCGCCGCCGTAGCCGAGTTCGAACCGGTCATCCTGGCGCCGGGCGAGCGCAGACTGATCCCGACCGGCCTGAAGATCGCGCTGGAGCCCGGCTATGAGGCTCAGGTCCGCCCCCGCTCGGGTCTGGCCCTGAAGCATGGCGTCACCTGCCTGAACGCCCCCGGCACCATCGACAGCGACTATCGCGGCGAGGTCGGGGTCATCCTGATCAATCACGGCCAGATCGCCTTCGAGATCAACCGCGGCGAACGCATCGCACAGATGGTCATTGCCCCCTACGCCCAGGCCGTCATGGCCGAGGTCGAGGCCCTGGACGAGACCGCGCGCGGCGCGGGCGGCTTCGGCTCGACCGGACGCTGACCCTCAGACCGCTGACCCGGACGGCGGGGTGATCTCGCGCCTCAGCACGTGCTCGCGCCAGGCGGTATAGAGACCGCTGCCCACGATCAGGGCGGCCCCCGCCAGGGTCGCCGCCGTCGGCGTGTCGCGCAACAGCAGCCAGCCCAGAACCACCGCTCCGACCATCTGCAGATAGTCCAGCGGCGCCAGGGCCGAGACGGGGGCGTGCTGCAAGGACGTCGTCATCAGCAGTTGGGCCAACCCGCCCGCCAAGCCGCCCGCCGCCAGGATGGCCAGCACCCGCCAGCTGTGACTGTGGCCGTCGACCAAGGTCAGGGCGCCGCCCACCAAGGCGCAGGCGATGAAGAACCAGAAGACGATGGCGGTGGCCGATTCCGTCTTGCCCAGTTGGCGCAGGGTGACGGTGACGGAGGCGGCCACGAAGGCCCCGCCCAGGGCGAACATCAGTCCGGCCAGCGGCGGGGCGCCCTCGGCGCCGGGGCGCACCATGACCAGAACGCCCAGAAAGCCCAGCCCCACCGCGGTCCAGCGATGGCGCCCGACCTTCTCCTTCAGGAAGAGGATGGACAGGAGGGTGGCGAAGATCGGCGCCGTGAAGCCGATGGTGGTGGCGTCGGCCAGGGGCAGAAGCCGCAGCCCCTGGAAGATCAGCAGAATGCCGGACACCCCCAGGGCGCAGCGCCAGACGTGCACCATGGGGCGACGGGTCGAAATTGACGCCAGTCCACCCTTGAGGCTCACCACCCAGATCAAGACGACCGGGAGGCCGAAGATCGAGCGATAGAAGACCATCTCGCCCGCCGATACAGGCTCCAGCGTCGCCGCCCACTTCATCAGGGCGTACATCAGGGAGAAGCTGAGGGCCGACGCGACCCGCAAGGTCATGCCGTAGCTGGCGCCGTGCCGTGTCATCCGCCTGCCATGTCCTCGGCGTTGATGTGGGAGATCATGGGCTTTCTTCGGCGATTGCCGTGAACCCATAGGCCCGATAGGCAGGCAAGCCCACCCCTCTTGAACGGCATGGCCATGGACCTGCAGCAGATCGCCGCCTTCCTGACGGGACTATTCGAACTGGCGCGGTTTCAGCCCGACGCGGGGGCGGCGTCGCTGGCGCTGACGCTCGCTGTCATCGGCGGCCTGGGCATGCGCGACTGGCTCGCGCTCAATGCGACAGCGCGGGACGCGGCTCTCGCCCACATGCTCACCCTGGGGGTGCTGACCCTGGTCATGCGCGACGACTTCGGCATGCCGACCCCGCTGTCGCTGGGGTTCTGGCTGAAGCTGATGATCCTCTTCCTCGGCTATGAGATCGCCATCGCCGGGATCTTCTTCGCCAAAACGGTCGGACGCCGGGTCATTCGCCAGGAGGCGTGAAAGCCAGCGCCCCGCCGGGAGAGTCAGGCCTGACGGAAGCCGAGCACGTCCTGCATGTCGTAGAGGCCGGGGCGACGGTTGCGCACCCAGGCGGCGGCGGCCACGGCGCCCTTGGCGAACAGGGAGCGGTCGATGGCCGAATGCGACAGGGTCAGCAGTTCGTCGTCCGAGCCGAACAGGACCGTATGTTCGCCGATGACGCCGCCGGCGCGCAGGGAGGCGAAACCGATCTTGCCCGGCTCGCGCGGGCCGGTGATGCCGTCATAGGGCGCGGTCTTCAGGTCTTCCAGATCGCGGCCCCGGCCGTTGGCCGCGGCCTCGCCCAGCATCAGGGCGGTGCCCGAAGGCGCGTCCACCTTGCGCCGGTGATGGGTCTCCAGCACCTCGATGTCCCAGTCGCGGCCGTCCAGACGCTGGGCCGCGTGCTCGACCAGGCCGATCAGGATGTTGAGACCCAGCGAAAAGTTGCCGCTGCGGACGATGGCGATCTTCTCGGCCGCCGCCTCGAGCTCCGCATCCTGTTCCGGCGACAGGCCCGTCGAGCCGATGACCAGGGCCGGGCCGCCACGTTCAGCACAGGCCTTGGCCAGGTCGACCGAGGCCTCGGGCGTCGAGAAGTCGATGATGACGTCGCACAGCTTCAGGTCAGGCGTCTCGCCGCGATCAAAACGGGCGGCGACCACCACGTCCTCGCGGGCGTCCAGAACCTGAGAGACGGCGCGGCCCATGCGGCCCCGGGCGCCGGAGATGCCGGCGTGGAAGATGTCGCTCACGCAGTCTCTTTCGGATTGTCAGCGTCGCCGCCCAGAATATCGGCCCAGAACCGCTTGGCCTTGCCCGCGAAACTGGAGTTGCGCGGATTCTGGCTCTCTCCGAACGAGGCCGCAAGCTCCTGCATCAGTTCCTTCTGACGCGGCGTCAGATCGGTCGGGGTTTCCACGAACAGCTCGACCACCAGATCGCCGCGCTGGCGGCCGTTCAGGTGAGGCATGCCCTTGCCCTTGATACGGACGGTCTTGCCGGTCTGGGCGCCGGCGGGCACCTCGACCGTGGCCTTGCACTTGCCGTCGCAGGCCTCGGACACCAGGCAGGGGGCGTCGACCACCCCGCCCAGCGCCGCCACCGTCATCGGCACCGGCACCGTGACCAGCAGGTCCAGGTTGTCGCGCTCGAACAGTTCGTGGTCGTGCACCGACAGGAAGACATAGAGGTCGCCGCGCGGGCCGCCGCGCTGACCGGCCTCGCCTTCGCCCGACAGGCGGATGCGCGAGCCGTCGTCGACGCCGGCGGGGATTTTCAGGCTGAGCTGGCGGTTCTTGCGGACCTGGCCGTGGCCGTGACAGGCGCCGCAGGGGTCGGCGATCATCTCGCCCGAGCCGCCGCAACGGGGGCAGGTGCGCTCGACCTGGAAGAAGCCGTTGGCCTGGCGCACGCGTCCGGCGCCGCCGCAGGTCGAGCAGATGGTCGGCTTGGTCCCGGCCTTGGCGCCCGAACCGTCGCAGACCTCGCAGGTCATGGTGGTGGGGACCGCGATCTCGACCTCGGCCCCCTTGTAGGCCTGCTCCAGGGTGATCTCGAGGTCATAGCGCAGGTCCGAGCCGCGACGCGGTCCCGCCTGCTGCTGACGCCCGCCGCCTCGGCCGCCGAACGCATCGCCGAAGGCGTCGCCAAAGACCTGAGAGAAGATGTCGTTGATATCGTGGAAGCCTTGCCCGCCGCCGCGTCCGAACGGGTCGCCGCCGCCGGCGCCGCCGTTCACGCCCGCATGACCGAACCGGTCATAGGCCGCGCGCTTCTGATCGTCCGACAGCACCGTATAGGCCTCGGAGATTTCCTTGAACTGGGCGAGGGATTCTTCGGAGCCGCCGTTGCGGTCCGGGTGGTGGATCATGGCCAGCTTGCGATAGGCCGACTTCAGGCCCGGCGCGTCGATGGTCCGTTCGACCCCCAGAATCTCGTAATAGTCACGCTGCGCCATCAGGCGTTCGTCCTCTTACTTTCTCGCGGCGTCCGCCGTCCGTGTTGAGCCCCGGATCGTGCGGTCGCGAATGACCCAATGACCATGTCTGCTGACATGGGCGCCCGGTCGAATGATGCAAGTTTTATGAAACGGCCCCGCCTGCCGTCTGGCAAGCGGGGCCGGTCGTCGTACGTCGCGTTTCGTTACGCGTTCTTCTTGTCGTCTTCGTCCGAGACTTCCTCGAACTCGGCGTCGACCACGCCGTCGTCGGCAGGCGCCTCAGCCGAGGCGCCGTCTTCACCGGCGCCCTGCTGAGCGGCGTACATGGCCTCGCCCAGCTTCATCGAGGCCTGGGCCAGGGTGTTGGTCTTCTCGCGGATGACTTCCGGGTCCGAACCGTCCTTGGCCGACTTCAGATCGTCCAGGGCCGACTGGATGGTGGCCTTGGTGGCGTCGTCGACCTTGTCACCGTGTTCCGACAAGGCCTTCTCGGTCGAGTGGACCAGGCTGTCGGCGCCATTGACGGCCTCGACCAGTTCCTTGCGGACCTTGTCGGCGGCGGCGTTGGCTTCGGCTTCCTTGACCATCTTGTCGATGTCCGCGTCCGACAGGCCGCCGTTGGCCTGAATGCGGATCGACTGCTCCTTGTTGGTCGCCTTGTCCTTGGCGGTGACGTGGACGATGCCGTTGGCGTCGATGTCGAAGGCGACCTCGATCTGCGGCATGCCGCGCGGCGCCGGCGGAATGCCCATCAGGTCGAACTGACCCAGGACCTTGTTGTCGGCGGCCATCGGGCGCTCGCCCTGGAAGACGCGGATCGTCACGGCCGACTGGTTGTCGTCAGCGGTCGAGAAGACCTGGGCCTTCTTGGTCGGGATGGTGGTGTTGCGCTCGATCAGGGGCGTGAAGACGCCGCCCAGGGTTTCGATGCCCAGGGTCAGAGGCGTCACGTCCAGCAGCAGCACGTCCTTGACGTCGCCTTGCAGAACGCCGGCCTGAACGGCGGCGCCCAGGGCCACGACCTCGTCAGGGTTCACGCCCTTGTGCGGCTCCTTGCCGAAGAACTTCTTCACGGCTTCCTGCACGGCGGGCATGCGGGTCATGCCGCCGACCAGAACGACTTCGTCGATGTCCGAGGCCTTGAGGCCCGCGTCCTTCAGCGCCTTGGCGCAGGGCTCGATCGTGCGCTGGATCAGGTCGTCGACCAGGGCTTCCAGCTTGGCGCGCGACAGCTTGATGTTCAGGTGCAGCGGGCCCGAGGCGTTCATGGTGATGAACGGCAGATTGACCTCGTACTGGGTCGTCGAGGACAGCTCCTTCTTGGCCTTCTCGGCTTCTTCCTTCAGGCGCTGCAGAGCCAGCTTGTCGGTCCGCAGATCGACGCCCTGCTCCTTCTTGAACTCGTCGGCCAGGTAGTCGACCAGACGCAGGTCGAAGTCCTCGCCGCCCAGGAAGGTGTCGCCGTTGGTCGACTTCACCTCGAAGACGCCGTCGCCGATTTCCAGGATCGAGACGTCGAAGGTGCCGCCGCCCAGGTCATAGACGGCGATCTTCTGGCCTTCGTTCTTCTCCAGGCCATAGGCCAGGGCGGCCGCGGTCGGCTCGTTGATGATGCGCAGGACTTCCAGACCGGCGACCTTGCCGGCGTCCTTGGTGGCCTGACGCTGGGCGTCGTTGAAGTAGGCCGGGACAGTGATGACGGCCTGGGTCACGGTCTCGCCGAGGTAGGCCTCAGCGGCCTCCTTCATCTTGCCGAGAGTGAAGGCCGAGACCTGCTGGGGCGAATAGTCCTTGCCGTGGGCGCGCACCCAGGCGTCGCCGTTCGGCCCCTTGACGATTTCGTAGGGCACCATGCCCTTGTCCTTGGCCACCACCGGGTCATCGAAATTGCGGCCGATCAGGCGCTTGATGGCGAAGAAGGTGTTGGTCGGGTTCGTGACCGCCTGGCGACGCGCAGGCTGGCCGACGAGCACTTCGCCGCTGTCCTGGATCGCCACGACCGACGGGGTCGTGCGGTTGCCTTCGGCGTTCTCGATGACCTTGGGGTTCTTGCCGTCCATGACGGCGACGCACGAGTTGGTCGTGCCGAGGTCGATGCCGATAATCTTGGCCATGAGCTTGTCTTTTCACTCCTTGCGGCGGGCGATGCGGCGGCCTTCGAAAAGCGCCGCGCGTGACCGCCCCCAGTTGGGCTGAAAGCCGTTCCGGTCGTCCGGTCGGGCAGGTTGAATGGTTTCGGTCGAAAGCCCCAGGAACTTCGGGGTTTCTTCCAGACTGGCCCGGATATGGGAAAGACCGCAGGGGCTGCAAGGGTTTCGTGCGGTTCGGGACGGATTCGATGGCGTTTACCGCCATGAACCCTCTCCCGATAGTGAGCCGCCTGGAGGGAGGTCACCTCCCCTGCCGTCACCCCGGACGGCCCGGAGGGGCGATCCGGGGCCCAGGCGCGGGATCCGAAGACGGCGCGGCGGAATGTCGGACGTCTGGGTTCCGGGTTCGCTTCGCGCCCCGGAATGACGGCAGAGGGGGCGAGACGCCTTCTCCCATCGGAGGATGGGTCCTAAATGGCGAGCATGTCTCCGCCCCGCGAAACCCCGACCGGCCTGCCCGGCTTTCGCCTCTGGCCCGGCGCCCTGGATGCGGCGGCGCAAGGCGCGCTGCTGGCCGAGGTGCTGGCGGCGTCCGAGGCGGCCCCCTTCTATCGCCCGATGACGCCCGGCGGTCGGCCCTTCTCGGTCGAGATGACGGGGATGGGGCCGCTGGCCTGGGTCTCAGATCGGGCGGGCTATCGCTATCAGCCGACGCACCCCGTGACTGAGCAGCCGTGGCCGCCGATGCCGCAGACGCTGCTGGACCTGTGGGACGCCCTGACCGGCTGGCCCGCCCCGCCCGACGCCTGCCTGGTCAACCTCTATCGCGGCGAGGCGAAGATGGGCCTGCATCAGGATCGCGACGAAGCCGACCTGACCGCCCCGGTCCTGTCGGTGTCGCTGGGCGACACGGCGGTCTTCCGCATCGGCCCGGCCGAGGGCGGCAGGACCCAGAGCCTGAAGCTGGCCTCGGGCGACGTCTGTGCCCTGACCGGGCCTGCAAGACTGGCGCGCCACGGCGTCGACCGGCTGCTGGCGGGGTCGTCGCAGTTGGTCTCCGGCGGCGGGCGCATCAATCTGACCCTGCGCCGCGCCCTCTGACGTCTCGGGGATCGGGACTCGACGGGAGGTTGAAAGCCGGGCCACAGTCGCGCCCTCAAACAGTCGGAGACGCGCGATGCCCCTGATCACCCGGCCCGAGGGCCTGAGCCCCGACCAGATCGCCCCCAGCCGCCGCAGCCTGGGCGTGGCCACGGCCGGCGGCCTGATGTTCGCCGCCTACGCCCCCGCCGCCCTCAGCCAGGCGGCCAGTCCCGTGACGACCGACAGCGCCGGCCTGATCGCCCACACCGTCTCTTTCCCCGCCCCCGACGGCTTTGAGCTGCCCGCCTATGTCGCCCGGCCCGAGGGCGAAGGCCCCTTCCCCGTCGTCATCGTCGTGTCCGAGATCTTCGGCGTGCATGAATACATCCGCGACATCTGCCGCCGCCTGGCCAAGGCGGGCTACGCCGCCGTCGCCCCGGCCTTCTTCGTGCGCAAGGCCGACCCGGCCCCGCTCAGCGACATGCAAGCCATCATGACCATCGTCGGCGCCGCCGGATACGAACAGGTCATGGGCGACGTGGGCGCCGCGCTGGAGTGGATCGGTCTTCAGTCCTGGGCCCGGTCAGACCGGGTCGGGATCACCGGCTACTGCTGGGGCGGCAAGGTGGTGTGGCAGGCCTGCGCCCGCTTTACCGCCCTCGACGCCGGGGTCGCCTGGTATGGCCGTCTGGCCCCCGCCGCCACGGCGACCGACGAACAGAAGACGGCGGGCCGTCCCTGGCCCGTCGACCTGGCGGCTGATCTCAAGGCCCCGGTGCTGGGCCTCTACGGCGGTCAGGACGGCGGCATCCCGCTCGCCAGCGTCGAGACCATGCGCGCCGCCCTGACCGCCGCTGGACGGAGCGACAGCGAGATCGTGGTCTATCCCGACGCCCCCCACGGCTTCCACGCCGACTACCGCGCCAGCTACCGCGAGGCGGACGCCAGGGATGGGTGGCGAAGGTTGCTGGCGTTTTTCAACACCCGCTTGAAATAGCACGGCGCTTTTTTCCGTCATTCCGGGGCGCGAAGCGAACCCGGAACCCAGACGCCGGATGTTTCACCGCCCACGCCATTGAAGCCGCCGCCTGGGCCCCGGATCGTCCCTTCGGGCCGTCCGGGGTGACGGCAGGAAGGGGCACAAAAGAAAACGGCCCGGAGCGTCTGCTCCGGGCCGTCGTCGTTTTCTGCTCAGAAGACCATCACGCCTTGGCGTCGAAATTCCCGCCGGTCGTATTGGCTTCCGAATAGGCGCCGCCCGCCGGGCCAGAGCCCTTGGCGGCCACCGCCACCATCGCCGCGCGCACGGTGCGGCCGAACAGGGCGTAGCCCGGCTGCAGGGTCTGGATCACCGTGCCGCCCGGCACGCTGTCCGAGGGCTGCTCCATCACGGCCTGATGCAGGTGGGGGTCGAAGGCCTCGCCCGGCTGGGGCGCCACGCGGGTCAGGCCGTTGGATTCAAAGGCCGACAGCAGGGACTTCTGCGTCAGCTCCAGGCCGGTGACCATGGCGGCGGCGGCGCTGTCGGCCTCGGCCGTTTCCAGCACCTTGGGCGCCGACAACAGACCGCGCTCCAGGGTGTCGGCCACGCTCAGCAGGTCCTTGGCGAAGCGCTGGATGGCGTAGGCGCGGGCGTCGTTGGCCTGGGTCTCGGCGCGGCGCTTGATGTTCTCGGCGTCGGCCACGGCGCGCAGGGCGCGGTCCTTCCACTGGTCACGCTCGGCGATCAGGGCGTCGATCACGGCCATGTCGCCGTCGTCAGCGCCTTCGGCTGCGGCATCGATGGCGGATTCTCCCATGTCCTGCTCGAGTTGGTCGCGGGTCTCGTCGTTGATGTCGTTCACGTCTCTTGTCCGTCCAGAATCCGGCCCAGCACCCGGGCGGTGTAATCCACCAACGGTATGACACGGGCATAGTTCAGTCTTGCAGGGCCGATGACGCCGATGGCGCCCAGCATCCGCTGCCGACCCGTCATATAGGGCGCCGCGATCACGGCGGAACCCGAAAGCGAAAACA
>Ga0308157_10004557_pt1 | contig 18297 bp, 14 predicted proteins | sample PhyBR1_FD_201035 | JGI IMG/M metagenome (GOLD analysis project Ga0308157, IMG submission 201035) | Phyllosphere microbial communities from UC Gill Tract Community Farm, Albany, California, United States - DLSLB.R1 | ecosystem: Host-associated > Plants > Phyllosphere > Unclassified | place: USA...
CAAAGGCATCATCATCACCGACGGCATGGACATGCACGCCATCGCCGGCCGCTATGGCGTCGGCAACGCCGCCGTGCGCGCACTGACCGCCGGCGCCGACATGGTGATGGCGCTCGGCACCACCGAAACGCAAAATGAAACGCTGGACGCCATCGCCGCCGCCATCGCCTCGGGCGAGGTGACGATGGCGGAGATCGAGCAGCGCCTCGCGCGCCTGTCCGCGCTGGCGCTGGCCTATCCATGCAAGCCGCGCTCCTACAAGGAAGACGCGGCCGACCGCGAGCTGATGGCCGAAGGCTGGCGCCGCAGCCTGACCGCCTATCGCGCGCCGGTGCGTCCGGCGCCGGGCGCGAAGGTGCGCCTGGTGGTGCGCCAGGACGTGGTCAGCGACGGCGTGTCCGAAGCCGGCGTGCCGGCCGAGGGCGTGGCGGCCTCGCTGCGCCGGCTGTACGACGTCGAGCTGCTGACCTTCGCCGACGCCGACACCTTCGACTGGAACGCGCTGCCGCGGGACGGCCGCTTCACCATCCTGGCCTCGACCTCGCGCCTGCGCTACGGCGAGCACGCGCGCGCGACGTGGAAGCCGGACCTGCACCTGGCGCTGTGGAATCCGTACCAGGCGCTGGACATCCAGTCGCCGTCGTTGATGACCTACGGCTTCGCCCAGCCGGCGCTGGACGCGGTCAACGGCTGGCTGTGCGGCGAACTGGAAGCGACCGGCAACGCACCGGTGCCCGGCTTCGCATAACAATTCAATCGGGGAGGAGGCAACATGATGGACAACAAAAAAATACGCGACCCGAGGTTCTGGGTGCCCAGCCTGTACCTGGCGCAGGGCCTGCCGTTCTTCGCGGTGGCGATCGTCGCCAACCAGATGTTGAAGAGCATGGGCGTGCCCAACGACGAGCTCAATCACTGGACCGGCTTGATCGGCTTCGCCTGGGTGTTCAAGCCGTTGTGGAGCCCCTTCCTGGAACTGGCCAGCAGCAAGAAGCTGGTGGTGGTCGGCTTCCAGATCTTCGGCGGCTTGTGCCTGGGCGGCGTGGCGCTGGCGCTGCACGCGCCGTTCTGGTTCGCGGCCTGCATGGCGATGCTCGCGCTGGTCGGCATCTCGTCGGCCACGCACGACATCTCGTGCGACGGCTTGTACATCGCCAGCCTCGATGAAAAAGGCCAGGCCAAATACGCCGGCTGGACCGGCACCTTCTTCAACGCCGGCAAATTCTTCACCACCGGCGGCCTGCTGCTGCTGGCCGGCCACTTCGAGAAGACGCTGGGCGTGGTGCCGGCATGGACCATCAGCTTCTGCATCCTGGCCGCCATCATGGTGGCGCTGGGCCTGTACAACAGCTGGGCGCTGCCGACCGCGAAGAACGCCGTCACCGCCGACACCAACGCCGGCGCCATCGCCCGCACGCTGTGGGAGGTGATCGTCGAATTCTTCAAAAAGCCCGGCATCTGGGTGTCGATCGTGTTCATCATCCTGTTCCGCGCCGGCGAGGCGCAGGTGCAGTCGATCGGCCCGTTGTTCCTGCGCGAGGCGCGCCACCTCGGCGGCCTTGGCCTGACCACCGCCGAAGTGGGCGCCGTGTACGGCACCGTCGGCACCGTGGCCTTCGTGGTCGGCAGCATCGCCGGCGGCTACTTCACCTCGTGGCTCAGCCTCAAGCGCGCCATCCTGTGGCTGATCCTCGCGGTCAACCTGCCCAACGTCGCGTTCTACCTGCTATCGGTGTTCCAGCCCACCGACCTGTCGGTGATCGGCGTGGCGCTCAGCGTGGAGATGTTCGGCTACGGCTTCGGCTTCGTCGGCCTGATTTTGTACATGATGCAGGTGGTCGCGCCGGGCAAATACCAGACCGCCCACTATGCCTTTGCGACCGGCATCATGCAGCTGGGCTTTGTGCTGTTCAAACTGTTCAGCGGCGACATCCAGCTGTCGCTGGGCTACCAGCACTTCTTCGTGTGGGTGATGCTGTGCGCGATCCCGGTGGCGGTGCTGTCGCAGCTCATTCCGATGACCGCGCGCCCGCAGCCCGAGGAAGCGCCGGCGCCGCAAGCCGTGCACGCGGGTTAAGCGGATGGCCAGCGTCAGCCTCAAACAGATCGTCAAGAGCTACGACAAGACGCCGGTCATCCACGGCGTCGACCTCGATATCGCCGACGGCGAATTCATGGTCTTTGTCGGCCCCTCCGGCTGCGGCAAGTCCACGCTGCTGCGCATGATCGCCGGCCTGGAGGACATCGGCGGCGGCACGCTGCACATCGGCGGCGCGCTGGCCAACGGCGTCGCGCCGGCGCAGCGCAAGCTGGCCATGGTGTTCCAGTCGTACGCGCTGTATCCGCACATGACGGTGTACGAGAACATGGCCTTCGCGCTCAAGCTGGCCGGCCGCAAGCCGGCCGAGGTGGCGGCGGCGGTGGAGCGCGCGGCGGCCATCCTGCAGATCGCGCCGCTGCTCAAGCGCCGGCCCAAGGAGCTGTCCGGCGGCCAGCGCCAGCGCGTCGCCATCGGCCGCGCCATCGTGCGCACGCCGGAGGTGTTCCTGTTCGACGAGCCGCTGTCCAACCTGGACGCCAGCCTGCGCGTGCAGATGCGGGTGGAGATCAGCCGCCTGCACCAGGAACTGAAGACCACCATGATCTACGTCACCCACGACCAGGTCGAGGCGATGACGCTGGGCCAGCGCATCGCCGTGTTCAACGCCGGCCGCATCGAGCAGGTCGGCACGCCGCATGAGCTGTACAACCATCCGGCCAACCTGTTCGTGGCCGGCTTCCTCGGCACGCCGAGGATGAACTTCATCGCCGGCGAGGTGGTCGCCGCGTCGGCGCGGCGCGCCAGCGTGCTGCTGCCCGGCGGCGCCATCGTCGACGTCGATGTCGGCGCCGGCCCGCGGCAAGGCGACCGCGTCACGCTGGGCGTGCGCGCCGAGCACCTGTCGATCGCCGATGAGCAACAGGCCAACACCATCGACGTCGGCGTCGGCCACGTCGAGTACCTGGGCGACCAGTCCATCGTCTACGCCACGCTGGCCGGCATGGGCGAGATGATCGCCGTCAAGCAGGGCGCGGAGGCGCGGCCGCCGCACCCCGGCGGCCGCGCGCGCGTGCATCTGCCGCCGGCGCGCTGCCTGCTGTTCGACGCCGACGGCCGGGCATTGGCGCGCGCCCCGCTACACGCTTGAATTCGTGGTTTCGCCCCGTTTTATGTAACAATACGCGGGTTTACACACTGTCGCGATGGCATGGCTTACCCGCCGGCCCTCTAATTTGTCTGATAGAAGGATAATTCATGTCCCACATTCGTCTCGCTCGTATTAGCCTGATCCTGGCCGCCATCGGCCTGAACGCCGTACCGGCCGTGTTGGGCATGTCGCCCGTCTACGCCGCCGAAGCCGCCAAACCGGCCGAGCCGCCGAAGGATGCCGTGCGTCCCGAGATCTACAAGTTGATCGATCCGGCCCAGACCAAGGAACTGCTGGCGGCCAAGAACTACACCGAATTCAAGAACCGCATCGACACCGCGGCCGCCATGCCCAACGTGACGCCGTACGAGGCCTTCGTGCTGAACCAGATGCGCGTGCAGCTGGGCCAGGCCACCGGCGACTATCCGGCCACCGTCAAGGCGCTGACCGAGATGATCGACTCCGGCCGCCTCAAGCCGGAGGACAAGCTGCGCTTCATCGACGCCGTCGCCGGCATCTACTACAGCAACATCAAGGACTACGACCAGGCCATCGCCTGGTTCACCCGCTACGGCACCGAGTCGGGCGACACGCTCAAGCAGCGCCAGTTCATCGTGCGCTCCTACTTCTTCAAGAACGACTTCGCCACCGCCAAGGCCGAGGCGCTCAAGGACATCGAGGCGGCCAAGAAGTCCGGCGCCACCCCGCCCAAGGATGAGCTGAACCTGCTGGGCAACGTCGGCATCAAGACCAAGGACACCGAGCTGTATCTGCAGGCGGTCGAGGAGCTGACCCGCTACTATCCGACCGAGGACTACTGGTTCGACCTGCTCAACCGCACCCGCGGCAAGAAGGCCTACGCGCCGCGCCTGGACCTGGACATCGCCCGCCTGAAGGCGCTGGCCGCGCCGTCCAAGATGGAGCCCGAGGACTACGCCGAAATCGCCGAACTGGCGGTGCTGGGCGGCTTCTTCACCGAAGCGAAGATCGCCATGGACAAGGGCTACCCTGGCGCCATCCCGGCCGACAAGAACAAGGCCGCGCTGCAGAAGATCCGCGACAGCGCCAACAAGGGCGCCGCCGACGATGCCAAGAACATCGACAAGGGCATCGAGTCCGCGCAGAAGTCCAAGGACGGCGTCGGCCTGGTCAACCTGGGCTACAACTACGTGACCCTGGGCCAGAAGGACAAGGGCATCGAGCTGATGAAGCAGGGTATCGCCAAGGGCGTGGCCAAGAATCCCGAGGACGCCAAGCTGCGCCTGGGCTACGCGCTGGCCATCGCCGGCAAGAAGGACGAATCGGTCAAGCTGCTCGAGACCATCACCGGCAACGACGGCCGCGGCGACCTGGCGCGCTACTGGATCATGTACCAGAACCCGCCGGCGCCACAGGCGGAAGCCAAGTAATCCAAGCAAAACCGGCCTCGCGCCGGTTTTTTTTATTTGCGCATCGCCGCCGACAGGGCGCGCAGCATCCGCTGGCCGCCGTCGGCGCTCAGCTCCCAGAACATCGCGCCGCGCAGGCCCTGCGCCTTGACGTAGCGGGCCTTCTCCTTGAGCGAGGCCGGGTCCTCGTAGCTGATCCAGACGCCGTCCGCCGCGCGGTACAGGTACGGCGCCTTGGCCGCGCCGTTCCAGTGGCGCTTGAAGCCCTCCCCGCCGTCGTGGCCCGCCGTCAGGTAGCCCAGCTTGAGCAGGTGGCCGAAGCCATACGCATTGCCGCCATCCGTGCCGCCGCCGGCGCCGCCGTCGCAGTCCTGGTACTGGCCGTCGCCGCCGGCGCCGGGCGCGCAGCCCTTCCATCCGTAGCCGTAGAACGGCACGCCCATCACCAGCTTGTCCGCCGCCACGCCGGCCCGCAGGTAGCGCTGCACCGAGGCCGCCGCGTAAAAGCCGTCGGCGGTCACCGGGTCGGCGGGGTCGGCGAACAGCGCGGCGTGGTGGCCGCTGCGTTTCTCCCACGGCATGTGGTAGTCGTAGGCCATGATGTTGATCCAGTCCAGGCTCCGCGCCAGCTCCGCGATCCAGCCAGCGCCCGCCGCGCCGTCGTTGACGTAGTTGGCGTTGCCGCCGGCGGCGATGGTGATGCTGTAGTGCTTGCGGTCCTGCCGGCCGGCCGCGTCGAAGGCCGCGCGCAGTTCGCGCGCCAGCGTGATGAAGTTGCGCTTGTCGGCCGGCCGCGCGCACACGGCGCCCGCCACGCAAGGCACGCCGGCCTCGGTCGGGTATTCCCAGTCGATGTCGACGCCGTCCAGGCCGAAGCGGCGCATCAGCTTCACCGACGAGGCGACGAAGCTGGCGCGCGCCTCGGCGCTGTCGGCCACGTTGGAGAACTGGTTCGACCAGTCCCACCCGCCGACCGACACCACCACCTTGAATTTGGGGTGCCGCCGCTTCATCGCCACCAGCGCGCGCAGGTTGGCGCCGTCCTTGGCGGCGTCGCGGAACACCAGCGCGCCGTTGGCCGCTTGCGCGTCGCCCGCCGCGTCCTGGCACGGCGCCACGTAGTTGACCGACGGCTCCGGGTTGCCATGCTTGCCGTTCCAGCAGACGTCGAGGAAGGCGTACAAGGCCATCGTCAGCCGGCCCGCGTCGACGTTGGCGGCGGTGACGGGGAAGGCGTCCGATTTCCAGCCGGGGTAGTAGCCGACGATTTCCGGCGCGCCGCCGGCGATGGCGACGGCCGGCAACGCGGCGGCCAGCGCGGCCGCCATGGTCCAGCGTTTCAAGCGATGCGTGTTCATAGGTCCTTGTGTGGTTAGCCGGCGTTCAGTTCCGCCACGAAGTCGTACATGTCGCCGCGGAAGTAGGAGCGGCAGAACTCCACCGCGCGGCCGTCGCGCAGAAAGCCCAGGCGCTCGACCGCGAGGCCGGCGTCGCCCTCCCTCGCCTGCAGCAGCGCGGCCTGCTCGGCGTTGAGCAGCAGCGCGGACAAGCGCTGCAGCGCGCGCACCGGACGGTTGCCGGCCCGCTCCAGCGCGTCGTACATCGACACGTCCACGGCCTCCAGCGACGGCAGGCAGGAGGCCACGATGGTCGCGTACTCCAGGCACATGGGCACGTCGTCGGCGTAGCGCATGCGGTGGAAGCGGTACACCGCCGCGCCGGGACTGAGCCGCAGCCGCATCGCCTCGTCCGGCGTGACCGTGCCCTCGGAGCGCTTGAGCCACACGCTGCGCGGCGTGCGCCCGCGCGCCCGCATGTCCTCGGAGAACGAGGTCAGCTTGGCGAAGTTCTTCTCGATGCGGGTGTTGATGAAGTTGCCCGAGCCGGGCCGGCGCACCAGCACGCCCTCGCCCACCAGCCCATCGATGGCCTTGCGCACCGTGATGCGCGAGATCGCCAGGTCGGCCGCCAGCTGGCGCTCGGCCGGCAACGCGTCCTCCGGCTTGAGCAGGTGCTGCTCGATGGCCGAGCGCAGGGCCCGCTGCAGGCGCTGGTACAGCGGCAGGTTACTGGTCTCACTGAGGTGCGCCCGGATGTGTACCAGTGCGGTGGTGGAATCGCTGCTCATGACGAAGTGGCCATCCTGTTTTGTTGTTGTCAATCGATAATACCAAAAAAAGACCAGCGTGCCGCCACCGCGCGTGGCGCGCGCCGTGAATATTTTTGACACCCCCCCGCCAACCCGCATGGATGCTGGCTTTCAGGCTGTTGCAGAGCGACACGAGCGGCCGCCATACCACCACACATCCGGTATTCAATTGCCTTCCAGGCCACGTTGTGTATGCCGCATACAACATAACAAAAAAGAATTTTAAAGTGGTAGTGATCTGGTATTAAAAGACGGGTATATTGGCGTTGGATTGGTTTTATTACACATCAACAATCAGTTGGCTCGGCGGAGCCTTCATCAACGGGAGGGTACATGTATCACAATTCAAATAACACCAAAATGTCCAAACTGACGCCTATCGCGACGGCAGCGGCCATCCTGACACTGAGCGTGTCGATCAACGCCCAGGCGCAGCAGGCCGCGACGGACAAGGAGCCGGAGGTCGTCATCGTCAGCGGCATCCGCGGCTCGCTGCAGCAATCGCTGTCGGTCAAGCGCAACGCGTCGAGCAACGTCGACGTGATCACCGCCGAAGACGTCGGCAAGATGCCGGACAAGAACGTCGCCGACTCGCTGCAGCGCGTGCCGGGCGTGAACATCTCCACCTCGGGCGCCGGCTCGGGCGGCTTCGATGAAAACGACCGCGTCTCGATGCGCGGCACCGCCCCGTCGCTGACCCAGACCCTGATCAACGGCCACGCCGTGTCGTCGGGCGACTGGTTCGTGCTGGACCAGGTGGGCGGCGCCGTCGGCCGTTCGGCCTCGTACTCGCTGCTGCCGTCCGAGATCGTCGGCCAGGTGGTGGTCTACAAGGCCCCGACCGCCGACCAGATCGAAGGCGGCTCGAGCGGCTCGATCGACATCCGCACCCGTCATCCGCTGGACTTCAAGCAGCCGATCTCGATGGAGGCCACGGTGCAGGCGGTGTACGCCACGCTGCCGGAGAAAACCGACCCGCAGGTGAGCGCGCTGTTCAACTGGAAGAACGAGGCCGGCACGCTGGGCCTGATGGTGCAGGGCTTCTCGGAAAAACGCAGCCTGCGCCGCGACGGCCAGGAACTGCTGCAGTGGACCCAGGTGGCGCCGACCAACGCCGCCGTCAAGACCAATCCGGACCTGGCCAACGTCTGGTTCCCGCGCCTGATCGGCTCCTCGCTGTTCCAGCAGGAGCGCAAGCGCAAGGGCGGCCTGATCGACCTGCAATTCAAGCCCAGCCGCGACCTGAGCCTGGAAGCCACCTACTTCCGTTCGAAGATGGACGCGTCCAACTACAACACCAACTACATGACCGACATGAACGGCTCGGGCATGCTGGGTTCGGGCGTCGCGCCTGATCCGGGTTATGTGATCCGCAACGGCACGCTGGTGTCGGCCTCGTTCGCCAACAAGGGCACGGCCGCCAAGCCGCTGCGCTACGGCATCGTCGACGACATCGTCCGCGAAGGCGCCTACGCCCAGACCGAGTTCTTCGACCTGGACGGCAAATGGCGCGCCACCGACAAGCTGGTGTTCACCGCCAAGGCCGGCGGCACCAAGGGCAAGGGCGTCACGCCTAGCCAGGGCGTGTTCGAAGGCGACGTCAACAACTCCGGCGCCAGCTACCAGTTGAATGGCCTGGGCAGCCCCGCCAACGTCAAGTTCCCGGCCATCGACGTCTCCAAGTTCACCGGCACGCCGCTGGACTGGGTGTTCGGCGTCTCGCCGGCCACCACCGACGACAAGGAAACCTACGGCCAGATCGACGCCGCCTTCGCGCTCGACAACGGCGTGTTCCGCGAGATCAAGTTCGGCGTGCGCGGCACGCACCACACCCGCTCCAACTTCGAAGTGGCGCAGGGCCCGAACTGGTCCAACACCGACGTCGGCGGCAACACCACCAACCCGGCCTGGAACGGCACCACCTATCCCGGCAACTTCGGCAAGGACCTGGGCGGCGACTTCCCTAAAAACGTCTGGCTGCTGGACCCTGCGATCCTCAACGCCTGGGGCGACCTGCACTCCAACCGCGACGTCTCGCGCACCTACTACCAGGACATGTTCGACCTGAAGGAAAACACCAAGGCGATCTACGCCCAGGCCGAGATGGAAGGCGACGGCTGGAACGGCAACGTCGGCCTGCGCATCGTGCGCACCGAGGGCACCTCGAACGGCTACCAGATCCTGCCTAACCAGCCGGCCGGCGAAACGCTGCCGGCGTATCCATGGGGCGGTTTCGTCAAGAAGACCGCGATCGACAACAACAGCACCATCCCGCTGCCTAGCCTGAACCTGAAGTTCGACCTGCGCTCGGACCTGGTGGCGCGCGTCGGCCTGTCGCGCACCATGACCCGTCCCGACTACGGCGCATTGGGTGGCGCCGTGATCCTGACCGACGAGACCCACACCGGCAACGGCGGCAACTCGGCGCTCAAACCGGTCAAGTCGAACAACCTGGACGCCAGCCTGCAATGGTACTTCGCACCGCGCGCCCTGCTGTCGGCCGGCGTGTTCTTCATGGACCTGCACGACTACGTCGGCTACGGCACCAGCACCGGCACCTTCATCGACACCCGCGCCTCGCAGGAACAGAAGAAGCCAGTGTTCGCGACCTACAGCATCACCTCGCCGATCAACGTCGGCGCCAAGGTCAAGGGTCTGGAGCTGGCCGCGCAGGTACCGGTGGGCATGGGCTACGGCTTCGACGCCAACGCCACCTTCGCCGACTCGCACCTGAACTTCGGTGCCTGCCCCGCGATGCAGACCTCGACCTCCGGCGATCCGTGCGACATGCTGGGCGCTTCGAAGACCACGGCCAACGCCGGCGTGTACTACGAAAACGACAAGTTCAACGTCCGCCTGAGCTACGCATGGCGTTCGGCCTTCCTGGCCGCCCAGGACCGCGGCACGCCGCTGTACCAGGACGCCACCGGCACCGTATCGGCCTCGTTCAACTACAACATCAGCAAGAACATCGTGCTGACGCTCAGTGGCCAGAACCTGAACAACCCGATCCTGAAGAACTACATCTACAACAAGGACCAGCCGGCGCGCTTCTACGCCAACGGCGCGCAGTACTACGCTGGCCTGCACATCAAGTATTAATTCGTAACCGTTTCATTGTGTAGTCTGTTCCCGCCACGGCCGCTCCCGGCCCTGGCGGGTTTTTTTATGCCATCATACGAATCATGAACCAGATCACCGAATACCTGGACCTCGACCCGGGGCGCTTTTACAGCGAGATCGCCTGCGGCTACCGGCCCGCCATCCTGCGCGGCTTCGTGCGCCACTGGCCGGCCGTGCACAAGGCGCGGCAGGCGCCGGAAGCGTTGTGCCAGTACCTGATGGAGTTCGACAGCGGCCATGAGGTCGACGCGGTGATGACGCCGCCGGACCAGCGCGGGCGGCTGTTCTACAAGCCGGACATGGAGGGCTTCAACTTCGTGCGCAACAAGGTGCCGGTATCGAAGGTGATCGAGCAGCTGGCGCGCTACTCGCAGTTCGAGGCGCCGCCGTCGGTGGCGATCCAGAGCGCGCTGGTCGACGACTGCCTGCCGGGCTTCGCGGCGCACAACGTGGCGCCGGCGCTGCCGCCGTCGGTGCGGCCGCGCCTCTGGCTGGGCAACACCATCACGACACCCGCGCACTTCGACGAATCGTACAACCTGGCCTGCGTGGTCAGCGGCGAGCGGCGCTTCACGCTGTTCCCGCCCGAACAAATCGGCAACCTGTATATCGGCCCGTTGGATTTCGCGCCGACGCCCACGCCCATCAGCATGGTCGACTTCCGCGATCCGGATTACGCGCGCCACCCGCGCTTCAAGCAGGCGATGGAGGCGGCGCTGGTGGCCGACCTGCTGCCGGGCGACGCGCTGTTCATCCCGCCGCTGTGGTGGCACCACGTGCAATCGAACGGTATCCTGAACATGATGGTCAACTACTGGTGGAAGAACGAACAGCCGGCACCGGACGCCAGCACCACTTTCGAAGCGCTGGTCGCCACGCTGCAAAGCATGAAGCACCAGCCGCCCGAACTGCGCGCCGCATGGGGCGCGATCTTCCAGCATTACGTGTTCGATCCGGCGCAAGACCCGTCGGCCCACATCCCCGCGCACAAGCAAGGCGTATTGCACAACGCCCGCCCGCAAGCGCCCACTGGAGCGGACGATGATCCTGAATAAGTACCTGGGCGCCTTGCTGGTACTGGCCGCCATCCTGTGCGGCGAGGCGGCGGCGCAGCAGCTGCCAGCCAACGTGCTGGCGGCATGGGATCACGACGAACACCCGGACCTGCGCAGCATCCTGGTGATGCGCAACGGCGCCATCGTCGCCGAGCGCTATTACAACGGCGAGACCGCCGACACCCTGCACGATGTCAGGTCGGCCGGCAAGAGCATCACGGCGCTGCTGGTGGGTGCCGCGGTCGACCGGCGCAAGATCGGCGCCGCGACCGACAAGGTATCCCAGTACTGGAAGGCCGCCGGCCAATCGGCCTTCGCCGGCGTGACGCTCGATAACGTGCTGACCATGCGCTCGGGATTGGACGCCTTCGACGACGACCCCGCCTCGTCCGGCAATGAAGACAAGATGGACGAAGCAGCCGATCCCGTTGCCTTCACCTTGGCCACGCCGATGAAGACCACGCCCGGCACACAATACCGCTACAACTCGATGACGGCCTACGTCGCCGGCCTGACAGTGGAACAGGCGACCGGCACGGACCTCGAACAATTCGCGCGCGCGAACCTGTTCGCTCCACTCGGCATAGAAAAATGGCGCTGGGGGCGCGACGCCGCAGGCCACGTCAAAGGACAAGGCAACCTGTCGATGCGCACGCGCGACCTGGGCGCGATAGGCCAGATGGTCTTGGACAGAGGCTTATATCAAGGCCGCAGAGTGCTCGGCGCCGCATGGATCGAAACCATGCTGGCCCCGCACGTGGACATCGGATCAGGGGACCGCTACGCCGATCACTATGGCTATTTCTGGTACAGCAAAACCCAGTCCGTCGGTGGACGCCAGATCCCGGTGTACTTCGCATCCGGCAACGGCGGCAATAAGATTTATATCGTTCCCGCGCTGCGATCGGTGGTCGTCGTCACCTCCAGCGCCTACGGCAAAGGCTACGGCCAGCTGCGCTCCGAAAACATCCTGAAAGCCGTGCTGGCGGCCAGCGAATAGCGCCGCGCGGCCGGCCTACAGCGTCGGCAAAATCTTGAAGCCGCCATCCGGCGCAGCCTGCTCCATCGTCTCCTCGATGGCGACATTCGACACCGTGGCGGCCGGCGGCCCGCGCCGCGCCCAGGCGATGATGGCCTCCACGGCTTTCGCCTCGCCCTCCACCGCCGCCTCCACCGAGCCATCGCGCCGATTGCGCACCCAGCCGGCCAAACCCAGCGCCTTCGCCTGCCCGGCAAACGAAGCGCGATAGCCGACACCCTGCACCCGTCCCTCTATCATCAGTCGAATCACGGCACCTCCAAAATTTCCAACAGAATACAGGGTGGGGTCCTATCTGCACGGCCCTTGGACAGACCTCACTGAATCGGCTCTCTGCTTTGCTCTATTTTCGTCATTTCCGAACTCTTTTTTGGGCGCAGGTCCAACAGAGAGAAATAGAAGGCGACAGCAAAAACCAGACAGGAGAATCAGTAATGAATACCCCAAGGTCTCAAAAAACCTCCCCCCAAGTCCCTCCCGCCGCATATGACGAGCTCTGCGATTTCCTGCACCAGAGCGGCAGCCCGCTGACACCGGCCGAAGCCATCGCCGGCGCCATCAAACTATGGATAGCGAAGCGCCGCGAAGACGCGGCCCCGGTGCGCGGCTATCAATGGAAGCAGCTGTTCCTGCCCGACGGCACGCGCCTGCGCGTGCACAGCGGCGACACCTGGCAAGGCGCCGACGTGATCGGCGACGACCTCATCTTCCGCGGCGAGGCAGTCTCGCCGAACCAGATGGTACAACAAACCTGCGGCGACGCCCGCAATGCCTGGCTGGAACTCTGGATACGCTTCCCCGGCGAAAAGAACTGGACCAAGGCCGCCCAATTGCGCGCCCGCCAGAACGCACTGGCAGCCAAGGCGCCCATGACACCGGCGGAGGCGATGGCAGCCGCCGCCAAAGCGATGAGCGCCGCATTGAGCACCGCGCTGACGCTGGTCGAACACGCGAACCACCAGTCGCAGAACACGCTGGAACGCCGCCTGCCCCGCTACCGCCGCGCGCACGACGAGCTGGACGACATCCACTGACGCCGCCGGGGCGCCTCCCCCCCTCCGGCAGATTATTTTGCGCTCACGGCAGGTGCCGCGCTTTTCGCCTTGGCCTCGTCGCCCGCCACCACCACCGTCAGCTTGGCTGGATCGATCGCCTTGCGGAAGGCGGCATTGACTTGCTCCAGCGTGGCCGCCTTCAACTTGTCCTCGTACTCCTTGCTCCAGCTGTAGGTACGGTTCATGTACAGGTTGCGCGTCCAGCCGGCGGCCAGCACGCTATCCTTCGACCGGTTCTGCACCCGCTGCTGCAACAGGCCGGACTTGGCGCCCGCCAGTTCAGCCGCCGTGAAGCCGCCCTTCACCGCGCGCTCCAGCTCCTGCTGGATCGCCGCCTCCAGCTTCTTCAGGTTCTGCGGCGCGGCGATGGCGTCGATGCCGAAGCTGCCGGCGCGGTCGATCTCGCCCGGCTGCAGGCCCGAGCCGCCGCCGTACGACAAGCCGTCCTTCTGGCGGATGCGGTCCATCAGCCGCGATTTCAAACCGCCCTCGCCGAAGATATAGTTGGCCAGGTCCAGCAGCGGATAATCCGGATCGTTGACGTTCAGGTCCAGGTTCATGCGCGCGGTGTAGAAGCCGTTCTCCTTGTCCGGCGCGTTGATGGTCTTGTGCAGCGGCGCCTTGTCCTCGTTGGTCGACTTGACCGGCGCATAGGCCACCTTGCTGTCCCAGCCTGCAAAGCTGTCGGCGATGGTCTTGCTGATCGCCGCCTTGTCGAAATCGCCGACGATCGCCAGCTCGCCGTGATTGGCGCCGTAGTAATCGCGGTGGAACGCGACCACATCCTCCAGCTTGAGCGCCTTCACCGCCGCCAGCTGCTCGTCAACCGACATCGGCGCGCGCACATCACCCTTCGGATAGTGGTTGAAATACAGGTCCACCTCCGTGCGCGCCAGCGACTGCGGCTCGTTGCGCGACGCCTCGATCGCCACCAGCCATTGCTGGCGCAACTGCTCGAACTCCGCCGCCGGGAAGCTGGCCTCCTTCAGCACATGCGCCACCAGCCGCAGCGCCGCGTCCAGGTTCGGACCGGTGGTATCGAAGCGATACAGGCTGCCGCTGACCTTCAGCTTGGCGAAAGCGTCGGCCAACTGCTCGCGCGTGTACTTGCTGGTGCCGCGCATCAGCATCTCGTTGGCGGCGTTCGACACGATGGCCGTGTTGAACAGGTTCTTCTCGTCGCCCCAATGCAGCTGCAGGTCCACCGACACCGCCTCGCCGCGATTCTTCTTGCTCAGCAGCGCGACCTTCAAGCCGCCGATGGTCTTGATCTCGGTGCGCGCGTTGATGTTGGCCTGGCTCGGATCGAACACCTCCGACGTCAGCACGCTGTCCTTGCCCTTGAAGTCCTTCATCACCTCCGCCACCGAAGGCGCGGCCGGAATCTCCGCGCGCTGCGGCGCATCCTCCGGCACGAAGCTGCCCACCACGCGGTTGTCGCGCTTCAGGTAGCGCCCCGCCGCAGCGGCCACCTGCTCCGGAGTGATGGTCGGCAGCTTGTCGCGGCCCTCGAACAGCAAACGCCAGTCGCCCAGCGCGATCTCCTCCGACAGGCTCACGCCCACCCGCTGCGGATCGTTGAGCGACTTCTCGATGCCGTTGGCGAAATTGCGCCGCGCGCGCTCCATCTCCTCGGCCGTCGGCGGCGTGCTGGCGAAGCCCTCCACCGTCGCGATCAGCGCATCGCGCACCGGCTCCAGCGGCTGGCCCGCCTTCACCACCGCGCCGATGATCTGCAGGCCCGGCGCATAACCGGTCTGGCCGAAGCTGAACACCTGCGCCGCCTTGCCGCTCTCCACCAGCGCCTTGTGCAGGCGGCCGGTCGGCGTGTCGCCCAGGATCTCGGACATGAAACTGAGCGCGTCGCTATCCTGCTGCAAGGCCGATGGAATCTTGTAGCCCAGCGCGATCACCTGCATGTCGCCCTTGCGCCGCACCACGAAGCTGCGCTCCCCGTCCTGCGTCGGCTCGACCGTCCAGAACGGCGGCAGGCTGCGCTTGGGTTTCGGGATCACGCCGAACGATTTGCTGATCCAGGCCAGCGTCTGCGACGGATCGAATTTGCCGGCCACCAGCAGCACCGCGTTGTCCGGCTGGTAGTAGGTGCGGTAGAAGGCCTGCAGGTTCTCGATGCGGACGTTCTCGATGTCGCTGCGGTTGCCGATGGTGGAGCGGCCATACGCGTGCCAGTCATACGCCACGCTCTGCATGCGCTTGAGCAGCACCGAGAAGGGATCGTTCTCGCCGCTCTCGTACTCGTTGCGCACCACGGTCATTTCGGAATCGAGGTCCTTGCGGGCGATGAAGGAATGGACCATGCGGTCGGCCTCCATGTCCAGCGCCCATTTCAGGTTGTCCTGGCTGGCCTGGAACACCTCGTAGTAGTTGGTGCGGTCGTAGGAGGTGGTGCCGTTGAACTCCATGCCGCGGTTGGCGAATTCCTGCGGGATGCTGCGGTTCTTCGGCGCGCCCTTGAACATCATGTGTTCGAGCAGGTGGGCCATGCCGGTCTCGCCGTAGTTCTCGTGGCGCGAGCCGACCAGGTAGGTGACGTTGACCGTCACCGTGGGCTTGGAGGCGTCCGGGAACAGCAGCACCTTCAAGCCGTTCGGCAGCCGGTACTCGGTGATGCCCTCGACCGACGGTCCCTTGACCACACCGGCCGGCAAGGCCTGCGCCCACGCGCTGCCGGTGGCGACAAAGGACAGGCCGCACAGCATCAAGCTGGCGGCGGCGGCGTGTTTCAAGCGGCTGTTGTGCATGGTCTCTCGCGAAAAAAACTGAAGAACAGGCAGCATACGCCCTACCCCGCCCCTGTGGGTAGGCGTTTAAGCGAATTTTAAATGACGGGGATCAGGCCTTTTCGGGCAGGATGCAGGCGTCGACCATTTGCAGGTCGTTGTCCTTGGCGAAGGAGATGACGAAGTGGTAGGCCAGCGGTTCGAGCTGGCGCAGCTTGCCGTTCACCACCACCGACTTGACGCCGTCGATCACGGTCGGCGTCACGTAGGGCGAGAACTGCAGGTGGGAGTCGCGGCCGCCGCCGTAACCTTCCGGCTTGAAGCAGGACATCACCCCGCACAGGCGCTCGGCCCAGTCGCTGGGACGGAACTGCCGGCCATTGCTGGTGCGGCCAAGGATGAAGAACGAATCCAGCTGTTCTGACGGTTTGAGGGCTGACTCTGCCATGGGCGGCTGCTTAGGAGTAGATACTTGTTGGTAACAAGAATGCGTGAATAATCCCGACTGGTCGCTCGGGCGGATATCATTCTGTAAGAATCTTACGTATTATATCTTATAGAAGACCTGAATACGTAAGCCATTGATTTCTATCCGGTTTTCAGCGCGATTAACCACTTTGGTGCAGAAAGATCATCTTTCCGCACCACAGCAATGCCGCTATTGTACCCGCTTAAGGGGTCGCTCCGAGCCACACCGCGCCCGACAGCAGCAATAACAACATCATCCACAGCAGCAGCGCGCGCCACACCAGGCCGACGGTGCTCTGCAGCGCGCGCACGCTCGGTTCCTCGCCCGGCAGCATATCCGGCTCCTCGTCGCCGAGGTCCACCGTGGCGGCGTCCGCCGGCAGCAGCTTGGCCGCGTTCTCCGCCGGCGTGCCCAGGCGCACGCCCATGGCGCCGCCGCCGGCCGACAGGATGATGCCGATCGCCTCGTCCGCCCAGCGGTGGGCGAAGTTGCGCCAGGCGTAGATCGCATCCTCGAAGTTGCCCACCACGGCGAAGGCCACGGCGGTCAGGCGCACCGGGATCCAGTCGATCCAGTAGAAGGCGCGCGCGGCGAACTGGCCGAAGGCCTCGTTGCGCATGTGCTCGGGCTCGTTCCAGGCGCGCGCCAGGTGCTCGGCCACGCGGTACATCACCGCGCAGGCCGGGCCCAGCGGCATCAGGAACCAGAAGAACACCCCGAACACATTGCGGTGCGTGGTGATCAGCGACTTCTCGACCGCCAGGCGGGCGATCTCGGACGCCTCCATGCCCACCGTGTCCTGTTTGGTCCACTCGGCCAGCAGCGCGCGCGCGGTGGCGTCGTCGCCGGCGTTGAGCGCCAGCTGGATCGACGTGAAATAGTGGCTGTAGTGGCGGAAGCCCAGCGTCAGGTAGACGATCAGCACGTTCCAGGCGAACGCGGCCAGGAACCAGTTGTAGTGCTTGAGCACCCAGTAGATCAGCGCGGTCGGCACCATCAGCAGGGCCATCATCAGGAACCAGCCCATGCGGCCGTGGGTCGAATCGCCGGCGTTGAACCAGATCTCCATCCGCAACGCCAGGCGCTTGATTTCAGCGTAGATCGGATTGTCTGCGCGCAGCGGCTTCATCTGCTCGATCAGCAGCGCGCATAGAATGGAAAGAAAAGTCATTAGTGATCCTTTGAGTCGGCGATGCCTTAATGCCCGCTACGATAACGTAGTGTCTCTATGCGCGCAAGAAATGGAACAGATTGCGCAGCATGCCCGCTGTTGCGCCCCAGATGTAATAGTCGCCGTACGGCATCGCATAAAAGCTGCGCCGCCCGCCCGGCAGCTGCACCGACAGGCGCTGGTGGTTGAGCCCATCCATCAGGAAGGCCAGCGGCACCTCGAAGATTTCCGCCACCTCGGACGGATCGGCGGTCAGCTCGAACGGCGGCGCCACCAGCCCCACCACCGGCGTCACGCAATAGCCGGTGCCGGTCAGGTAGCGCGGCAAGGTGCCCAGCACGTCCACATGGCGGCGCGCCAGGCCGATCTCCTCCTCCGACTCGCGCAACGCGGTATCGACCGCATCGCGGTCGTAATCCTCGGCGCGGCCGCCGGGAAAGCTGATCTGGCCGGCGTGGTCGGTCAGGTGCTCGGTGCGCTGGGTCAGCAGGATGGTCAGGCCGCTCTCGCGCGGCACCAGCGGAATCAGCACCGAGGCCGGCGTCGGCGTCGGCCGCTGCGACAGGCCGCCCAGCGATTCCTCGGCGCCCTCGGGCGTCCACAACGGCGGCGCCGTGAAGCGGCCGCGCAGCCACTCGGACGTCAGGCGCTCCGGCGCGATGGCGGGCTCACCGGCGATGGCGTCAATCGGTAATTGCTGGGGGTCAAACAAGGGCTTGGCCAAACGCTACCTCCACTATGAAAAAAGGGGCACCGACGGTGCCCCTTCTATCCAAACACAAACGCGGCTATTAAGCAGCGGTTGCTTTCGCCACTGGGCGACGGTTTGGCAGTTTTTCCTTGATACGTGCCGATTTACCGGAACGATCACGCAGGTAGTACAGTTTAGCGCGACGTACGTCACCGCGGCGTTTCACTT
>Ga0308157_10004558_pt1 | contig 18292 bp, 19 predicted proteins | sample PhyBR1_FD_201035 | JGI IMG/M metagenome (GOLD analysis project Ga0308157, IMG submission 201035) | Phyllosphere microbial communities from UC Gill Tract Community Farm, Albany, California, United States - DLSLB.R1 | ecosystem: Host-associated > Plants > Phyllosphere > Unclassified | place: USA...
ACGCTGATTGTTGGTACGGTCCTTCAACAACATTTTCCGCCAGTCATTTGCAGGGTACACATTAGGATTGGCACCCAATGCGGTCTGATCGATTTTGTTTTGGGCATAAGGCAGTATACCCAAAGGATTACGCGTAATAACAGCCTCGTTTGCCAGTTTCATATAGGTAACGGGATCTGCAAACTCCAGGTTCCTGGTATTTTCAGATGTTGAGTTTTCAAACCGGACCTGTATTTTTGCTTTCCCTTCTTCTCCTGTTTTGGTAACGATCAGGATTACGCCATTTGCTCCCCTTGCACCATAAAGGGAAGTAGCTGTAGCATCTTTCATGATGGAGAAACTGGCGATATCATCTGGCTGCATTCTGGCCAGATCGGTAGCAGTAACCTCAATCCCGTCTATCAATATAAGTGGATCTTTTTTATACCCAAAAGTAGTTACGCCCCGAATGAAGAAAGATGCGTTATCCTGCCCAGGCTCCCCGCTCCGCTGATAGGCAATTACACCCGCCAGTTTACCAGCCAATGCAGTAGTGAGGTTACTGGATGGAACCTTGAGGTCTTTTGGGTTAATGGTGGTAATCGCACTGATCATGCTTGATTTCTTTTGCGTACCGAAGGCAACTACGGCTACCTCATCAAGATCATTCAGGGACTCCAGTACCACATTGATAGTACTTTCTCCCTTTATTTCTACTTCTTTGGTCTTATAGCCTACCATACTAAAAACCAGGGTACCATTGGCAGGAACCTTAAGGTTATATTTCCCATCATTATCAGCCTGTACACCAATTTTGGCAAATTTTAGCGTAACCGTTGCTCCTGGAAGTGGCCCCTGGGCATCTTTTACGGTTCCTTTGACTACAATTTCATCCCGAAAAGGATAAATACGGGATAAGGGGCTGTAACCGGTGGCTTTAGAGAAGGAGATCTGTGGGATGCAAAATCCCAAAATTAAAAAAGGGAGGCAGAACAGATTGATTCCGGTTCTGTTCTTTGAACCTAAAAAAGAGGCTGTTCGTCGCTTCATAGCAACATACTTCAGTAAAGCATTCACGTTCATTTAGTTTATATTTGGTTAATTGGTTAGTTTTAATAGTTGGAATATTCCAATAGCATCATCACGATGGCCCACTATTGGTAGTATTCAGTTAAAATCAAGGATGATCAATAAAAATCCTTTCTTATGGTCAAACGGGAGATGGACAACATGAAATGAACCGCATCTTCGCATTGATTTTTTTATAATCAATTTTCATTTTTAAGGTTTAATTGTAAAAAATAAAGTCAAAGCAATTCCATATACCCTGATACTACAGGGCTGAAATAAGAAAAAAATGAAATGATGGTAATGGGCTACTTTAAGTAGCAGATAGGGCTAGTACAGTTTTCTCATAATTGTTGTTTTGGTTAGTATTTTTATATCCACCAAGTCGTAATCTGATCTAAATCAGATTAGGCAATATTACTGTGGGCATTAAAACAAATTTTATTGTGTTATTGGCAATCCTGTTTACCTTAAATATCTGGCTATATACTCTTTAACAGTCTATTAAAGAATATAATCAAATATAAAACCTAAACCGATGACATGATTTATTATAAACAGACTTCTTTTTATACTTTTCCGACTTTCAAAAAATCCGTTATAATATTCACTAAGGGTTTGCAGGGCATTGCCACGTCTTGATCCCATGGATCAAGCAATAAGATTCAGCGTGTTATTCTGCGTCTTATAGGCTCCTGGTGCAAGGCCAGTAAGTTTCTTAAAAACCCTAGAGAAATAATGGACATTTTCAAATCCAGTCAGCTCGGCAATTTCATCCTGTTGTTTTTTAGTGGTTATAATAAGATACTGGGCACGTTCTATTCTTTTTTGCAGGATATAGTTCACCGGGCTTTGACCTGTATAACGGTGAAAGAGCCTTGAAAAATAATCTGTATTTAAATTTGCCCTATCAGCCAAATGACTTACTTTAAGCGGTGTCTGCAGATTGATCTGTATATAACCGATTGCATCCATTACTGCCGATGGCTTTACAGTAACCCTGTCTTTATGAAATATTTCCGGTTTTAAGAATTTGGATATCAGCTGAAAAATGATCCCCTGTGTTTCATATTGCACGGCAATGCTCTGAAGATTATTCAGCTCGGTGTATTCCTTGTAATAAATATCCTTCTCATACACCTTTGGATCGTTGGACCGATTGATCCCTCTTCCTGGATTAATAGAGATCAGTCTCTTAAAATTGGTGATATCACTGGCATCTGCCTCAATCTTCAGGCTCTGCATACAATTTGAAAATAGGGATATCCCATCTACAGACTCTTCAAAAAACTGAACAAAATACTGACTTAAAAAGCATTCGCAATAGAGGTTGCAAAGTGTAAAACTGGGAATGAGGTAGAGATAGCCGGGGCTTAAGTCAAGCGAACCATTTGGCCCAGAAATCATCCCCACACCTTCATCAATGTAATAAAGTCTATAATATGGGCTGATCACATTTCTGAAGTTCCATTTGTTTCCCAGCTTCACATAGTCAACATTCAGCAGCTGGAAAGAATGCCTGATGAGCCGTTTATTCATTGTCATATTGCCTTCACTCTTATTTGTAAATTTGATAATCGGTTTAATAATGGCTGACTGTCGAGGCCCTTTATGTGATGTCCGGTTTTCCTAGGAAGAATCGGAGCATCGTTTAAAACAGGGTGAAACAACAACCAGGCGGAACTTAGAATTCAGATAGACAGCATTTATAATCAGTTACTAAAGTCGGCTGATTTTAAACCATGAACGGGGGGCTAACAGATAAAATTGGAGGGGTAAACGCAGGATTTATCATTTGATTTACCAAAAAATGGTAATGTGCATCCAGATTGGACCAACCTGATCATTTAAACAAAAGAGTAAATCAATAGAAGCTAAAATCAGAATCTTTGCTAAGACTTTCTATGCTTAAAAATAACAAATAGCATTCCAAATAAACCATAAATTATGTTTTCGCTTCCGTTCATCTAGTTGTAAGGTCTTTTTTATAAATTGCCACTTCTAACGACCACACTCGAGGGAAGAAAAATTGAGAGGTAATAACCTTTGGATACCACTTTTTAGCACTTACGCAATTCCTCTTTGTGGATGGTTAGCGCTATAATATTAAAACACAGTGATTTTATCATACAACCCTTTTGCCGGAACCTTTGATATCAGATCTGAGGTGCTGTTATAAAAGAAATCGAGGTCATCTTCATCTGCTCGGATTGCAAAATTTCTCAAGCTTGTTCCAATAAAATCTATTCCAAAAGCTTTTATTTTAGGTAACTCCAGAGTCTCTGTTTTCTTTTTTAAGATGGATGTTTGGCTAATACACCAGTAAGAATAAATTGTATTGGCATTATTTGATCTGCCGGGTTTGGTTTTTCGCATACGTTTTAAAGTTTTTCAGAATTGCGCAGTAAATTCATAACTGGCTTTTAGAAGCATTTTAAGATCAGTTATAGAGATTTCGTTCCAAGTGCAGGATAAGCTTTTTAGCTATATCTCCATGTTGAATACCTGATTCAAAAGTCCTGGTGATAAACCAACCGGATTTTGGCTTTTGCAAGGCAAAAACCGGCTGATGATCTTCGAGGTAGAAAGTGATTTCCCCAGTGTCTGACATCATACAATAACCTACAATTTTACCGTTGCAACTATCAAGCACTATCCGTCGATTCATTTTGCCAGCAAAATATTGTCTTACAAAAAGATCAATTGTTGTGATTTTCACACTGCTATGTACAGTTGATCCACTCGCCGAATTTTTCTTCAAAACAAGGCCTGTAAATAAAAACCAGGGCGTCAATCCACAGGTTAATAAGAATAAAAAAGTAATTATAGTTGTCATATAATCCGTCTGTATCCTAATCAGAAAGATTAGTGTAGTCCCTTAATAAATTCGTAATCTTCGTCCAATTCATTATCCTGCGAAAGGATAACCTTATCTTTTTTAATGATTGCAATCAGTGCATAAAGGTCAATAGCCATTTTTGCGGTAAAAAACAAAAATCCTATTGCCAGGGCGATCGTATAAGTTTCCATATTAGTTGTTATTTGATAAAATAAATTTAGCGAGTTCATTCCTATCTTCGTCACTGAGGTTAGCAGGTGTTGGCATTGGAGGGCCCTCCATTCTCTTTCTGCCAGGTTTTTTAATCCAAGAGATTAAGGCTTGTGGATTATCCTTATATATTGAAATCATCTCTGTTACGGGAGGACCAACCAGTTTATTTTCCAGATGGTGACAAACTGCGCAGTTTTTTGCGAATAAAACGCTTCCCTTACTGCCATTTCCTGAACTTTTTGATGGAACGGCTTCTTCAGCAGGCACGTTTTTACCTGCCTGTTCAGATGCGCTTAAAAATTCCTTTGTTTTAGCTGCCATCAGTTTCTGATGGGGAGCTAGTGCGTTTGAGCGGTATATATGCCGCCCAGAAACCATAAAAACTACGGTTATAGAAAGAAATACAGCAATCTTACCGAAGTTTTTGCCAATGTGATCAGGCTTACCCGTAATGGCTTTGAAAATCCAATACATGGCTGGCAGGGCAAGCGTTGCACCTGCTATAATTACCAAAATTAAATTCCAGCCCAGACCTTTTGAAGGCAAAGTCAGCAGGACAACCGGACCTATTAAAAATTGCATTGCGCTAACTGCCAAGACCATGGCATACGCTCCTTTGCGAACCGAGTATAGTGAGATCACTTGAAATTTCTGATCGAAACCATAATTTTTCCTGCCAAAATACCAGAAAATAAACAGCCCTGTAATGGCTAGGGATGCAAAAATAAAATGCAAATAGCGAGGAAAAACATTGGGTAGAGTTAAAGCAGACATAAAACCACGGATCGTTCCCCATTGTTCAGGAAAAAGCATCAGATTGATATTGGTCAAGAAAATGAGTGGAATAAAAAGAAAAATCAGACAGGCAGTTGCCAGGATGGAGATATGCAACCCTTTATTGTTCTCTAAAATAGTCCAAGTATACTTATGCAGATAGGTTAACAAAAAAGCGATGGTAACCAGTGGTATGATTGCGATCCACATTAACCCAGTCAGAGAATTAGCAGTATAAAAATATATGGTATACAAAGTGTTGATGGTGAGAAGCGGAGCGATCCCCATAACTACCGCAAGACTCTTATTTACAGTAATTGTTTTGGCCATTTCATTTGCAAGCACATCGTACTCTTTAACTTTAAGCCCCTTGATTTGGTACCATAAAGTTACCAAACTGCCACCTACCATAAGATTGACAAATAGGATATGGACTAAAAAGCTTACAATTAATATCAAAATGAGCAGCCATTCGGGAAGTGGAAGCTGTAGGGCAATATCATGTGGAAGTGGTGTTTGTGATCTCATGTTGTAGTTTAACGTTTATTGATTTTTTTAAAGCTCTCGATGGACTGCCCGGGATTTACAACAATCCCTTCTTGCTGGGCTCCATCTAAAACTTCATTAGTAAATTGTATTTCTTTAATATAACTCACTAATGCTTTCACCTCAGCTTGATTGCCAGGAAATGGTGGCATAAATTCTCTGGCACTATGCAGATTATTGATGTAAGTTTCCATAGACTCCCGGTTAAAAGGTTTCCCCTTACTACTGTACATCCTTTCAAAAACGGAGACTATCGAATTCACTCCCTGGGTAGTATGACACCTGCTACAGGTAAGCATAAAAACATTTCTGCCGGCTTCTACCTTATTTTTCTCTGTAACCTTGGGTGTAGAGGTATAAGTTGCCCACTTTAAAACCCCATCTCTTTTATATAGTGGGTAATCCTGCTCTCTCAGAAGATTCGAGTACATATAGCCGCTTATGATGTATGGCTTTCTTATAAACTCACGAACGCGCTCGAAAAGCCCCATAAATCCCAGAGCTAAAATTAGGGTAATGGTGATCAGTGAGGCATGCAGTAATTTGGGTTTCCAGATCCCGATCATTGCAGTAATGAGAATGATGCTGCTTGCTCCCAGAATCACTTTCCACATGACATCATACCAGTCTTGAAAGGATTGCGTTCCAATAGCAACAGATAAATTAGCCAGATTAGCTGTAGGAATAAAATGATAATAATATATGGCACCAGCTATAGCAAATGGCAACCACAACAGTATCCATTTACTAATCGATCGAAAAACAATCAATCGGTTCGGTTCGCCTTTTTTAGTGAAAATCGCAGACAAAAACAAGCCAAAGCAGCCACCTAAAACCATAGCCAGTGGAGTACGGTACAGTAACTGCGGAAGATATAGCGGATTATCAAAGCCATTAAGCAAAGATTTCTCTTTTAACCAGTTTCCGGGATCCATCATAAACCCTAGGATGGACACAATAATAGCCATGGTTATCCAGGAAAAAAGACTCAAATACCATCCGAACTTGATATGCCTGGTTTTAGCTTTAATAGATGAATTCGCTTTTTTCCAGGTCAAAAAGTAAATCATGATCAGCACAACCTCTGTGACAAAAACAGTCCATTCCACAAACCATGCAAAGTAAAATACACGTATAAGGCTTGCTATTGAATTTGGGCTCACCAGAGATACTGAAAACCAGATCCCTACCCCCGTCATGGCCCCTATGGTTGTGGTAATAATGAAAGCGGTCCACATCATACGGTAAACCATTTTGTCCCACTTTAAATCAGTTACCTCATGACTTCCGCTATTGATGACACCTTTGTTTTCCAGCCATACGACCAGTGGTACAAAGCCCACGGCAAGGGAATGGTTTATAAGTGCATGAATGGTAGCAATCAAGGCAATCAACATCCTGTTGTTGAGCCAGTCTAAGTGAAATAAAGGAATATCCATATAAAGAATTAATGATTACAAACATCACTTAAATTCCTTCCTAACCCTAAAAAAAAGCAGGTAGACTATGTAAATAAACAGGCATTGAAATTTGACAATCAACGCCATTTATTGCAACAATCATCATCCTGAATATAGAAAATGCGGACTGGGATTAAAATAATCAATCCCTACTGATCCGCTTTGTACGCCTATATTTCCTTCTTACGAAATTGTTCGGGGGTAAGGCCTACCTTTTTCCGGAAAAAGGTAACGAAATACGATCCGTTTTCAAATCCGAGCTGATTGGCGACCTCATTGACCGAACAGTTAGTATAATGCAATAATCTCTGCGCTTCAATTGAAATACGGTCCCGGATCATTTCTCCAGCGGTGTTCCCAATCTGTTCACGGCAGATCTTATTTAAATAGTTTGTACTAATGTGAAGGAGTTCGGCATAAAAAGAGGGTAAATTCTCATTGGTATAATATTGATCGATTAATTGTTCGAACTGAAGGAGTTTTTGATGTTTTAGACTCTTGAGTTTTTGAAACCCCATGGGGTTGTAAAGACGCTGAATATCATGAAGGATGATATTCAGATAAGAACGTAAAACATTTTTGGCCTCGGGTCTTGCCACAGGGAAATCCCCGGAAAGTAAATCAATTAAAATCATGAATTTATTAAACTCTTTGCCACTTAACCTGATAAATGGTTTGGCACCTACTCTCAAAAAGTTGAAATCATAAAGAATATTGTTATTATAACGAAGGGAAAAAAAATCTGCTGTAAAACATAACATTTTACCCTTTGCCTGCCTATTGATATCAATGTGACTCATACAGTGTGGCTTGATGATGATGACCTTGGTTGAATCCAAACGAATTTTTTCATTATCGATACAAATCTGTCCTTCAGCACTTTCGATAAAGATGATGGCATAAAAATTTTGCCTATGGGGGTGTTCAAGTTGGGGGAATCTTTCTAACAACCCCGCGATTTCACTGTTAAAAAAATGATCTGTTTCTTGTCCAAAAAGACTCAGATCACATATATCTACATGCTCATTTTGCATTATTTAAGATTTAGTATTAAAAATTTACCCTGCTAAAATGTCCCAAAAAAAATATTAAAGGTGACAGTCTACCGCGTTAATTATTGATGTTGTTTCAATCTCGTTTTTTTTGATTATCTAATGGATCTGCGCTGGGCTTAACTTAGTTTATTTAGCTTCTGGGCATTTTTATAAGCTGAGACGCTCAGACTAATTATTTAACCGAGCGTTGTGCGGCCATGTTTCCGCTGAGTAGGCGTACTTGTCTTTATCTGTGAAATCACAGATACCAAGACACATACCTATTAAAGAAGTTAATCTGGATACACGAACCTAAACGCAGAAAATACTTGAGAACTTATCCCTATTATTGAAGCAATTGATTAGTTTTAATGGGAATTTTCAGCATAGTCAAAACCGTTTAGCCTGGGGGATTGAAGATTGAATAATAGTGAGAGAAGGGCGCGGCTACAATGAGCTCGGTATAATTGGAGATACAGAAATAATAGGTAAATAATTCCTCAAGAGTAAATTTTTGATTGCAAATAATATCAATTGGCCGTGATTGATTTTCCTGCTGTCTTTCTTTCTTTTCAGCCTCAAGCAGCTTTTTTTTCAGGGCGCATTTGCCATTGCAATGCAACCATGGCCTGTTTCTATTCACACATGAGGTCCTTACTATAAACTCTTTATTCACCTGAAAACCGGCAAAAACAATGACCCACAAAAAATTTGTAGCCAGTATGTTAATGATTAAAAAAAATACAATAAATCTGCGCATTATCAGTTAAAACTGTTCTATAAACTGTGGTCTAAAAAGTTTGATAAACGGAGCTTCTCTTTTTACGAAAATGCAGCCATATCGTTATAACCTATAGGATTAAATTCATATCAAAGCATATTCCATAACAATCTGCCTAATTTTGCAAATACCTTTCGAGCTGATTCAAGTAAGTCTGATAAGCGGAGGTTCCAAAGACTTTGCCCATATTTCTGGCACCTGCATAGCCAGCAATAATATATTCTGCCGTTTCTCTACAATTTAGGTTCCCAGGCACTTTTCCAATCTTTTGTCCGGCAGTTAACACTTTTTCTATTCCCATAACCCAATCCTGTGTGATACTGCGCAATTCTTTCCTTAGCAGGGCATTATTGGGAGAAATTTCTTCAATTAAATTAATCATGTGACATCCGTACCGAACATCAAATCCTTCATCATCATAAAGAACTTCACGCAGAAGCTTGAGGATATCAGAAATCGGATCAAGGGAATTCTCTAGCGGTTTTACCCAAATTGTATAAGTATTCTCTGAAAACACCTCCTTAAGCATATGAAGGCACATATCATCTTTACTTTTGAAATGATAAAAAAATGCACCTTTTGTTACTTGTGTTGCTTTCAACATATCATCGATGGTGGCTGCATGGTATCCTTTTTTATAGATTACCTCCATGGATTTTTTCAATATCTCTGCCCGGGTCAGTTCGCTCTTTTTCATAACTATCAAATTTATGTACTAAAAATTAACATTCGGATAATTCTTTAGCTGTGTCTACTCTGGGAACCTGCATACTTAAACTTCGCTGATAATCGGTTTCCTCTAAAAGCCACTATACACAGAATTATCAATAAAGCTATGGTATAATAAACCCAAGATGGAATGGGAACAGGATCACCTTGCGCATATGAATGCAGGCCAGTGAGATAGTAATTAACACCAAAGTAGGTCATAATAATAGAGAAGAAGCTAATTACAGATAATAAACTGAACATGTATTTACTTTGTAATCCAGGAATCAGCCTGACATGTAAAACAAATGCATAGATGATAACGGATATAAATGCCCAGGTTTCTTTAGGATCCCAACTCCAATACCGGCCCCAGCTCTCATTTGCCCAAACGCCCCCTAGAAAGGTACCTATTGTAAGTAAAAAAATACCAATTGTTAAAGACATCTCATTGACTACTGTCAATTCTTTGATGGATTTTTCTACCTTCATTGCAATTCCGGGGCTATTAATAGCGTAGAGCACCAGCACCACCACGCCAATCAATGCACTTAAACCAAAAAAACCATAACTAGAGGTTATAATTGCCACATGAACCATTAACCAGTATGATTTTAGCACAGGTACCAATGGGGTTATCTGTGGATTCATCTGCGTTCCTGCATGAGCGAAACCCATTAGTATTACGGCAATCAGGCAGCCAGCTGCAGGGATGAATGCATTACTGTTTTTATATAGCGTCAACCCGGAAAGTATGCCGATCCAGCTGATGAACAACACCGCCTCATAGCCGTTGCTCCATGGCTCATGCCCAGATATGTACCAACGAACACCTAATGCTATGCCCTGTAAACAGGCGCTTACAATTATTAGCATCAAAACAAATTTTATTGATCGACCGATCAGTTTGTGATCTGAAAACAACTTGCCAAAGGCAAGAAAAAGGATAGCTGTACCCAATATTGCATATGCAATCATTAAGTTTAGAAAAATATTACTTGAGTTATATATGAGCTCAGCAGATATTTTAAGTTCCGAGGGAATAAGGCTTCCAGCAAGTTTCAGTTGGATTGCCTTGAGCTGGTCCAACGCATGATCAGATGCCATCCACACACCAGACTTTTGACTGGAAACAACACTTTGAAAATATAATAAAAGCGCTGTGTTCCTGATATTATCGTCTTTCGGATCGGTAGCCACGGAAACCCAAGAATTTTTCTTATCGCCCGGAATGGGTATAACCCGTAAGTATTGACCATTCAAGAGACGTTGCATCACATATAGTTTATCATTAAGCTGAATAACTTCTTTATCATACACATCCTGATCAGATGCTTTTTTTGCAAATGCCCGCTTATAATCATCGCCCAAAATAAATTCAGGATTTCCATTGCCATCTATTTTCATCAGGTTGAGCATAGAGGTCTTTCCATCCTCATTTGCCTTTACTTTCGCCAATAATTTCTTTCCCGCCTTTGCATTGACAGCAATCAAAGGAACACGTATCCAGCTAAATGGATCGGTATTTATCGAAAGGAAAAATTGGTTGGCATCAAGATTGTAAAAATGATCTTTATGATATAATTTCCGGATAATCTCCAGTGCGGTGGTGTTGACAGGCTCGATCCTACCGTCAAAATTTTGCACTAAGAGTGCTCCAAATCGGCTGGAGTGCTCAGGATCAATGTGGATTGTAGATGCAAACGCCTTCCCTTCAAGGGTAGGCTGCATGAGAATAGTGTTATTGTCCTCAGCATTACTCGCAGCATGCTGGTGTTCTTTATGGGCGCTTTGAGCAGCTGTATGCGGATCATGAAGATCAGTACTGTTCTTTCCATGCATGTCGATTTTTTGTGCATATAAAGAAACCGGAGCAATAAATAGAAGGACAAGCAGAGCTGATTTTGAGTATTTTTTGAGGTTCTTTTTAATTCTATCAAAACGTGTACCCTTCCAAAACAAGGTAAGAAACATTCCAATGGATAGAAGGGTATAACCAACATATGTAGTGAGTGTACCCGGACGATCATGATTCACAGAAAGAACGGTACCCAATTCATCCTGATCAAAACTGGCCTGAAAGAAACGGTATCCTGAATAATCCAATACATGGTTCATCGAAATGTGATATGGGATGAAAGTTCCGTTATCCTCGATGGTGATTTGAGAAGAATAAGAAGAAGGGCTATCACTTCCGGGATATTTGTCCATAACGAAGTCTGTCAGTTTCAGTGCAAATGGAGTAGTATATAACTTTGATCCATATGCAAGCGAAATTTTATAACCATCAACCTCGCTTTGATGCTGATAGTCGGCCAGGCCTTTACCGCCAAAAAATTCCACTGTATCGGTTTGTTTGGGAGCAGTGATCTCAACAGTGATCAAATCCGATGCATTTTCATGTTTATGTTTGTCCCCTGAAAAATGTAATACCTCACCCCTTATCGGAGCATTGGGTACAACAAAAGTCAACCCATTTATAGTGTATAAGCTTTTTAAGTTGAGTTGCTGTTTTTGTTCTCCTCCCTTCACTTCTTTTTTTTCTTGGGTAACCATAATCATATATTCACCTGCATGGGGAGATGAAATCTCAAGTCTATCTTGAGCATCATTAATATTTAAGGCCCCGGCAGTAAATTTATTATAGCTGACCAGTGTATTTTGAATAAGCTGAACACTACCTGAAGCGATAAATTTATTAACGCGCCCATTATCTAACACAACCAACTGTAGAACCTTCTTCGCTGTTTCTTTTTTAACCAATGAATCCTGAGCTCTGGGACAAAAATCAATTACACGAAACTTAAAAACATCGTCATTGAACTGATACTTTTGATCAAATTTTTTAGAAAATGGTGCTAAATAAAAGGGAATATCGCTCTGCACAAGCGTTACGGGATAATCATCATAGGCCCGAACATCATCCTTATTCCCAATCTGAACTTTAAAAAAAGTTTGATCTGAAATAATCGTATTGGAGGATTCCTTTTCTCTGATATGGACCATTCCTTCAAACCCAAAAAACCTTGTGATAAATCCCCCAACAAAAATGATGATGAAGGCGATATGGAAAATCAATACAGGAATCTTGTCACGCCTTAAAAGGTTATATCTTTTAATATTTCCAGCAAAATTAAGTACAAGAATAAGCATAATAAGCTCAAACCACCAGCAATTGTAAATTAGCGCTTTGGCGGTTGGTGTGCCATAATCGTTCTCTACAAATGTTCCTGTAGCCATAGCCAATGCAAATAACAAAAGCATAATACCCGTGGTTCGCGTAGAGAAAAGAACGGAAGTAATTTTTTTTATCATATTTAATTTTTTGGGTGGTTATATTTATTTTTTTCTGCTTGTTAAATGTTATGCTGTTACGACTTTCACTCCCTCATCACATATGTCAAAAACCATATTATTGAATTGAAACCTTCCATATTGGTATTAAATAACAATAGTCATCTATTAAATACTATTTTCAAGAGAAGCCATCGAAACTTAAATATCCTTTGGAAGGCTGGTGATAAATTTTATCACCAGCGCTACGCCAGAAGTATCAATTACCGTAGTTCCAATCTTGGGCATATGAAAGGAATTCATAAAAGACATTCGCTCAATAATATTTCGTTTATGTAACAGTATACCCGTCTGAGACAGGGAAACGTTAAAAGCCAGATTCAAGGAAGTTGCCATTGCAGTACCTTTGGGATTATGGCAATGAGCACAGTTCATATCCAGATAAGATCGGGCGCGCTTTGCTAAACTAAAGGCTGTATCACTGTAAGCTGGCTTATTCCCAAATGCAATATCACCCTGAAATGCTAATCCTCCTTTGTTTCTTAGATATTTTAACTGATTCACATGCTTCCCATTTCGGATGACCGGTATATTCAGGTTAACGCCGTTTGTTCCAATAGGAACGAACCTGCCGTCTGAAGAATGACAGATCCTACAATCATTTTTAGATGGAATATGGTAATTTATTTTGCGGAAATTTCCGTCTGCTAGTTTAAATCCGATATTGAGACTATCCTCCTTTGTTAAAAGATCGGCATCAGACTGGGAATCACCCCATATATAGCTTGCACCTTTCCACTCCAAGCTATCAAGAATAAGTAGCCTGGTTTCTACTAATTTTTTACCCTTAAGCGAGTTTGCATAAAAGAATGTCTTAAACAGGATCGTACCTGAAGGAAATTGAAAGTCGCCATTTCCCAACATAAGAATTTTTTTCCCAATTGGCAATCTTACTCCGCGGTCTTTCTCCGCAAAATCACTAAATAAAGAGGTCTTTAATTCCAACGGAAAAATGTTGGCAGCAAGTATAAGATCCGAAGACCCCTTTTTGAAAAGTTTGTAGGCTGAAAGTTTCTTTTCAAATTTAAAATCGTCATCATTATTGCACGGAAAATTTAAAAGTATAATTAAGAGCGCCGGGATCCCCAATATGAAAAAAAAGAAAAAACGCTTTGATAAGTTATTCATAAAAATATTTTTTAATCCTCAAAAACACCCAAGAATTACAAGCATTCAACCTGAAATTTTCAATTAACGAAGCCCCCCACCCTGATCGTTAAAAACAACGACCAAACAGAAAATATCAATATAGTTCTCTACAGTGATTGATTACTATAGTGTGTTTTACTTTACACAAGGAAAAATATCACAATCAGGTCAATAAAATACCAGTTAGTATTTAAAAAAATACACATAAAAAAATAAATAAAAGCGTAAAATGAATCAATACAAAACAATAATACTTTTTACACAAACAAAATCAACATCAAGGCAAAAAATAAATACCTTTTAGTATTTCACAAATATAGTGCTTGTGGTTTTAGAAAACCCTCAAGCATTTGTCATTTTTTGATAAGTCAAATGCGAATAGATCAGCGTTGATAAGAAGAAGTAAGTTTTGTGAATTTTAGGGATGTTTAATGCGCCACAACCCGGCCCTTTAGTCGGCATGGGCTTTAAATCAATGGTAGCTAACACTGTTATGAAGAGCAAAAATTGCCCTTTTTGTAATCATGATTAGAATTATGCTTGGAGATTTCCTGGAAACGAAATAAAAAGTAAGCCAATTATTGATTTCCGGTCTGTAATCCAACTGGAATTGCAATAGTTTACTAGAGTTTTTTTGTCGTCAGTTTATTTTTTTGAGAAGCATTATGAGTTATGCAAAATACTTTATTTGCTAATAATAGTTTAGCACATATCTAAAAAAAACAGGACAGTATAGCTTTAAAACTAACCGTCCTAGTTCAATTATTAGAAAGACTTACCTCCCCCAAAACTCATCTTCAGCAGCTTGGTCTTCTGAAAACAACCAAACCTGAACAATTTTTCCATCCACAACCTCAAACAGATCGACACCATTCATATCTACTGTTCTTTCTCCAATTTTACCACTAAAATGTACTGGAAATGAAACTAAATTTCCGTTAGACATCAAAGCACCTGTCGGATTTATGACCAATGAACCTTGTGTTGTGCCCATCATATCGCCAAGCATTTTGCCAATAGCATCAAGGCCTTTTTTTGTTCCGGCAAACTGATGGTTTCCCGGTTGATGCCATTTGGCATCTGGACTAAAATGTGAAAATGCCGTAGAAATATCTCCTTGTGAAAGGGCTATTGAATAAGCCGTAACTACTTCTATTGCTGTCATATTATTGGGTTTTAAATTTCTATTTATTAATGTTTGTTTTTTTACTTTCCAAAAAACTCATCATCTACTAACTGGTCATCTGAGAACGTCCAAACCTGAACAATTTTCCCATCTTTTACTTCAAAAAGATCCAGACCGCCCAGATCCATGATCTTGGTTTCCGTTTTCGCGGTAAACCAAACAGGAACTGCAATCAGATTACCACTTTCCAACATTGCCCCATTGGGCCTCACCTGCATGTTTCCTGATGTATGGCTCATTATGCCTTGAAACATTTGGATAATTTCATTGAGATTTTTCTTCAACCCAGCAAACTGATTGTCTCCCGGTTGACACCATTTAGTTTCAGGTGTAAATGATGATAGCGCTTTTTCTAATTCACCTTTGGCCAAGGCATCAAAATATGAGACTACAGCTTCTTTCGCTTCCATATAGTATTAATTTATTTAATAAAATAACCTTTGTTGTCTTTTGCCCATCCTGCTAACGAAGTCATTTTTACAGGAAGTTTTTCTAATACCTCGCTCATTTGAGCATTAAATTTAGAAGGATATTCAGTTGCACTCTGAAGACTTTCATAATATGCTGCAACGCTTGATGCTCCTGCTTCACCTACAAACGGCTTTAGTATATCTCCAAATTCCTTCGGTTGCTGTGGATAATACACGATTTTTTCAGCTACGCCTTTAGAAAATTGTAATGCCAGATCATTTCCTTTCAGCGCCTCTAAACCACTGATTTTGAAAGTATCTGCTTTTAGTTCTGTATTGTAAATAGCTTCTACAACAAAAGCACTTACATCTCTGGAAGCAATCCAACCAATCGGCATTGCCTCTGGTGTAGGATAAGCCAATTTCTTTTCGTTTGTGATAAAAGGTGCACAGAATGGTCCCATCATATTTTCCATATAGATGGTGGGTTCGATAATTACATAATCCAATCCGCTATTTTTCAAATACTCTTGAACATCCAATTTCACATCATCTACCGGAGAACCTATTTTTTGAGACTCCAACCATCCACTTGTATTCCAAACTATTTTCTTTACTCCATTTGCTTTAGCTGCATCAATCACATTTTTGGAATATTGCAAGCCATCTAACGGATTTGGCAAAGAAACGGGAATCATAAAAGCGACTGCATCGATACCTTTGGTAATCTCCAACATTTTATTAGCGTCACTTAAATTTGCTAAAATAGGTGTTGCACCTGCTTGAGATAACTTTTCAAAACTCTTTTGAGCGCTTGTAGCAGCTATTACTTCTGCGCCTTTTTTTGTTGCTTCTGCTATTATGTTGAATTGTTGTGAGCCAGTAGCTCCGAACACTAAAATTTTCATTTTTTTTATTTTAAGTTGTTATTAAAAAATATATGATTGTCCATCTTCAGGAACATTTACCTTATCTGCTATTCCTTTTTCGGTAATAAATTCTTTCAAATCTTTCCTTGTAAGTGTATTGTGATTTACGCCTTCCATATGTGTTACTACAATTGTAGCGTTCGGGATTGCTTTTTGTACTTCATGAATGTCTTTTTTATTCATTACTAATTGACCACCAAAGAAAAATTGATTGTCGCCACCATTTAGAACAACAACTTCGGGTTTATGCTGTCCTAAAGCTTCTTGAACACCTTCGTACCAAACCGTATCGGCAGCTAAGTATAAGGTTTTTTCTGTAGGGTGCTTTAATACCAGTCCACAGACAAAACCTGCCAATCGCAACATATAACCCTTCCCGTGCTGTGCTTTGGTTCTGCTGAGCTTTATTTCGCCAAAAGTTGAGTTTTCAGTAAGAATTTCTACATTGGTAAATCCAGAATTTTCAATCTTCAATTTATCAGCTTGATCTTGAACAAATATTTTTATTCCCTTAGGCAAAGTATTTACAGCTTCTTTATCCCAATGGTCAAAATGCAAGTGGCTCAAGAAAACAAAATCCAAATCTTTTACAATTTCCGTTTTAGAAATGGGTAAATCGTGCAATGGATTTCGCTTAAAACTCCAGGTTTTTGCCGGGATATAGGTTGTTGGTAACGCCCCTTTATCTGAAAGCATTGGATCAACCAAAATTTTCTTTCCTGCAAATTCTATTAAAATAGTTGCATTGCGTATCTGATGAATTTTCATTTCCTTTTAGTTTTTAAAAATTACTTATCGGAGCCAATGTTAGTTTAGAACATTGGATTATTATTTACAGGTGCATCGGGCATCTCCATCATAGCATCCCAGTGCTCGGCTAACTTTCCATTCTCTACTCGATAGATATCGATAAACCTCCATTCCTTTCCTGCCATTTCAGTACGAGAATGAAGAATAACTATATCATCTTCTGCCACAACGTGTTTAAACACTACCTTCTGCTTTGGCATACCTTGTGAGGAAAGCATTTGTACAACTGCTTTTACCCCTTCTGGACCATCAGGAAGAGTGGGATTATGTTGGATAAAATTCTCGCTCATCAATTCATCTACCCCGGTAACATCTAAATCACCGAAAATTCTTTGATAGGCTGTTATGGCTATTTGCTTATTAATTTCTGCCTGTGTCATACTTTAAATTTAAAAAAATTACTTGTACAAAACTAACACACAACATACCTTTACACAAGTACTTACCTATTTGATCGGTACTTACCAAATGGTTAGAATTATTGAATATCAATGGAAAAAAATTTAAAAATAAATCCAGCTTGCGATGAAAGATGCCCTGTAAGAGCATCTTTAACACTACTTAGTGGTAAATGGACATTAATGATACTGTTTCAAATCAACGAAAATGTGGTGCGATATGGCGAACTAAAAAGGGCCGTAACCGGCATTAGCGAAAAAATGCTTATAAAAGAATTAAATATGCTTGTTGAACATAAATTGGTCACTAAAAAAGTATATCCCCAGATTCCTCCTAAAGTGGAGTATCGGCTGACCGAATTAGGATTGAAAACTTTACCAATCGTAGATAAATTGGCTGAATTCGGACTGGAAAATTTAGTTTGATAATCATATGATTTAAAGAATTATATGTAATTATGAAATGAGCTATTGGTATATCCTTAAAATAACAAAAAATTGAGAACGCTTAAATTTCATAAAACAAAATATAGGGTACATTTTCTAATTAATGTTTTGTCCTCTGATGAAGAGAAAGAAGGCTACCTTAAGGTGAGAAGCTAATAATCGACACTTTAATTATGCTTCAAATATTTGGTTATACATTCTTTCAAC
>Ga0308157_10004560_pt1 | contig 18286 bp, 18 predicted proteins | sample PhyBR1_FD_201035 | JGI IMG/M metagenome (GOLD analysis project Ga0308157, IMG submission 201035) | Phyllosphere microbial communities from UC Gill Tract Community Farm, Albany, California, United States - DLSLB.R1 | ecosystem: Host-associated > Plants > Phyllosphere > Unclassified | place: USA...
CCGGTCCAGCGAGGGCATGGCCAGCAGGATGTCGGTCACGCCCATGCGCTCGACCGCACCAGGCACCTCGGACGGGGCCATGATGTCGATGCCGTTGATGCTGCGGCCGATCTTGGCCTTGTCGTCGTCGATGAAGCCCAGCAGCACGAACTGGCGCGCCACCGCCAGGGCCGAGGCGGTTTCCACGCCGGCTTCGCCCGCGCCATAGATCAGCAGCCGGCCCACTGCATGGCGCGCCTTGCTCGACCAGCCCGTCAGCCAGAAGCGCGCCAGCGCCCGGCTGGCGCCCACCAGCAGCAGCAGCAGCAGCGGCTGGATGAGGCCCAGCGTGCGCGGCACGCCGAGCCACTTGAAATACAGCAGCGCCCCGAAGAACAGCGCCGCGTACACGCCCACCGCCTTGGCCGTGGTGGCCAGGGCCGCCATGCCGGTGTAGCGAAAAATCGCACGGTACAGGCCAAACTTAATGAATACGGGGATCGCCAGCAAGGGCGCGAGCGCGTACACATACCCTTGTTGCTCTTGCGGCAGGCCTGTCTGGTCGATGCGCAAATAAAAGGCCACCCACACGGACACCAGCATCAACAGCAGATCCAGCGCAATGACCACCAGCCGCTTGGCAGGTCTGGGCAGCCCCAGCAAAGGCGTTGCCACCAGTTTGTTAATCAGCATTTCATTCTTTTCGTTGACCGCCCAGCGCCTGCCCCATGGCATTTGCAAGACGTCCGTTCCCTTTTTGACCTTCTCACCTTTTGTCCACCACCCCACCGCCTGGTTTGCCCTTCGGCAAAATTTCAGTGGGTGATGCCGTCACGCCGGATCACCTTGACAAAGGTCAGCCACAAAATCCGGATGTCAAAGATCAGCGACCTGCGCTGAAGATACTCGACATCGAGCCTGACCTTCTGGGGAATGGGTAACTCGTCGCGTCCGTTGATCTGCGCCCAGCCTGTCAGTCCGGGCACCAGTTCATGCACGCCCAGCCGGGTGCGCAGTTCGATCAAGTCGTGCTGGTTGTAGAGCGCCGGGCGGGGCCCGACAAAGCTCATGTCGCCCGCCAGGATGCTCCACAGCTGCGGCAGTTCGTCCAGGCTGCTTTTGCGCAGGAAGCTGCCGATCGGCGTGAGGTAGGCGCCCGGGTCCGTCAGCAGGTGCGTGGCCAGCGCAGGCGTGCCGACGCGCATGCTGCGGAACTTGGGCATTTTGAAAACCCTGTTGTGCCGCCCCACCCGGTCCGACCAGTACAGCGCCGGGCCCGGTGAAGTCAGCCGCACCAACAAAGCCACCATCAAAACAGGGATGGTCAGCACCACGGCTGCCAGCAAGGCGAGCAGCAGGTCGAAAAGCCGCTTCATCGTAGAAAACCTTCTGCTGCTTTTTTCAAACCTTCATCCAGCGTCAACGGCGGACGCCAGCCCAGCAGCTCGCGTGTTTTTTCAATATCCACCTGCAGCGAGCCACACAGGCGCTGGGCCATATCGCGCTTGCCAACCAGCGTCGCTGCCGTTTTCAGCACCCCAGCTGGCACAGCAAAAAGGCGCGCCGGACGGTTCATGGCTCGGCCCATGCGACGCAACAACTCAGTGGTGGACACATCTTCGCCATCGGACACTAGAAACGTCTGGTTGGCCGCAGCCGGGTGTGTGATACATGCCATGATCAAATCAATGAGGTTGTCCAACGCAACAAGGCTGCGTTGGTTGTGAATTGCTCCTAGCGGCAAGGGAATGCCGCGGTAGAGGGCTCGCATCATCGCCAAAAAATTGGCCTTCACCCCAGGACCGTATACCAGCGGCGGGCGAATAATCGTCACTTCTAAGCCAGTTTGCGCCGCGATGTCACGCAGGCCCTGTTCGGCCTCCATTTTGGAGATGCCATAAGCGTCCAGTGGCGCAAGTACACCGTCGGCCGTGAATTGGCGTCCCCATTCTGTCGCCTCGCCATTGACCTTGACTGAACTGATAAATACAAAGCGACGCACACCGGCAGCAGCGGCTTGGCGAGCTAGGTTCAGCGTGCCCTGCACATTAACGCGGCGAAATTCATCTAAAGGATTTTCTGCTGTTTCCGCCATAACATGCACGCGAGCAGCTGCATGGACAACGGCCTGCCGGCCAGCAAGGGCCGTCTTCCAAGCGGTACCAACATCGATATTGCCCACTACGGCAGTGTCGATTTTATTTGAAACTTGATTAGCAAAACGCGTTGCGGCACGCACTGCAATACCACGGCTGAGAGCCTCAGCGCACGCGGCCCGCCCCAAAAATCCATTAGCACCCGTAATCAGCAGAGATTGCTCCTTCATGACTAAGATTTTCCTGAAAAACATAACGCAAGGCACGACAGCGAGAACAGAAGCTTGTCGCGTGGTCGTCGACGACATTGCCAGCCATGACAGGCCAACCACATAAAACCTGTCATGCTGCCATTTGACCATCTATTGACAAAAGGATGATTACCAAGACCGACCAAATCAGCAATTAATATGGATTGTTTTAACCCCCATCCATTAAAAATCTTGCTTGCACGGTAAAGATACGCGCGAAAGCCCATATTTACACCAACTTGATTACTGCCGTGTTGTCGATATCTCATTCCAGGCTGATCATCAATAATCCAGGAAAATCCATTAGCACGAGAAAAAGCATAAAAAAACCAATCATGCAAACCCAACTTTTCCACATCATCCCAACGACGATCAATCAAAGATTTAATCGCTAGGGCCAAATCCCTTCGTAGCACATAAGTACAACCCGGCCCCGCTGCCTCAAACAAGTAATCCCATTCCGACTGAGGTTGCGACTTCTTAATTAAATATTCTCGCCCGTCTTCCCAAAAAGCTATTACATCGCTCGAATACGCAGCAACATTTTTTGTTGAAATTTCATGATGGGCTCGAACTATTTTTTCTTCAAACCATATGTCATCTTGATCAGCTAAAGCTACATAATCAAATTTCGAAAAATCAACATCATGCATCAATCTAAAAAAGTTTTTTGCTGCCCCACCAAAACGTTCCCCATAAGGCAGCAACACGATATCATTCCGGAATTCAGACAAATCCCTTACATACTCAAAAGTACCATCGTTACAAAAATCTATACTGACATAAATAACCACTTCTACATCACGCTGGTTCAAGATGGAATCAATTTGTTCTTGAATCCAACGCATACCTTGAAAAGCAGCTAGTAAGACGCATACACGAGGTAACATTTTTTGCATTGTTATTAATTACTTAGCTTCATATCCAAGAAAATGTTTTGAACCAACTTTTGCCTGTAAGCTGCTTTTTTCAAACCTTCATCAAAACACTTGCCAGCTGCAAAGCTGTATTTCTCCAAGCGCAACGGATCAGTAATAATTTTTTTACAAAAATTAAAAATCTCATCAACAGAAATACTTAAAGGCAACACAAGCTCGTCTAAACATTTTCCATACATATAAGCATTTATACCACCAGAAGCTCTGCATACAGGAACACAACCAGAGCCCATAGCCTCTAATGGAGGCAAGCCAAAACCTTCATGCTCGCTCAGCATCACAAAAACCTTCGACCGTTCATATATTTTGCGCATTTCCTCTAAAGATGGTCTTAAAAAAGTCTGGACATGAAAATTTTCTATTAAGTGTGCAATGTCGTCGTGAGGTGTAATGACAACAACCTTTAGATCAGAATCCCTCAATGATAAATTTATAAAATCAAGGTATAAATCTAGTCTTTTAGCCAATCCCGTGCGAAGCACCATTACAAAATCAAAATCCCGCTTAATACTTTTATTTCTATCGCCTTTGAATTCCGGATTCGCCCAAATAGACAAATCATATTTGACAGCAATATCGAGCCTCTGCAATTCCTTTGTTAAATAAGAATTTGCAGAAATTACCGCTCCACGCCTGTAACAAAAAATAAGCACTTTTTTTACGAGTTTTGAAATAAATCCCTTACCCAAAAAACGCCATTCAAGATCTTGAACGAAAAAAAATCGCCTTTTTCTAGAAACAAAGATAGAAAAAATAACTGTCAAATAATGTGTAAATACAAAAAATTCTTCTTCTAAGGATTTTTTTCGTAAGCCCATTAAAAAAATAATATAGCGTGCGCACACATACCAAAAGCCCAAAATGGCCCAAAGACGCTGTGCAGGCATGAAAGTCAACTCTTTGATTGGTAATGATGTAGGCATTTGATGAGTTGCGCGCCAAAGGCTTACCATAATAGACTTACTGCCCGCACTTTTCATATTTTGAGCTAAATTTATTACCTCTCTCAAGCCTCCGCCAATATTAATTGCCGGAACTATAAAATATATCAACATTATTTAAACAATCAAATACAATACACACTTAAATTTAAAATAAGGAAAATAATTGGAAAGCACCTATAGATACTCCCGTAAAAAAAACTAAATTTTTAAAAATGTATGTCAATGCAGTTTTAGCTTGAGGTAAATCCAAAAAAACAGGCAAAAGAAAAAAAATAGAAAACCTGTATGCAACAACGGGAGATATAGACATAAACATGAAAGCCAGCAACGCCAAAAATATTACCCACCATAAACCTTCAACAGAGTCATAAGTCAAATAAAGATAAAAACATGTTGAAATTAAAACAAAAATATAATAGCCAAAGTGAGCTGGAGATCTATAGACAGCAGCCGTATCCAAATACTCTTGGATTTTATCGCCTAAATTAAAAAACCCAGCAATGAACTGCGCAGCACCATCTCCAATACCCGAAATCCATATTATTTGAAAAAATATTCCTATAAAAAAAAGAAAAATAATTAAAATATTAAAATTCAGCTTATTTTTTTTGAAATTCAATCTACCGTTTAAATTTAAAAACTCTACAACTGCAACCAAAATAGATGGAATTAAAGATGAAAAATGATAGAGAAGTGGAATAGCCATTAATAAAAACTTATTCTTAATGTCTTTTGAAATCAATATAAGCCATGAAATCAAGATATATGCGGGCGTTGCACGTAAAGTAATATATGACAAAAGTGGGCCATAAAGAATATAGACCAAAAAAACACCAGTTGCAGTTTTTGCATACCTTACAGACAAACCAAATAAACCTAAAGTAGCAATAATTGCGTTAAAAACGTAAAGTTTTTGTAAGCCCGCATCTACACTATTTTCTATTGACCCGAAAAATTTTATTTGTGCAAAACCAAGGAACTCAAAAAATCCAAGTCCTGCCCATGGCCTTTCTTGAAACTCTTCTGCCCATGAAAGATAATTACTATAATCAGGCAAAAGCCCTATATCAATCCAGAAAATAAAAAAAATAATAACCAAACTCATTGATAAGGCTGTTACCCATATAGGCCATCTTGAAGCTTTCAGAAATATATGATATTGCATCGCAATCATGAAACTTTTGTCGTATTATCGCGCACAATAAATAAAGCCATCAGCAAGCCAAAAAGTTCTGCGACGCCCATAAACACGGCAATATCAAAAGGTTTTAAGTCTTTCCAGAAAAAAGACAATAAAACAAGCGTGAACATGGGAAGCGCTTGCGTTAAAGTAAATTTAATTCTTTTATTATTGGCACAGAATATATATAAACCAATAGAAAAATTTATAGAATAAAATATAACAGAAAAAGACAGTACAAAAAGATAATTCAATGCAAAACTGTAGTCAATCGGTATTGAGACCAGATTATTTTTAGACAAAAAAATATCAATTAACCAAATCAAAAATACTGTTAAAAAAGAGCAAAAAATTCCAAGACCTGATGCTTTTACAACTAAATTGTGTATTTTTTCAGAAGGTTGCCATTGACGACTGGATAAGTAAATATTAGATCCCAGTTGACTTAATTGTCGCAACGCACTCCAAGCAACTCCCGCAATAGCATATTGCCCCAGAGTTTCTTTTGAAAAATATGTTGCCACCAACAAAATAAAAATTGATGGAGTAATAGACGAAGAAAATGCACCTAAAAAATAAGGTGCCTGCCGCACCATATCGGTTAACATTTTTATTGAATTGAAGGAGGCCAGTTTCGGTTTTACCGTCCTCCATAAATAATTATTTGAGAGCAAAGAGGCAACCAAAAAAGGTACCCCGCATAATAATGCAGCATCAGCCGTTGTTATTAATATCTTTTTATAGGCAAGCCAGCAGGCAATCACAAACGCCACGGCTCGACCAATCAACTGATAAACCAACAACCTTGTCAAGCGCCCGGTTCCAATATAATACCATGCCGGAGTTATTGCCTCAGGCGCTACAACACATGAAATTAATATTATTAATAGCCATCCATTTAAAAAGTAACCTTGTACAGACCAATTGGCCCACGAAAAAATTAACCCAGTTGCAACAGTAAGTAATATTATTTTTTGATATGTAACCATCGAATAAATAACTGCGCTTGCATTATCACGTCGCGCTAGGGAGTGCGCCACTATTTTACTTCCCAAACTTGCACTGTGCCCATATTCGCAAAATGCCATTGCGATCGCAGCGACAGCCATGGCAGAACTTAACTGCCCATACCCAGGCAACCCCAAAATCATAACTAAGATAGGTACCAACAGAGGCTGATAAAGATATCCAATTATTCTTAATAAGAACGCACCTGTCAATTTTTTTAACAATTTAACGCCTAACAAGCAAAAGAAAAAGCTTTAATTTTCGTTTTTCACATTTAAACCAATAAAATTTCTTCCAAGCCGATCTTTTTCAGAAATGATTGGATCAATTTTATTCAATTGCCAGTCAATTGAGAGATCTGAGTCATTCCAAATAATGCATTTTTCATGTTTTGGTGCATAATAATCTGTAGCCTTATACAAAAAATCTACAAGCTCAGTAAGAACAAGAAATCCATGCGCCAAACCTGGTGGAATCCATAATTGTTTTTGATTAATTTCAGATAATTCAATTCCTACCCATTTCCCATACGTTGGCGAATTTTCTCTGATGTCAACGGCCACATCGAACACCGCGCCGCGCACTACGCGCACCAGCTTGCCCTGAGGCTGCTCGATCTGGTAGTGCAAGCCGCGCAACACGCCCTTTGTGCTGCGGCTGTGGTTGTCCTGCACAAATTGGTAATCTGTACCGGTGGCCTCGTTAAAGGCGTCTTGGTTGAAGCTCTCGTAAAAGAATCCGCGCGCATCGCCGAACACCTTGGGTTCGATAATAAGAACGTCAGCAATCGCCGTGGGCGTCACTTTCATGGCTGGCCTCCTTCGCTCAGCAAGCGCTTGAGGTACTGGCCATACCCATTCTTGGCCAGCGGCTGGGCGAGCTTTTCAAGTTGCTCGGAGGTGATGAAGCCGCCGCGCCAAGCGATTTCCTCGGGGCAGGCAATCTTCAGGCCCTGGCGGTGCTCCAGCGTGGCAATGAACTGGCCCGCCTCGAGGAGGCTGTCGTGCGTGCCGGTGTCGAGCCAGGCGTAGCCGCGCTTCATGATCTGCACGTTGAGCTGCCCGGCATCCAAGTAAGCCTGGTTGACGGCGGTGATCTCCAACTCGCCCCGCGCGCTGGGCTTGACGACCTTGGCAATGTCCACCACCTGGTTGTCATAGAAATACAGGCCCGTGACGGCATAGTTGCTCTTGGGTTTGGTTGGCTTTTCCTCAATGCTGCTGGCCTTGCCGGCGGCATCGAAGGCGACCACGCCGTAGCGCTCGGGGTCCTGCACATGGTAGGCAAAGACGGTGGCGCCACTGGCGTGGCGGTCGGCCTGGGCCAGCAGCGGCATGAAGTCGTGGCCGTGAAAGATGTTGTCGCCCAGTACCAAGGCAGTCGCAGCATTGCCGATGAACTCCTCACCGATGAGGAAGGCCTGCGCCAGACCATCGGGGCTGGGCTGCACCGCGTACTGCAGGCGCATGCCCCACTGGCTGCCGTCGCCCAGCAGTTGCGCAAAGCGCGGCGTGTCCTGCGGCGTGCTGATGATCAAGACCTCGCGGATACCGGCGAGCATCAGGGTCGAGAGCGGGTAGTAGATCATCGGCTTGTCGTAGACCGGCAGCAACTGCTTGCTGATGGCCAGCGTGGCCGGGTGCAGACGGGTGCCGGAGCCGCCGGCGAGGATGATGCCTTTGCGTTGAGTCATGCGGTTGCTGTGTTTCTTGGGTTCTTCAAAGGATTTCGGCCAGCATGCGGTCCACGCCCTGTTGCCAGGCGGGCAGCTGCACACCGAAGGTGCTTTGCAGGCGGCTGGTTTGCAGGCGTGAGTTGAGTGGACGCCGGGCGGGTGTGGGAAAAGCACTGGTGGGCACGCAGGCGACTTCCTTTGCTATTAATTTAATAGCTGAAGACGCATGCGCTGCCTGGGCAATCACGTGTTTTGCATAGCCGTTCCAGGTGGTTTCACCGCTGGCGGCCAAGTGGTAGAGCCCGGCATCCTGCGGGCGCTGCAGCACCTGGCGGATGGCATGGGCCGTGACATCGGCGATCAGCTCGGCGCCGGTGGGCGCGCCGAACTGGTCGTCGATCACCGTCAGGCGCTCGCGCTCCTGCGCCAGGCGCAGCATGGTCTTGGCAAAGTTGCCACCGCGCGCGGCGTACACCCAGCTGGTTCTGAAGATCAGGTGTTTGCCCATCGCGGCCTGGATGCGCTGCTCGCCTTCGAGCTTGGTCTGGCCATAGACGCTCAGCGGCGCGGGCGTGTCGCTTTCCTGCCAAGGCCGGTTGCCGCTGCCATCGAACACGTAGTCGGTCGAGTAATGCACCAGCCAGGCGCCGAGCTTGTCGGCCTCCTGCGCCAGCACACCGGGCGCCTCGGCGTTGATGCGCCGGGCCAGTTCGGGTTCGCTTTCGGCCTTGTCCACTGCCGTGTGGGCTGCGGCGTTGACGATCACGTCGGGCCGCACGGCCTGCACGGTGGCCGCCAAGCCGGCCAAGTTGCCCAGGTCACCGCAAAAGTCCTGGCTGTGGCGGTCCAGCGTAACAAGTTCGCCCAGCGGCGCCAGGCTGCGCTGCAGTTCCCAGCCCACCTGGCCGTTCTTGCCGAGCAGCAGGATCTTCATGCCGGCGCCGTATCGACATACTGGGTCTTGACCCAGTCGCGGTAGGCGCCGCTTTGCACATGGGCCACCCACTCCGGGTGGGCCAGGTACCACTGGACCGTCTTGCGGATGCCGCTCTCGAACGTCTCGGCCGGCCGCCAGCCCAGTTCGCGCTCGAGCTTGCCGGCATCGATGGCGTAGCGCCTGTCGTGGCCGGGGCGGTCTTTCACGTAGCTGATCTGGGCGCTGTAGCTGGCGCCGCCCACCTTGGGCCGCAACTCGTCGAGCAGCGCGCAAACGGTGGTGACGATCTCGATGTTGGGCTTTTCGTTCCAGCCGCCCACGTTGTACACCTCGCCCACGCTGCCGGCCTCCAGCACGCGGCGGATGGCGCTGCAGTGGTCCTTCACATAGAGCCAGTCGCGCACCTGCATGCCGTCGCCGTACACCGGCAGCGCCTTGCCGGCCAAGGCGTTGACGATCATCAAGGGGATGAGCTTTTCGGGAAAGTGATACGGCCCGTAGTTGTTGGAGCAATTGGTGGTCAGCACCGGCAAGCCATAGGTGTGGTGGTAGGCGCGCACCAGGTGGTCGCTGGCCGCCTTGCTGGCCGAGTACGGGCTGTTGGGCTCGTAGCGGTGGGTTTCGCTGAAAGCGGCGTCGCCCGCTTCAAGCGAGCCGTACACCTCGTCGGTGGAGACATGCAGGAAGCGAAAGGCCGCCTGTTGCTGCGCTGGCACCTCGCCCCAGTAAGCACGCACGGCTTCCAGCAAGCGAAAGGTGCCCACGATGTTGGTCTGGATGAAATCCTCGGGGCTGTGGATAGAACGGTCCACATGGCTTTCGGCGGCAAAGTTGAGCACCGCGCGCGGCTTGTGCGCAGCCAGCAGCTGCGCCACTAAGCTGCTGTCGCCAATGTCGCCTTGCACGAAAACATGCCTGGCATCGCCCGCCAGCGAGGCCAGCGTCTCCAGGTTGCCGGCATAGGTGAGCTTGTCCAGGTTGACGACAGGCTCGTCGCTGCAGGCCAGCCAGTCGAGAACGAAATTGGCGCCAATGAAACCGGCCCCACCCGTCACAAGAATAGTCATGGTGTCTGTATTTCTATTTGTATTAAGTGTTGATCATTTTGATTTTCACGCGGGGCAAATGACCGTCCAAGCCCGTCGATGCTTGCCAGACAATCACGTCCGCGTGAACGAGCGTCGAATCAGGCGCAGCTTTTCCGAAGCCTCGAGGTTGCCCGCTGTATTGCGCCACGTCTGCCGCATGAATACAAAAATCAGCATGAAAAGCCCTGTCGCCAAGGTAACGCCGATGGCAATCAAGCCTTTTTTAGGCTGGCTGGGCTTGAGCGGCAAGGTCGGCGCCTGAACCACTTGCGCATCGCTCAAGCCTTCCAGTTGCGCTTCCAGGGCACTGATCTGAGTCTGTGCCGTGCCTGTGGCACTCAGCAATTCGGCATAACCGCGCGCCAGTTCACTCGCAGCGTTGGCGCCGGAACCGTTGATTTCCAGACGCTTGAGCAAGGCGGCCGAAGCGTTTTGCGCATTTGTGCGCCGCTCCCGGGCTTCGGCCAATTGCGCTTCAAGCCGAGTTCGAACATTGGCTTTGGGCCGGCTTTCAAGATAGGTCTGGCGGAGCAAGGCATTGGCAATCGCCTGGGCCTGCAGCGCCGAGTGGTCGGACACGGTCAAGGTCAAAAGCTTATCGTTGCGGCCCACCGCGGTTTTGATCTGCTTTCCGCGCAACTCCAGACGGACTTCTTCAACCGTCTCGTCTTTGGCCAATCCCAGGCTGGCAATGACAGGATCCAGTACCGCTGCAGTGACCATGAGACTGGCCGTAGTTTGCTCTGCCTGAAGGACGGCAACGCTCTGATAAGTTTTAGGCACAAAGAAACTGATGGCCAACGCACACAAGCCTGCAAGCAACGGGCCGATGATGAGCAATTTCAGGTTTTGTGCCAGCAAGACCAGAAGATCAAGGAATCCGTAGGTTTCTCTGGCGGCAGGTGTCGCCTTTATCGTTTCGATCATTTATGTTTGTGTTGTATCCCTGTGGGGCTTGATTCTACGTGCAGTTGCGTTTTGCGCTGTCAGCATTGGTTCTGAGCTGTTCAATACAAGCCGCCAGAAAACAGGATGGAAATAGCAGTAAAGCTACAAGATGTAATAAATAAAATTTTTATTTACGCCGTTGCGCAAATTCCAAGGCATTGCTCTTGTTACTAAATCCCAATTGATTGAAAAGGAATTTTGAGCAGCGTCTATTTAAGCCGCCCAAATATTGTCTATTTATGCCCAATTTTGACTTTGGCTTAATACAGTGAATTCACCCTAAGTCGTTTCGCAGATTCACTGCGTATAATTAATCCTGTTGTTTAATTCAGTCTTCTCAGCATGCATGCTGCCATTGCAGGCCAGGAAATATTTGCCTGACCTCACTTTTTCAACAGGGAATGTGACTCCAAGTCGAAATCGCCAAAGGTATAAAGAACGCATGCCTTGGATTGTGACTTTGGCACCGCCCCCACGGGAATCGTCAAAATGTGCGGCATCTTCCTCATCATGAGCTGTTTTGAACTCCATCAACAACCAAAGATCCGATCTATAACCCTGACTTCTCAAGGAACTTGAACATGTCGAAATCAAAAGAACTGCAGCAGAAAATCGACGAAGCCGAAGCAGCGGTCAACGAGTTGCGCAAGCAGCTCGATGCCGAGCGCAAGGGCGAGCGGACGCAGGCCATTGCCACGATCCGGGAACTGATCAAGACGCACGACCTCACCGCCTCGGACCTGGGCTTTTCAGGCAAGGGTCCGGCCAAGAAAGCCACGGCCACATCAGACAAACGCAACACCGTGGCGCCCAAATACCAAGACCCGGACAGCGGGAAAACCTGGACGGGCCGCGGCAAGTCGCCCGCTTGGCTGAGCGCTCATCTGGCATCGGGCCGCGACAAACAGGAATTCCTGATCGGCGGCTGAGCATAGCCACAACGGCGACTAGTTTTAGCCACGGCATAAGAAGCGACAACTGCCGGGGCATAAAACCGGCTAAATCCTGGCTTTCAAGCCACTTGTCAAACCCTGAAGGTTTTCTTCAGGGTTTTTTATTGCCAGGGCGGCTCTGCAGGCGAGCGGCTTGGCCTTCAGCATCGGGTATTCGGTCTTGGCCACCAGACCGAATCCAGCCGCCAGCCGACCGGCGTTCGGCTGGCGCGATGAATATTGCGCCGAATACCCATTGCGCGCCCTCTTTCCTTTTGCGCCAATGTGAATCACCGGAGTTTTGTTCAAGGCCGGCAGTTTCCGCCTTGCCGATGCACCTCGGGGTTTGCATTTGTCGGACCGCCGCGCTGGCATGGCCGGACGCATTTTTCAGTCGGCATCTATTTGCGCCGAGGGCAGCGCCATGCCAATTTGACAAGGTGCAGCCTGAGCATCTTCTGTTAGAAACTGCCGTATTTTCTCTGACCGGCATTCACCCGCAGCCCAGGCCTTTGTATTCCGGACGCGTGCAGCACGGCCGGCGGCCAACGCCGGCAGGGCGAAAGCCAAAATAAACAAGCAGCTTTTTGCGCTGGCTGCCGGCCGCATCGGCGCGCGCCCTTGTCGCCGGGTTCTACGGTGCGGCCACTGCCATCCGCGAAGGCGCTGGGTTAGAGTCACGCAACCCGTCAAAATCCCACAAGAGACCCAAGCCATGGCGAAAAAAACGCCGCGTCGCACCGCAGAGCGCATCCTGGAGGTCACGCTGGCGCTGTTCAACCGCTTTGGCGAGCCCAATGTCTCCACCACCTTGATCTCGGCCGAGCTGACCATCAGCCCGGGCAACCTGTACTACCACTACCCGGCCAAGGACGCCCTGATCAACGCGCTGTTCGACCGCTACGAGCAGGCCCTGAACCAGGTGCTCAACGCCAGCGACGCCGTGCGCGATGTCGAGGAGGCTTGGTGCTTCATGCACACGCTGTTCGAGCTGATCTGGCAATACCGTTTTTTGTACCGCGACCTCAACGACCTGCTCAGCAAGAACCGCCGGCTCGAAACCCATTTCCAGGCGGTGCTGGACAACAAGGCGCAGGCCGTCCAGGCGCTGCTGGCCGGCCTGGGCCGCGCCGGCGCCCTGGGGGTGCAGCCGCGCGCACTGGAGGACACGGCCACCCGCATGGTCGTGGTGCTGACCTACTGGCTCAGCTTTGAGTACGTGCGCAGCCCGCGCACCGCGCTGGAACCGGCCGATGCGCAGCAGGCGATGCGGCGCGGCGCGCAGCATGCGCTGGGCCTGCTGGCGCCCTACCTGGCGCCCGCGGCGCGCGCGCGCCTGCAGCAGCTGGGCGGCGAGTGCGGCGCGCGGGTGGACAATCTGCCGGCCTGCGCCTGAACCCGGGGCAGCGCCCCCGTCATTGAAGGAAAACCCACATGGCCCCATGGAATCCGTTCCCCCACGCCGGCGCGTATGCCTTCGATGCGGACAGCCTCACCCGGCACTGGGCGGCGCTGCACCGCGGCGACTGCGAGCCGCTGCCGCAGGACGCGGCGGTGCTGCAGGCTTGGGTGCTGTTTCACAACGGGGCGTTCGAGCAGGCGGCCCGGGCGGGCCTGGCGGCCGGCGGCGCCGGCATCACGGCGGCCAACAAGGCCACCTGCGTGTACGCCAACTACCTCGAACCGCGCGAGCAGAGCCGGCTCGAACTGCTGCTTGAGGCGGCCGGGCGGGCCGAGGCGCAGCAGGCGCTTGATCCGAAAAACCCCAACGCCTGGTACTGGCAGGCCTATGCGCTGGGCCGCTACAGCCAGGGCATCAGCGTGGCCAAGGCGCTGGCGCAGGGCCTGGGCGCCAAGGTCAAGCACGCGCTGGAGCAGACCATCCGGCTGCTGCCCCAGCATGCCGACGCGCATGTGGCGCTGGGCGCCTTTCACGCCGAGGTGATCGACAAGGTCGGCCCCTTGATCGGCAACCTGACCTACGGCGCGCGCAAGGACACCGGCCTGGCGCTGTACCGCGAGGCGCTCAGGCTCAACCCCCACTCGGCCGTGGCGATGACCGAGTACGCCAGCGGCCTGCTGATGCTCGAAGGCCCGGGCCGGCTGCAGGAAGCCAGCCGGCTCTACGAGCAGGCCGCCGCCGCGCAGGCGCTGGACGCCCCGCAGCGGCTGGACGTGGAGATGGCACGGCTGCAGCTGCAGGACTGAAACGGACGCACTATTTGCTATATTTTTAATAGCTAAGAACCCAGGCGGCGCCTTGGCAGCCGGCCTTTTTTATATAAATTCAGCTCCCCACGCCTAGCGCGGGCAGCGCACCTGGCCGCAGTAGCGCTCGCAGAACGGGCAGCCGGTCATCGGCAGCCACGCGGGGATGTTGTAGAACTGGCGGAACGCCTCGCCCAGCACGCCGGCGCGGTAGGCCGGGTAGTTGAAGCCCTCGCCCTCGACGACGTAGAAGGGCACGCCGTCCTGCATGAACTCGGCCTGGGTGACGCGGGCGAAATACGGCGCGAACTCGGCCAGGTCGGGCTTGTCGCTCTTGAGAACGCGCACCGTGCGGCCCTGGTAGAGCGAGAAATCGACCAGCACGTCGTCCTGGCGCGCATGAAAGCGCCCCGGGCCGAACACCGGCATGTACTGGCGGCGCTCGAAGCCGTAGATGGAGGCCGAGGTGTAGGAATCGGCCATCAGCACCACGCCCGGGCTGCTGGCCCGACGCACGATCTCGGCGCCCTTCACGCTGCGCACGATCTTGGGGTAAAGCGCGGTGCTGCGCCAAGTCTCCAGCGTCGTCATGTACAGCCCCGCCACCACCGCCAGGTGCAGCGCAGCAAAGACCGCCAGCCCCTTGGCGCAGCCGGCCAGCCGCCCGGCGGGCAGGGCAAAGGCCAGGAAGGCGAACCCGAAGGGGTAGAACGACAGCACCCAGTGCAGCCCGATCACCTTCTTGAGCGACAGCAGCGCAAAAAACACCAGCGGCACCACCACCAGGCAGGCCAGCAGGCGGTGGGCGCGGGCCGCAGTCCACAGCGCGCGGCGGTGGCGCACGGCCAGCCACAGCGCCGCCGGCGTGACGAGGTAGGCCATCATGCCCAGGTACATCAGCGGCTTGCGCCACTCGAACACCTCGGCGGCGTTGCGGTTGTAGACGTTGAACATGATGTTGGACCAGCCGTGCGACATGTTGTAGGCGATGTTGATCGCCGGCCCGAACAGCGCGCAGGCCACCAGCAGCGCCAAGCCGCCCAGGCGCTCGCGGCGGTAGAGCGCGAAATAGACGAGGTAGGTCAGGCCCAGCACCACCGAGAAGTATTTGGAGAGGAACGCACAGCCCAGGAACACGCCCGACAGCGCGTACAGGCCCCAGGCGGCGCGGTCCAGGCGCGGGCGCTGCTCGGCGCGCATCAAGGCCGCCACCGACAGCGCCGACCAGAAGATCAGCGGCGTGTCGGTGGTGATGAGTGTGAAGAGCCAGTTCAGCGGCGCCAGCCAGAACAGCAGCACCGCCCAGGCCGCGCGCACCGGGTTGAGCGCCTTGAGCGCCCACCACAGCGCCCCGCCCAGGGCCAGCGGCAAGAGCACAGCCGGCAGGCGGATCGAGACAATGCCGTCGCCCAGGGTGGCGCGCATCAGCGCGATCAGCCAGCCGACCATGGGCGGGTGGTCCGAGTAGCCCCAGTCAGGGTAGACGCCCCACCAGTAGAAGAACGCCTCGTCGCCCGAGATGGGAAAGGTCGCGGCGATCCACAGGCGCACCAAGAGCGAGGCCAGCCCGATGCCCAGCAGCCAGCGGCCGAGCGTGGCGGGGGATTCAGGTGCGGACGTGGCAGGGGCGGGGTTCTGGGGCATGGGGCAAGACCAACAGGGGGTTAGCGCGAAAGCCGCGCGGGCGGACGGTGCCAGCCGCCGGGCCGGGCGGGGCCGCTGGCGCGCTTGGCCAGGAAACGCACCCGCCGCTAGCGCAGGCTGATCTCCTTGGCGATGGCCGCACTATAAAGCAAGGCCAGCAGCCCGATGGCCACCGCCAGCCACAGCGTGAGCAGCCGCGTCAGCACGGTGACGGCCAGCGCGTCGCCGGCCGCCGCGCCGTGGGCCATCAGCAGGCCGGTCAGCACCGCCTCGGTGCCGCCCAGGCCGGCCGGCAGGGCCGACAGGGCGCCGGCGACCATCGCCACGGCGTAAAAGCCGGCGGCCGTGGCCGGCCCCAGCGCCAGGCCAGCGTCGCGGCACAGCAGCCACACCGCCAGCCCCTGCGCGGCCCAGGCGGCCAGGGTGAGCGCCAGCCACAGCGCCGGCCGGTGGCCCAGGCAGTCCCAGGCATCGCGCAGCCAGCCCAGGCGCGCCCGCAGGGCCTGCCGGCGCTGGAACAGTGCGGCCAAGGCCAGCAGGGCCAGCGCCGCCGCGGCCAGCAGCGCGCCGCGGTAGTCGCCGGCCCAGGCCAGCGCCTGATGCGCCGCGCCGCGCTCCCAGGCCCAGGCGGCCGCCGGCAGGCACAGCAGCAGCAGGCAGGCCAGGTCGGCCAGCCGCTCGGCGCCGAAGATCGCCAAGCTCTGGCGCGCGCCCAGCGGCTGGCGCGCCAGCATCAGCCCGCGCACGGCCTCGCCGACATTGCCCGGCGTGGGCGTGAAGGCGTAGCCAGCCAGGTAGAGGCGCAGGCCCTGCAGCGGGCCGAAATGCCGGCCCTGGCGCGCCATCCACAGCCGCCAGCGCAGCCCGCGCAGGCCGTAGTTGAGCAGGCACAAGAGTGCCGCCTGCAGGCCCACCGGCGAGGCCAGCCGCGCCAGCGAGGCGCGCGGGCTGTCGCCCCAGACGAGCAGCGCAGCGGCATAGGCGGTGGCCGCCAGGCCCAGCACCATCAGCAGCCGCTTGAGCGGCAGCCGGGCGGCCGGCGCCGCAGCCTTGGGCCCCGGGTGGTGCAGCGTCAAAACTGGTGGCTCAGGAAGATCACCAGCCACAGCGCGCCGGCCCCGAGCAGCCAGGCGTCGCGCAGCAGGTCGCGCGCCACGTCCTCGCCGTGGCCCTGGTGCACCCGGTAGGTGTAGCGCAGCAGGCCGAAGACCACCACCGGCACGGTGTAGACCAGCCGCTCGCTGTGCTGCAGCTGCGCCTCCGGGCTGGTGGCGAACAGGCTGTAGGTGGTGAGCGTGGCGGTCATGGTGGTGGCGATGAAGGTGTCGATCAGCGCGCCGGGGTAGTGCGCCATCACCGCGCGCTGGCTGGCCTCGTCCTGAAAGCTCTCGGCCTTGCGCTTGCAAAAGCCCAGGTAGAGCGTCATGAAGATGCCCGTCAACAGCAGCCAGCGCGAGGGGGCGATGCCCACGGCCAGCGTGCCGGCCAGCAGGCGCAGCATGAAGCCGGCGGCGATGATGGACACATCGACCACCGGCACCTGCTTCAGGCGCCACGAGTAGGCGATGTTCAGCGCCACATAGAGCGCCACCAGCAGCGCCAGCAAGCCGTTGCCCGCCACGAGCAGCGCGAGCAGGGCCGCCAGCGCCGCCGCCAGCGCCAGCGCGCCCCGGCCGGTGACCGCGCCGCTGGCCAGCGGCCGGCGGCGCTTGCGCGGGTGCAGCGCGTCGCTGGCCCGGTCGTGCCAGTCGTTGAGGATGTAGACCAGGCTGGAGGCGCAGCAAAAAGCGGCAAAGGCCTGCAGCACGCGCAGGTCCAGCGCGGCATTGGCCCAGCTCTGGCTGAACACCAGGCCGGCGAAGACGAACAGGTTTTTCACCCACTGGTGCGGCCGCATCAGGCGGGCCAGCGCCAGCAGGGTGGAGACAAAGGAGGGCATGGGTGCGGGGGTGCGAACGGGCGGGCGGCGGGTCGCCGCCATCGGAGCGCAAGCATAACTGACCGCGCCGTGCGGCCCAGGGCCGCCGCGCTCAGGTGCGCACGCGGCCGTCGCCCGTCAGCATCGACAGCTCGACAAAGCGCGAGCCCACGTGCTCGCTGGGGGAGAACGACAGCGCAAAGCCGCCCAGCGACTGCGTGCCGATGCCCTCCAGGCCGGCCACCAGCGATTCGCGCGTGGGCTTGGGGCCGGCGCGCTTGAGGCCCTCGGCCAGCACGCGGGCGGCCACGTAGCCTTCCATGCTGGAAAAATTGGCCTGCAGGTCGGCCTGGCCCGCGGCCTTGACCGCCTCGACGAACTCGCGCGCAATCGCCCGCGCCGGGTTGTAGGGCGAGGGCATGACCTGCGAGACCACGACGCCGGCGCCCTCCTTGCCCAGTTCGTCGGCCAGCGCCTGCGTGCCGACAAAGGAGACGTTGTAGAACGTGCCGCCGTAGCCGGCCTTGCGCGCCTGGCGGA
>Ga0308157_10004561_pt1 | contig 18281 bp, 15 predicted proteins | sample PhyBR1_FD_201035 | JGI IMG/M metagenome (GOLD analysis project Ga0308157, IMG submission 201035) | Phyllosphere microbial communities from UC Gill Tract Community Farm, Albany, California, United States - DLSLB.R1 | ecosystem: Host-associated > Plants > Phyllosphere > Unclassified | place: USA...
GCGCTGGACCTTGATCTCGACGCCGTTGGCGATTTCCAGGCCCAGGTACTGGTCGCTGATCGATGTGATCTTGCCGAGCACGCCACCGGCCGTGGCGACTTCGTCACCCTTGGCCAGGGCTTCGATCATGGCGCGGGCTTCTTTCTGGCGCTTCATTTGCGGGCGGATCATGACGAAATACAGCACCACGAACATCAGCACCAGCGGCAGCATGCTGCCCAGCGAAGACAACATGTCGCCACCACCGGCGGCTGCGGGCGCGGTTTGAGCGAAAGCAGAGGAAATGAACAAGAGAGTCTCCAGCAGAGGGAAGAGAGAAGAAAAAGACTTCAGATGCGCGGGCCGGGCCCGCGGTTCCGTGCCCACGAGGATGCGGGCCGCAAGTCAGAGGCTCGGCGGGGGAGGCCGCGCGCAGTCGGGCATTGTATTCGTCGCAGATGCCCGTTTCGCGCCCTTATCCGGCGCGGCCCGGAGGGCTTTTAGCTATCGTTTAAATAGCAAAGAGCGCCGCAAGGGCGCTCTTTGTCAGCGGAAACGGGCTTGACGGATCAGGCCGCTGCGCGTTGCGCCTGCGGGTGGCGCCACTTGCCCAGCAGCTCGTTCCAGCGGGCGCGGGCGGCCGCGAGGTTGCGCTCCTTCACGTGGCCATAGCCGCGGATCTGCTCGGGCAGCGCCGCAATCTCCAGCGCCAGCGCGTGGTTGTCGGCGCGCAGGCCCTTGAGCACTTCCTCGATGCTGGCGCGGTACTCGCCGATGAGGGCGCGCTCGGTCTTGCGCTCTTCGGTGCGGCCGAAGACGTCGAGCGCCGTGCCGCGCAGGCCCTTCAGCTTGGCGAGAACGCGGAAGCCCGTGAGCATCCAGGGGCCGAACTTCTGCTTCTGCAGCTGGCCCTTGGCGTTCTTCTTGGCCATGAGCGGCGGCGCCAGGTGGTAGTTGAGCTTGTAGTCGCCTTCGAACATGCCCTCGACGCGGTCCAGGAAGGTGCGGTCGGTGTGCAGGCGGGCGACTTCGTACTCGTCCTTGTAGGCCATGAGCTTGAACAGGTAGCGCGCCACCGTTTCGGCCAGGCCCGTGCTCTTGCCGACGGCCGACTCGACCTGCTGCACGCGGCCGACGAAGGCCTTGTATTCCTCGGCGTAGGCGGCGTTCTGGTAGCCGGTCAGGAACTCGGCGCGACGAGCGACGAGGGCCTCGACCGTCTCGCGCTTCTTGAACTCGATGACCTGGCCCGGGCGCACGCGCTTTTGCAGCTCGTCCGGGCGCACGGCGGCCTGGCGGCCCCACTCGAAAGCGGTCTTGTTGTTCTCGACGGCCACGGCGTTCAGTTCGATGGCGCGCATCAGCGACTCGTGCGCCAGCGGCACCCAGCCCTTTTGCCAGGCGTAGCCCAGGATCATCGGGTTGACGTAGATGGTGTCGCCCATCAGTGCGGTGGCGGCGGCATCGGCGTCGAAGGCGCCCAGGCCGTCGATGCCCACGGCGCGCGCAATTTCAGCGGCACAGGCGTCTTCGGGGTTCTGCCAGTTGGCGTTGCGCACGAAGGCGGCGGTGGGCGCGCTGTGGCTGTTGAGCGCCACGTGCGTGCGCCCTTCGCGCATGCGCGCCATGGTCTCGGCGTTGATCGTGACGAGCGGGTCGCAGGCCAGGATCAGGTCGGCCGCTGCGGTGCCCACGCGGGTGGTGCGGATGTCGTCCTGCGTGTCGCCGATGAGCACGTGGCTCCAGGTGGCGCCGCCCTTTTGCGCCAGGCCCGCCGCGTCCTGCGTGACGATGCCCTTGGCCTCGATGTGCGCGGCCATGCCCAGCAGCTGGCCGATGGTGATCACGCCGGTGCCGCCGACGCCCGCGACCACCACGCCCCAGACCTTGCCGCCGTCCAGCGAAGGAATGGTCGGCTCGTTCAGCAGGCCGAACTCGGCCGGCGTGGCCGCCTTGTTCTTGCCCTTCTTCTTGAGCTGGCCGCCCTCGACGGTCACGAAGCTCGGGCAGAAGCCCTTGAGGCAGCTCATGTCCTTGTTGCAGCTGCTCTGGTTGATGGTGCGCTTGCGGCCGAATTCGGTTTCCAGCGGCTCCACGGAGAGGCAATTGCTCTGCACGCTGCAGTCGCCGCAGCCTTCGCAGACCAGTTCGTTGATGACCACGCGCTTGGCCGGATCGACGGCCGTGCCGCGCTTGCGGCGGCGGCGCTTCTCGGTGGCGCAGGTCTGGTCGTAGATGATGGCCGTGGTGCCGGCGATGGCGCGGAACTCGCGCTGCACGTCGTCCAGCAGGTCGCGGTGCTTCACCTGCACGTGGTCGCCGGGGATGGTCACGCCCTCGTACTTCTCGGGCTCGTCGGTGACGATGACGACCTTCTTGGCACCTTCCGCGTGCAGGCTTTCTGCAATCTGCAGCACCGAGTGGCCCTCGGGGCGCTCGCCGACCTGCTGGCCGCCGGTCATGGCCACCGCGTCGTTGTAGAGGATCTTGTAGGTGATGTTCACACCGGCCGCGATGCTCTGGCGGATGGCGAGCAGGCCGCTGTGGAAGTACGTGCCGTCGCCCAGGTTGGCGAAGATGTGCTGGTCGGTCGTGAAGGGCTGCTGGCCCACCCACGGCACGCCCTCGCCGCCCATCTGCGTGAAGCCGATGGTGGAGCGGTCCATCCAGGTCGCCATGAAGTGGCAGCCGATGCCGCCCATTGCGCGCGAGCCTTCGGGCACGACGGTGCTGGTGTTGTGCGGGCAGCCCGAGCAGAACCAGGGCTGGCGCGTGGCGTCGGCCACGCTGGTGGACGCCTGCTGCACCACCATCGAACGCTCCTTGGCCTCGAGGATGGCGAGCTGCGCATCGATGCGCGCGGCCATGTCGGCGCCGGCGGCGGCCAGGAGGCCGGTCTTCTTCAGGCGCGCGGCGATGGCCTTGGCGATGAGCGCCGGGTTCAGGTCGGCGTTGGCGCGCAGCAGCGTGTGCGAGGTCGGGTTGGGCATCGACCATTCGCCGCCGGAGTAACCGTCGTCCGTGGAGCTGGCGCCTTCGTCGAACTTGCCGACCACGTTGGGGCGCACGTCGGAGCGCCAGTTGTAGAGCTCTTCCTTGAGCTGGTATTCGATGACCTGGCGCTTCTCCTCGACCACCAGGATCTCCTGCAGGCCGGTGGCGAATTCGCGCGTGAGTTGCGCCTCCAGCGGCCACACCACGCCCACCTTGTGCAGGCGGATGCCCAGCTGGCGGCAGGCCGCGTCGTCCAGGCCCAGGTCGATGAGCGCCTGGCGCGTGTCGTTGAAGGCCTTGCCGCTGGCCATGATGCCGAAGCGGTCGTTCGGGCCTTCGATCACGTTGTGGTTCAGGCGGTTGGCGCGGATGTAGGCCAGTGCGGCGTACCACTTGTAGTGCATGAGCCGGGCTTCCTGCTCCAGCGCATGGTCGGGCCAGCGGATGTGCAGCCCGCCGGGCGGCATCTCGAAGTCGGTGGGGATGACGATGTCGACGCGCTCGGGGTCGATCATGGCCGTGGCGCTCGACTCGACGATCTCCTGGATCGTCTTCATGCCCGACCACACGCCCGAGAAGCGGCTCAGCGCGAAGGCGTGGATGCCCAGGTCGAGAATTTCCTGCACGTTGGCCGGGAAGAACACCGGCGTGCCGCAGGCCTTGAAGATGTGGTCGCTCTGGTGGGCTGCGGTTGAGCTCTTGGAGATGTGGTCATCGCCGGCCACCGCGATCACGCCGCCGAATTCGGTGGTGCCCGCCATGTTGGCGTGCTTGAAGACATCGGAGCAGCGGTCCACGCCCGGGCCCTTGCCGTACCAGATGCCGAAGACGCCGTCGAACTTGTTGGTGCCCTGCGGCGAGAAACCCAGTTGCTGCGTGCCCCACAGCGCCGTGGCCGCGAGCTCTTCGTTCACGCCGGGCTGGAAGACGATGTTTTGTTCCTTGAGGAACTTGCTGGCCTTCCACAGCGCCTGGTCGTAGCCGCCGAGCGGGGAGCCGCGGTAGCCGCTGATGAAGCCGGCCGTGTTCTTGCCGACCTGCTTGTCGCGCAGGCGCTGCAGCATCGGCAGCTTGACCAGGGCCTGCACGCCGCTCATGAAGGCGCGGCCGTAGTCGAGGGAGTATTTGTCGTCGAGCGTGACGGTTTCTAGCGCGCGGCGAATGTGCTCGGGCAGCGGGGCGTTCATGTCTTCTGTCTCCGTATTGGCAGGGCTTTGTGGGCCTGGCTGAGGGGTGTGGGTCTGTGCCCGGTAGGGCGCGAGCCCATGATCACGCAAAGTGTATGCCGGGGTCTGCGACAGGTGTTTGCGTTTTTTGCCCCGAAAAAGCGCCCCACAGAAAGAATCTTGCTTACCATCTATGTCCATGGAAAGAATAGACAAGTTCGACCTCGCTATCCTGCAAGAACTGCAGACCGACGGACGCCTCACGAACGCCGAACTGGCGCAGCGCGTGGGCCTGTCGGCCGCGCCCTGCTGGCGCCGCGTGCGCGCGCTCGAGGACGCCGGGTTCATCAAGGGCTACCGCGCCGAGATCGACCGCCACAAGATCGGGCTGGGCGTGCTCGCTTTCGTGCGCGTGGACACCGAGCGCGTCACGCACGATGCCACGCGCAAGCTCGAAGACGCGATCCGCAAGATGCCCGAGGTCGTGGCCTGCCACTACATCAGCGGCACCGGCACCTTCGAGCTGCAGGTGGTGGCGCAAGACCTGAACGGCTTCTCGGCCTTCGCGCGGCAGAACCTCATGAACCTGCCGAACGTGAAAGACCTGCACACCAGCTTCTCGCTGGGCGAGGTGAAGGCGAACAGTGCGCTGCCGCTGGGACACCTGGCCCCGTGAACGCCGGAGCCATCGGCCGGCGGGCCCTGTCGCACCGGCACACCCGGGGCCTGCTGCCTGAACAGGAACCCGAATGGGCCGCGCCCGCTAGGCGGCCAGGCCCCCGATAGCGACCGCCTAAAATGCGCGCCCACCGCTTCCCGCCGGGCGGCAAGACACAAGGACCCCGCATGAACTCTCTTCGCCGCGCCCTGGCCCTCGGCCTCGCAGCAGCCACACTCACCTTCGGTGCCCAGGCCCAGAACCGCGAACTCACCGTGGCCTCCAGCGCCACCTATGCGCCGTTTGCCTTCGAGAACAAGGACAAGCAGATCGTCGGTTTCGACATCGACATCATCAACGCCATCGCCAGGCAGCAGGGCCTGAAGATCAAGATCGTCAACACGCCCTTCACCGGCATCTTCGGCGCGCTGAACAACGGCGATGTCGACCTCGTGATCTCGGGCGTCACCATCAACGAGAAGCGCAAGCAGAGCTACGACTTCACGCCGCCGTATTTCGCGGCGCGCCAGCTCATCGCGCTGCCGAAGAACAGCGCCGTCAACTCGCTGAAGGACCTCACGGGCAAGAAGATCGCCGTGGTCAGTGCCTCCACCGCCGACGACATCGCCTCGCGCGAGTTCGGCAAGACCAGCCCCAATATCCGCCGCTTCGAGAGCACGCCGCTCATCATTTCCGAGCTGGCCGGCGGCGGCGTCGACGCGGCCATGGGCGACAACGGCGTCATTGCCTACCGCGTGTCGCAGCATGCCGACCTGAAGACGCTGGACGACAAATCCTTCCCCGAAGAGGGCTTCGGCATCGTCGTGAAGAAGGGCGACAAGGCGCTGCTGGACAAGCTCAGCGCCGGCCTGGCGGCCATCCGCGCCGACGGCAGCTACGTGACGATCTACAAGAAGTGGTTCAACAAGGACCCGAACGTGCGCTGAGCCGCACGGCATTGCATTGAATACGGCCGCCTTCCAGCGGCCGTTTCGTTTTTCATTTGTCGATTGAGAAAGTTGGAGGAGCAAAGGATGGAACAACCGATCCTGCTTTTCGGATGGTTCCGCTGGGACATCCTGGTTGAGTACAAAGACCTGTTCTGGCAGGGCGCCTGGATGACGCTGCGCATGACCGTGGTCTGCGTGCTGCTCGGGTCGAGCTGGGGCCTGTGCCTGGCGCTCGCGCGGCTGGCGCAGGCGCGCCATGCGCCGTGGACCTGGGTCACACGCCTGCTGCTGCGCTGGCCGGCCACGGTGTACGTGAGCTTCTTCCGGGGCACGCCGCTGTTCGTGCAGATCCTGCTGATCCACTTCGCGGTGATGCCGGTGTTCATCCATCCGAGCACCGGCCTGCTCATCGACGGCGAACTGGCGCGCACGCTCAAGCAGGAGCACGGCGCGCTCATCTCGGGCGTGGTCGCGCTCACGCTGAACTCGGCCGCTTACATCTCCGAAGTGTTCCGCGCCGGCATCCAGTCGATCTCGCGCGGGCAGTTCGACGCCGGCCGTTCGCTGGGCCTCAGCCCGCCGCAGGTGATGCGCTACGTGGTGCTGCCGCAGGCCTTCCGCCGCATGCTGCCGCCGCTGGGCAACAACGCGATCGCGCTGCTGAAAGACACGTCGCTCGTGTCGGCCATCGGCCTGGCCGAGCTGGCCTATGCCGCGCGCACCGTGGCTGGCGCGTACGCGCGCTACTGGGAGCCGTACCTCGCGATCTCGGTGGTGTACTGGGTGATGACGCTGGTGCTCACGACCTTGCTGCGCAGGCTGGAACACCGCCTCGCCCGCAGCGACCGGGGCTAGGGCCCGCCGTCGGACTCCAGGGATGGCGCACCCGCGCCTGCCCATTTGTGCGCATACAGCGGATAGAGCCGGGCCCATTCCGCGCTCCCGAAAGCACCGCCGCTCTGGTGCGTCACGGAAATCGGCCAGGTGCCCAATCGCAGCCCCTGCCGGCGCGCGGCTCTGCAAAAGTCGATGTCGTAGAAGTGGAAGTCGAACTGCGGATCGAATGCCACCGCACTGGACAGCAGCGTGCGGCGGTTCGCCGCCAGGAACACGCCATCGAGCAGCTCGCAATCGGCGGGCACCGCGCCGAAGCAGTTGACGGGGCCGAACGGCTGCGGCCCGTGGGCAATGATTCCCGAAAGATGCGCCAGGTCGTCCCAGACAAGATCGGTGCCGAGATAGTTCCAGCTCACGTGCTGTTCCGATTGGCGCCGATTGCCCGCCAGGCCGATCACGTCGTAGGCGCGCAGTCCCTGCGCCACACGGTCGGCCAGGAAGAGGTCTTCGAGCCACACATCGTCATGCACGAAGACGAGCATGTCGCGGGCATCGGGCGCCGTGAGTGCGCTGTTGTAGACCTCTGGCAGGCCGCGCCGGTTCTCGAAGCTCACACGCGGCCTCAGGCGGCCATCGAAGTCGAGCCGGCGCAGCGATTGTCCCAGCGCAGACTCAGCCCAGAACTCGGCCTCGGAACACCGGGTCGCGCTGACGATATCGATCATTGTTCTCTCGCGAAGATGGGCTGCGGGCGGCGGCAGTATTGCACAGGCCATGCGCCGAAAACTTCGCGCCACAATAGCGCGACATGCCGCCCATATCCCCCGAAGAGACACCCCTCCCGCCGGCCCAGCCGCAGCCCTCGAACCTCACGGCGCTCGAGCCCCTGAAGCTCCCCGTGTTCCGCATGCTGTGGAGCACCTGGCTCATCGCCAACATCTGCATGTGGATGAACGATGTGGCGGCGGCGTGGATGATGACTTCGCTCACCTCCTCGCCGATCTGGGTGGCGCTGGTGCAGTCGGCTTCCACCTTGCCCGTGTTCCTGCTGGGCCTTCCAAGCGGCGCGCTGGCCGACATCCTCGATCGCCGGCGCTGGCTGGTGGCCACGCAGTTCTGGCTGGCCGGCACGGCCGTGGTGCTGTGCGCCGCCATCGCGCTCGACGTGATGACCGCGCCGCTCCTGCTGGCACTCACCTTCGCCAACGGCATCGGGCTGGCGCTGCGCTGGCCGGTGTTCTCGGCCATCGTGCCCGAGCTCGTGCCGCGCCCACAACTGCCCGCAGCGCTGGGGCTGAACGGCATCGCCATGAACGCCTCGCGCATCGTCGGCCCACTCACGGCCGGCATGCTGATCGCGAGTGCGGGCAGCGTGTGGGTGTTTGCGCTCAACGCAGTGCTGTCGGTGGCCTCGGGCTTCGTGGTGCTGCGCTGGCGCCGCGAGCACACGCCCAACCCGCTGGGCCGCGAGAGGCTCATCAGCGCAATGCGCGTGGGCGTGCAGTTCGTGCGCCAGTCGCAGCGCATGCGGGCGGTGCTCACGCGCGTGTCGCTGTTCTTCTTCCATTCGACCGCGCTGCTGGCGCTGCTGCCGCTGCTGGCACGCAACCTCCAGGGCGGCGGCGCCGGCACCTTCACGCTGCTGCTGGCCGCCATGGGCACGGGCGCGATCATCGCGGTGCTCTTTCTGCCGCGGCTGCGCCAGGCGCTCGGGCGCGACCAGCTCGTACTGCGGGGCGCCATGCTGCAGTCGGCCGCCACGGCCGTGATGGCCGTCGCGCCCAACGCCTGGGTCGCGGTGCCGGCGATGTTCTTCGGCGGCATGGCGTGGATCACGGTGGCCAACTCCCTGTCGGTGTCGGCCCAGCTCGCGCTGCCCGACTGGGTGCGCGCGCGCGGCATGTCGACCTACCAGATGGCGATCATGGGCGCGAGCGCGATCGGCGCGGCGCTGTGGGGTCAGGTGGCCACCGTCACGTCGTTGACGCTGAGCCTGGCCATCGCCGCCGTGAGCGGCACGCTGCTGATGCTGGCCGCCATCCGCTGGGTGACCGACGTGAGCGGCGAGGACGACGTGCGCCCCGCCCAGGCCGGCTGGGCCACCGGCCCGCCGGCCGAGGCGCCGCAGGAAGACGGCCGCGTGGTGATCACGGTCGAGTACCTCATCGACCCGTCGCGCGCCGCGGCCTTCCACCTCGTGATGCAGGAGACCCGCCGCGCGCGCCTGGGCCAGGGCGCCATCGGCTGGGAGCTGCTGCACGACATCGCGCAGCCCGAGCGCTACGTGGAACAGATCGTCGACGAGTCGTGGACCGACCACCTGCGCCGCTTCAACCGCGCCACCGCCGCCGACATGGCGCTGCGCGAGCGGCGGCTGGCGTTCCACCTCGGCGAAACGGCGCCGGTGATCACGCGCTTCGTGGTGCGGCGCTGACACGGAGGGGCGAAGGGCCTACGCAGGCATTTTGACCACCTGCGTTGTTTTGCTGGCACGCCGCTTGCACGCGGTAACTCAAGGGTATCCACGCATGGTCTACTTTTTTTGACCAGACGGATAATTTAGACTCCCCACCCGTTCCATGAGGTTTGCCACGATGAATCCGCCCCCGTTGCGCAGCCGCTTCTGGTCCGACCTGACCAGTGAAGAGTTCTCCCGCCTCGACCGCGAACGGCTGATCGCCGTGCTGCCCGTGGGCGCGACCGAACAGCACGGCCCCCACCTGCCGATGTCGACCGACACCGCCACCATCGACGGCATGGTGCAGGCCTGCCTGCCCTACCTGCCCGACGACCTGCCGGTGCTGTTCCTGCCCACCGTGCCCTACGGCAAGAGCAACGAGCACTCGCGCTACCCGGGCACGCTCACGGTGTCGGCGAACACGCTGATCTCGCTGTGGAAGGACGTCGGCGCCTGCGTCGCCAAGGCCGGCGTGCGCAAACTGGTGCTCTACAACAGCCACGGCGGCCAGATGAGCGTCATGGACATCGTGGCACGCGACCTGCGCGAAGAGCACGACATGATGGTCGTGGCCGCCAACTGGTACACGCTGGGCCTGCCCGAAGGCCTGTTCACCGCGCACGAAGGCAAGCACGGCATCCATGCCGGCGACCTCGAAAGCTCGGTGATGCTGCACCTCACGCCCGACTACGTGCGCAAGGACCAGTTCCAGAACTTCAGCTCCATGACCGAGCAGCTGGCGGCCGAAAACAAGTTCCTGTCGATCACGCCCAGCGGCAAGCTCGGCTGGCAGATGCACGACATCAACCCGGCCGGCGCCGCGGGCGACGCCACGCGCGCCACGGCCGAGAAGGGCGCCGCGGTGCTCGACCACGTCGGCCAGCGCTTCGTCGAGCTGCTGCGCGAAATCGACCGCTTCCCGATGGAGCGGCTGGCCAACGTTCCCGCCTGGCGCTGAGCCCGCCTGCACAAGGAGTTCCATGGAAAGCCCCACGCCATCCACCGCCGCACCCCTGGCCACACCGCTGGTCCGCCTGCGCAACGTCGGCAAGCGCTTTGCCAACGGCACGCTCGCCCTGCAGGGCATGACGCTCGACATCGGCGAGCACGACTTCGTCAGCTTCCTGGGCCCCTCGGGCTGCGGCAAGAGCACCGCGCTGCGGCTGATCGCCGGACTCACGCGCATCAGCTCGGGCGACATGCAATGGTCGGGCGCCAACACCGGCAGCGCCAAGGACAGCAAGAGCGACCGCGACCTGGGCTTCGTGTTCCAGGAGCCCACGCTCATGCCCTGGACCAAGGTGTTCGACAACGTCTGGCTGCCGCTCAAGCTCGCGGGCATGAGCCGCGACGAAGCCGCGCCGGTGGTGCAGCACGTGCTGGAGCTGGTCGGCCTCTCGCGCTTTGCCGACGTGTACCCGCGCGAACTCTCGGGCGGCATGAAGATGCGCGTGTCGATCGCGCGCGCGCTGGTCACGCACCCGCGCCTGCTGCTCATGGACGAGCCCTTTGCCGCGCTCGACGAGATGACGCGCATCAAGCTCAACAACGACCTGCTGGCCATCTGGCGCGAGCACCGCTTCTCGATCGTGTTCGTCACGCACAGCGTGTACGAGTCGGTGTATTTGTCGAACCGCATCGTCGTGATGGCGGCGCGCCCGGGCCGCGTGATCGACGAGATCGCCATCGACGAGCCCTACCCGCGCGGCGAGGCCTTCCGCACCTCCAGCCGCTACAACGCGCACTGCACGGCTGTTTCGCAATCTCTGCACGGAGCGCTCCATGGCCTCGACATCGACCATTGAAACCGTGATGCCTCTCGACACCACCACCAACGAAGCCACGCCGTCCGCCGAGACGCTGCGTGCGCACGAAGACAAGCTGCGCCGGCGCGAGGCCACGCTGCGCGTCGTCGTGCCGGTCGTCATCGTCGCCGCGCTGCTGCTGGTGTGGGAGTGGATGGTGCGCGCCAACGACATCCCGCACTACATCCTGCCAGCGCCCTCGTTGATCCTGACCACGCTGTTCGACAACTGGGCCTCGCTCTCGGGCGCGCTGTGGTTCACGGTGAAGCTCACGCTGCTCGCACTGGGCGCCGCCATCGTCGGCGGCGTGCTGCTGGCGATTGCGTTCGCGCTGTTCAAGTGGGTGGAAATCGGCCTGTTCCCGATCGCCGTGATCCTGCAGGTGACGCCGATCATCGCGATCGCGCCGCTGATATTGATCTACGTGTCGAGCACCACCGCGGCGCTGTTGCTGTGCGCGTGGATCGTGGCCTTCTTCCCCATCCTGTCGAACACCGTCATCGGCCTGAAAAGCGCCGACAGCAACCTGCGCGACCTGTTCCAGCTGTACAAGGCTTCGCCCTGGCAGACCTTCCGCTACCTGCTGGCGCCCAGCGCCCTGCCCTACTTCATGGCGGGCCTGAAGATCGCCGGCGGCCTGAGCCTCATCGGCGCGGTGGTGGCCGAGTTCACGGCCGGCACGGCGGGCAAGGAAACGGGGCTGGCCTCGCGCATCCTCGAATCGAGCTTCCGCACCGAGATCCCGATGATGTTCGCGGCGCTGCTGCTGGTGTCGTTGCTGGGCATCGTGATCTTCATCGTGTTCGCCGCCCTGTCGCGCCTCGTGCTCGGCCACTGGCATGAAAGCGAAATGCGCCGTGAAAGGTAATTGGCTCGCCCCCAGGCTACGCGCACTTCGTGTCGCTTCTCCACCCCCCTACCGGGGGCAACACCAGCGGCCCGGCAAAGCCGGTTCCGCGGTGTTCCCTTGCAAGGCGACACCATGAACACAGCCTCTCAGATCCTTGAACGGCCTTCACCTCTGGATGTCGACTGGGACACCGTGCGCGAGGACCTGCGCGGCCTGAACGTGATCGCCACGCCCAGCCAGCGCAAGCAGCTCTCGAAAGACTTCTACTGGTACAGCCCCATCCTCACGGCGCAGCTCGCGGGCTGCGTGGCCGACCTCGTGGTCAAGGTCAGCACCGAGGACGACGTGCGCCAGGCCGCGGCCGTGGCCGCCAAGTGGAAGCTGCCGCTCACCGTGCGCGCAGGCGGCACCGGCAACTACGGCCAGTGCGTGCCGCTTGAAGGCGGGCTCGTGCTCGATGTGACGCAGATGTGCCGCGTGCTCGACCTGGCCGAGGGCCGTATCCGCGTCGAGGCCGGCGCGCGCATGCACGACATCGACCTGGCCGCGCGCGAGACCGGCCAGGCGCTGCGCATGTGGCCCTCGACCTGGCACGTGGCCAGCATCGGCGGCTTCATCGCGGGCGGCTTCGGCGGCATCGGGTCGTTTCGCCACGGCATCCTGCGCGACCCTGGGAACCTGCTGCGCGCGCGCGTGATGACGGTGGAGCGCGAGCCGCGCGTCATCGAGCTGGTGGGCGACGAGATCCAGCAGGTGCACCACGCCTACGGCACCAACGGCGTGATCCTCGACGTGGAAGTGGCGCTGAGCCCGGCGGTCGACTGGGTGCACTGCACCGTGCTGTTCGAAACGTACCGCGGCGCTCTCGACTTCGGCATCGCGGCGCAGGCGCCGACGCTCGACATCTTCCTGCTCTCGACGGTGGAGGCGCGCTTCTCGCCCTACTACACGGCGATGCGCGACCGCTTTCCTCCCGACCGGCACGCGGTCTTCACCATGGTCTCGCCCGAATCGATGGCCGAGTTCCGCGCGCTGGCCGGCACACATGGCGGCACGATCTCCGTTGCGGGCACCGAGGCCGAACTGCTCGCCGACGGCCTGCCGCCCGCCTACGAATGCGCGTTCAACCACACGACGCTGCAGGCGCTGAAAGCCGACCGCGGCTGGACCTACCTGCAGGTCGCGTACGCCCAGCCCTTCGATCCTTCAGTCGTCGAGCGCCACTTGAACATCTTCGGCGACGACGTGCTGCAGCACCAGGACTTCGCGCGCGCCAACGGCCAGTGCGGCACCTTCGGCATCCTGCTCGTGCGCTGGAAGGGCGAGGCCCACCAGTACGAGGTGATGCGCGAGATCGAGTCGCAGGGCGGCGCGCAGATCTTCAACCCGCACGTCTTCACCATCGAGGACGGCGGCATGAAGACCATCGACACGCAGCAGATCGAGTTCAAGAAGCGCAGCGATCCGATGGGCCTGATGAACCCCGGAAAAACGCGCGGCTGGACGCCCGACATGGCCGTCGAGCGCTGAAAAACAAATAGTCTTCGCATCCCGTCCCCACCCCAACCTCCACAGGAGTCCGTCCCCATGCGCATCCCCGCTGTCTCTCTTCGGCCGCTGGCCTTCGGCCTGGCCCTCGCAGGCGCTGCATTCGCCGCGCAGGCGCAGGAAAAAGTGGTGTTCGCCACCAACTGGAAAGCGCAGGCCGGCCACGGCGGCTTCTACCAGGCGCTGGTGGACGGCACCTACAAGAAGTATGGCCTCGACGTCGACATCCAGCAGGGCGGCCCGATGGTCAACAACCGGCCCATGCTGCCGGCCGGCAAGGTCGACTTCCTCATGGCCGGCAACCTGCTGCAGTCGTTCGACAACGTGAAGAACGGCGTGCCCACCGTGGTGGTCGCGGCCATCTTCCAGAAAGACCCGCAGGCCATGTTCGCCCATCCGGGCCAGGGCTACGACACCTTCAAGGACCTGACCAAGGCGCCCGTGGCGTTCATCGGCAAGGACGGCCAGTTCAGCTTCTGGCAGTGGATGAAGTCGGACCACGGCTTCAAGGATTCGCAGCTCAAGCCCTACACCTTCAACGTGGGCCCGTTCCTGGCCAACAAGAAATCGATCCAGCAGGGCTACGCCATCTCGGAGCCGCTGTCGATCAAGGCCCAGGCCGGCTTCGACCCCGTGGTGCACCTGCTGGCCGACCACGGCTTCTCGACCTACGCCACCACCATCGAGACCCGCGCCGACCTGATCAAGACCAAGCCCGAGACGGTGCGCAAGTTCATCGAGGCCTCGATCGTCGGCTGGAACAACTACCTGTACGGCGACAACAAGGCCGCCAACGAGCTCATGGCCAAGACCAACCCCGACGCCACGCCCGCCGCGCTGCAGGGCTCCACCGAACTCATCAAGAAGATGGGCATCGTGGACAGCGGCGACTCGCTCACCAAGGGCATCGGCGCCATGGACGAGGCACGCGTGAAGGACTTCTACGACAAGATGGTCAAGGCCGGCTTGTACAAGCCCGGCGAGATCGACCTGTCGAAGGTCGTGAGCACGCAGTTCGTCAACAAGGGCGTCGGTGTCGACGTCCGCAAGAAGCTCACCGGCAAATAAGCAAGCCGTTCGCTTCGTTGTTTTTCCCGTGGGTCGCGCGGGGCTTGCGCCGGGGTCAGATGCCGGCGCCTGGGTTGCCATAAGGCACTGCGCGGCCTTTGTTCCTTGGGCTCTGACCCCGTCTCGCCGAACAGGCGAACCGGCCCGAACCATGAAAACGCTCGTCGTCCATTGCCATCCGAACCCTGACAGCTTCAACCACGCGCTCTACCGCACCGCCCTCGACGCGCTGCAGCCCCGCCATTCCGTGCGGGCCATCGACCTGTACGCCGAGGGCTTCGACCCGACGCTGACACGCGAAGAGCGCATCGCCTACCTCGACAACCCCGAACTGATCCGCGAACGCGTGAAACCCCACGTCGAAGCGCTGCTGTGGGCCGAGCACCTGGTGTTCGTCTACCCCACCTGGTTCCATGGACCGCCGTCCATGCTCAAGGGCTGGCTCGAGCGCGTGTGGCTGCCGGGCGTGGCCTTCCTGCCCGCGGAACGCAAGGGACAACTCGCGAAGTCGGGCATGCGGCACATCCGCCGGCTGACGGTGGTGACCACCGGCGGCTCGCCGCGCTGGTTCGTGATGGCCATCGGCGACCCGGGCCGGCGGCTGTTCACGCGCGCGCTGCGGGCGCTGTTCGCGTGGCGCTGCAAGGTGACGTGGCTGCAACTGCACGACATGAACGCCGTCACCGACCGCGACCGCACCCATTTCATCGCGCGCGTGGCGCGCACGCTGCACAACATCCAGTAGACACGCAGGAAGACACACACCATGAGCCTCGAACGCACGCTGACCGTCCGCGTCGAACGCATCTCGCGCCAGACGCCGGAAATCCTGGCCTTCGAGCTGACGCATCCGTGGGGCCGTGCGCTGCCAGGCTACGAGGCCGGCGCGCACATCGACGTGCACATGCCCGGCGGCTTCTCGCGCCAGTACTCGCTGGCGCGGGCGCCCTCGAGCACCGGCTCCTACGTGATCGGCGTCAAGCGCGAGCATGCGAGCCGCGGCGGTTCGGCTTCGATGCACGAGCGCGTGCGCGAAGGCGACCTCATCGCGATCACCGCGCCGCGCAACACCTTCCCGCTGCGCGCCGAAGCCCGTCGCCACCTGCTGCTGGCCGGCGGCATCGGCATGACGCCGCTGCTGGCGATGGCGCAGGCGCTGGCCGCGCGCGGTGCCGATTTCACGCTGTGCGTGTTCGCACGCAGCGAAGAGCACCTGGCGTTCGCCGAGGCGCTGCACGCGCCCGCGCTGGCGCCGCACCTGAAGCTGCACCTGGACCAGGGCGACGCGACGCAACGCATCGACCTGCGCGCGCTGCTGGCCGAACGCACGCCCGACACGCACCTGTACGTGTGCGGCCCCGGCGGCTTCATGCAGGCCGTGCGCGAGGCCGCCGCGCACTGGCCCGAAGACGCGCTGCACACCGAGAACTTCGCCGCGCCCACCGGCACGGCCGCCGCCACCACGGGTCTGCCCTTCACGCTGAAGCTGGCGCGGCGCGGCATCGAGGTGCCGGTGGCGGCCGACCAGACTGCGGTCGATGCATTGCACGAAGTCGGCATCGACATCCCCGTGTCGTGTCAGCAGGGCCTGTGCGGCACCTGCGTGGTCGAGGGCGATGGCGAGGGCGCCGAGCACCGCGATTTCTGCCTCACGGGCACCGAGCGGCGCAGCAAGGTGGCGCTGTGCTGCTCGCGCGCCAAGGGCCCCGACCTGGTGCTGCAGCTGTGAGCACAACCGACACCGACAGCGAAGCGCCGGCCACGCGCGGGCGTTCGCGCAAGTACACGCAGATGCTCGGCCTCATCAACCAGGCCGCCATCGAGGTGTTCGCAAGCGTTGGCCTGGCCGGCGCCTCGACGCAGGCCATCGCCGACAAGGCCGGCCTGTCGAAGGCGCAGCTGCATTACTACATCGAGAGCAAGGAGGCGCTGTATCGCCAGGTGCTGCAGGACATCCTGAGCGACTGGATCGTGGTGTTCGGCTTCAGCGACGAGGCCTTCGGCCCGCGCAAGGTGCTGGGCGACCTGATCCAGCGCAAGATGATGTTCTCGTTCGAGCACCCGCTGCGCTCGCGCATCTTCACGGCCGAGATGATGCGTGGCGCGCCCGTCATCAACAGCATGATGGACACGAGCAAGCAGCGCACCGACCAGGCCGCCGCCGTGATCCAGAACTGGATGATCCAGGGCCTGATGGACACCGCCGACCCGATGCTGGTGCTGTTCCACATCTGGGCCGTGACGCAGTTCTACGCGGACCACGCAACGCAGGCCGCCTACTACCGCAACACGGCGCAGCAGGGCGACGACAAGGACCGCCGCTACCTGATCGAGCAGGTGACGGAGTTTCTTTTGAAAGGCGCGGGCGTCAAGTAGGGCAGGACTTTTCGCGGAACACCGCGGAACCGGCTCTGCCGGGCCGCAGGTGTTGCCCCCGGCGAGGGGGTTGGCGAAGCGACACGAAGTGCGCGAAGCCTGGGGGAGTACCTATTTCGGCAGGAACATCGTCGCTTCGACTTCCACCAGCACCTCGTCGCCCGGCAGGAAGCGCGACACCTCGACCACCGTGCTCACCGGCGGCTCGCCCGGATAGAACAGGCCGCGCACGCGGTTGTAGAAGGCGTAGTGCGGCAGGTGGCGGAAGTACTGCACCAGCTTCACCACGTCTTCCATGGTGCCGCCGTGCTCGGCCGCGATCTGGCGGATGCGCTCCAGCACGAACCAGCTCTGCGCCACGATGGGCGCCTCGAAGATGTCGACCGACATCTGGCCCGTGGCATAGCCCACGCCCTGCAGCGCGGTGCGGGCTTCTTCCGGGATGGCGTCGTAGCCCGCCACCGCGCGGCGAGTGGCCGGGTCGACGGCGACCACGCCGCTCATGAAGACGAAATCGCCGACGCGCTTGGCGGCGGCATAGTTGGCCATCGGCTTGCCCATGCTCATGGTGTGTTCTCCAGTGCCCGGCCTGCGCGGTAGACGGTGCGTTGCCGTCCGCGCGGGCCGATGAGTTCGTGTTCGTCGGTGGCGGCCAGCACCACCAGATCGGCCGGGCAGCCCGGCGCGATGCGGCCGTCCCACGCGAGCCCCAGCGCCTTCGCGGGGTTCACGGTGATGGTGTCGAGCCAGTCGGCGGCGGGTGCCAGGTGCGCCATCTGCACACCGAGGCCGAAGGTCTCCAGCAGGTCGTAGCTGCCGTAGGGATAGAAGGCGTCCTGCACGTTGTCGGTGGCCAGGCTCGCGCGCAGGCCGTGCGACGCCGCCTCACGGATGCGCGTGATGCCGCGCGCCACGGGCGTGCGGTCCCACGCGCCCTGCAGGTAGAGATTGGTGGTCGGCAGCGCGACCAGGTGCAGCCCGGCGCCGGCGCACAGCGTGAGCGTTTCGGCGGCCACCGCATCGTCCTGCACCGAGAGCGAGCAGGCGTGGCCGCAGACCACCGGGCCCTTGAAGTCGCGCGCGCGCACCAGCTGCGCGATGCTGCGCAGGCCGCTGGCGTCGATGTCCAGGCCTTCGTCGACGTGGAAGTCGAGCCCCAGCCCGTGCTGCTGTGCGAGATCGAACACGCGGCCCAGCTTGTGGACAAGGCCTTCGTTGCGGTAGACGAAAGCGCCCAGCGCCCCGCCCGCGCGCTTCACGTCGCGCGCGATGCGCTCACCGGCGGCGAGGTCGGCGAACACATCGAGCGGCACGAGCGCGACGAACTGCAGCTCGATGCGGCCGGCCCATTCTTCGCGCAGCGCCTCGAATACGGCCAGCGCGGCCGGCGGTTCGGGCTCGACCCAATCCAGGTGCGTGCGCAGCGCGCGCGTGCCGGCGCGCCAGGCCTCGTGCAGCGCGCGCTCCATGCGCAGGCGCAGCGAGGTGCCGGTCCAGCTCGCGCGGTGGCGGCCCATGCGCTCGATGGCGGTGAACAGGTCGCCCTGCGCGGCGCCGACGTCCTGCACGGTGAAGTTCTTGTCGATGTGCGC
>Ga0308157_10004562_pt1 | contig 18271 bp, 21 predicted proteins | sample PhyBR1_FD_201035 | JGI IMG/M metagenome (GOLD analysis project Ga0308157, IMG submission 201035) | Phyllosphere microbial communities from UC Gill Tract Community Farm, Albany, California, United States - DLSLB.R1 | ecosystem: Host-associated > Plants > Phyllosphere > Unclassified | place: USA...
GTCAATACGGCACTGCACGGTTTTTTGCCCGACATGCTGCGCCGCTTTACACACACCCACCCCCGCGTACGCGTGCATATCCGCACCGGACTGACGCCTGAGCTGTACAGCGCGCTGCTGCAAACCGAGCTGGATGCCGCCTTGTGCCTCAAACCCGCATTTGATCTGCCCAAATCCGTGCTCTGGCACGGCCTGCGCCATGAACCTTTGGTGGTGCTGGCACCGGCAGCACTGGCACACCGCGACCCTCTGGAGTTATTGCGTACGCAGCCGCTGGTGCGCTATGAGCGGCGGCTGGGCGGCGGCAAACTGGCCGATGATTACCTGAAAGCGGCGGGCATCACTCCCCAGGAACGGTTTGAGATCAGCTCCGTACTGGCCATTGCCATGCTCGTCGAGCAAGGGCTGGGGGTTGGCCTGGTGCCTGACATTGGCCATGCGCTCACCCGGGGCAAGTCCATACGGGCACTGGCGCTTGCGCACACCGCCTCACGCGAAGCCAGCGGCCGCGAAGTGGGCCTGCTGTGGATGCGAGCGTCTGCCCACAGCCGCTGGATTCAGCAATTTCTGCAGTGCGCCAGTGACACCCCCGACCCAGCCTGATAGCGGGCCCTGCCCTGCTTGCCCAAAGCCTGCCTGAGGCCACGATCGCAGCATTCACCGCAATGACCTGCCCCTGCCCATGCACCGCCAATGCGTGCGCAATAAAGACAGTTGGCAGTTTTTCAAGTGTTTTAGACAAAATTTATTCTTGAAAAAATTCTCTTGAAAAATCGCTGGGCGATGACATGTAGGGAGCATCCAGGCGCAGACAGCGCCCTTTACACAAGGAGTTTGAGCATGTTTCTCGCTACACCAATCATCCGTAACGTCACCCGTCCCGATGAAGCGCTGCAACGCTTCTTGAAAGCCGCAACGCACGCAACCAATCAGCTCAATGCAGACTTTCAGGTCAGCCACAGTGACGAAGCGACCGTGCTGTCGGTGGACGTACCAGGCTTGAGCCGTGAACAACTGCAATTGCGTATTGAAGAAAACATGGTGCATCTGAGCAGCGTAGAAGGTGCACCCCGCCAGGTACGCCGCAGCTGGGAGTTGCCGCACAAGATTGATGCTGCCGCCTCTAGCGCGAAACTGGAGCTGGGTGTGCTGACGCTGACATTGCAGCGCCTGCAGCCTGTCGATAAGACAGTGACGCTGAATATCCAGTAATCCTCTTTCATCCATCGCTTCAAGCCGTATTGCATGCCGTGCAATACGGCTTTTTCACGTCCCGGCGCTGGCTGGCCGCACATTTGTGGCAAGACCACGCATGTGATTCAATTGCGTTTGATTTTTTGTTTCTGGTAGGGACGCATCTTGAAGAACTTAAACATGGCTTTTGAAATGGCTCCCCGCTGGCTGCTGCGCATTGGCAGTGCTTTGCTGACTGCAGCGGTTTTGCAAGGCTGTGCCAGCACCACCAATTCGGGGGCCATCGGACTGCAACGCAGCCAGCTGATGCTTGTCTCCAGTGACACCATCAACGCGCAAGCGGCCAAGGGCTTTCAGCAGCTGACCGCTGACGCTCAGGCCAAGAAAAAGCTCAACACCGATGCGGCCATGACGCAGCGCGTGCGCAGGATTGGCAATGACTTGATTGCCCATGTCGGCGTGTTCCGCCCTGACGCCAAAAACTGGGCCTGGGAAATCAATGTGTTTGAGTCCGATGCCATCAACGCCTTCTGCGCTCCGGGCGGCAAGATCGGGGTGTATACCGGCATCGTGCAAAAGCTCAAGCTCACCGACGATGAGCTGGCCGCCATCATGGGCCACGAGATTGCGCACGCATTGCGTGAGCATTCGCGCGAACAAGCTTCGCAAAAAACGCTCTCCAGCCTGATTACCAGCACCGTCGCTGCCGCCACCGGCATGCCCGGCGAGATCATGGATGCCGGCTCGCAAATGCTGGTGCACCTGCCCAACTCACGCGCGATGGAGCTGGAGTCCGACATCATTGGACTGGAGCTCATGGCGCGCGCAGGTTATGACCCACGCAACGCATCGTCGGTGTGGAAGAAGATGCAGCAAATCAGCGGCGGCAGCCAGGGCAGCTCTTTTCTCAGCACCCACCCCGCCGGTGCCGACCGCATTGCAGCGCTGGACGCTTATGTCCCCAAGGTCATGCCGCTTTACCAGCAGGCTTTGTCGCAAAGAAAAACCTCCATGCCCCGGCGCTAAGCGCAGCGAACACCACCCAGCAAATCCTTGATTTGCATTAAAAACGCAGCACGAAGCCACAGTCGGTACAGGCAGCACAGTCAGTACAAGCAGCACAGGCGCTACGACAGGCCAAGCAACGATGTATCAAGGGCGCGGTGTTAAAAGGTCTTCATGCTGACAGGCAGACAAGGCCCTCTGACACGCGCTCGTGTCGGCCTTGCTTTTATGCTGTGCACACCCCAGCCCCATATGCCCATGAAAAAAAGCACAACGTTGGCTGCTACCGCTTTGCTGGTCAGCGCCTGCAGCCATCCACCCGCCCCTTCACCAGCCCCGGCTGGCGCGCCGCCCAAAGTGGGCATGGCCAACCCAGCTTCGGTGTTTTGCATACAGCAAGGCGGCAAGTTGCGCATGGTGAAAACCGCCTTGGGCGAACACGCAATATGCGTGCTGCCAGATGGCCGCGAGATCGAAGAGTGGGCATTTTTCCGCCAGCACCACACCAACTAAGCACGGTCAGCACAACGAAAATGAATGGCGCAATCCGATGCGCGCCGCCACGGCTGTGAGGGCCGCATGAGGCCTGCTAAATTGCCACCAGCTTCTGAATGCCCTTGTCCTGCATCTCAGCGCCCGGCCCGGCGGCAATCACTTCGCCGCGCTCCATCACCACATATGCGTCCGCCAGCTCCTCGGCAAAGTCGTAGTACTGCTCGCACAGCAGCACGGCCATGCCACGCTCTTTGGCCAGCATGCGGACCACACGGCCAATGTCTTTGATGATGCTGGGCTGAATGCCTTCGGTGGGCTCATCCAGAATCAGCAGCCCCGGCGCGGGGGCCAGCGCACGGGCAATGGCCAGTTGCTGCTGCTGGCCGCCAGAGAGGTCACCACCACGGCGATGCAGCATTTGCTTCAAGACAGGAAACAGCTCGTACAGATCCTGCGGAATGGGTGTGCTGCCACTTTGATAGGCCAGCCCCATGCGCAGGTTTTCCTCCACCGTCAGGCGGCCAAAAATCTCCCGGCCCTGGGGCACAAAGCCGATGCCTCGGCGCGCACGCTCATACGGCGTGAGTTTGTGGATGGGCTGCCCCTTCCATTCGATGGCGCCACTCTTGATGGGCACCAGTCCCATCAGGCTTTTGAGCAGCGTGGTCTTGCCCACACCGTTGCGCCCCAGCAAGACAGTGACTTTGCCCGGCTGCGCCGTCACACTCACTCCCCGCAAGATGTGCGAGCCACTGTAGTACTGGTGCAGGTTGTCGACTTTGAGCATTTCTGGTCTCCAGCGCAGCTAGAGCCTGCGCAAACAGCCCCCATGGCTGCGCTTGTTTCAATATTAATAGCTGCTATCGCTTATGCACGTTAGTTTTCAGAATGAAAACTATCTGAAACTGTTTACGTACAATCGATAGCAGCTACCTTATTTACAGGCAAAGCCCTTTGGCCTACCTGCCCAGATACACCTCAATCACGCGTTCGTCCGCCTGCACCTGTGCCAGCGTGCCTTCAGCCAGCACGCTGCCCTCGCACAGCACGGTTACTTTTTCGCTGATGGTGTTGATGAAGGACATGTCGTGCTCCACCACCATCAGCGAGTGCTTGCCTTTGAGGCGCAGAAACAGCTCCGCCGTGCGCGCGGTTTCGTCATCGGTCATGCCCGCCACGGGCTCGTCCAGCAGCAGCAATTTGGGGTCTTGCATCAGCAGCATGCCAATCTCCAGCCACTGCTTTTGTCCGTGCGACAGCTCACCCGCCATGCGGTTCACACTGCCCGCCAGATGGATGGTGTGCAGCACCTGTGCCAGCCGGTCGCCTTGTTCGCTGCTGAGCTTGAAGAACATCGAGTGTTTGACGCCCTTGTGCGTTTTCAGGGCAAGCTCCAGGTTTTCAAACACCGTCAGCTGCTCAAACACCGTGGGTTTCTGGAACTTGCGGCCAATGCCCAGCTGCGCAATTTGCGGCTCGTTATGGCGCAGCAAATCGATGGTGGAGCCAAAAAACACCGTGCCCTTCTGGGGCCGTGTCTTGCCGGTGATGATGTCCATCATGGTGGTTTTGCCCGCACCATTGGGGCCAATGATGCAGCGCAGCTCACCCGGGGCAATGTCCAGGTTCAGACCGTTGATGGCCTTGAAACCATCAAAGCTGACATGCACGTCTTCCAGATACAAGATGCGCCCGTGGGTGACATCGACTTCACCCGGGGTTTCAATGCGCGCCATGCTGGCGCTGCGGCCACCGGATTCGGTGTTTTGCGCAGCCTTCACAGCGGCGGTACGCATGCGGGTTGCGCCCGCTTCCAGCAGATCCGGGGTCATGCCACACCTGCCTTCTTATTGCCTTGCAGCTTGCTGCGCAGCTTGCGCACCACACCCACGATGCCGTGGGGCATGAACAGCGTCACCACAATGAACAGGCCACCCAGAAAGTAGAGCCAGAACTCGGGCGCGGCCACGGTCAGCCAGCTCTTGGCGCCGTTGACGGCAAAGGCCCCCACAATCGGCCCCACCAATGTGCCCCGCCCCCCCACCGCCGTCCACACTGCAATCTCGATCGAGCTGGCTGCCGACATTTCCACCGGGTTGATGATGCCCACCTGCGGCACATACAGCGCCCCCGCTACGCCGCACATCATGGCGCTGATCACCCAGATGGTCAGCTTGTAGGGCAGCGGCGAGTAGCCCGAGAACATGACACGCGTTTCCGCATCGCGCACGGCCTGCAGTACCCGGCCAAACTTGCTGCGCACCAGCCAGCGCGCCAGCAGAAAAAAGCCCAGCAATGTGCAGCCCGTAATGACAAACAGCGCCATGCGCATTTCCTGCGTAGCCAGTGGCATGCCCAGAATGCGCTTGAAATCGGTAAAGCCGTTGTTGCCGCCAAAGCCCGTCTCATTGCGAAAGAACAGCAGCATGGCCGCATACGTCAGGGCCTGCGTGATGATCGAAAAGTACACCCCCTTGATGCGAGAGCGAAAGGCAAACCAGCCAAACACAAAGGCCACCACACCCGGCACCGCAAAGATCAGAATGAAGGTGGCCAAAAAACTGTCTGACAGGGCCCAGAACCAGGGCAGCTCTTTCCATGCCAGAAACACCATAAAGGCGGGCAGCTCATCAGGCCCGGCAGACTGGCGGCTCAGGTACATGCCCATCACATAGCCACCTAAAGCAAAGAACAGCCCGTGCCCCAGACTCAGGATGCCGGTGTAGCCCCAGATCAGGTCCATGGCCAGCGCACAGATGGCGTAGCACATGATCTTGCCCAGCAGGCGCACCGCGTAGTCCGAAAGGTGAAACACGCTGCCTTCGGCCACCCACAGATTGAGCACTGGCGCCAGCGCGCACACCACGATCAGCACCACCATGAAGGCGGACCAGCCGGCCCTGGTGAGCAAGGGTTTACGGCCGGGCAATGTCAAGACTGGCACAAACACATTCGATTTCAACGTTGTTGAAGCATTCATAACTGTGATCCTTCGCAGGGCTTAGGAGAACGCCCGTTTTCGCCAGAGACAGCGAGCCAGGGCCGCCCCGCAGCGAGGCTGTCGTCCCCCTTGAGGGGGAAGGCGCGTAAGCGACTCAGGGGGTGTTTCATCTAGGCCTCTGCACTGCGCCCCTTCATCGCAAAAATGCCTTGGGGGCGCTTTTGGATGAAAGCAATGATGAACACCAGCACCGCAATCTTGGCCAGCACCGCACCGGTCCAGCCTTCCAGGAACTTGTTGAGAATGCCCAGCCCCAGCGCGGCGTAGACCGTGCCCGCCAGCTGACCAACCCCGCCCAGCACCACCACCATGAACGCATCCACGATGTAGCTCTGGCCCAGGTCAGGTCCAACGTTGCCCACCTGGCTCAAGGCGCAGCCGGCCAGACCGGCAATGCCACTGCCCAGCGCAAACGCCATGGTGTCTACCCGCGCGGTATTTACTCCCATGCACGACGCAATCGGGCGGTTTTGCGTGACACCCCGCACAAACAGGCCCAGGCGTGTTCTGGCAATGATGTAGGCCACCCCAGCCAGCACGGCGAAGGCAAAAACAATCAGTATCAAGCGGTTGAGCGGCAGCGTGAGGTTGGGCAGCACCTGCCAGCCGCCACTCATCCACACCGGGTTTTCTACGGCCACGTTTTGCGCACCAAAAAAGGTACGCACCAGCTGCATCAGCACCAGCGATATGCCCCATGTGGCCAGCAATGTCTCCAGCGGGCGGCCATACAAGAACCGCAGCACACCACGCTCCATGATGGCCCCGACCAGAGCCGCCGCCATGAACGATGCAGGCACAGCAGCCAGCAAGTACCAGTCAAAAAACTCTGGCACATAGGTGCGAAAAACGCCTTGCACCACATAAGTGGCATAGGCACCAATCATCATCAGTTCGCCATGGGCCATGTTGATGACGCCCATCAGTCCATAGGTAATGGCCAGGCCCAGCGCCACCAGCAGCAAGATGGAGCCCAGACTGATGCCGGTAAAGGCCACGCCCAGACGCTCGCCCCAGGCCAGCTTGTCATTGACTTCTGCCAGCGCACGCTTGAGTGCCACCTGCACTTTCTCGTCTTGCTCCTGGGTCAGCTGTTCACTGAGCAGCAGGCGTGTGGCAGGCGTTGCCCGCTGGGCCAGCAAGGCGGCGGCAGCCGTGCGTTCAGCAGCGTTGCTGCTGCCCAGCAAGGCCGCAGAGCGGGCCATTTCCAGCTCTGCCTTGACGGCCTCGCTGCTTTCTTTGGCCAGCGCCTTGTCCAGCATGGGCAGGCGCTGCGGCGTTGCGCCCTGGAGCATGGCCCTGGCCGCACTCAGGCGTTCGCTGTCATTGCCCACAAACAAATTCAGCGCTGCCTGTGCGTTGCCAATTTCACGGCGCATGCGGTTGTTGGTGCTGGCGTCGTCCACACCTTCGGGCAGTTCTGTGGCCTTGCCTGTCACCGGATCCAGTGCTTGATCACCGCGCACAATGAAGGCACGGCCTGCACCGTATTGCACTTGCCCATCGCGCAGGGCATTCAAAAAATCGGCCACACGGGTGACATCTCCCGTTGCAACGGCATCTTGCATGGCGGCAATGCGGCTGTTGTTGTCGCCGTCGGCCATGGCAAAGGCTTGTTCTGCCGTCAGGGCATGGGCGGGGGCCTGGCTCAGCGCCATGGCAGCCACAGCGGCCCCCAGCCATGGCCTGAGTCTGTGCAAAAGGAGGAAAAACATAAGCGATCCAATCGGCCAGCGGCCCGCCTCAGCAAGGGCGGGCCCCTGAAAAGAAACCGGGTTGCACAACGCGCATCCCTGCTCGCTGAAATGGCAGCCTCTGGAGGCACACCTCGCGTCTGCCATTTCAGCGCTGCGTCACTTCTTTTCTGGTTCGTCCTTTTTCTTGTCGTTGCCTTCAATGAAGGGGCTCCAGGGCTGGGCTTTGACGGGCGCCTTGGTTTTCCACACCACGTTGAACTGGCCATCGGCCTTGATTTCGCCAATCAGCACAGGTTTGTGCAGGTGGTGGTTCTTGGCATCCATGGTCAGCGTAAAGCCGCTCGGTGCCTTGAAGGTCTGGCCCGCCATGGCTGCAATGACTTTGTTCACCTCCAGCGACTTGGCTTTTTCAACCGCCTGCTTCCACATGTGGATGCCTACGTAGGTGGCTTCCATGGGGTCGTTGGTCAAAGGTTTGGTGGATTGACCGGGCAACTTCTTGGCCTTGGCGTAGGCACTCCACTGCTTGATCCACGCTTCGTTGGTGGGGTTCTTGACGCTCATGAAGTAATTCCACGAAGCCAGATGGCCCACCAGCGGTTTGGGGTCCAGGCCACGCAGCTCTTCTTCACCCACAGAGAAAGCCACCACGGGCACGTCGGTCGCCTTGATGCCTGCGTTACCCAGTTCCTTGTAGAAAGGCACGTTGGAGTCGCCATTGATGGTGGAGATCACGGCAGTCTTGCCACCGGCTGCAAACTTCTTGATGTCTGCCACGATGGTCTGGTAGTCGCTATGCCCGAACGGGGTGTAGCTTTCCATGATGTCCTTGTCTGCCACACCCTTGGATTTGAGGAAGGCGCGCAAAATTTTATTGGCCGTGCGGGGATACACATAGTCGGTCCCGAGCAGCACCCAGCGCTTGGCCGAACCACCGTCTTCACCCATCAGGTACTCCACCGCAGGAATGGCCTGCTGGTTGGGCGCCGCACCGGTGTAGAACACGTTCTTGCTCAGCTCTTCGCCCTCGTACTGCACTGGGTAAAACAGCAGCGCATTGCTTTCTTCATACACCGGCAGCACCGATTTGCGGCACACCGAAGTCCAGCAGCCAAAGGTGACCGCCACCTTGTCCTGACTGATCAACTGCTTGGCTTGCTCCGCCGCCAGCGGCCAGTTGGAAGCCGTATCAATCACCACGGGCTCGAGCTTCTTGCCCAGCACACCGCCCTTGGCGTTGATGTCTTCAATCGTCATCAGCGCCATGTCCTTGAGCGCGGTCTCCGAAATCGCCATCGTGCCCGACAGCGCATGCAGCACCCCCACCTTGATGGTGTCCGCAGCCTGGGCGGACAAACCCGCAAAACCAAATCCGGCAACCGCTGCGCTGGCAGCCAGGGTTTTCAAAGTGAAACGACGCTGGTTCATGGAAAGTGCTCCTCAAAGGGCTGGTTGATGGGTTCCACTGGTACACACCAGCGGTCTCAATGCCCCCTTTGCAAGCCATGTGCCACTTTGGGCCACGCACCACGCAATCCCCATGGTGGTGCAACATAAACCGATAGCCGGTGTGACTGCACTGCTTTGGCCGCACTTCGCACCAATAAAGATGGGGCCGCCAGCTGCGGTCAGCACCCTGGCACCAAATCAAGGCAGCACCCCTGCACCAAGCTAGCGCCCAGGCTGGCACTGGCACGGCTCTTGCAAAGACTGTGCAGGGCGCTGTCGCCCATTTGCACTGCACCCGATCACGCCATGGAACTGACACCCCGCGAAAAAGACAAGCTGCTCATCTTTACCGCTGCCTTGCTGGCCGAGCGGCGCAAAGCCCGTGGTCTCAAGCTCAACTACCCCGAAGCCGTCGCCTTGATCAGTGCTTTTGTGATGGAAGGCGCTCGCGACGGCAAGACCGTGGCCCAGCTCATGAGCGAGGGGCGCACCGTGCTGACGCGCGAGGACGTGATGGACGGCGTGCCCGAGATGATTCCAGACATCCAGATGGAAGCTACGTTCCCCGATGGCACCAAGTTGGTCACCGTGCACGAGCCGATTATTTGAATTTCAAGCCTTTCAGGCACCCGGCCCTTACTTCACCTGCGCTAACAGCTATGAACACCAAATATCTGATCACCACCGCCATCACGGCTGCCTGTGCCCTGCCCCTGTCTGCGATGGCTCACATCAGTACCGACGGCGGTGGCCACCACAACTTTCTGGACAGCCTGAGCCATGCCTTTGCCCACCCCTTTGGCGGTGCAGACCACCTGGCGGCCATGCTCGCTGTGGGCGCGTGGAGTGCATTGACCATGGCCAGCGCATGGCGCGCGCCAGCGGCCTTTGTTGCGCTGCTCATTGCTGGCTGTCTGGCCGGTTTTGCGGGACTGCATATCCCGGCGGTCGAACCCATGATCGCCGCATCGGTACTGGTGCTGGGCCTGCTGGTGATGGTGCAAAAGAAAATGGCCTGGGGCGCAGCGGCCGCACTGGCCGGTGTATTTGCCTTCTTTCACGGTGCCGCCCACGGCTACGAGCTGGCCCAAGACAGTGCGCTGGCCGCACTGGGTGCCATTGCGGGCATGGCCGCTGGCTCTGCCTTGCTGCACCTCTCGGGCATCGTGCTGGGCCACGCAGTCATGCAGCGCCACCAGGTGATTGCCAAGCTGGCTGGCGGGCTGACTGCAGCACTGGGGGCCTTCATGCTGACCCGCCTGGCTTAAATGAAACGCCACACTGCCCCGCCGTACAGCGCTGCCGCAAGGCAGGCGACGGTGGTGGTGTGGGCCATCTCCGCGCTGATGCAGCGCCAGTTATTGATAAGCCGTGCCATGCACTGCGCGGCATTGCGCCAAGGATAAAAGCATGATTCCCGGTGAAATTTTGGTGGATGCAGGCGCACATGTCCTCAACCCCGGCCGCCCGGTCACGACGCTGCTGATCAAAAATGCCAGCGACCGGCCCATTCAGGTCGGCTCTCACTACCACTTTGCAGAGACCAATGCCGGGCTGGAGTTTGACCGGCAGGCTGCGCACGGCAAACGTCTGAACATTGCCAGTGGCATGGCTGTGCGCTTTGAGCCAGGCCAGCAGCGCACGGTGGAGCTGGTCGATGTGGCCGGTGACCGCCAGATTTACGGCTTTCGTGGCCTGATTCAAGGAGCACTTTGATATGGCCACGATGGACAAGCGCGCCTACGCCGAAACCTTTGGTCCCACCGTGGGCGACCGTGTGCGGCTGGCCGATACCGAGCTGATCGTTGAGGTTGAAAAAGACTTCACACTGGCCGCAGGTGGCTATGGTGAGGAAGTGAAATTTGGTGGCGGCAAAACCATCCGTGACGGCATGGCGCAAAGCCAGTTTTCACGCGCCCAAGGGGCCATGGACACCGTGCTCACCAATGCCCTCATCGTCGACCACTGGGGCATCGTCAAGGCCGACATTGGATTGAAAGGCGGGCGCATTGCTGCCATCGGCAAGGCCGGCAATCCGGACACCCAGCCGGGGGTGGACATCATCATTGGCCCGGGCACAGAAATCATCTCCTGCGAGGGCAGCATCGTCACCGCAGGCGGCATCGACACCCACATCCATTTCATTGCGCCGCAACAGATTGAAGAGGCTCTGACCAGTGGCGTGACCACCATGATTGGCGGTGGCACCGGCCCCGCCACCGGCACCTTTGCCACCACCTGCACGCCCGGTCCGTGGAACATGGAGCGCATGCTGCAGGCGGCCGATGCCTTCCCCATGAATCTGGGCTTTCTGGGCAAGGGCAATGCCAGCCTGCCGCAAGGCCTGCACGAGCAAATCAGCGCGGGGGCCATAGGCCTGAAACTGCACGAAGACTGGGGCAGCACGCCAGCGGCCATCGACAACTGCCTGACGGTGGCCGAAGAGACCGACACCCAGGTGGCCATCCACACCGACACACTCAATGAAAGCGGCTTTGTGGAAGACACGGTGGCCGCTTTCAAGGGCCGCACCATTCACACCTTTCACACCGAAGGCGCAGGCGGCGGCCATGCGCCCGACATTCTGAAAGTGGTGGGCGAGGCCAACGTACTGCCCTCATCCACCAACCCGACGCGGCCCTACACCATCAACACGCTGGACGAGCATGTGGACATGCTCATGGTCTGCCACCATCTGGACGCTGGCATTGCCGAAGATCTGGCCTTTGCCGAAAGCCGTATCCGCAAGGAAACCATTGCGGCCGAAGACATCCTGCACGACATCGGTGCCATCAGCATGTTCAGCTCGGACAGTCAGGCCATGGGCCGCGTGGGTGAAGTGATTTTGCGCACCTGGCAGACCGCGCACAAAATGAAGCAGCAGCGCGGTGCATTGAGCGGTGACGGCGCACGCAATGACAACTTCCGCGTCAAGCGCTACATCGCCAAATACACCATCAACCCGGCCATTGCCCACGGTATCAGCCACGAGGTGGGCAGCATTGAGGTGGGCAAATGGGCCGACATCGTGATCTGGAAGCCCGCGTTCTTTGGCGTCAAGCCTGCCGTCATCATGAAGGGCGGCTTCATTGCCATGGCCGCCATGGGCGACCCCAATGCCTCCATCCCCACACCACAGCCTGTGCATTACCGCCCCATGTTCGGCAGTTTTGGCGGTGCGTTGACCAGAACCTCGCTGACCTTTGTGTCACAAGCTGGTCTGGCCGCAGGCATTGCAGAGCGGTTTGGCCTGCTCAAGACGCTGTCTGCCGTCAAAGGCATACGCGGCGTACAAAAGCAGCACATGATCCACAACGATCTGGCCCCCCGCATGGAGGTGGACGCGCAAACCTACGCTGTGCGCGCTGACGGACAGCTGCTGACGTGCGAGCCCGCCACCAGCCTGCCCATGGCGCAGCGCTACTTCTTGTTTTGAGCCATGCCATGACCGCTTTTCGATTTGAACTGGATGCAGCGCGCGACCCTCGCGTCGTGGCCTTTTTGCGTGCACACCTGGAAGATATGCACCGCGTATCGCCCCCAGAAAGCGTGCATGCGCTGGATACAGCGCAATTGCGCCTGCCTGGCATACGCTTTTGGACGGCATGGGCGCAGGATGCGCTGGTGGGTAGCTGCGCACTCAAGACCATTGACAGCGCACACCTTGAACTCAAGACCATGCGTATCGACGCCATGCACCGCGGCACCGGTGCCGCGCAGCAATTGCTGGATTTTGTTCTGACGCAGGCACAGCTAAGTGGCGCACAGCGAATCAGTCTGGAGACGGGAAGCCAGGACTTCTTTGTGCCTGCACGCCGCCTGTATGCCCGCAATGGCTTTGTGCCCTGCGCGCCTTTTGGCAGCTACCAGCCAGACCCCCACAGCTGCTTTATGAGCCGTGTTATTTAAGCTTCCACGCTCACATGCCAGGGCCGCACCCAGCCGGTCTTCAGGTTGCTGCAGACCCCGGTGGCACACCTTTGCTCTGGTACCAGGCCAGCCAGTCGCTGGCTGCAATCACCGGTGCCTGCTGCACCGTGGCGGGCAAGGCTTCATAGACCAGCAACGCCATCATCTTCGTGCTGCCACTGGTCAAGGCCACGGGCAGCGTGACGATACGTTTGGTGTATTCGCCCGTGTTTTGCGGCCAGATGCCTTCGTACCCGTCCAGCACTTGCTCCAGCGCGTGATCCAGCGGATACACCTCGGCCAGCACCTGCTGTGTGCCTTGAAAAATCAGACCCGGGTACCAGCCCAGATCATGCAGCGTACCCGTCAAGGTAGTACGGCCTGTGCTGATGATGCCGGGGCGCAGGCGTGCTATTTCATTGACACCACCGGCGCGCAGCGTGCCGTACACGGCCACATGGTCCACGCCACAAGGCTGCCAGTCGGATTTTTTCTGAAGAGAAAGCGCAGTAGGGGTTGACATGTTTGTCATGCTATCGATTGAAACAAAGTGCTGTCGAATGCATAAAGCACGCCAGCTTGTCGCACTTCTTTGAAAAGTCAGAAACCAATGTTGACCGCAAACAAACTCCTTGCCCAGGGCCATGGCCTGGCCAGCTGCACATCACGGCCTGCGCTGTGCACGGCAGCCCTTTTGATCTGGTGCGCGCCGCCTACCACTTGGGCAACCGCCATGTGCCGATTGAGCTGCAGCCCGATCACCTGAAGATTGAGCCCGACCATGTACTGGCCGACATGCTGCGCAGCATGCACATGACCGTGGTGCAGGCTGATATGCCTTTTGAGCCTGAAGGCGGTGCCTACGGCGGCCATGTGACCCATGATGGCCACAGCCACCATGGACATGGGCACAGCCACGCACAAGATCATCACCACGACCACGATCACGGGCATGCACATTCCCACGATCACAGCACCTGTGACCACCCGCACGAGCAGGCATGCCATGCCCATGGCACGCATGTACACAGCAAAGGCGGTTGCGGATGAGCTGGGTCTTTTTGATTGCTGCCGGTCTGTGCGAAATCTTTTACGCAGCCGCCATGCCACGCACTGAAGGTTTCACCCGGCTGTGGCCCAGCCTGTTTTGCGGGGCCTTCATTGCGGCCAGCATGTATTTACTCTCGCTGGCCACACGCACCATTCCCGTAGGTACGGCCTATGCCGTATGGGTAGGCATCGGGGCCGTTGGCACGGCCGTTTACGGCATGCTGGCTCTGGGAGAAGACCGCAGCGTGGCACGCATGGCCTGCTTTGGCTTGATCCTCATGGGTATTGTGGGTTTGAAGCTCCTCACCCTACGCGGGGAATAAGTGCATGAACACACCTGCACCGCCCCTCACCCCGGATTGCTTCTTGCAGTTGATGTGGCTGGCCTCGCCAGCACTGCCCATTGGTGGTTTTTCCTACTCTGAAGCTCTTGAATCTGCAGTCAATGCAGCACTGGTAGCCACGGAATCAGAAGCTTGCAGCTGGCTGGTTGCACAATTGCACCTGAGCCAGTCGCGCGCAGATATGGCGGCCATTGCGCAAGCCATGCCCGCGTGGGCCAGCCATGACACATCGCGCCTTGCAGCACTCAATGCATGGGTGCTGACCACACGCGAAAGCAGTGAGCTGCGATTGCAGACAGAGCAAATGGGGCGCTCTCTGATCGAATGGCTCAAGAACCGCTATGCCGATGACGCTGCAGCCATGCAGCAAACGAGCTGGCTGGCTGCCCAGGATGCCAGCTACCCCATGGCATTTGCGCTGGCCGCCACGCTGACGGGTGCAACGGCACGCAATGCACTGCTGGCCTACACCTTTGGCTGGGCCGAGAACATGGTGCAGGCCGCCATCAAATCTGTGCCCCTGGGGCAAAACGCTGGCCAGCGCATTCTGGCGCGGCTGACCGCAGACATTCCTGCCGCTGTCGAGCACGCCTTGGCGTTGCCTGATGGGCAGCGCCAGGCCTTCTCACCCATGCTGGCCATCCTCTCTGCGCGGCACGAGCACCAGTACTCCCGGCTGTTTCGCAGCTAAAAAAGCTACGCCATGCCTGCCCAGACGCTGTCACTCCCCCATCACCCAGACCACCACCCGGCCTGATTTTTTATTTCCCCCATTTCTGCTGACCTGAACCGCCATGACTTCTGCACTGCACCACATTCCCCTGCGTACCAAGAAGCTGCCACCTCTGCGCGTCGGTATTGGTGGGCCCGTTGGCTCCGGAAAAACCACCATTCTTGAAATGCTGTGCAAGGCCATGCGCGACAAGTGGGACCTGATCGCCATCACCAACGACATCTACACCAAGGAAGACCAGCGCCTGCTGACCATCAGCGGTGCGCTGCCCGCCGAGCGCATCATGGGCGTTGAAACCGGGGGCTGCCCGCACACGGCCATTCGTGAAGACGCCTCTATCAACCTGGAAGCGATCAACCGCATGCTGGGCCAGTTCCCGGATGCAGACATCATCTTTATCGAATCTGGCGGCGACAACCTGGCAGCCACCTTCAGCCCCGAACTGTCAGACCTGACGATTTACGTCATCGACGTGGCAGCGGGTGAAAAAATTCCGCGCAAGGGCGGCCCCGGCATCACCAAAAGTGACCTGTTTGTCATCAACAAAACCGATCTGGCCCCGCATGTGGGGGCCAATCTGGACATCATGCGCAACGATACCGAGCGCATGCGCAATACGCCCAAAGGCATGAAGCCGTTTGTGATGACCAACCTCAAAACACTGGAAGGGCTGGATACGGTGATTGCTTTCATCGAAAAGCAGGGTTTGCTGCACAGCGCCTGAATGTTTCACACCGGCCGCACCACGCGCGAAGAGCCGCTAGCTGCACCCAGCCCAGTACAGGTTTTCAATGAAGATAAGGCGTGAATGAAGCGCCAGATAGCACCAGCGATACGACCCGATGAAACAGCGACGTATCGAAGGCGGAGTCAGCAGCGCCAACGGCACTCAGGCACACTGGATGCCGTTTTGATTGAGAGAACTGACACCATGACACGCTTCACTTCACGCCTGCTCTGGATCTGCGCTACAGGTTTTGTGGTGTGGAGTGCTGTGTTTGCCGTGGCCATGGTCAGCCAGCTGGCCGATGCCGCAGACCGCTTGCATGCCGGCGCGGGTCAGCCCGTCTTCTGGAGTCTGCTCGGCCTGCTGACCGCTACCGTGCTGGTGCCTACGCTGTGGCTGCTGCGACTGCCCGCCGCTCTGCGCTTTCCCGCAGAAGGTGATGAGGCGGCCACCACAGAGTACCAACAGCGCCTGCGGGCACATCTGGCACGCAGCAGCCATCTGGCGGGCCAGCCGCTGAACAGCGATGAAGAAGTCATGCACGCCCTTGCCCGCTTGCGTGATGCGGCGGAAGTCGAAACCCGCCGCACAGCAGCCAGTGTGCTGGCCAGCACCGCTTTGCTGCAAAACGGAAAGCTCGATGGCTTGGTCGTCCTGGTCAGCCAGATTCAGCTGGTATGGCGCATTGCTCGCATCTACGGTCTGCGCCCATCGCTTCAACAAATGAGCTATCTGTACAGCAACGTCGGCGCTTGCGTGCTGATTGCCAGCAGTCTGGACGACGTCGATTTTGCAGAGCTGACCGCGCCCATCGTGCAATCGGCTACACCTGCGGCCGTGGGCAGCATTCCCGGGCTGGGTGGAATGGGCAACTTGCTCACCAACAGTCTGGCCAGCGGTGCTGCCAATGCGTTTTTGACATTGCGCGTAGGCTTGATTGCCGATGCTTACTGCGCCCCTCAGCAAGCGCCAGAGCGCCAGGCTGTCAAACAAGGAGCCACCCGCCGCGCCGCACAGATGCTGGGCAGCATCGTCAAGGACTGCGGCACACAAATCACGCAGGCCGTTTATGGGCGTATCAAATCCAGCGTGGTGCACACCGCACAGGCAGCTGCAGACAGCGTCATGCAGGCTGGCCGCTCTGTGGGTTCAGCCACACAGTCGGCAGTGCACGCTACGACCCAGAGCCTGAGTCAGGCCGCCGCGCAAGTGCGTGACTCCACCACATCAGTCACCCAGCGTTTGCAGCAATCTATCAAGCCCAAAGACAAGCCCTGATTTTTTTAAATTTTTTGGGGGCCTCTAGCGTTGATTGCTGGATGTCTGCTTCTGGATGTGCGCGCTTGAATGCAAAGAGCACCGTGCTTAACATGCAGTCATGCACACCCGCCCTACACCTCTGACTTGGCAAAGCACGGTTTTGTGGCTTGCTTGGTGGCTTGCTTTGTCCTTGTACCCACTTGCCAGCCAGGCGCAGGCATACCGCTGTGGCAATAGCTACAGCAGTGCACCCTGTACGGGTGGTCAGGCCGTAGAAGTCGAGCCTGCGGTCAATATGTACCCCAGCACCACAGGCAACGCAGCAAGCGGCATGCTGCCCGCAAGCTCACACCAGAAGAACTATCGCCAGGAAGACAAAGAAACCCGGGAGTGGCAGCGCGCAGAGCGTGAGCTGGACAAGGCACAGGCAGCGCCGCCACCGCAACGCCAAGGGCGAGCCAATACTGCCAAATGTGAAGCGGCCAAGCAGCGCATCAAAAAGATTGATGAACTGGCACGCCGCGGTGGCTCAGTCAAACTGATGGAGCGCCTGCGCGAAGACCGCCAGAACACCCGCGACTGGCAATTTCGCTCCGGCTGCTAAGGCTGGTGCATGGCTTGTTGCCTGTGGCGCAGGCGCGGCAAAACCTTAAAGCAGCTCCAGCACTTTCTCGGGCGGGCGGCACAGCGCAGCCCCTTTGGGGGTGACCACAATCGGGCGGTTGAGCAATGCGGGGTGCTGCGCCAGCGCCATGATGATGTGGGCGTCGCTCACCGCCGGATTGTCCAGACCCAGCTCCTTGTACGCCGCTTCTTTGGTGCGCAGCAGCTGGCGCACCGGCACGCCGACATGCGCGACCAGTTCCGCCAGTTCTGCCGCCGTCAGCGGCGTGGCGATGTAGTCCACGATATTGGGTTCGAACCCGCGCTCGCGCAGAATGTCCAGGGCACCGCGCGAATTGCTGCAGCGGTTGTTGTGAAAAATGGTGATATCGCTCATGGGCGCAAGTTTAGGCCTTGCGCGCCGCTTTAAAGCCACCCACGCCCAAAGCCAGCCAGGCCAGCATCAGACTGGTTCCGCCCCAAGGCACCAAGGGACGAAAAGCTTCTATGCCGGTGAAAGTGCGCAGATAAATCAGGCCGCTGAACAGCAACACACCCAATGCAAACAAACCGCCTGCAGCGCAAAGCCAGCGATTACCCAGACCCTGGATGCTTAAAACACCCACTCCCAGCAACGCCAGTGCATGAAACAGCTGCTGCTGCACCGCCATGTGCAGCGTGCTGCGCGTAGCTTCGCGCAGCACCGGGTCGGCAATAAAGCCCAGCCCGTGCGAGGCATAGGCGGCCATGCCAACACCGGTCATACCCAGCACTGCCGCCAGAGGAATCCAAAACTTGCGCATA
>Ga0308157_10004563_pt1 | contig 18270 bp, 23 predicted proteins | sample PhyBR1_FD_201035 | JGI IMG/M metagenome (GOLD analysis project Ga0308157, IMG submission 201035) | Phyllosphere microbial communities from UC Gill Tract Community Farm, Albany, California, United States - DLSLB.R1 | ecosystem: Host-associated > Plants > Phyllosphere > Unclassified | place: USA...
CTGGTGCCCGGTGAGGGGGTTCTTGATCCAGTCGACCTTCGTCAACACGAGGATCACCGGCAGCCCCCGCGCGTCGAGCTCGCGGATCATCGCGATGTCGGCTGGGGTCAGCCGATCGTCGGCGGCCCGCACGCAGTACCAGACGACCGAGATCTGGTGGTCGCCGGGGTGGGCGGCGATCGCGTCGAGGTGGGTGCGCAGCTGCTGATCCGGCGGAACGGGCGAGCCGATCTCGAACCCCTCGACGTCCCAGATACCGAGCGAGTCGTCGCTGTAGAAGTGCACGCCGCGCGTGACCGGCAAGCCGCGCCCGACCTTCGCCCAGTCGCGCCCGAACACCGCGTTGACGAGCGACGACTTGCCCACGCCCGAAGCACCGACGATCGCGAGGTTGAACCGGCCGTACCGCGACTTCGCCTCGGACGTCGCCTGGACGAACGCCTTGTCGTCGAGCTGACGCGCATCGGTGTTCTTCTTCGCCATGATCTGGCCCTACCCCCGATGATTCGCGTCGCGACCCGCGTGTGCGGGATGGATCGAATCTACGGGGCCGGGCGGCGCGAGGGACTTTCGGGAGCGCCCCTTGCGCGACGACCCGGTACAGGTCACGGTTGCCGCCGCTGCCCCACCCACCCGTCGTCATCCCGCATGAACACGACCCGATCGTGCAGCCGCGACCGCCGGCCCTGCCAGAACTCGATCTCGCGCGGCTCGACCCGGTACCCGCCCCAGTGCGGAGGCCGCGGCACGACCTCATCGTCGGCGAACCGGGCGGTGACCTCCGCCATCTGCTCTTCGAGAGCGGCTCGGGATGCCACGGGCTCCGACTGATGGCTCGCCCACGCCGACAGTTGGGAGCCGCGCGGCCGCGAGGCGAAGTACGCGTCGTCGCGCTCCGGCGGCAGCGGCGTGGCCGTACCGAGCACGATGACCTGTCGCTGCAGCGCGTACCAGGGGAAGAGGATCGACACCGCCGGGTTCCCGGCGAGCGCGCGGCCCTTCCGCGACTGCCGGTTGGTGAAGAAGACGAGCGCCCCGTCGTCGTCGATCCCGCGCAGCAGGACCGTCCGCGACGTGGGCCGGCCCTCGGCATCCACCGTCGAGACGACCATCGCGTTCGGCTCGGGCTGGTCCGCGGCATCCGTCAGCCACTGCTGCAGCAGCTCGAGAGGCGAGGCCGAGAGGGCGTTGTCATCCAGCTCGGCGAGCGTGTAGTCGAGCCGGTGGGCGAGGGGGTTCTCGGTCATCGCGGGGTCCTCCGGTGGGTGGCTGGGATGCCAGCGTATGTCTGCGCGACGCCTGTTGAGGCGGTCGCACGTGACGGCAAACCGTTCCCGGGCCTCCCGCCGCCTCAGCCATCAGCGCTGACGCGGGCGCCCCTCAGAGCCCGGCGATCCCCGCCGACCGCACGACGAAGTAGACGAGGATGCCGACGACGGCCACGACGAGGACGACCGCCGTCCAGAACATCGCGATGCGGAGCCGACGCGTCTGCGCCGACTCACCCGGACGGTTCCACGGAGCGCGCGCCATCATCGCTTCCTCGAGGTAGTGCTCATGCCCCGATCCTGGCGAAGCCCGCCCGTCGGCCACAACCCCGCCTGACGACACGCCGACAACCTGCGCATGCGGAATACCCGCTGCGCACCGCGGGTTGGGTGGCACGGCCCTGTTCCCCCACGAAAGGACACCCATGAGCCTGTTCGCCCCCACCACCGTCGGAGAGATCGGCGTCCGTAACCGCGTCTCGCTCGCCCCGATGACCCGCCTGCGCGCCGGCGCCGACGGAGTCCCCGGACCGATCGTCGCGAAGTACTACGCGCAGCGCGCCGGCATCGGCCTGCTGGTCACCGAGGGTGTCTTCCCGAGCGACGAGTCGCGCGCGTACCCGGGTCAGCCGGGCATCGTGACCGACGCGCAGGCCGCGGGCTGGGCCAAGGTCGCCGACGCGGTGCACGCCGAGGGCGGCACCGTCTTCATGCAGCTTATGAACGGCGGACGCGTCACGCACCCCGAGATCACGGGCACCGACCGTATCGTCGCCCCCTCGGCGATCGCGATCGAGGGTGACACGCGCCTCGCCGACGGCACGAAGGTCGCCTACGCCGTGCCGCACGCGCTCGAGACCGCTGAGCTCGCCACGGTTCGTGACGAGTTCGTCGCCGCTGCCCGCAAGGCCGTAGATGCCGGCTTCGACGGCGTCGAGCTGCACGGCGCCAACGGCTACCTGCTGCACGAGTTCCTCTCGCCCGCGTCGAACCAGCGCACCGACGAGTACGGCGGATCCCCAGCGGCCCGCGCCCGCTTCGTCATCGAGGTCGCGCAGGCCGTCGTGGCCGAGGTCGGCGCAACGCGCGTCGGCATTCGCATCTCGCCCGCGCACAACATCCAGGACGTCTGGGAGACCGACGAAGCCGAGACCCGCGCCACCTACGAGGCGCTCGTATCGGGCCTCGCTCCCCTGGGCCTCGCGTACCTGAGCGTGCTGCACGCCGACCCGGCCGGCGACCTGATCCAGGACCTCCGCCGCACCTTCGGCGGCACCTTCATCATCAACTCGGGCTTCTCGAGCGTCACCACGCGCGACGAGGCCGTCTCGGTGGTCGAGAAGGACCTCGCCGACCTGGTCGCCGTCGGCCGCCCCGCCATCGCCAACCCCGACCTCGTCGCCCGCTGGGAGAAGGGCGCCGACGAGAACGAGGTCGACCAGGCCTCCGTTTACGGCGGCGACGAGCACGGCTACACGGACTACCCGTTCCTGCAGGACTGAATTCCGGATGCCAATGGGGCGACGTCGCGAGAGTGACGCCGCCCCGTTGGCATGTCCACCGCGAACACCTCTCCGTTAGCCTGACCGCATGGGGATCCGCGGCCGACGCGTGCAACCCGGTGGTTGGGTGAGACCGTGATGCGGTTTTTCGGCCCGCGCTCTTACGTCGTCTCGCTCGAAGTGCCCTTCGGTTTCGGCGACGACGTCGAGCTCGACCACGATCCGGCTTCTCTGCGGCAGGGCCGAAAGCCGTTCCGCTGCATCGACCTGACGCTCTACGAGCTGCCCATCCCGGACTTCACCACGACGTACGGCATCTACTTCGCAACGCCCCCGCTCGCCGACCAGCTGCGTCCGCTGCGCGGTCTCCGTGAGCGTGACTTTAGCCTGTCGTTTGACCCGCAGATGCAGGAGCTGGGGGCCTTCGAGGGCAAGCAGCTCCCTGAGCTTGTCTGCTTCGAGGTGACGGGCACCTTCGGCGTCGACGACTTCTCACATATCAAAGGCGAAGCGGGCCTTCTCGTGTCTCAGAGGGCGGCCGCGGTGCTGCGCCGCTTCGATCTGGGGCAGTTGGGCACGATTCGCCACTTCCGGACCGCGCGCTGAATGGCACGCTCTTAGCGACTACCGCCCCGCAGCTGCACCACGGCCGCGGATTCTCCCGCTGGTCAGCGCGGGAGGTCGTCGGTGACGCGGTACGGCAAGGGGTAGCCGCCGGTCCAGATCCGTTCACCCTCGTACCGCGTCTCAGTAACGGTCTGTGCGTACATCGTCGCTTCGTCTTGATCCAGGAAGACGCCGAGGATCTCCATCTCGTCGTCGCCCCTGTAGACGATTCACACTCTCTTCACGGAACGACGATAGACGTGGACCCCACGGCGATGCAGCAGGTGCGTGGGAGAGCGCCCCGGCTGTGGGTACCCCGCTGACGAGATACCGCTCCGCAACGTCACCGGCCTGGCTGCTGCAGCTAGGCGGGGTCCTTCGCGGTTTCGATCACGTTCTCCGGGAGGACAAGGCGGGCGTTGAGGACTTCGAGGCCGATCAGGCGGTTGTCATTGTCGAAGTGAGGATGATCTCGCCGAGGCCTCCCGGTGTCGCGGTGGAATGCAGCTGCTGCGTCGCCGCTCCCTCAGCAATTTCGTCGGTGATTGTGATGTACGCGGCGTCCGCTTCGGCGTCGTAGGTGACTTGCATCTCAGGCGCTCACACGTTTCCCCTCATGACGGTTGATGGTCAGCAGGTCCCGGGCGCAACACGACCACGAGCAAATGAGTGCTGGTGTTCGCGCGGAACAGCAAGGTAGGACTGGCGGCCATCACGACTGAGAGAGTTCCTGAGGCGCGATCCCGGACGTTGCCCCTCGGCACATGGAAGCCATCGCGTGGCGGAACGCCCAGGGCAGCGAGCCCATCGACAACCGCACTGCCGAATCGCTAGACCGGTTCTACGTCGCGAAGGCCGCAGACGCCCAGCGAGCGCTGGTCACGGGCTCGGGTCCATGGCAGGTTCCCGCTCGCGATCTCGCTGGCACCTACGCGCGATCCTTGGGCCGTGTCGAGCGCCGAAGCGATGACTATGTTCCTCGGTTCTGGCGGCAACCGCCACACGCCTACGCCCTCACTTCTGCACGCGCTCCGGCCTCTGCTCTAGCTCGGCACCGCGTACGCGCTAACGTCACGCCATGAGTATTGCGGACTGGGGCGGGATCGTAGGCGGCGCGGCTGGCATCATCGGCGGCGGCGTCGCCGTCTGGCAGGGCGTCAGCGCACGCGGGGCAAGGCGCGACGCGCAAGGGGCCAGCGCAGAGGCTGCGGCCCGCGCCAGGGAAGCGAACGCGGCTATGCACCGCATGGCGGCTGCGCAGGAGTCTATCGCTACTGCGTCCAGGCCCAGCGCGTGGGGCGTCCCGGTTTCGCTCGGCGGCGATGTCTGGGCGATCCGCAATTCCTCGGGTCGCCCCATCGTGCTGCTACGCGTCGACGCCTCCCCCACTGAGGCACAGCCGCTGCTGCAGATCGGCGGCGCGCTCCCTCGTCAGCTCCCGCCCGGGGACCTGCTGGAGCTAGCGGCACACGCTCGACTGAGCCTCAGCGTTCGCATCATCACGCTGGTGTGGCACTTTGCCGATGAGCCGGAGAGCGAGACCCATGACTCTCGGCGCACCCTTCGCTAGTTGCAGCCGAGTCAGCGACGGACCACGTAGGTGTACTCGGAGTAGTCGGTGGCGACGGAGAAACCCGGCTTTACCTCATTTCCGAGCGGCCAGCCGCTGCCATGGTTAGATCCTGCGCAGGAACACTCGCATTCCCACGCACGGTTGGGGTTACCGGTCCAGCATGACTCAACACACTTGGACTGGCTGGCGCTGTATTGAGTAACGAGAACCGATCCGTGTTCGTCCGCAAGCGCCTCGATCATCCGCGCAAAACGAGACCGCTTCGCGGTCCACGTCTTCGTGATCCGATCGAAATCGACGCCCGCGTCGCGCCCAGCCGCGTCGTTCATCCACTGACGGTTGCCCTTTGCGTACGGGACTCGAATGATCAGGTCTCCATGTATCGGTCTCGTGATTGTCACCGGCATCGTTGCCCCCCTATCTGAACTTGTTCTCGATGGCAGAAGAGCGATCCGACGCGCCGGCGGGAGGATAGTACGGCTCGAATAAAGAGTGCCTAGCGCGCGCGATCTCATCCTCGCTGGGCTCGTCCGGCACCTCGGCTGCCGCGAGCTCCCCCAGCTTGGTCTTGTGCAGAGCGGCGACACCCGGAGGCATGGCCGCCTCCGCAACGTCAAGCCGGTTCTCTAGCACCGCCAGTATCTCCTCCATCCACCCGGCAGCGCTCTCCTTGGTATGGATGGGCAGCGGCATAGCCGAAGTTTCAATCGGGAAGATCCCTGACAAGGCGCCCACGAGTATTTCCGGGACACGCATGAGCGAGATGGCCGCGCTGTAACTGGTATCGCCCAACTCGGGCTTCAGCCCGCTCTCCTCCCGGTAGCCCTTCGGGATACACCAATAGCGAGCATGAGCGCGAGCCAGGCGCTCGGGAACCGCAAGCAAACGCCGTTCTGTCAGCGTCTCACTTGCGAGGGCTCGCAGCCCCTCCAAGGAGGTCAACGTCATATTGCTGTACCGCGCGGCGTCGTGCGCACCGCTCTGAAAGCCGATCTTGGTCAGCAAGACGCCCCGGTCTGCGCCGATGTCATCCAGGACCCCGCGGAAGGCCAATACCTTTTCCTTCGGGACTCGCGTCCCCCAATACTTGCACTCGACGGCCCAGAGCATCCGTACGCCCGCGTGGTCGTACTCAGCCACAACGTCTACCTTGTGAGCCGCGCGCGCACCCTGAACCGTCGCCTCAGTCTGCGCCACGAAGCCAAGCTCTCGGAAGAGCGTCGCTGCCTGCTCCTGATAATCGCGCCAGTCCCCCATGGACCATAACTAGCACGAGAGTCTAGAGACGCATGTCATAGGTGGACTTGACTCGCAGGCCAGCCCCCCGTCACATTGATGATGTTGCCGGTCTTGTTGTCCACAACGACGCGGATACGGTTCTTCCCGGATCGCCCCGTGATTGCGAACGTTCCTTGTTCGGGGCTGTCTTCCACTGCTCTCAGCTGCCCCACGACCGCGCCCGCAAGGCCTCAAAATCGCCCCGAATGAACTCGTCGGCAATGTCGAGGCGTTCTCTCTCGCTCAGCCCCCGCAGACTCCCGACTTCCTCACCGCCAACCTCGCTGTTCTCGAAGAGCACCCGATGCGGATAGAACTCGAGATTCCACGCGTCCGAGTCCGACACCGAGATGCTCCGGTGCTCGTCGTCCCCGTCATAGACAGCGATCGTCGCCAGCAGTTGAGCGAGGCGGTCGAGCGTGATGTCGCCGCGTTCCTGCGCGCCGTAACGGTCCGTGAAGCTCACCCATCGCATCCAAACCCGCTCCTCTCGTCGATGCTCAATCTTGCTCCGCCGGCCGGAATCTTTGCACGATGGCACCCGACCGGAACTCCCGCCGTTCGATCAGCTCAAGCTTCATATCGACGCCGTCGAGCAGCCGAGGCCCCCGCCCCGCAATCACCGGATGAACGACGAACGTGTACTCGTCTATGAGCCCGTGCGCCGCGAGCGCCGCCGGCACCCTCACGCCACAAACCGAAATCCCTCGCCCCGGTTCCTCCTTGAGCCGCCGAACAGCCTCGACCACATCCCCCCGGACCAGTTCGGCGTTCCAATCGACGGCGTCGAGTGTCCCGGATGCCACGACCTTCCGCATCGGATCCATAACCTCCGAGAACGCCACCTCACTGGCATCCATCCGGTCCGGCCACTCCCCCGATTCCGGTCGGCGCCACGCGCCCTCCATCAGCTCGTAGGTGACGCGGCCGTAGAGGAGGGTGTCGGAGCGGCGCAGCTCGTCGGTCCAGAACGCCATGGACTCGGCATCCGGCGGCAGGCCCGCCTCGTGATGGACGCAGCCGTCGAGGGTGACGTTGATGGCGTAGCGGAGGGGCTGGGTCATGCCGCTAGCTTCCTCGCCGCGGCTCTCCCGCGGAAGAGCCTGCCGCCGCAAACCGACCCGCCTGGACTGCGAACGCCTCCGCCAACTCCGGCGGCCCGACGACCTCCATCGCCACCTCGAACCGCCCGAACGATGCGGCCAGCGCACCCCACGACCATGATCCCACCTCGAGAGTGCACCGTTCGTCGTCGACGGCGGTGACGGTGCCGTCGCCCGCGAACGGCAGTATGTCCCGCGCCGGCGCATGCAGCAGCACGGTCCCGCGGCAGGGCCACTTATTCGTGTCCGACCCCTTGAACCGCGCGGATACGAACGCGTCGACGTCCCCACCCGGCACGACCCGCGGCACAAAGGGAGCACCGTGCGGCACCCGGGGTCGCACGCGATCCGCCGAGAAGAGCCGCCAGTCCTCGCGCTCGAGGTCCCACCCGAGCAGATACCACCGACCATGGGATGCCACGAGGTGATGGGGCTCCACCCGCCGCGGCGGACCGGGCTCGGTGCCGTCCCCCTCCCGCGGCAGGTAGTCGAAGCGGATCGAGACACGATCGCGCACCGCCTGCGCGAGCGTTAGCAGCACCTTCAACGGAATGGTAGCGACCTGCGCTTCCCCCGGGCGGCCCACCGTCGTCACCTCCACAGCGTCGAGCCGATGCCGCAGCCGCGACGGCAGCACCTGCCGCATCGTCGCGAGTGCGCGCACCGCCGCCTCGCCGATGTCCGCGCCCAACGCCGGAGCCGCGCGCAGAGCGATCGCCACCGCGAGTGCTTGATCGTCGTCGAACAGTAGCGGCGGCATCTCGGCGCCCGCGTCGAGGCGGTATCCCCCGTCGGGGCCCATCGTCGTCTCGATCCGGTAGCCCATCTCACGGAGGCGATCGATGTCTCGCCGCACCGTGCGATCGCTGACGTCCAGCCGCGAGGCCAACACCGATCCCGGCCAGTCCCGCCGCGCCTGCAGGAGCGACAGCAGGGTGAGCAATCGCGACGTCGTGGCCATGCATCCGACCGTACTCGCGGTCTAGGACAGAAATCGACCTATACGGGTGGGAACGTGATCTCACGAGCCGATCCCGGCCATTCATTGAGGAGCAGACATGTCCGTGCAGACCACCACCCACCTGAACTTCCGCGGCGACGCCCGTCAGGCGCTCGAGTTCTACCAGTCCGTCTTCGGCGGCCACCTCGTCGTCAACACCTACGCCGACTTTGGCATGCCGGCCGAGACCCCCGGTTCCGACAAGGTCGTCTTCGGCCTGGTCGCCGGCGAGAACGGCTTCCGCATCATGGGCTACGACATCCCCGGCCGCACCGAGGGAGGCATCGCCGCCCCCGGCTCCACCCACCGCGAGAACAACACCACGGTCACCGACCAGTCGCTGTTCGTCTCCATCAGCTCACCCACGCTCGACGAGCTGCGCGGCTACTGGAATGCCCTGGCGATGGATGCCACGATCGTCGAGCCGCTGGCGGCCTCGGCGTGGAGCGCGGGGTTCGGGATGCTGACCGACCGGTTCGGCGTGACGTGGAGCGCGTCGGTCGCCGCGGAGTGACGTGTGCGTCGCGGCCGCCCGTCTGCCTCCCCCGGAACTGGGGTTCAACACCGTGCTGCACGCGCCCTAGTGGACGACCTGAGATCCGGGACCTCCGCCGCGTCGCGCGCGGCAAGGCCGTCACCGCCGTCGACGAGAACATCGCCGACCTAGTCGCCGTGACTCGACCGCACGGGGCTTTCTCCAGAACGGCGAGGCGAGAGCGCTGCCCGATCCGTGAGGACGCCCCGCAGCAGACAGGAGTCGGCAAAGAATTCGCGCGACGTCGTCCTCCCACCCACGTCTCGTATAAACGGCCATCTCCTGGCCGCACAGGCAATCTCTGCACGCGGGCTAAGAACCTGTAGAACGTCGACCTCATCGCCCACGAGTGGAGCGTGACGGCGCCCTGCCTCAGTCCACGGGCACATCCCGTTGTGGCTGCTTGAGAGTCAGCGCCTGGAGCGCTTGCTGATGAAGATTCTCCCTCAATGCGCTACTGCCGCCGTGGCGATAGGAATCCAGGTCGCCCCCATCGAGCAGGACAACTTGCACAGCGGTGTTCGTCGACGCTTCACGAGCGAATTGCCGGACGGTGTTGGCAAACCCACCTTTGCTGAGAATAACTACAACCTGTGCGCGGAGAAGCGTCGCCATTCCGAGTTCTTTCGCCAGCACCTCGACGCCGCTAGCCTGAGTGACGTTTTTGCACTGGAACAGCCATCGAGAAAAGTGGAGATGCGCACCTTCGGCCACTAGATCGACCTCCGCGCCGCCGGTATCGATCCCGCGCTTGCGAAGCTGAACCGGGTATAGCGCGGCGTCCCCGACAAGACGTAACGCCAGGAGCTCTAGCGCCAGGCCCTTCACATGCGTGTCTGTTGAAGCAAGGTCTTCGAAGATTCTGTTTAGGGGCGTTCCGAGCTTCTCTCGCAGATCAGCGGGAATGACTCCGAGCTTGAGGTCCTCGATCTTCTCGACATCGAGATCGATTGCCTTGGTTAACAGGGTGATCACGCCTCCGTTACCGCCCCTACCGCCTCCGGCCCCTTCGTGCTTGATCCAGCCGCCCGCAGCGAGCGGGTTGTAGACATCACGCCGCAGCTGAGACTCGTCGAACGTCAGGCCACGGACCCGCAGCAGTCCTACCAGGTCTTTCGACGAAATGGGGGTAGTCGCTGACTCCCAGCGAAGGCGAAGAGTGACCAGAACGTCTCGCTGTAGCGCGCCGAGGCCATGCCACGCAGTTATCTCCTCGGCGCTGACACCCGCCAACTCTTTGAACCTCGCCTCATCAATGCTCCACCGGTTGTCAACAACTTTTGCTGCAGCCAGCCAGTCTCGCAAACGACTGAAGTTGACATTGCCGGTGGAGATCGAGAAGTCCATCGAGCGAAGCTGTTCGATCATGCCCTTCTTCGACACCGACTCATCTCGTCGGCGCAGAAACCGAGCCGCCTGAAGAAGCTCGATGCCATACCGCTCACGCAGTAAAAACGAGGCGAACTCATCGAACGCTGCGGCAGCGCCGTCCTCGGCGTAGGTGCCCGCCAGACTTGCCCCCAACACCGACAGGGTGATAACGGCGCGATCGTCAGTGAGCAACCCAGCAGCCCGCATCCCTGAAATAACGTTCCCGGCCAGTGTGCGCTGAATCTTGGCACGTTTGTCGGGGTTGTCTGACTGCGCTGCGGCTGCCTCCGCAAACCAACGCTGCCGGATGGTTTCGACAGCTTGAGCACGCGCGACCGGACTCGCCAGCATAGGCAACAACACCTCAAAGAGGGCGTCCGCGCCACCCAAAGTTTCTGGGTTGAACTCCAGCAATGGCGGCAGCTTCAGGTCGCCGTCATCAGCCATCAAGCAGCCAAACCTTCAGGAACTTCGCGAGAGAGATGGTCGGCGAGGGCCGATGCTAGCGCACTGGCAAGCACAGGAGGAACGGCGTTGCCGACTTGCCGCCACTGCTGCTCGACCTTCCCCCCCAGGTACCACTCGTCGGGGAACGTCTGAAGGCGCTTCACCTCTTCGATGCGCAAAATTCGGTTTCGCCAGTGGAGCGGACCCATGTTGTTTGACCGTCTCGCTTGGATTGTCCACGCGGGCATATCCGGTGACAGCTTCAGAAGGAACGACCAGTACCGGCTGCGCCACTCGAAGTGGGGATTCGGGTGCCCTCGCTTGGCGGTGAGGAACAGATAGTTATCTCCTGGCGGGATCTGCTCGAGGAGATCACGGTGCTTACCGCCGGCAACATGCCCGGCATCGCTTGCGTTCTCCTCGGTGTCGAGATCATTGATGACCTCGCCTGCAGTCCTCCAAGTCGGGAGACCCACCTCAGTGGCGACCTTTGGCTCTGCGTTCGTAGCCGCCGGCCACTCGAACTCGGTGCCGTCCAACGTGCCGACTATGAAAAACCTCTGGCGGATCTGCGGTACACCGTAGTCAGCGGCGTTTAGAACTCTCGTCGTTGTGGTGTAACCGAGCTTCTTTGCGGTCGCGAGAATGTGGTCCAGCGTGTCCTTGTGCACCTTGAACGCCATCCCGGCAACGTTTTCCAGCACGAAGGAGCGAGGGCGAAGCCAACTCAGCGTGTCCAAATACCCGGTGATGGTGACCTCACCCACCGGGTCATCCATCGCTCGCGGCCTGTCGGTGAGATAGAACCGACTTTTCGAGAACGGCGGACACGGTGGACCGCCGACGAGGAGGTCGACGTCCTCCAACGCCTCCTCCCCAACCAGAGACGCCGCCGTCTCACGAGTGAAATCCGCGATACTGCCGTGGAAGAACTTTGACTCTGGGAAGTTGACGGCGTGACTCTCCGCGGCGAAAGGATCGGTGTCGACGCCGACCAGGATATCGAACCCGGCATTTCGGAACCCGAGGTCCAAACCCCCGCAGCCGGAGAAGAGGCTTACTGCTGTGCGCTTACCGCTCGTCATGCCGCCACGCTCACCGCACCGAGTGACGCCGCGACAGACGCCACCATTGCCTGACCCATCACGGAGGGCACCGCGTTCCCGATCTGTCGGACCTGCTCTCGACGAGGTCCTGCGAATACATACCCGCCGGGGAAGCTTTGCAACGCGGCGAGCTCGGGCACGCGAAGACGTCGGCCCTCCCAGTGGAACGGCCCGGTCCACGGCCCCGGACTGGCGGGGATCGTCCACGACGGCCTGTCGGGGCTCAGTTTCAACAAGAAGTTCCAGTAGCGGGTTTCTGTTTCCCAAGTCGGCGAGGGGTGACCGGCCCACGCAGTGTGAAACTTGTAGTTCATTCCGGGGGGAATCACTCGGAGGTGCTCAGCCCAGCGGCCCGATACGTGCTCAGCTTCCTCCGGAAGGGAATCCAAGCCGCGCAACGCCTCGCCAGCGGTCACCCAGCGCTGCACGCCTGCACCAGCTGTTTCGGCGTGCGTCTTGATCGGTTCCTGCGGTTTCCCGTGCAACGAGCCGAGCAGAAAAACTCGTTGGCGGCTCTGCGGTGCTCCGAAGTTCGTCGCGGTTGCTACGACTGTTGTCGTCTGGAAGCCCGCCGCCTCTGCGTCCGCCTTAAGTGCCTCGAAAACATGTCGATTGCGGGGATGCAGGATGCTGGGGACGTTCTCGAAGACGAATGCAGAGGCGCCGCTTTCGAGAACCAGTCGCCAATACTCGTGGACCAGGGTGCGACGGCTGTCCTCGCGCGCCTCGATCGGCACACCAGACCGCGTTGCTTCTTCTCCTCTGGCTCGTGCGCGCCTGTACGACGCCTCCTCGCCAGGGTCGAGCCAGTACGCGGCCTTGCTGAATGGCTGGCAGGGGGCTCCGCCAATCACCACGAGATCGTCGCTTCGGCGCAGGCCGGCTTTCCGGCGCAGATCGTCGCCGGTCAGTCCCGTTACGTCGGCCTCGACGACCGCACCGTCATGGAGGACGGAATTGATCCGGAGGGTTTCGCACGAGTAGGAGTCGCTGTCTACCGACAGACGCAGATCTGCGCCCGCTCCCATCGCGCCGATACCCAGCCCCCCAGCACCTGAAAACAGGTCGATGACTGCGAGAGATGACGACATGTAGAACTCCTCTTCGGTCAGAACGCCCCGACGCTACATGGGGCCTCCGACACCGCTCCAGGGAAGGCTAGGCGAGACCTGGTTGCCTGGGAGGAGGCGCGCCACGACAGCCGTCCTCTCCGGCTAACTTTCAAGTCGAAAGTGAAGATCTGCTCCCAGGTCTGCACGTCGCGCGTGTCCGAGCCACGTCGGTACCGAACCCGGATGAGATACTGCCCGCGATCCATAGTTCTGCCAGACAGGTATCATCCGGTTCCGCTACCGCGTCAGACCTCCACATCCCGCTGCTCGCGCGACCAGCGGCGTCTGGTCGGTAGCTCCGCGCCGAGACCGACTCAGCAATTTGAGGCCCATTCTGCAGAATCATACCGACCAGTACCTTAACCCTCGTCCAGGACAGCCCAAGTGATTCGTCGTCGTCGTGCATGACGGAAGCCAGAGCACCGCCTCGGTGAGCGCCGACCTTTGCCTGGGTAGCGGCAGATTGGACAGCAATCTCCTGAACTGAGGCGGGGCTGGGATTCCTGGTCACCCGCCGAGGGAAACTGAACATCAATTTGTGCTTCGCAACGCGCATTTGCGGCCTCGCGGCAAAGCCGATTGCTACTCTCGCTTCATGGCACGCCCTTTAGACGGACGAGATGTATTCATCGCCTCACCGAGCGGACTCGATGACGAACGCAGGACGGTGGTCTCCGCGATCGCGGACTTCAACCAGTCACGCGCGCACAACCGTGGTGTCGTTCTCATTCCGCGTGGCTGGGAAGAGGTCCCCGGCGGCCTGGGGCGGCCGCAGTCGCTGATCAATAAGGTAATTGACCAATCCGATTTCCTTGTCGTGATCCTCGCCGACCGGTGGGGTTCTAACCCGGGCGGTAACGATGGTTTTACTTCGGGCACGGAGGAGGAGTTCAGCCGGGCGATCGAGCTTCTAGCTGACCCCGACGCGCTGTTGCGCGATATCGTCGTGCTCTTCAGGTCGATTGACCCAGATCGCCTCGCTGACCCCGGACCGGAGCTAGACAAGGTGCTTCAGTTTCGTGAGCGGCTTGAGCGCAGCAAGCAGATTTTGTATGGGACTTTCGACTCATTCAAAAGCCTCACCGCCCGACTTGACTCTGTCTTAGAGAAGTGGAGCGAGCCGCTCGGGCCGCGCGAGCCGCTTGAGATTTCTATCCCGCCCGCCGCTGACCCTGCGCCGGTCTCGGCGACCAATGACCGACTCGGGAAGGCAATTGAGCTAGCCGACGCCGGGCATCTCGTCCGAGCAGAGTTGCTGTTCGCGCAAGCGTCCGAAGATGGAGATCCGAGAGCACTCACCGAGTTCGCACGGTTCGTACGTCGCCTCGGCCGCCTCAACGACGCACTCTCGCTGAATGAGCGTGTAGTCGCCGATCTCGGGAGTCTCGACGAGCGAGACGCGAGTTCAGACGCCTACCTCGTAGATTCGCTCGCAAATATCGGCGTCATAGCCCGGAAACAGGGAGACCTAAACCGGTCGATCCGATCTTTGAGGGAAGCCGTCAGCGTTGCAAGAGAGGCGACAACTCCTGCGCCCACGGCGCTCGCCTACTCCCTGGACAATCTCGGCCACTCGCTCTCACAGCTGAGGAAATACGACGAAGCAGAAGCGTTCTTTAAAGAAGCGCTGGCACTTCGTGAAGACACGCAGGATGAGAAGGGCCAGAGCGAATCCAAGCGAAATATCGGTTGGCTACTGATCCGAACTGGCGATTTCGACGGCGCACTGCGCACCTTCTCAGCAGCTGTCGAGGCTGATCGCGCTGGCGGGGACAAAGCTTCGCTGGCGAAGTCTCTGAGCGGCCTCGGAAGCGCACTGATCAAGCTCGGGCGGTCGGAAGATGCGGTAGCACCATTGCGTGAGTCGGTGGACCTCAATCGTGATCTCGGACAATCAGACGGCGTCAGTATCGCATCTGGCCTGCTCGCGAACGCCCAGACCTCTCTTGGTGATCTGCCGGCCGCGAAAGAGGCTGCAGCTGAGGTAATTCGTGAGAGCAGTGAGTCTGGAAACTCTGTCGGGGCGATAACTGGTGCGTGGTCCCTCGCAAAGGTCGCTCGCACAGAAGGTAAGCTGCCGCAGGCGCTGGAACTGTTCGAGGAAGCCATAAAGTCCGCCCGCGCGACCGGCAACAGCGCTCTCGCACTCTCCATCGAACACGACCTTCAGAACTCACACCTGATCTGACTGCACCCATTCCAACGACGGCCAGAGTAGGGCAGTTAGCCGGCCACCGCTCATCGTTCCGCAGCCTGTATCGATGAGTGCCGTGTGGTCTCGGATAACTGGCAGCAGTCCCGTCTGCAGGTCGTGACCTGCCACAACAAAACGATTATCGCCTCTTGGGGCTTCCTCGGCATTGTGGGTCGCGACTACCTCCTCGGTCTCCCAAGTGTCGACCATCGAGGCCAGGAGTTGTCGATGCGAGGTCGGCACCGCTCCCCGCAGCTGGCTAAGGACATTGCGGTACGGCGGGCCAACGTACGATCGAATCGTCGCTGCCCCTCCCATTCGCAAGAAATCGTTCAGGGCGGCGTCATCGACAAGAACTCGCTCCAGCTGACGGTCATGGTTGCCACTAAGCAAAACAATCTCCCTCGGCCCGGATTGGAGCGCGAGCAGTCGCTCGAGAACCCCTTTTGAGTCCGGACCGCGGTTGACGTAGTCCCCGAGAAATACAACCGTTCGTACATCTGCACCCAGCTTCGAGAGGACGTCGTCCAAAGCTTGGGCATGCCCATGGATGTCACCCACAAATGCGATCGTGTGGGTCACAGGATCACCCTCGGAATGATCGCGTACGGATCCGAAGAGTCACGGTTGAGGATTAACAGGCCGGCGTCCGACGCCTCCGGTGATGTATCTAACAATCCGACGATTGCATCCGCGAGAGCTTTGTAGGGGAGGGGCGCTATCGCTTGAAGCTTGCGTTCGATTCTCCGGGTTAGCTCGCTGAGCACAGCTATGCTCGGCGGCCCCTGAACCGCAGGGTGTGACGAGAGCAACTCGATTAGGGTTGGATCGTCGAAGCGTTGGGCTAGTTCCGCCACCGAGAAACAAGCAGGGCCAGGGTGGAGAGCCGATGCGTACGTCGCCGTTCTTAGCACATAGCGAGCGTGACGCACAAATCCCGGAAGATTCAAATGCTGTTCGCTTTTCGGAAGGGATAGAAGGGAAGCCAACTGCCTGAGGCGATCCCATAACCGGCCTTCATCAATCTCCCCGATGTCAGACAACGCGTCAGCGATGCCGCCACTGTCATGAAGTATCACGCCATCTCGAGCGAGGTGCATTCCGAAGAGCGTGCCCGCAGCCGTCTGGAACTGCTCCCGGTCGTATGTTGACCGGTTCACCCGACCGACGGCCTCCGTTCGCCTCGGAGCCGTCGCAACGACGAGAAGATCGATGTCGGATAGCTCTGTAACATCCCCTCTCGCCTGGCTGCCATAAAGAATGACACCGAGGGCATTAGGAGGCAGAGCCTTCAATATCTCTTCGACGACCTGACATGACACGCCCCTCGCGGTGAGCCTTGCCGCGACTGCGGCGCGGTCAACCGCCTGTTCGCCGAAATTCATCCGCACTTTTGGATCGTATTGCATGCGTCGCCGGAGTGATCGTCGACATGCCTCGCCGATGCGTGGTTTTCAGCGAACGCGCGGTCGGCTCAGGAGTCGGTGAGCTTCGCTGCAACGTCAGCGCTTTTGATCTTGCCTCGACGCCAATCCACGAGGGTCGCCACGATTGACTCAGCATGTTTGACTTCACGTCCTGAAGGCCAGCTGCGAGCAGCGACATCTCGATAGACTGCTTCCAGGGCCGCGAGTTCATCGTCTTTTGCGAGCATTTGTGATGTCCTAATCAGATGGAGGACTGAGTCGCGAGCCGAAATTCCGCTGTCGAGGGTAGCGGGCGCTCGGCCGGAAATGGCGGTTGCCAGGCGACTCAGCGCCATGACAATGCTTCCGATGCGGTCGTCCAACTCAGCAGTACGCTCTCGTTCAAGTCGATCGGTCACGCCTTTGCGCTCGTCCTCGCGATCCCAGTGCCGGAGGAGTGCGGCAGCACCAAACGCAGCGCCGGCTCCGGCGATGGTTGCTAACAACCCCGCGAGGAATGTTGAACCGAAATTCGACCATGGGTCCGCGATGTCTTGCGTGGCAACAACAAGCTCATTAATCAGACTGACAACCTCGTCTTGACGACATCCCATCTCGCGAATCTATCGGCGCCTCAACCGAATGGGGTTTGCCGCGCGACAGACGGCACGCCACTAGATCGGATTGCCGAAGCGTCCCGGTTATAGATTGGTCACATCCCCGGCGCCATGTCCGCGGACCGCGAGTAGCGGCCCTGGAACGCCACGGTGATCGTGTCGGTCGGACCGTTACGGTGCTTCGCGACCATCAGGTCGGCCTCACCGGCACGCGGTGAGTCCTTCTCGTACGCGGCCTCGCCGTGCAGCAGCACACCATATCGGCATCCTGCTCGATCGAGCACTTCGCGTGAATCTCAAGCAGCGTCGCGTTGAGGCTGTCGTCGGAGCAAGGGGACCCTGGCCCATGTCTCACCCCCGGAGTACCCTCCCCACCATGAGCCCCGCCACTCTCTTCCTCCACGCCGACGCCGCGCTCCGCGAGGTCGTCGGTCAGCTCGATCCGGCTGACTTCTCGGCATCCGTGCCGAAGGAGTGGAGTCAGCTCGAGTCTCCGACGCTGCTCGGCATCCTCGGGCGTCACGCCTACGACGAAGCCTGGGTTCCCGACGTGATCGCCGGGCGAGCGGCCGCCGACGGCGATCCGTTCGCCGATGCCGACCTGCTGGGCGACGATCCGGCCGCCTCGTACGACGCCCTCAACGACAAGGCCGCGGCCGCGGTCCGCGCGGGTGAGTTCGCGGACACCTTCCACTTCACCTACGGGGACTACCCCGCCGACGAGGGCTTCGCGCACCTCGCGACGTACCGCGCATTCCAAGCGTGGTCGATTGCTAAGGAGTTCGGCATCCCGTTTCACCTCTCCCCCGAGCTCATCGAGGGGATGAACGAGCACGTCACCCCGCACGCCGACGAGTGGCGTCAGTGGGGCGTGTTCCCGCCAGCCATCGACCCGCCGGCGGGCGCCGACGACGAGACCGTGCTGCTGTGCACGCTGGGGTTCTGGAAGCCATAAGACCGGACCCAGGGTCAGACTCGTCACCTGACCCGCCTCTCCGTCGAGGGCCTGTCATTCGTTGACCATCACGAGGCGCCCTGCTCGTCGCCGGTTTCGAGTCGCTTTAAAACTCAGCGGCGGCATGAGACTAGGTGTCCGACGGCGGAGTAGCGCTATCGCCTGTCATCTCGACGCGGTGTGAAAGTGGTAATGCT
>Ga0308157_10004565_pt1 | contig 18268 bp, 12 predicted proteins | sample PhyBR1_FD_201035 | JGI IMG/M metagenome (GOLD analysis project Ga0308157, IMG submission 201035) | Phyllosphere microbial communities from UC Gill Tract Community Farm, Albany, California, United States - DLSLB.R1 | ecosystem: Host-associated > Plants > Phyllosphere > Unclassified | place: USA...
GTAGCTTAAAAAAAGCTACTCTGTAAAAGTTTAACCATCTTAAAAAAATCAAATTTTAAATGAGACAGCTAAGTAATCTTTATTTTGGAATTAGCACTTTCTATAGTATAAAGTCCAGTAAGCACCTCCTACAATTACTTTCTTTTCTTCTCTAGTCATACTTACAACTTTCAGATTGTTCAAACTCAATTTTTTTAATGGTGATTTTTTCATAATTTAATTTATTAAAGTTATCAATTATTTAAACCCTTACTTATGTCACTAATATCTCACGTGCACTTAAGTTATCGCAATAATTAAGTAAGAATACTTTCCAAATATCAAAATAAAATTAACGCCTCAACGAATCGACTTGTTAATTATTTGTTAATTATTTTTTTAATAAAAAAAACAAAAAGGCTGGAAAAAAATTTAATTCTTACAATTTTTCGATTTTCATAATCTCTTTTTTACCAAAAAAATCGCTGTAAATGTAAGTGTTTTCGCTGTTTTTAATTCAAAAAAATAAATTGCAAAAACATATTTTTACAAAGTATAATCCTATAAATTTTTACATAAAAAATGGTCTAAATAAAGGAAAAAGTAGATCATTTTAATCAAAAAAAAAAGTACCCGTAAAAGTTTTGATAACTTTTATGGTACTTTTTGTAAGAATTATTTTGATATAAATTATGCTTTTGTTAAAAGCGAAAGAATCTTATTTTCTATTTCTTCGCTGTCCCAGATATTTTCGATGTTTTTTATGCTCAAAATTTCCTCCATAATTCCGTTTTGATAGTCTCCAATTGCCAAAGCTTCGGCATAAGGGCGGTCACTAAAAGTAACTCGGCTGTAAAGCGGAATCCATTTATCTGGATGTTTGTCTGAGAAAACTTTCTCTATTTTCTTTTGCAGCAAGAATTTTTCATCTGCTGTTTTGGTACTCATTTCTAAAAAATTTCGATATGAAAGCTCTGCAATCGCATCTGCATTTGGTTTTCTAGAGATTTGATATTCTGAGAATATTTTTTTCCAATCGTCTTGGTACTTTTCAATCATTTCATTTAGAACGGTGATATCTTCAAAACCAGCATTCATTCCTTGTCCATAAAAAGGAACAATGGCATGACAGGCATCTCCAATTAAGGCAATTTTATTTTCGTAAGTCCAAGGGAAACATTTCATGGTTACCAAAGTACTTGTTGGGTTTTTAAAGAAATCATTTGCTAGTTCTGGAATTACTTCGATTGAGTCTGGGAAATTTTTCTCAAAGAAATCTTCAACCATTTTGCGGTCCGTTAATGATTCAAACGAATTTTCTCCTTCAAAAGGCATAAATAAGGTACAAGTAAAACTTCCGTCAAGGTTAGGAAGTGCAATTAACATGTACTCTCCTCTTGGCCAAATGTGAAATGAGTTTTTATCCAATTTATGAGTCCCGTCTGGATTTGCAGGAATATTCAATTCTTTATACCCCATATTCAAAAATTCTTGGGAATAATTGAACATGCTCTGGCGCTGCATTCTGTGACGGATTCTAGAAAAAGCTCCATCGGCACCAAAAACCATATCGAACTTTCTTTCTTCCCACTCTCCTCTTTCACTTTCGCCAATATGAAGCGTAGCGTCGTTCAAGGTAACGTCCCAAACTTTTTGTTCAAAATGAAATTCGGCTCCAGCTTCTTCAGCAAGGTCGATCATTTTTCTGTTTAGTTTTCCTCTTGAAATAGAATATATGGATTCTCCTTCTTGACCGTAATTCTGAAAATTTAATTTGTCTACCAAATGGATGGCACGTTTGTCCATCGGAATTGCGATTTCTCGAACTGAATCGCCAACACCAACTGCATCCAATGCTTTCCAACCACGGTTGGACATTGCTAAATTAATAGAACGGCCAGAAAAATTTATTTTTCGGATATCTGGGCTACGATCATAAACATGAACGGTATGACCAGCTTTTTTAAGATAAATTGCCAGAAGTGACCCTACAAGTCCAGAACCAACTACAGCAATTTTTAATGATGTTTGCATCGAGGGAAAATCTAATATTGGGTCGTAAAAATAACTAATAATTGTACATGACCCTTAAAATAAATGAACAAATTGTTTGTAAATAGTGATTCACGTAGATTACCCTTTTTTAATATTTTAAAATATTTAACAAAATGTTATTTTATTAAATTTATTTACAGAAATTAAACAATTAATTTTGTCTTAGATTTATTTCATTAGTTAAAACCTAAAATTTATGAACAGCAAAATTTTACAATCAGAGATTATTCTAGAAAACGAAAAAGTTCTTTTAATTCCATTTGAAAGCAAAAGAAATACAGAACTCAAAGATATTATTTTTGATGATGAAATTTGGAAATATATGGGAATGTACGTTCGAAATGATAAAGACTTTGAAAACTATATTAAAAATACATTACAACAAAAAGCAGACGGAATTTGTTATCCTTTCCTTATTATAGATAAAGCTACAAACAAAGTTGCAGGAAGCACTCGTTACGGTTACTTAAACCATTCAAGCCAAAAATGTGAAATTGGCTGGACTTGGTACGGAAAAAAATTTCAGGGAACTGGTTTAAATAAAGCATGCAAATATGAATTATTGAATTTTGGTTTTGAGAAAATTCAGTTTAGAAGAATACAATTCAGTGCTGATCTTGAAAACACAAGATCACAGAAAGCTATTGAAAAATTGGGTGCTGTAAAAGAAGGCGTTTTTAGAAACAATTATGTAGATTCTGACGGAAAAAGCAAGGATGATGTTTATTTCAGTATTATATTAGAAGAATGGCAGAATACTAAACGAAATAATTTTAGGGAGTTTGTTTAAACAATAACCCAGAAAAACTTTATTTTAGTCTTCGATTTCAAATGATGAGATTGAAGATTAAAATGCAGTTATACTCCGAACATTATGTAGACCCTAAAACTGAACGATTCGTCAACAAAATCTGGTGCTTGGACAATAGCATAGGCGAAAGTTCAATAGAAAACAAACTGGTTTTACCAAATGGCTGTTTCAATCTTGCTTTTGTAACTGGAAATTCTATTGAAGTTCATACCAGTAAAGCCAAATATGAGATGAACGCAGGTGTTTACTTCTGTTCGCAAATGACTAATAAAGTTTTAGTCAACATCCATCCAAAAACTAAAGTCACAATTGTTCAGCTTCACACTTGGACACTTTCAATGTTTCCAAAATACGATTTAAGCAATTTTACAGATTCTATTCTCAAAATTAATCCTGATGAACTGCCTTTTAAAATTCAGATTGATTCTGATATTGAAACTATATTAAGTATAATAAATACTTATTTTGAAGCATTGTCTGACTCGAATTTGGAGAAAAATGCAATTGAAAAAGTCTGCGAAATCATTAAAAACAAAGAAGAAGTATCTGTTTCAGAAATTAGTGAAGCTTTAAAATCTTCGCAACGTTCACTTCAAATTAAGTTTAAAACTGCAACTGGCTTAACAATTAAAAAATACATTCAGATTTTGAAGTTCAGAAAAACGGTCGATCAAATGGTGAATTCTGATTTAGAAAAGCTAAAACTGACCGATGTTGCGCTTTATAATAAATATTTTGACCAATCACATTTTATTAAAAAGTTTAAAGATGTGACTAAAACCACACCGAAAACATTCGATCCCGATTCTTATTTTCTTTCTCATAAAAGATAAGTTTTCGCATTTGTACAATTTTGTGAGTTTTGATTGATTTACTTTTGCAGAATCATCAATCAAAATCAATTACAAATGAAAATCAATCAATACTTTTTTCAGTTAAAATTTCTTTTACTTGGAATTTTATTCTTCCAAATCCAACTTGGCTTTTCTCAAGAAACCAAAAATTCGGCTTTATATAAAACCATTATGTCAAAAGATAGTCTTCTTTTTGACATTGGTTTTAATACCTGCGATGTAAAACAATTTGAAAATCTTTACACGGAAGATTTTGAATTTTATCACGACAAAGACAGTATTTCTGATAAATCGAAGTTTTTGAAAACGTTTCAAAACGGAATCTGTTCTCCAACAAGAAAATATAATTACCGAAGAGAATTAATAGACGGAAGCACAGAAATTTATCCTTTATATAAAAATGGTATTTTATATGGTGCTATTCAAATGGGAACGCATCGTTTTTATGAAAGTTCTGCTGAAAATAAAGAACAATCTGGAAGCTTTGCCAAATTTACCCATTTATGGCTTTTAAAAAATAAAGAATGGAAACTAGCTAGATCACTGAGTTATAATCATCAAATGACAAGTTCTACTGCTGGCATATCAAATCTTTTTGATAATGATAAGGAAACCGAAAAATGGCTGAAAGAAAATAATGTTCCAGCTTTGGGAATCGGAATTATTACAGATGGAAAACTAAAACAGGTAAAAGTTTTTGGTGAACTTAAAAAAGATGTTTCAGCACCTTATAATACGATCTGGAACGTAGCTTCGTTGACAAAACCCATAACTGCCATAACCGTTTTGAAATTAGTAAGTGCAGGAAAATGGGACTTAGACGAACCGCTTTATAAATATTGGATTGATCCTGATATTGCAAAAGATCCGTATTTAAAATTACTGACTACGAGAATTGTTTTGAGTCATCAAACAGGTTTTCCGAATTGGAGATCTTTTAATGAGTCTAATAAATTAGATTTCAAATTTAAACCTGGAACACAATACCAGTATTCTGGAGAAGGTTTTGAATATCTGCGAAAAGCACTAGAGAAAAAATTCCACAAAACATTAGATCAATTGGCTTCGGAATTAGTTTTTGAACCTTTAAAAATGACCGATTCTCAATTAATTTGGAATGATAAAATAGATCTTTCGAGATACGCTATCAACTATGATAAAAACGGCAATGCTTATAAACCAACAAAAAATAAATCTGCAAACGCAGCAGACGATTTATTGACCACGATTGAAGATTATGGCAGATTTTTATCTAGCATAATGAACAGTGAAGGATTAAGCAAAAAAGTTTTTGACGACATGAAATCGCATCAGATCTCGACTAAAAAAAATAAATATTTTGGTCTAGGTTTCGAAATTTACGATTTAGGAAATGAAAATTATGCTTTGTCTCATAGCGGTGCAGACAAAGGAGTTCAGACTATTTTTGTTTTACTTCCCAAAACAAAACAAGGTTTAGTCATTTTTACCAATATTGATGACGGTTACAAAGTTTATGAAAATATCGTGGTGCATTACTTGGGAGAAAATGGGCAGAAAATAGTTGATATTGAAACAAAATAATTTCCACTTCAGTCAGATATTAACTTTAATCTGAAAACATGCTAAAATTATTTATCCTTCTATTAATATATCTAAGCAAAATTTTAACTGCTTAATTGCATTAAAAATATTTGTTAGTTATGAGCATAGACCTACTTTTAAAGTAACTGGTCTGTGCTCTTACTTTTTTATATTCAAAAAAAAATAAAATTTTTGGGTTAATCTTGAAACCAAATCGCAAATCAATCGTCTAACATTTTGGAGCATCTATTTGTTTCATTTAAGAAGTTTCAATCATCAATCAAAAACGAATCATTCATTAATCTTAAACCATAATCAATCTATTATGAAAAAATCAATCAAGCTTATTGCACTTTTTGTTGCTTTTCAATTTTCATCCTTTAGCACTTTTGCTCAAGATAAAGCACAACAAATTGAGCAGCTTTTAAACAAATACAACGAATACGGACAATTTAACGGTTCGGCTTTGGTGGCAGAAAACGGAAAAGTAATTTTCAAAAAAGGTTTCGGTTCTGCTAATATGGAATGGAATATCTCGAACCAGCCTGACACTAAATTTAGATTAGGTTCTATTAGCAAACAATTCACCTCACTTTTAATTGTAAAACTGGCTGAGGAAGGAAAAATAAAACTGGATGTACCGATTACTACTTATCTTCCAGATTATCCAAAAGAAAATGGCGATAAAATCACAATCCATCATTTATTGACGCATACATCTGGGATTCCAAATTATACCAGCGCTCCAAACTTCCTTAAGGATAAAGCAAAAAATCCTTATACGCCAGAAGCTTTTGTAAAAACTTTTTCTAGTCTGCCACTTGAGTTCGCTCCAGGTGAAAAGTTCAATTATAGCAACTCAGGTTATTTCTTATTAGGTTACATTATCGAAAAAATTACGGGTAAAACGTATGAGCAGAATTTACAAGAAACTATTTTCACACCTTTAAAAATGGTTAATACTGGTTACGATCATAGTGAAGTTATTATAAAAAACAGAGCTGCTGGTTACGAAAAAGAAGGTAAAAATTTTGTAAATGCCTCTTATATTGACATGAGCATTCCGTATGCTGCAGGATCTTTATATTCTACTGTAGAAGATTTGTATTTATGGGATCAGACGCTTTTTACTAATAAATTACTTTCTGAAAGATCAATGGAATCTCTATTCAAACCTTACATTAAAGCATGGAATGGTTTTTACGGATACGGATGGTCAACTTATGAAGTGCCAAACGGAGACAGCAAACTAACTGTTGTTGAACACGGAGGTGGAATCAACGGATTTAACACCATTATTTCGCGTATTCCTAAAGATAAAAACCTTGTTGTTTTATTGAATAATACTGGCGGAACTGTTTTAGGCGAAATGAATACTGCAATTCGCAATATTTTATACAATCAGCCATTTAATCAGCCGAAAAAATCTCTGGCTCTTGATCTATTAGACGTTTATACTGAAAAAGGTGCAACAGCAGGAACAGAAACTTACAAAAAGCTAAAAAGCGATCCAACTTATGCTATTAAAGAGGGCGATATGAACCGAGTTGGATATCAATTATTGCAAACTGGAAAAAAGAAAGAAGCTATTGAAGTTTTCAAAATCAATGTTGATACTTTTCCAAAATCTGGAAATGCTTATGATAGTTTAGGCGAAGCTTATTTGGCTGATGGAGATAAAAAACTAGCAATGGTTAACTACAAGAAATCTGTTGAACTAGATCCTACAAATGAAGGCGGAAAAAAGGTTTTGGAAGAACTTTCAAAAAAATAAAGACATAATATTGTAGATCAAATTCTTAAAATGGCTCCGAAAAAGTAGATTTAAAATCTACTTTTTCGGAGCTTTTTTTGTTACAACTTGGAACATTCAAACCTGATGATTTATTTTTCTAAAACACTATTTTAGCTCACCCAAAATAATTGAATAACCTATGAAAAATCTAAAAAATCACGGTTTCTTAGCTGTATTATTATGCCTTTTTATTTCTTCTAAATCTTTATCGCAAAGCCATCAGCCACTGATGCCAAGTCAGCAAAACAAAATTATAATTGATAAAATTGTTGAAGCAACTCGCTATAAAAACTATGTTATTGATTTTTGCCTTTCAAAAATAAATGAAGCAACAGCAAAAGAAGGCTGGAACGAACAAAAAGCAATGGAAATTACCCAAAGCATCAATTACAAAAATTTCAGAGATGCGATCTACAACAGCTTTGTTGTTTTTGATGAAGTTGAACTAGAAACTTTATTGAAAGCCTATGAAAAAGATCCAGCCTATCAAACCCAAAATGTTATGACTAACAATAAGGTTCTAATTAATAATCTGAACATTTTTGCAAATGATATTGTTTTGGGGAAATATCTTTTAAAGTAAGGTTCAGAGGTGCAAAGGAACAAAGGTGCAAAGTTTTTTGATTCGCAACATCTCTTTCATTTTTTTACTCGCAAACTAGTTAAACATAGCCCGTGGTTTCAACCACGGGGACACAATGTTATCACGCCTTGTATTGTGCTCCCGTGGTTGAAACCACGGGCAATATTTGAAGATAGAAACTAAATTTATAATTTGTCATCTCAGAAATGACAAAAATGCACAAACCAGCTTCATTATAATTTATCTTAACCAAAAGTTCCTTACTACCTAAGCTCTATACTTTGACAAAGATTATACGGCTAACAACTTGCAACCTGAAACTTAAAACAAAATTTAGTTCTTCGGTTTCAAAACCAATTTCGTCGAAGTTTTTATAATCTCCTCTTTATTCAATTTCATTTTTCTGAACTTCCCTGCGTTGTACATTTCGGCTTGATCGCTATAATGTTTACTGAAAGGATTTCCAGATTGACCTGTCGGCAAAATACTCCAGCTATTTTCTACATCGGCAAAATCGACAATTCTTCTTGTTGAAGGTCCGCCTTTGGTGTAATATTTTCCTTCATCATTAAATCCGAAGAATAAATTATTAATTACTTCATTTGAACCTGGAGAATTAAATGGTCCAACATTAAATAGTCCGCGAAGCGCTTTGACTTTTCCTAATGGATGTTCGTGTTCTACAGTATGTACTTTCCCCCAATTCCATTCTGAAATATTTTCTCCTAACTGATTTTGCAAAGCAATAACAGCGTCATGAAAAGATTTTGAAACAACGTCTTTTCTTGTTTCTTTTACATTTTTGGTTTTGATATTATCCCACCAAACCGAATTTTCATTTTTAATTTGATTCGCGATAACTTGCTTCCCTAAAGAAATTCCTAAAAATAAATTGAAATTGTCTTTGCCCATCTCGTCCTCAAATGTATTTTTCAAATACAAATAAATCCATTTATTGTACATCGTTGGCGCAATGTCATCAATATTTGTTGTTCCTTTCCAAGACTTTAAAACTCCCAAAATCTCTTTTTCATTATAGGAAAGCGATTTATTATCTAAAGCTGCAATTAAGTTTTTAGTCGTTTCAACAGCAACATCAGAAGTATTATCGTAAATCATTCTACTGATGGCTACTTTGTCCCAATCTGATTTTGCATCTAGAATTCCAGAAATTCTTTTGGCGCGATCTTCTGGCAAATAATATCCTGGATATAAATAGCCATTGTCTATAGCTTCCGGCTGATTATTCGCAGAATATACATACCCCCATTCTGGATTTTCAGCTGATGGATTTTTTTCAAAATCTAAAAACCTCGTAATATCATCTTTTCCGCTTGAACCGTCTAAAATCAAATGCGTGTTAACACCTTCATTATGTCGGTACAATTTCCCGCTTGCCCACCAAGCTACATTCCCTTTGGCATCGCCATACATTACATTCAATCCAGGCGCGGCGATTAAACTAACAGATTTTTTAAAGTCAGTTGTATTTTTAGCATGCGAAAGACCATAAGCCGCGTCTAAAATCAAGATTGGCTCTCGCGTATACGTCCAAGACATTGCGATTGGGTTTTTCTTTTCTAAACGATCTATAAAATCATTCATGATTGGTCCGTGGCGCGTAATCTTAACTGTCAAGACAACATCTAAAGAATCTTTTACTTTAATCGTTTTTTTTCTGATTTCGTATTTGCTGAAACCTGTCGGTGTCTGATATTGAGAAGCATCGTCTATTCTGTTTTTTTCCTGATAAAAATCGATATCATCATTTTCAAACATCGTCAAACCGTAAGCATAATCTCTATTGTGCGCCAAAAGCGGAAATGGAGTTCCTGCCAAATAACAGCCGTACAATTCATGTTTCGGAGTTACAATATGCGCTTCGTACCAAGTTGCAGGTTGCGAAAATCCAATATGCGGATCATTCGCAAAAATAACTTTTCCCGTTTTCGATTTATGAGGCCCAACAACCCAACTGTTACTTCCAACAAATGGCGGAATCGGAGACTGATCCAACATGGCAGTTATAGATTTTGAAATTTCGGTGTATTCCTCAGTTTTCTCCTTTGAGATTCTAATTCTAGTATTGTTAAATTCTCCTTCAATACCTAAATCTTTCAAATAAGCAGTGCCATATTTGTTTTTTATATCTGTCAACAACGGATCTGTTTTCTGTGCCATAGCAAAACTAAAAGACATATATCCGAAAATATTATAAACGTCTTTTATGGTAAACTTTTGCTTTTTTACGCCAACCAAGGTAAATTCTATCGGCGTAACTCCTTCTTCCAAATATTGATTAATTCCATCCAGATAGGCTTGAGTCAGTTTATAGCTTTCGCTGTTTTTATCCAATTTTACAATGGCTTTCGCCGAAGCTTCTTCAATTCCTATTCCAGCAAAAAACTTGTCGTTTTTAAGCGCAACACCACCAAAAATTTCAGAAAGACGTCCCGGCGCAATTCGGCGTAACAATTCCATTTGCCACAATCTTTCCTGCGCATGCACATAACCAAGTGCTCGCATAGCATCTTTTTCAGAATCTGCATAAATATGAGGTACGCCAAAATCATCAAAATAGACTGTGGTTTCTTTTTCCAGATTATTCAATTGTACAGAACCTTCATATTTCGGTTTTAAATGAAAAATATAAGCGCACAAACCAATCGCAAGAATCACAATAAGAACCAATAATGTCAACAGGATTTTTTTAATTATTCTCATATTCTAAAAAAAATGAAATTTGTAATGATATAACTTTTCCGCAAAATTTTATAAGAGACAACCGTCTTTAAAACTCTAAATTTATGTATTTAAAATTAATACTATAAATGTCCATCTATAAAAAAATAGCTATTGTAGTAATTTCTCTGCTTGCCATTGTAATTCTTGCCAATATCGGGTTGAATTACTGGATCAAAAAACAGCTTCCGATCATTATTCACGAAAAAAATAAAACAGCTTATAATATCAATTACGGAAAAATTGAAGTCTCTCTTTTTTCCAGGAATATCAATGCGCAGACTTTGCTTGTAAGTCCTAAAAATGCGCCAAAAGACAGCAAAAATGGGCTTTTTTCAAAAATCGAATCCATCACCATAAAACATTTCAATATTTGGGATCTGGCTTTTCGTGATATCATTCAAGCAGAAAGTATTATAATTAATAAACCGCGAATCATTTTATACAAAAAAGGTGAAAAATTAATCAATAACAGCAAAAGTATTGAGAAAGAAATTGTTGATCCTTTTAGAAAAATTATTGCAGTTTCTAATATCTACCTCAACGAAGGATCTATTGATGTTGTCTCTTTAGATACAGAAAAACCTATTTTCAGCATAAAAAAAATACTTTTAAAACTAGAAGGTATTTTAATTACTGATGCTACTTTAAAAGAAAAAATTCCGATTCGATATGAAAAGTACGCTCTCATCTGCGACAGCTTGTTTTATAGACCAAATGGTTTCTATTATATCAATATCGGAAAAATAAGCACTGAAAAGAATTTTTTAAAAATTAATAATTTCTCAAATCTTCCCCAATTTGAACGATACAATTTTGTAAAACATCTAGAAAAAGAAAAGGATATTTATAATTTAAAATTTGACTCGGCTCAAGTTGAAAAAATGGATTGGGGTTTCAAAAATGACCATTTTTATTTCAAAGCAAATTCGCTTGTAATTCATCATTTTGATGCCAATATCTACCGTGGAAAAATGCTAAAAGACGATCCGAGCAAGAAATATCTTTACAATCATTTATTGCGAAATCTAAAATTTCCGCTTCAAATTGACACATTGCAAGTTTTAAAATCGAAATTGGTTTATGAGGAAGAACTTGATTTTGCTAAAGGCCCAGGAGTTTTAACTTTCGATAAATTCAATCTGCAAGCGACCAATTTAAAAAGCGGTTTTGGCTTAACAAAAACAGATGACGTGAAAATAAAAGTCAAATGTATTTTTATGAAAAATTCCCCTCTTGATGTCGATTGGAGTTTTAATGTTCTAGATAAAAGTGACAGATTTCATATTCAAGGCGTTATTTCGAATTTTAATGTTCTAGGAATGACAAGATTCACAAAACCATACATCAACACAACTTTTACCGGAACTTTCAATAAATACCGTTTTAATTTCTATGGCAACGACAATGGATCAAAAGGAAATGCTTCTCTAGATTATGACGATCTCAAAGTCAAATTATATAAAAAGAATAAACCCGAAAAAGAGGCAAAACTCAAAACTGCTGTTGCCAATTTATTAGTCAAAAACGATTCGAAAGACGGAGCTAAAACAGCCGAAGTGGAAGTAGAACGGCTTCAAGATAGATCGTTCTACAATCTTTTGTGGAGAAGCATTGCAGAGTCTTTGAAGAAGATTTTGATTTAATATTTTTTTTCGCCACAAATTACACGAATTAACACAAATTGCTTTTTTAAATCTTTCTAGCCAAAAATCAATTTCGAAGGATTTAAATTGTCAACATAGCCTGCGGTTTCAACCGCAGGAACGCAATGAATTTTCTTTATGCATTTCCTAAAAAACGTTTCCCGTGGTTGAAACCACGGGCTATATTTATTTATGATTCGTAATTTGTCTCCAAATAATTACACGTGTTTTTATTTGGCGTGTTTAAAAAATCAATTTGCGCAAATCTGTGTAATTCGTGGCAACCAATCTATAAACATTCTTAATGTCAACATAGCCTGCGGTTTCAACCGCAGGAACACAACGGATTTTCTTTATGCATTTCCTAAAAAACGTTTCACGTGGTTGAAACCACGGGTTATACTTATTTATGATTCGTAATTTGTCTCCAAATAATTACACAAGTTTTTATTTGGCGCATTTAAAAAATCCATTCGTGTTAATTCGTGTAATTCGTGGCAACCAATCTATAAACATTCTTATGCCAACATAGCCTGCGGTTTCAACCGCAGGAACGCAACGGATTTTCTTTATGCATTTCCTAAAAAACGTTTCCCGTGGTTGAAACCACGGGCTATATTTATTTATGATTCGTAATTTGTCTCCTAATAATTATACGAGTTTTCATTTGGCGTGTTTAAGAAATCAATTTGTGTAAATCTGTGTAATTCATGGCAACCAAATCTACAAACATTCTTATGTCAACATAGCCTGCGGTTTCAACCGCAGAAACGCAACGGATTTTCATTATGCATTTCCAAAAAAACGTTCCCCGTGGTTGAAACCACGGGCTATATTTATTTATGATTCGTAATTTATCGCCAAATAATTACACAAGTTTTTATTTGGTGCATTTAAAAAATCAATTCGTGTTAATTTGTGTAATTCGTGGCAACCAATCTGCAAACCTGACATTTATCAGGTTTTAGGAGAAAATATTTTTTTTCATTTGTCTCTATTTTAATCCGAATACAAATGACAAAAAATAATCTGCATACTTTTCATATTCCAGTAATGGGACTTGCTTATACAATTGATAGTCCTATCCGAGTAGCGCAGTACGGAATTTCATCTGTTGTTGCTTTAGCAGACGATGATCTGATTGAAAAGATGCGTAATTTTTACAGCACAAAATTCAATATTCCATACGAAGAAATTACTCAAAAATTTCACGACTACCGCGCTGAAAGAATTACCTCTTATTTAAATTTAGTCGATAAAATTGTAAAAGAGAAATTCGAAAATTTCAAAACAGAACTGGCTGAAAGCAAAACAGCTCTCGAAAATTTCATGTCGATGCTACCGAATACTTCTGATATAAAAAAGGGATTTCAGAATCTATTGGATGACGGAATTGCTTTTAAAGAAAACATTCAAAGTTATATCGAAACACACCTTTTTCCAGGAGAAATTGATGTCAACATCATGACGAAATTAGACAAAGATAATTTTGTCAAAAACGAGCAGCTTCCTGTTGAGTTTAACGACGCGCATGCTGCATTAAGAGGTTTTGCCAATAGTAATCTGGAATCTTCCGTAGTGCTTTCTGCTGGAATGAATCCAAGATTATTTGGTTACTTTGAAAACTTCAAAGATTTTTTTCCGAATGAAAACAACGAACTAAAAAAGAAAATCATCTTAAAAGTAAGTGATTTTAGATCGGCTATGATTCAAGGAAATTTCTTGGCGAAAAAAGGGCTTTGGGTTTCAGAATATCGAATCGAATCGGGATTAAACTGTGGCGGACATGCTTTTGCAACTGACGGACTCCTTTTGGGTACTATTTTAGACGAATTCAAGCAGAAAAAAGATCAACTGGTACAATCGGCCCACGATTTAATGATTAAAACTTTACAAGCCAAAAATCAGCCTATTCCTGAAAATCCTTTGGAATTAAAAATCACTGTTCAAGGTGGCGTTGGAACAGCAGCAGAACATGAATTTTTACTAGATGAATACAATGTTGATTCTGTAGGTTGGGGCTCACCTTTTTTATTGGTTCCCGAGGCAACATCTGTCGATAAAGAAACTCGCAATTTGTTGATGAATGCCAAAGAAGATGATTTTTATTTAAGTAATATTTCGCCTTTGGGAGTTCCTTTTAATACTTTGAAAGGAACTACAAATGAATTTTTAAAGCAAAAGCGAATCCATGAAAACAAAGCCGGAAGTTCTTGCCCAAAGAAATTTTTAGCGTTAAGCAAAGAATACGACCCACACGGAATTTGCACGGCTTCAAAAAAATATCAGGATATAAAACTCGAAGAATTAGAAGCAAAAAAAGATTCGTTATCTATTAATGAGTTTGAGAAAAGCAAAATCAAAATCACCGAAAAATCGTGTTTATGTGTTGGTTTGGCCAATGCTTCTTATCTAGAAAATGATATAAAAGTTAAAGGCCAAGCTCAAGGTGTAGTAATTTGCCCTGGACCAAACTTAGCTTATTTTGATCAGGAAGTTTCCTTAAAAGATATGATTCAGCATATTTATCAAGGAAAATCGGTTATTAGAACAGAGCGCCCAAACTTGTTTATAAAAGAGCTTAAAATGTATATCACCTATTTTAGAAATGAAATCCAATCTATTTCTGGAGAACTAACAGCAGCTCAGCTTAAAAAATGGAATACTTTTAAATCTAATCTGTTGGATGGAATTGAGTATTATAAAAATTTATTTGAATCGACTATAGCCTTTAAAGGAGACTTAAATCAACTCGATTCTTGTAAATCAGAATTAGTTGGTATAAAAATTCTCGTTTCAGAGTTGGTTTAAAATTGAAAACCCCAAATTATCATCTAATTTGGGGTTTGTTTTATCTATAGAATTTAAACTATTCTTTCTTCTTGTTTTTGCTATCAATAACAGCTCCTGTTCCTGTTCCGACTGCAGCTCCGGCTAAACCACCAATAATGGCACCTTCACCTTTTTTCTTACTGACAATTGCGCCAGTTGCCGCTCCCACTCCAGCACCAATTACAGCCCCTTTAGCGGTTGCGCTCCAACCTTTCTTTTTAGCTGGTGCAGCTGCTGTTGCGTCTTGCTGATGCACTACAACGACTTTCTCTTTTTGAGCTTCGATCTTCTCTTCATTCATTTTAGCCATTTCAGTTTTCATCGAATCGATAACACGCTGTTTGTTAATCTCAACTTTCATTGAATCAATGCTGGCTTGTTTGGCTTTATTTATATCTTCTTTGCTTTGTTGCTGGCAAGAAGTTAAAAATATCACGGTCAATAAAATATATAAGCCTTTCATGATTATAAGTTTTTAAATAATTATACATCACAAAGTTCTTAATATCTGCTATAATAGTTATTACAGAATTTTTCAGAAAGTTTATAAGATTTGAAGATTTCATCGTATTTCTTGCTGAATTATTTTTTTAAGCTGTATGATTTAATCTCGCAATCCCGATAGCTATCGGGAGCTAAGACGGAAAGTTTTTAATCTTTTAAATTTAATAGCATCCAGCTGTAGCTGGATGAAAAAGCGATCAAAAGAAAAAGGCTCTAACCAAACTGAACTCGTTTGGCTAAAGCCCTCTTAACTTCATCTTTAATACCTCCAGCTAAAGCTGGAGGCTATTGAGAAAAAAATCTTTTTTAATCCTTTTAATCTGTGGCTTCATAAAACTTTGTGCCTTTGCTCCCGATAGCTATCAGGATTGCAAGATTAGCTTTTACTTCCCTAAAATTCCTCTTTTCAAGATTTGTCCGAAGTCATACATATCTTCATAAGAACAATATAAAGGAACAGGTGCCAGACGAATTACGTTTGGTTCACGCCAATCTGTAATTACTCCGTTTTTCATTAAATAATCAAACAATGCTCTTCCTTCTCCGTGCAAAAATACCGATAATTGAGAAGCTCTTTCTTCTGAATTTGAAGGCGTAATAATTTCGAAAGTACTCTCTACTTCTTTATCAATTTCGTGAAGAATAAACTCTAGATACGAAGTAATATGATCACGTTTTTTAATTAAAGCATCCATTCCAACCTCAGCAAACATTTCTACAGAAGCCAAATATGGAGCTAAAGATAGAACTGGTAAGTTACTAATTTGCCATCCATCTGCTCCGTGAACAGGATCAAAGTTTGGTTCCATTTTAAAACGGCGCTCTTTGTTGTGTCCCCACCATCCTGCAAATCTTGGCAGATTTGAATTATGATGTTTTTCGTGAACAAAACATCCAGAAGCATTTCCTGGCCCTGAGTTCATGTATTTATAACTACACCAAGCAGCAAAATCGACATCCCAATCGTGAAGTTCTAATTTTATATTTCCGGCAGCATGTGCTAAATCCCATCCTACTTTTGCTCCAACCTTTTGCCCAGCGGCAGTTATGGTTTTAATATCAAAAACTTGTCCGGTATAATAATTTACTCCACCAATTAAAACTAAAGCCAATTCATCACCAACTTCTTCAATTTTTGCTAAAACATCTTCTAGACGAATATTATGTTCTCCTTCTCTACGTTTTATTTCTACAATTGCATCTTCTGGTTTATAGCCATGAAAATTTACCTGACTTTGAAACATATATTGATCTGACGGGAAAGCTTTTTCTTCGCAGATAATTTTATAACGTTTGCCTTTTGGCTGATAAAAAGAAACCATTAATAAATGAAGATTTACTGTCAAAGTATTCATCACCGTAACTTCAGACGGAAGCGCGCCCACAACTTTACTCAATGGCTCAGCAAACCTTTCTTGATAATCCCACCAAGGTTTCTCTGCATAAAAATGACCTTCAACAGCAAGTTCTGCCCAATCATTCATTACTTCGTCAATATATGCTTTGGTACGTTTTGGCTGTAATCCTAAAGAATTTCCTGTGAAATATATTACTCGTTTATCATTTACTTTAGGAAAAATAAATTCTTGTTGATAGTGATTTAATGCGTCTTTCGAATCTAGCTCTCGTGCAAATTCGCGTGTATTTTGAAAAGTCATTGTGTTTTTGTTTTGGATGCTAAAATAACAAAAATTGTTTGTTTTGTTTCAGATTGATATGCTTTGTGTATTTTTTAACGCAAAGAGCGCAAAGTCTTTTTTTATCAAGGCTAACGTTTATAAACGCTAAGTTCGCAAAGCTTTGCGTTCTTTTGTTTCTGGCAAACACATACTGAGCAAAAAACCTTTGCGCTCTTTCCTTTTAAATTTCTCAACAAATGTCAAACTTGAAACCTGAAACTTGAAACAAATAAAAAACCCGACAGGTTATAAAAACTTGTCGGGTCTTTTTATATGATAAATGCAAATTACAAGATTAACATCGCGTCTCCGTAAGAATAGAATTTGTATCCTTCTTTGATTGCTTCTTCGTATGCTTTTTTCATTAAATCGTGACCACAGAAAGCAGAAATCATCATTAATAATGTTGATTTTGGTGTGTGGAAGTTTGTAATCATACAGTTTGCAATACTGAAATCGTGAGGAGGGAAAATGAATTTATTCGTCCAACCTTCGTATGGATTCAAAGTATTAGCAGAAGAAACAGAACTTTCAATTGCACGCATAGAAGTTGTTCCTACAGCACAAATACGTTTTTTCTTTGCTTTTCCTTCGTTTACAATATCACAAGCTTCTTGAGTAATGATTAATTCCTCAGAATCCATTTTGTGTTTAGATAAATCTTCAACCTCAACTGGGTTAAAAGTTCCTAAACCTACGTGTAAAGTTACCTCAGCAAAATTTACTCCTTTGATTTCTAATTTTTTCAAAAGGTGTTTTGAAAAGTGTAAACCTGCAGTTGGTGCCGCTACAGCTCCTTCTTCTTTTGCGTAGATAGTTTGGTATCTTTCAGCATCTTCAGCAGTTACTTCTCTGTTGATGTATTTAGGAATTGGAGTTTCTCCAAGTTCTGTCAATTTGTTTCTGAATTCTTCATAAGATCCATCGTATAAGAAACGTAATGTTCTACCACGAGAAGTTGTATTGTCAATTACCTCAGCAACTAACGAATCGTCATCACCAAAATAAAGTTTGTTACCAATACGGATTTTTCTAGCTGGATCTACTAAAACATCCCAAAGGCGTTGCTCTGAATTTAATTCTCTTAGTAAGAAAACCTCAATTCTAGCTCCAGTTTTTTCTTTGTTTCCGTACAAACGTGCAGGGAAAACTTTTGTATTATTAAGAATTAAAACGTCTCCGTCATCAAAATAGTTGATCACGTCTTTAAACATTTTATGTTCGA
>Ga0308157_10004566_pt1 | contig 18267 bp, 19 predicted proteins | sample PhyBR1_FD_201035 | JGI IMG/M metagenome (GOLD analysis project Ga0308157, IMG submission 201035) | Phyllosphere microbial communities from UC Gill Tract Community Farm, Albany, California, United States - DLSLB.R1 | ecosystem: Host-associated > Plants > Phyllosphere > Unclassified | place: USA...
ATAAGTAAAAGTAAAAATGATAAAAAGTAAAAGTATTTTTTCATGTTTAAAATGAATTTGATGCAAAAGTATTGCATTAAGAACTAAATACTTAAATTAAAAAGTCAAAAAAATGCTAAAAAAACAACTCAAGTATATTTAATCTTCTTTAAAACGTGTTTTTCATAAAAAAATTATATCTTTGCGCCCTTAATTAACAGAGGTCGAGTACCTCAAAATTTAATCACTAGATTATGTCAGTAAAAATTAGATTACAAAGACACGGTAAAAAAGGAAAACCTTTTTACTGGGTAGTAGCTGCAGATGCACGCTCAAAAAGAGATGGTAAATACTTAGAGAAAATCGGTACTTACAATCCAAATACTAACCCAGCAACTGTTGAGTTAAACCTTGACAGCGCAGTTAAATGGTTACACAATGGTGCTCAACCAACTGATACTGCAAGAGCTATTCTTTCTTACAAAGGTGCTTTATTGAAACACCACCTTGATGGAGGAGTTCGTAAAGGTGCTTTAACACAAGAGCAAGCAGATGCTAAATTAACTGCTTGGTTAGAATCAAAAGCTGGTAAAGTTGATGCTAAAAAAGATGGTTTATCTAAAGCAAAAGCTGATGCTAAAGCAAAAGCTTTAAAAGCTGAGCAAGAAGTTAACGCTAAACGTGTTTCTGATGCTGCTGCTGCACAAGCTGAAGCTGAAGCTGCTGCACAAGCTACTGAGGCTACTGAAGAAGTTGCTGAAGCTACTGAAGAAGCTCCTGCTGCTGAAGAGAATAACGAAACAACTGAAGCATAATTTTACTTAGCGATAATGCGTAAAGAAGACTGTTTTTATTTAGGTAAAATCGCTAAAAAATTTAGTTTCAAAGGTGAAGTCTTGGTCTATTTAGACACAGATGAACCTGAGTTATACGAAAATCTGGAATCAGTGTTTGTTGAACACAACAAACACTTGGTTCCTTTTTTTATTGAAACAAGCTCATTACACAAAAACGACTTTCTAAGAGTTCGTTTTGAAGATGTAAATACCGAAGAAGATGCAGATGCTTTATTAGGAAATGCTATCTATCTTCCTTTAACTATGTTGCCAAAACTTACTGGCAATAAATTCTATTTCCACGAAGTTATTGGCTTCGAAATCGAAGACAAACGTTTAGGTGTTTTCGGAAAAATAACTTCTATAAACGATTCAACTGCCCAGCCTCTTTTTGAAGTTTTAAATGGTGAAGTTGAAATCTTAGTTCCAATGATTGATAATTTTCTTGTAAAAATTGATCGTGAGAACAAAAAAGTAATCATGGATCTTCCTGAAGGTCTTGTGGAGATGTACCTTTAAAGTTAGTGTTCAGTCTCAGTTTTTAGTATTCAGTTTTCTAACTGCATCATAAACTTTTAAATTCAATTATATACTGCAATGTTTTCATTCAAGCAATTTTCTGTTAAACAAGACAAAACCGCTATGAAAGTAGGCACTGATGGTGTTTTACTTGGCGCTTGGGCTCCCATTCATCATAATCCGTTTAGTGTTTTAGATGTTGGCGCTGGAACAGGAATTATTGCTTTAATGCTTGCGCAGAGAAGTCATGCAGAACAAATTGATGCGCTCGAAATTGATGAAGACGCTTACGAACAAGCGGTAGAAAATTTTGAAAGTTCTCCTTGGGGCGATCGTTTATTTTGTTTTCATGCTGGTTTAGATGAATTTATTGAAGAACCGGAAGATGAATATGATTTAATTGTTTCGAATCCGCCTTTTTATGCTGAGGATTACAAAACAGATAACGAACAACGCGATTTAGCGCGTTTTCAGGATGCAATGCCTTTTGAAGAAATTGTTGAGGCTGCCGATTTATTACTTTCAGAAAACGGAATTTTAGCCGTTATTCTTCCTTTCAAAGAAGAAGAAAAATTTATTGCCCTAGCAAAAGAATCAGAACTTTATCCAATAAAAATCACAAGAGTTAAGGGAACTCCAAAATCGGAAATTAAGCGTAGTTTATTAGCTTTTAGCCGAAATGAAGTTCCTGAAATTGAAATCGATGAACTTATCATCGAAATCGACAGACACGTTTATACTCCTGAGTATATTGAATTGACTAAAGATTTTTATTTAAAGATGTAAAAAGCATCTTTAAATAAATTACTCTTTTTGCAGACACACTCCTCTTTGAAAACCTATTCCATTCGGATTTTCTTCATTAAAATATACTATTGAATAAGTAACACATTGATCATCTGTATAAATTATTTCTGCTACACTTTTATCCCCAATTTTAACATTATCTGCTCCTAAATTTTTAATACAGATCTTTTCTAATTTGCAATCACTAAGCCATTTGACACTCCAAACTGTTTGCAATTTACTTTCAAAATAACCCTCTTCAATAGAATCTTTCCGAATAGCATATTCATCTGGAAAAGCTGGAGCCGCAAACTTTCCATTCTTAAATTTAGTACAATCTAATTTTTGAGAATAACTAACAGCCCCTAATAAGAATAGACAAAAAACGATGATTTTTTTCATTATACTTTTACTATTATTTTAATTATTTGCCGTTTTTAGCAAAAAGAATTGCTCTTTCCAAAACTTCATCCTTGCCTTGCTGAATACCTAAAATAGTTGGTTTAACTTCGATATCTGGAACAATACCAATTCTTTGAGTTTCTTTTTTGTTTGGATAAAAAACTCCATAGCAGGTAAATGAAGTATAAAATCCTTTAATGAGCGAAAATCCGTAGTTTGCTCCATCTGCACCACCAGTCTGACTTCCGATAACTACACAATTAGGAACCGTTTGTAAACTCATTACAGTAAATTCAGCATGACTTACAGCTTTTTCATTAGTTATAACAATTACTTTTCCTTTATAATGATCTGGATTATTTTTTCCGCACTTCTGAATTCCTTCTCTCCAATAATAACGCCCAGGATAATTTACATCTGGATCAAGAAATCTAGCAAATTCGTTCTCTTCAGAATTAAGCCAATCTGCAATTGGATACATAACCTCGTGTGGTCGATTTCTATTATCAAAAATTATTGCATTCGTATTGTTTAATGCCGAAATTAAGGCTGGGACATCTGCTGGATTAAGTTCATCAAAATCAACGTAACCTATATTACCCTCTAAAATTTTCCATTTTTCTTTATCTGAAAACTGAATTTTTAAATCTTCGTACTTATATCTATTAATAGACTTTACTGCCGTTTTTCCGTCTCGAATAAATTCGATTTCAAAAGAAGGTGTTTTTCCGTTAAAAATTGCCCAATATGCATTCTTTAAAACAGACGGCTCGTTAGACCCTTCTACATACTTTCGGTTTTCATTCAAAATTTCCGCAATTGTTTTTCCTTCTACTTTTGTAATTACATCTCCAATTTTAATGTCACTAACTTTTGCTAGAGAATCATTTTTCAATGCAACAACTATCGCTTTTTCATCAATGATATTAACATCTGCAGGAATAAATTTATCCCCAAAATATTCGAACAATTGAGACATACTAGTTGAAGCGTGAGTATCATTTAGCTTTACAGAGATCTCGCGCATTGCCAAATTAAAATCCTTTTCAGATTCTGGAGTATAATATCTTGGTAGCATTTCATTTAATACTTTATCCCAATTTTGATCCATTTGGTATTTATAGGGAAAGAAATATTCAATGTAATTCCAATATCTGAATAACGCCAAAAGACGAAGTTTTTTGTCCGTCCATTTAAAATCTGCATATTTTACTTCATTTTTAAATTGTAATGGAGGGCCATTACTGCCGAATTCATAAGCAACATAGTACTGTTTTTCCTGAATTCTATTCTCTTCAATAAATTTCAATTTTTTTGAAAGTGATTTCGAGAACAATTCTTTATTATTGACCCATGACAAATCGAAATTTTTATCAAAATATTCTTTTTTTACAGCAGGTTTTAAAGATTCCTGTTTTTTAATTTCCCCCAAAGAATCAATCCAATTTTCAATTACCAGAGAAAATGCTTCAGAAGTCTTCGCTTCTTCAACTTTTGGTAGGATTTGAAATAATTGTTCATCCCAATTTTTACTTCCATCGGTAACATTTGGATGATAATATTTTAAGAAACCCCAGATTTTACAGGTTGCAGCTAGCTTTTGAGTTTCGGTAATTGGTTTTGAAAAAGAATATTGAAATAATAATAAAAAGGCAATAAGTACTGTTTTTTTCATTTAAAATTTGTGATTTTGGTTAGTGGTTAGGTATGTGGGATTGGTTAATTTTTAAACTTGTTCAAAAATGCTTTTAAACTGATACAGGATTCTCTCAATTAAACGCAGATCTTCGGTTACAATCTCTGCATTTCCTTTCATTTCCTGCTGGAAAGCAATTTGTTTATTGTATGATGTTTTCAAACCGTTTGGAAGCGCAACATCTATAAGTAGATTTCCTTCTTTATCGGGCACCAGCGAAATATTTTTGATCTCTCCTTTTAAAACGCCAAATTCTCTATCAGGAAAATTTGCCAAACGAATATTCACCCTCTGCCCCACTTTTATTTTTCCTGAATTTAAAGCTGGAGCTTTTACTTTTCCTATGAAACTGTTTTTTGCATCTGGAATAATAGAAAACACGTTATCTCCAACATTTATAGTCTGATTTTCGTTCCAAACCTGCAAAAAGGTGACCTTTCCACTAATTGATGATTTTAAAGCATACGCCAACTCCCAATCTCTTATCACTTTTTTCAATTGATAAAAGGACTGAGAAACACTACGGTCGAGATTAACCTCTTCTTTAGTGCTATTTATTTGCAAATTCTGGCTTGATTTTGTGTTGTCAATCAAAGAAGATCTCAATTGAGAAATCGAGGACAGCAGGCTTCGATAGTTCTTTTGCGCCTGAAGGAAATTCAATTTTTTAACTTCCATTTCCTGAGCAGAAATAATTCCTTTATTGAACAGCGTTTCAAAACGAGCCACTTCATTTTTCTGAAGCTCCAATTCGCGTTCGTTAATTATTTTCTGTTGCTGCAGGATTTCCAGTCTTTCTGTTATTTGGACTTTTTCAGACTGTTGCGCTCTACTTTCTACCTGAAATGGATGCAGGTCTTTATTTAACTCCTGCGCTTGATAATCTTTCTGGAATGTAGCATACGCACTTTCTACTTCACCGAACTGAACATTTTTCAATAGCTCAAAAGGAAATTCTTTTTGGGAGTTATTGATGTCGTATTTGTCAACAATATCCTTTAGTCGAAAAATATCCTTGTAATTGGCTGTGTTTTCAATAATAGCCAATGTGCTGTTTTTAGGAACCAGCATTTTATTTTTAACCAAAATAGCCTCAATACGTCCAGAAGATTTTGAAACGATCTTCTCTGGCGGAATATTAGTGGTAATTACGATTTCTGTTTTTACAACATCTGGATATTTGACAAACCAGGAAACAAAAAACAATAAAACAATTATGGTAAATATTAAAACTGTTCCCCATCGTATCATCCAATGTGGTACTTTGGTCAGGATATCCTGAACCTCTTCGCTTCTTAATTCAAATGTATCTTTGTTCATGATTAATTTCCTAATTGCAGTTGGTTTTTAACCAATTCAAAATAATTACCTTTTTGTTCTACCAATGACGAATGGCTTCCTATCTCTATGATTTTTCCTTTATCTAAAACCACAATCTGATCAGCATTCATAACAGTACTCAATCGATGCGCGATTACCACAACCGTTTTTTCTTTGAAAAAGATATCGAGTTTTTTCATGATTTCTTTTTCATTATTGGCATCTAAAGCCGAAGTGGCTTCATCAAAAAATAAAATTTCGGGATTTTTATAAACGGCTCTTGCTATAAGCAAACGCTGTTTCTGTCCTGTACTCATTCCCAATCCTTCAGAACCTACCTTGGTATTAAAATTTAGAGGCAGCTCACTGATATATTGTTTAATATTTGCCACATCTGCAGCATAAAGCAATCTCTCTTTATCAATTTTATCAACTCCAATAGCAATGTTGTTCGCAATGGTATCACTAAAAATAAAACCTTCTTGCATTACGGCTCCAATATTAGCTCTCCATGCATGTTGCGAAATATTTTTAAGCTGTGCGTTTCCAATAAGCACTTCTCCTTTTTCGGGTTCGTAGAACTTGAGCAGGAGCTTCATTAAAGTCGTTTTACCGCTTCCGCTAACACCAACTATTGCCGTTACTTTATTGCTCGGAATTACAAGACTTAAATTGTCTAAAACAGGAATATCTGAACCTAAATATCGAAAAGAAAGGTTTTTAATTTCTATATCGACATCTTGCGGAACTTCACTTGTCTGGTTGACCTCCTGCTGGACTTCATCTTCTTTTTGATGGATTTCAGACAATCTGGCTAAAGATATTTTAGCATCCTGAAGCTCCCTAACAAATTCAATAAGCTGCGTAATCGGCCCATTTAAACTCCCAACAATCGAGCTGATTGCTAACATCATACCTAAAGTTATAGAACCATCAATCACTAATTTTGCCGAAAGAAATACGATAAAAATATTCTTTAATTCATTAATAATTGAAGAACCAATGGTTTGAGTCTGCTCCAAAACCAATCCTTTTATAGAAACCCTAAAAAGTCTTGCCTGAACATACTCCCAGCCCCATCGTTTTTGCTTTTCGGCATTATGAAGTTTAATTTCCTGCATTCCGTTTATCAGCTCTATTACTTTACTTTGCTCATTCGAAATTTCTGCAAATCGTTTATAATCTAATGCTTCTCTTCTTTTCAAGAATAGAATTATCCAACCAAAGTATAACACACTTCCTGCAAAAAAGACTAAAAAAATCTGCAGATTATAATAAGCCAAAACAGCTCCCATTATAAACATATTAATTACAGAAAATAGAACATTGAGCGATGATGTGGTAAGAATTTTTTCGATACGGCGATGATCATTTATTCGCTGCATGATATCTCCAGTCATTCGGACATCGAAGAAGGAAATAGGCAGATTCATTAATTTAATAAAGAAATCTGAAATAAGGGAAATATTGATTCGGGTTGATAAATGTAGTAGAATCCAGCTCCTAATAAGGTCCAAACCTGTTCTTCCAGCAAAAAGAAAAAGCTGGGCAAAAAGAACCAGATAAATAAAATTAAGATTTTGATTTTGGATTCCGACATCAACAATACTTTGAGTCAAGAAAGGGAAGATAAGCTGCAGCAAACTGCTGGCCAATAAACCGATACTCAACTGTATCAAAAATGATTTATAGCGAAGAATATAATGCGATAACAGTCCAAAACCTATTTCTCCACCTTCTTGTTTATCAAATTCAGACTGAAAGAAAACAGGTGTTGGTTCCAACAGCAATGCCACACCTTCTTTGGTTTGATCGTCGGCATTATTGCCAATCCAGAATTTTAAAAAGTCTTCTTTATTATATTGAATTAGTCCAAAACCTGGATCAGAAATATAGTATGTCCCTTTTTTGATTTTATAAAGTACAACATAATGGTTTTGGTTCCAATGCAGAACACAAGGCAAGGGCACCTCTTCTAATCTCTCCAGGCTTAGCTTTACCCCTAAAGTTCTAAAGCCTGTTTTTTCGGCAGCATCGCTTAAAAAAAGTAGATTACTTCCTTCACGAGTTGTCTCGCTTGCATCACGCAATTCCTGAATTTTGATTGTTTTTCCGTAATGTTTTGCAATTATTTTTAAACACGTTGGGCCACAATCTTTGTAATCTGCCTGTTTATAATGGGGAAATTTTTTCAATTTTCATTCAAATTTATTGTCAGCAATATAATCTAAAATACTTACAAAAGAGTATAAAATTACTATGATATTGCGTCCTCTGCCATTTCACTAATAAAATATTTCAGATCCAGCAAATCATATTCAGAAGGATAGATACTTCCATTTATTAATTTTACAGGTACAGAATTGAATCCATTTTTTTCAAACCAATCATATTGTGTCTGGATTTGTACTTTAGTCTCATCTTCTATAACTATATCCCATTTCTTATTCCAATCTTCTATTGGAAGATTATCAATATGCCAGTCAGATAGTGCTTCAGCAACTTTTTCAGGATTATTTTTCTTGATTTGTAAAATTTTGCATGGAATAGTTACCGATGGATTGTCCTTATTAATATTAAACAAAATGCTCAAAGATATTTTATCAGGATAATTCTTTACCAAATCTACACCTTCTTTAAAAGCAATATGACAATATTTACAATTTGGACTCAAAATTAAATTTAGCTCGATTTTAGCACCTGAATTCCCTACAAATATCTTATCAAGATTATGAAATTTCTCTTCTAAAACAAGCTTTGAATCCGTTAGTATTTTGAATATTTTATAATTACGCTTAAATCGTTTTAATTCCTTATTTTGTGTATTTAAATCTATATTTTTAGAAATAATTGGCTTTATTATCAACCAAGATGACATCACAAGAACTAAAGAGATTATATACTCAAAGTAAATACTATAAGAATAAAAATTTCCCTCAAATAAAACCGAATAATAAAAGCCTGCATTAAATAGTAGAATACATGATATTATCAAACACAGTAAACACCATTTTTTTAGTTTTACTTTTTGCAACCAAATAGAATATAAAATAAATGGAATTGCAACAATACTTAACATCCCAATAGTGAGAGTTGCTTTATATGTGTCAAAAATAAAACTAAAGAAGCTACTTCCGAAAAAAATCAGAGGTAAATCAGAAAAACTTAAAAGTCCAAAAAAGAATTGTTGATCTGATTTTATAACACTATTACATGATACTTCTTTACTTAAAGAACAAAATTTAAACAATGACTCTTCTGTCAAATTAAACTTTTCCTGAATTATAAAGATGCTAAATATAAGACCAACTAGTGTAGAAAAGAAAAAAACTAAATTGATCCAATTAAATGAATTATAAAATATAAAACCAAATATAAAAACTGTTGGCACAAGATAAAACCAATACTTGCTTTTGATATTAGCATTACCTTTTTTTTCTGTATTTGCCTCTAAACCAAGAACAATTCCAGTCCAAATGTCATTAAACTCATTCCGATTTAATATGATTGAATTTTGATTTTTATAATGAACTAAAATATTTAAATCTTTCTTTTCTATTAACACTAACTCTTCAGATATACTAGATTCATTTATTAATGCTAAAAAAGAATCTGGTAAATCTTCAAATTGATCGATAGAAATTCGAGTTGCTATATTTTCAATCTTTAGCATATCTAAAGTATCATTTATAGCAAACAAACTAGGATAATTAGGATGAGATAAAAATAGGTCAGTAAACTCTTCAGTTAAATATTTATAATCATTTAATACTAAAAATCTCTTTAGAAGCTTTTCCATTAATTTGTTTTTTTTCTAACCTTTTTACCTTTCTTGTTTTTTTGTTATCTATGATTATAACTACCTCTGTTACGTCATATGCGTTTTTATTAAAAAATAATAATGTAGATATTTTTAAATTTTCAAGCCATCTCGAAAATGCCTCTTTTAGATTTAAAATGCTTAAATAGAATTCAAAGAATATCTTATAGAACTTAATTCTAAAGGATTTCTCAGGATAAGAGGAAAAGTAATTCTTACCGATATAAAATTTTGAAGGTACTTTTTTCCAAAAAAAAGGCACAAAGTGTGGAAAATTCTTAAATGAGATTAAATGATACAATAGTATTTCGTACTGATCTTTAAAGCTAAGCGTACCATTATCCCAAAGTAAATTTCCTGGAACACCTTCAACAACAAAGAAATCAAAATAAGCTCTAATTTTTTCTTCCTGATTAAGTCTTTTTATCACATGAGTCATTGTTTCTATTTCCGATTCTAATTCAAAAATAGATTCTCCCGCTTGAAGCTCTGAAAACAAGTTGCCGCATTCATCAAATACAAAGTTTTTCTCGTTCTGAAAAACAAACTTATAATCTTTACTTTCCTCATATAATTTATTTACAAATTCATTATTTCTAAACAAAGTAAAAAAACCTGTAACGTATTCATCCCGAACACAGACCACATCAAAATTATCTAAAATCTCATCGGTCATAAATGTCCTTATATTTCCGAAGATTAAATCAATGTCTCCATGTCCCCAAAAGTCATAATCAGTAATAAATTCTGAAAAAATTACTCCATATGCGGGCTTAAAATCACATAATTTATAAGGAGAATTCAATGAAACAGAAAAGCCAATTTTCTCACTTATTAATTTTTTCAATTCTAAAAATGAGTATTCAACTACAATTATATTTTTCGGCAGTTCGTCATTAATTTTTATGTCTGTGAAAATTATAAAATCTACTGACGGATTGTACTTACATGATTCAATGAAAAATTTAAAATACCATGGGAATTTTCCATAGTAAGGATATAGCAAAGCTATTTTCTTAGGACTATCCATGCTCTAATTTATTTAATAAGGGAAGCCGTTATTTTATCATAAAATTTTTGTTTCTCGCTTGGATAACCTTCAACTAAAGTTATTTTTTTTGTTTTGTAATTATAAACAAAATAATGAGGCACATAATCAATAACTGCTTTCATTATTTTTTCATTTCTATAGATCTCGCTTGCAAAATAATGATACCCAACTAAACTGTAGTCGTTAATCATTTTCTTCCATAAATCAACACTTGCTTCGTTATCAATAGTCACATACATCGTTTTAATATCCTGTTTGCCTAAAAACAGATGCAGTTCGTCATTATATTCAAATTGTTTAATACATGGAGAGCAATATGTTGCCCAAAAATCAATGAACAAATTTTGATTTGGATATTTTTCAGCAATTGCCTCCTCAAAGGATTTCTTTTCATCAATAAGGCTATTTGAAATCGACAACCCAACAGTTGAGTCATACGAACTTAAACTTCCTATTGGAGAATTATTATTCTCCTTTTGTTTTAGATCATCTTCAAAAAGAAGATTCTCAATTATCATATTATAATTGCTTTCAGGATATTTTTTTATAAAGGCCCTGTAAACAGCTATTAAGTCTTTTTTATTTTTTACACAATTGAATCGTATTGACTCAAAAATACAACTTGCAATATATATTTCTTTGTATTGTTCGGGCTCTACAAAATCAATTACACCAAAATTTGATCTGCAACTTTTAAATAGCTCATCAAATTGATTCCAAAACCTATTGACTTTTTTATTTGTTTTTTTGGCCTGTGCTTCCATATTCCAACCCGTCATATAGAGGTTTTGATCCAATATGGTACTATACAAACTATTTTCGTTGAATACAGAATACTTTGAATTATAAAACTCAACTAATTTTTGAGCTTCTTTTGTATCAAATGCTAATCCTAATTTTTTTTTCGTTTCCTCATTTCTTCCGTTTTCTGAATAATTACCCGCAAAAAAATTAATTCGCCCCTCTATTTCAGCATTAACTGCTTTTAAACAATTCGCACTAATTTTTTTCTCTTTGTTTAAAACTTTGTAAAAATTAAATATTTTTTGTTTTTGAATATCTACATTTTTAATAACATCATCTGCATTTTTGTACTTTTTTAAAACCGTCAAAACATCAAAAACGCTATCTGCACTTAATTTTAAGTATGAATTATTTGTATAAAGGTTATTAAAAGCTGAATTATTCCCGCTTATTTCAATTCTATCTTTTTTTTGTTCTATTATTATGGAATCTCCTTTCTCTACAAAAAAAGAAAAACTTCCAAACATATACGGATCTTCATAAACTGTAATAAAGCCATTAGAATCTAATTCTAATTTTTTTACAAATTGGCCATTTTCAACTTTTATATCGTCGCTATTTTTTTTATAAAAACTTTTAGGATAATTTCCAATTGGTTTTGCTACTTTAAGAAGTTTGCCATTTTGTTTATCAAAACCTTTGCCTAGAATAACTGCATTATTTTGCGAAAAAGTTTCCTGGTTAAAAAATAGCACAAGAAACAAAACTAGTAGTCTTTGTTTATATTTATAAATACTTATAGTCATAATAATTTAAGATAATTCTGAAGGCTTTGTTGCTGATTAAAAGAAAAATTAATAAAGAGTAAGGAGTTCCCTCCTTACCCTACTCTGTAATTTAGCAACTTACATTGCAAGCAGAGCAACATGCGCTAGCAGAAGAATACTCTCCTAGATAACGACCATTGCAAGAGCAAGAAAATCCGCCATTAATACTCTTCATTTCAGCTTTGCTTAAAGCTTTACCAAATTTTTGTAAATTTTTCATAATTTAAAAATGTTATAGTTAGGAAATAACTCATAGAATAATTTTAAAGTTTTATGATTTGCTCGCGATCAAATTCACAATTTTAAGATTAAACTTATGATTATTATAAATATAATACTTTTAAACTTACAAAATAGTAATATTTAAATTTTAACATAAAAAAACAGAGAAGATATAATCTTCTCTGTTTCGTATTTAAAAACAAATTTTAGCAACACAATTTCTTTAGGACATGGTCGCGGTTACCCTAACCAAATAAAATTAACACAGCGACCAACTCCTAAGAATCTCAGTACCAATCATCAATACTGAGAATTTGCTCAATGTTCCACGATCGAGCGCCTATACATTCAAAAAAAACATGACTAAATTCTAAATAAGGCTATATCGTATTACTTTTAAAAAAAGTTAAAAATCAACAACAAAGACGACTTGTATCACAAATACCCGATGATGTATTTAGCGGACAAGTTTCGCCTAACGGTATTAAAATGCATCCTGCTTCCAAAGCATAAACCCAACAATCTGGAATTCCTCCCTTCATGGTCTTCTGTACATTTTTGTTAATGTACTGAGCACCTTCGAGTTTTAAAATCTTCTTTAACATAATTAATACCTTTTTTATATAATAACAGTGTTTGATTGTTACTATCTAAACATTAAAATTAGCAAGCATAATATTTCTCGACAGCTGTGTCATTGCAATTCAGTTCTTGTGAATACTCACTTCCTAAAATGCTTTTCTGCTCTTTTTTTGTCAGCTTTCTTGTTTCTTTGCTTTTTAAAATTTTTTCTAACATAACTGGTTATTTACATTTTTGAGTTTAAGCCTCAAATCCCTAATAACTTGATGCTTACTATTTATTCCTTAACAACTTCCGACGTAACTATTTGGTATGCAGTTCCAATGTGCTTTCACAGTTCCAAATTCTGTACATCTTTTCGCTTTAAATCCATCTTCACAAATAGGAGCATGATCTCCATTCATTGTTTTCAGCTCATTTGCAGTCAATTCTACTGCACCTTTCAATTTCAAAATATTCTTTAACATAACTGCAGGTTTTAAATCGGGGGATTCACTTTTTCTATTTTAACAGTCGAAATTTCTGTTTTTTTATGCTGTCTTCTCTAAAACTTGAACTTCCTCAACAAAATCATTTAAGAAATATTTCAATTCGTTCAATTCATATTCATTTGGAAACAGCCTTTCATTGACAATTTTAATAGGTGTATAATTAAAATTGTTCATAGAGCACCAATCGTATTGTTTCTGAATTTCCTGATTTATCATCATGCTTACAGAATCAACATTCCATTTTTTAAGCCATTTTTTGTGAACCATTCTCTTGATATACCAATCTGAGATTGCTTCAACTGTTTTTCCTGGCGTTGTTCTATTAATTGTTAATAGTCTTTCTACAACTGCTTTGTAAGGATTGTCGTTATTTTCTGGATTAATATTAAAGAGAACATTCAAAAATATTTTGTCTGGAAACTTCAATACTAAATCAAAAGCTTCTTGAAAAGTTTTATAACAATGTCCGCAACTTGGGCTAAGAATTACAGAAAGTCTAACTCCTGCATTTTTATTGCCAAATGTCAAGCCTCTTAAATCTTCAAATCCTTTTGTATATTTTACTTTTTTAGATAAGAAATTTAATAGCGAATAATTTCTTTTAAATTTTTTAAGCTCTTTTAAAGAGTTCTCATTATCAAGCATTTTTTTAATCATCACTTTAACTGTCGCCCAGATCGGAATTAAAAGCAATAAAGAAAATACATAAGGAAAAATGGCATTAAAACTAAAACTCAATGTAAAAAGATCTGATGAAAACCAAACAATACTTTGAACCAAGATTAAGAATGATATTGCTAAACACATTATACACCATTTTTGAATCTCGAATTTCTGAATCCAGATCGAACAAACTATTATTGGAATGGCTAATAGACTTAAGAATCCAATAAAAATAGCCGAACTTAAAGGCTGAACTAATATGGCAATGATGCTTGATCCAAAGAAAAGCAATGGCAAATCTGAAAAACTCAACCATCTATTTGCAATATCATCATTGAAACTTATTACAGAATGGCAAGAAGAATTTGAACTTAAATTACAGAATTTTGAAATTACGGTGTTTTTAACTCCCCATTTCTCCTGTACAATAAATATGCTTACAACAAAACCTAGTACTGATGTTACCAAAAAGGAAGCGCTAAACAAATCAAAACGATTAAAGAAGAAAGATAATCCAGCTACTAGGGCAAGAGGCAGAAAATATTTCAACCAATTGTATTCTATTTTAAGATTATCTCTTGCTACAACATTGTTTGGTTCAATAGCTACAATTACACCATTCCAGTCTAAAAGGAATTTATCATAAGATAATTTTTGAGTTCCTTTTTTTGTTGTTGTGATTCTAACGCCGCTTTTAATTTTTTCTACCAGTATTAATTCGTCTTTAAAATAAGCCAAAAAGTTTGAAGGCAAATCTTCAATCTGCTCTTTCGAAACTCTCACTGCTGCGTTCTCTACAGAAAGCAAATCAAACGAGTCTGTAATGGCAAACAAACTCGGATAATTTGGATGTGACAAAAACAGATCCTTAAACTCATTTTTGATATCTGAGTAGCGATTGATTTGCAGAAATTTTTGGACCAGCTTTAACATCGTTTTGGATCGTTTTTAAATCATAATTACACTGCAAAGATTGGGGTTTTTATTGATTAAAATCGCATGAACACATACATTTTATTAATTATACCACATACAATTTATAAATTATACCAAGTATAGTAACCACGACAACATGTTGAAATACAAGACTTTAAATGTTTATTTATTTATCAAAAAGCTTCAAAAGCCCATTTTCGATTAACGGTTTCGCTTTTTATCTAGTTTTGGATAAGTAATAATCTAAACATTAATAAACATGAAAAATAGGCCCTAAAAAAGAGGTGATTTTACAAGAAAAAAATCATAAAAAGAGGATGCAAAAAATGACCAATTTAGTCCATAATTGATCCTCCAAAAGAACAAAAAACACTCCCAAAAAAGCAAAGAAAAACAATTTTAAAAAATCGGAATTAACTTATAAATAAATCTCTTTTTCTACTGCTTTTAAAGACCAAAAAATAAACCCAAAAAACTTTACATAATCAATTTTTAGCGCTGTTTTTTATCGCATCTGATATGACTGCCAAAAAATATTTATGAAAGATTTATAGTACTAATTTTCAATAATACAAATATCAAAAACATGAAAAATTCAAAATTAACATTCAGCGATTTTCAAATAGATAAACTTTCTAAAGAAGAACAAAAAATAATTAGAGGGGGAAATATAGACCCCAATGATGTAAACGAGCCAAAAAAAACTGGCGGAAACGGGAACCCATAAACAATAGAAAAAACTCTTTAAAAACTAATCCAAAAAAAATTAAAAGTCATGAAAAATAGCAAATTAACATTCGGAAATTTTCAATTAGAAGCAATCTCTAGAAAAGAGCTAAAAACAATTAAAGGAGGTGACGATCCAATTGATCCAAATAATCAAAACGAACCTAAAAAAACTGGCGGAAACGGGAATCCATAAGCAATAGAAAAAAAACTCTTTAAAAACTAATCCAAAAAATTAAAAGTCATGAAAAATAGCAAATTAGCATTCGAAAAATTTCAATTAGAAGCAATCTCTAGAAAAGAGCTAAAAACAATTAAAGGAGGTGACGATCCAATTGATCCAAATAATCAAAACGAGCCTAAAAAAACTGGCGGAAACGGGAATCCATAAACAATAGAAAAAAACTCTAAAAACTAATCCAAAAAAATAAAGTCATGAAAAATAGCAAATTAACATTCGAAAAATTTCAATTAGAAGCAATCTCTAGAAAAGAGCTAAAAACAATTAAAGGAGGTGACGATCCAATTGATCCAAATAATCAAAACGAGCCTAAAAAAACGGGCGGGAATGGAAATCCCTAAGCAATAGAAAAAACTTTTAAAAACTAATCCAAAAAAAAATAAAGTCTTGAAAAATAAAAAATTAACATTCGGAAATTTTCAATTAGAAGCAATCTCTAGAAAAGAGCTAAAAACAATTAAAGGAGGAGGTGACGATCCAACTATTGATCCAAATAATCAAAACGAGCCTAAAAAAACTGGCGGAAATGGAAACAATTAAAAAAAGTTACATCTTATGAAACTAAATATTATTCGCAAACTGAGCTGGAGACACTCCGGTTCTTTTGCGAAATGATTTTGCAAAAGATACGGCATTTTTAAAACCAACACTTTCTGCAATTGCCTGCGTCGAATATTTTCGATACAAATGGTTTGTAATCATCTGATTGATCACGTAGTTAATTTTCAATTCATTAGAATATTCACTAAATGATTTTCCAAATCTTTTATTCACTACATAAGACAAATAAGTGGTATTGGTCTTTATTTTTTTTGCAGCATAGGAAAGCGTAAAATCGGCATTTAAGTATTCTAGCTTTTCTTCCAAAAGCAATAGTTTTTCTACTATTTTATTTTCTTTGGCTTCGTCGATACTCAAATTAGCATTTTCTTTTTTCAAGGCAACATCCTCTACTTCTGGAATTTCTGTTACTATTGCTTCAGCTGCAACTTGCTCAGTTTCTGTTTTTTCAAGTTCTTTTCTTTCCAGATTAGCTTTGAACTCTTCAATTAAAGCGTTCATTTTCTTTTGCGCTTTATTTTTATCCCTAATATTTTTTATGAGAAAAAATACAATTCCAACTACGAGAATGACATAAAATATTTTTAATGCTTTATTCCAAAACACTTCATATTTATATTTCTCCTGAACGCTAAGCATTTCTCCGCTAAGATCTGCCGTACCCAATTTATAGTTAACCTCTAATGCTTCATCTCTAAGATTTCCTTCATATTTTTCATAAGAATCCAAGTATAGTTTAGAGTGTTTGTAGGCTAACTCAGGTTCATTTTTGATACTGTAAATTTTAGCCTGTATATAGTTAGACCTAAAAAAACTAATGTCTACCGTTTTGTTTTTTTGACTAATAGAATCTACCTTTTTTAAAAATATAAGCGCTCTATCATATTTTTTAATCGAATAATAAAGGTCTCCTAAATTAAAACAAGCAACTTGATATAGCGATTCATTGTCCACTTGTTTTGCATAAAAAGAGATATCGTAATAAATTTTTTCGGCGTTGGTAAAGTCCTTTTTAAATACATAAATATTACCTAAACTAAGTTTGGCAGTAGTCTTGTTATCGATAAATTTATCCGAATAGGCTACACTTTTTTTGTAATAATATTCCGCAGAATCTAATAAATAGGTTTTTTCACGATTTTTAGAATAATATCCTTCGTAAGAATTTCCAAGATTGGTATAAGTGTTGCTTTTAGAATTTTGAAACTGATCTTTTTCGTACAGACTTTCATTCTTGTCTAAGAATGCTTCATTTTGTTTTAAGATTTTTATAGATAACTGATAGTTGCCAACACTTTCATTAAGCAAAGCAATATTGGCTTTAAATTTTACAATTTGAACAACATCACCTATTTTAGTAGAAAGTTTAACTCCTTCCTGATAGCTGCCCAGAGCCTTACCATAATTAGATCTTTTCCAATAAGTAAGACCTCTATAGTTACACAGATAAGCTTGCAGTTTTGTTTTTTCGTTTGATTCAGGAATCTTGTCTAAGTGCTTTATCGCTTCCGCATACATTTTTTCAGACTTATCAGCATCTCCTTTTAACTGATACAAATACGAACCTGCACCATAAGCAAAAGCTTTGTGGATGTTATCTTTAGACTTAAGCATCTGATTCACAAAACCTAAGCCTTCATCATTATCTCCATTAACACTAAAGCGGATTTTATCCTGTAATTCTAAATACTTTTCTTCTGTAAGCTCTCCATTGGTTTGAGCAGCTCCACTGCAAAGCATTAGTAATAAAAAGAAAAAAGAGATGATCAGCCTCATTAAGTTTGTTTTTGGAATTCAAAAATAGTCTATAAATTATCAATAAACTACAATTTATTTGCCAAATTCCTATTAATTTTATTTTTACT
>Ga0308157_10004568_pt1 | contig 18262 bp, 15 predicted proteins | sample PhyBR1_FD_201035 | JGI IMG/M metagenome (GOLD analysis project Ga0308157, IMG submission 201035) | Phyllosphere microbial communities from UC Gill Tract Community Farm, Albany, California, United States - DLSLB.R1 | ecosystem: Host-associated > Plants > Phyllosphere > Unclassified | place: USA...
TTAAACCTTAAACCTTTTTTTTATCTTTGCTAAAATTACTATAAAAAATGGCATCAGAAGAGAAATCACTTCATTTTATTGAACAAATTATAGAAGACAGTTTAGCAAATGGTTTTCCACAAAATAAATTACGTTTCCGTTTTCCACCAGAACCAAATGGGTATTTGCATATAGGTCACGCTAAATCAATTTGCTTAAATTTCGGTTTAGGTTTAAAATATAATGCACCTGTAAATCTGCGTTTTGACGATACAAATCCAGCTAAAGAAGAGCAGGAATACGTTGATGCTATCAAAGAAGATATAAAATGGTTGGGTTTCAATTGGTCTGAAGAATTGTATTCTTCTGATTATTTTCAACAATTATATGATTGGGCAATTCTTTTGATTAAAAAAGGAAAAGCCTATGTTGACAGTCAAACTTCTGAAGAAATGGCTGCTCAAAAGGGAACTCCAACGCAACCAGGAGTTGATGGACCGTACAGAAACCGTTCTGTTGAAGAGAATTTAGCATTGTTTGAAGGAATGAAAAACGGAGATTTCAAGAAAGGAACTCACGTTTTGAGAGCCAAAATTGATATGGCTTCTACCAATATGTTGATGCGTGATCCATTGATGTACAGAATTTTACATAAACATCACCATCGTACAGGAAATGATTGGAATATTTATCCAATGTATGATTATGCACATGGTGAAAGTGATTATATAGAATCGATTTCACACTCTATTTGTACACTTGAATTTGTGATGCATAGAGAATTATACGATTGGTTTTTGGATCAAATTTATGATGAAAAACAAGTTCGTCCTCATCAATATGAGTTTGCTCGTTTGAACTTGAATTATACCGTTATGAGTAAGCGTAAGCTCTTGCAATTGGTACAAGAAAACATTGTAAACGGATGGGATGATCCTAGAATGCCAACTATTTCAGGATTAAGAAGAAGGGGTTATACAGCTGCTTCAATTCGTAAATTTTGTGACATAATTGGTGTTGCAAAACGTGAAAATATTATTGATATTTCTCTTTTAGATTTCTGTTTGAGAGAAGATTTAAACAAAACTGCCCCAAGAGTTATGGCAGTTTTAGATCCTGTAAAAGTAGTAATTACGAATTATCCCGAAGGAGTAGAGGAGTGGTTGGATGCCGAAAATAATCAGGAAGATGAAACTGCAGGATTTAGAAAAGTGCCTTTTTCTCGTGAATTATACATTGAAAGAGATGACTTTTTAGAAGTAGCTCCAGCTAAATTTTTTCGTTTAAGTATTGGAAATGAAGTCCGTCTTAAAAATGGTTATATCATTAAAGGAGAAAGTGTTACTAAAGATGCTAACGGCATAATTACTGAAATTCAAGTGACTTACGATACTGATTCTTTGAGTGGGAGCGGTACTGAAGCCAGTAAACGAAAAGTGGCTGGAACATTGCATTGGGTTTCTATTTCACATGCCGTTGAAGCAGAAATTCGTTTATATGATCGTTTGTTTATTGATGAAGCACCGGATAGTCACAAAGAGAAAAGTTTCTTAGAATTTATGAATCCAAACTCTTTGCAAATTGTAAAAGGTTTTGTAGAACCTAGTTTATCAACAGCTGTTAATGGAGATCATTTCCAATTTCAACGTTTAGGTTATTTTGTTGTTGATAAAGATTCAACTCCTTCAAAATTAGTGTTTAACAAGACAGTCGGACTTAAAGATGCTTGGGAAGAAAAAGGTAAAAAAGAAGAAAACAGCATCAATAATTCTCTAAAAGACATCAATAAATATTTTAAAGTTTCTACAAGAGAAGAGCGTATTGCAATAAGAAAAGCGATAGGGGAGACTTTGGCAGGAATTTCGAATTATAGTTTATTACAAAATTCTTTTAGAAAAAACATCAACAATAATAAGAGTTCATTGTTGTTTGCTAACCTAATTTTAAAATATACTAGTCTAAAAGCGTCTGATTTTGATAAAGAAGATTTAACTAAACTGTATTTAATGTCTCTTCGTAGTGAATCTCCTTTTGTTCGTTCCAGAGCAATTTTGAATTTGACCAATTTAAATTATGATTCAAATTTTGTAAATTCTTTTAAAGAAGAAGTTTTAAAATTAAAAGAGAATCCAACCAAAAGTACAACTGAAAGAGAAATTGAATTTATCGACAATTTCTTAAATAAATAAAATATAATTTATATCTATTAAAAGCGCTTTTTATAAAGCGCTTTTTTTATTATATCTATAACTGATTATTATTATAATTATAATAATTTTTATTTATTAAAAATATATTTCATAAATTAATTTTAAGGCAATTTTAAAATTTGCTTATATCAAGTTATATTTTTTAGTTTTTTATTGTTTAAATCTTCTTAATTTAATTTTTGTGGAAAAAAGGCAATTTTTGGAATCTAAAAATTCAATTTTTATACTATTTAATTCTTTTTAATAAATATTTACTTTATCTATTGTACTTTTATATTTTATCAAAATATATTATTATTTAAAATATCTATTTAAAAGTAATTTTTAATTCAAATAATTGATTAAAAACAGACTTCATATCTTCGTTTAAATCTATTATTTTTTAATGTTTATATCTACACCCATTTTTAATTTTTTAATTAAAGGAGAAGCTTTATTTTGATTTTTAGGTGGATTTATGGCACTTTAACGGCTTGTTAACATATGTTTGTTCATAAAGTTGTAAATTTAAAAATACTAACTTTTAAAATTAATTAAAAATGGCAAACAACACAGGAAATACAATTGTCGCTCTTTTGGTTGGTGTAACTATAGGAGCTGGTTTAGGAATTTTATTCGCTCCAGATAAAGGGTCTAACACCAGAGATAAAATCAAAGATGGCTTTGATGATTTAAAAGATAACTTTAGTGATAAGTTACATGAAGTTTCTGAAAAACTCATGGGTAAAGGAATTTTAAATAAAGCTGAAATCGATCGTAACTATGACAATATTGTTGCAAGTCTAAGTGAGAAAACTGAGGATGTAGTTTCATATCTTGAAAATAAATTAAAAGAACTTAAAGAAAAAAATGCTAATTTTCAGTCATAAATAGTTACTTATGGCATTTGATAAAATAAAAGCTAATACAGAAGAAGTTCAAGACGAAGCACAAGCTTATTTTGAAAAATCTGTTGCATATTATAAATTATGGGGATTTAAGGTTGCAATGAAATCTACCACAATGATTTTGAAGTTTACTTTAATTCTATTGTGTTTCAGTATGGTTTTATTGTTTGTTTCCGTTGCTGCTGCTCTCGCAATTGGTAATTATTTTGGTAGCTACGCAATTGGTTTTCTTTCAGTTGCTGGTTTGTATTTAGTTGTTACTTTGCTTTTATTTTTGGTAAAAGATAAAGTGATTGAAGGACCAATTTTAGAAAAATTTTCAGAAATCTTTTTTAACGATTAAATATGGAAAAGAAAAAATATTCTTCGTACGCCGAAATTGATCGTGATTTAGAGATTCTGAAATTAGAAAAGCAAATTGGCTATCAACAATTACTTTTGAGTGTTAAGAAAACACGAGATTCAGTGACTCCACAAAATATTGTTAATGGATTTTTAGCTCCTTACAAAGAGAGTATTCCAAATCCTTTTCGATCAATTTTACAAACTATTGTTCCTTATCTTTTCAGTTATTTTTTAAATAATAAAAGAAGATTCTGATTCATTACAGGTAAAAAAAAAGCTCCTTTTTAGAGGAGCTTTTCTTTTTTTATATGGTGGTTAAGGCTTTTTGTATTCGTGAAATTGTTTCTTGTTTTCCTATAAGTTCAACTATATCAAATAGGTGAGGACCTTTTAAAGCTCCAACTAAACAAAGACGAAAAGGTTGCATTACTTTCCCCATTCCAATCTCATTTTTAGTCAACCAGTCTTTAACAATTGTTTCAATATTTAAAGAAGTAAAATCACTTATTTCTTCCAGTACTGAAATCAATTTTTGCATTAATGCTGGGGTTTCAGGTTTCCAATTCTTACTTGCTTTTTCATCATAAGATGTAGGAGCAATGTAAAAGTAGTCACTTAATTCCCAAAAATCTGATATAAAGTAAGCTCTATCTTTTATTAAAGAAATTATTTTTGTCATTTCTGTTAATGAAAAATAGCGATTTAAATGTTTTAATTCTATAATTTTATTGAACTCTTCTGCTAATATAGAATCTTCAGTTCTCAATAAATATTGGTGGTTAAACCATTTATTTTTCTCTGGGTCAAACTTAGCGCCAGATTTATGAACTCTATTTAAATCAAATTTTTGAACCAATTCATCTAAAGAAAACAATTCTTGTTCTGTTCCGTCATTCCAACCTAATAAAGCTAAAAAGTTGATAACAGTTTCAGGGAAAAATCCTTTTTCTCTGTAACCTGATGAAACTCCTTCGTCCGTTTTCCATTCTAATGGAAATACCGGGAATCCCATTTTATCTCCATCTCTTTTAGATAATTTACCATTTCCAACTGGTTTTAAAATCAATGGTAAATGTGCAAATTCTGGAGCTTCCCAACCAAATGCGCGATACAACATTACGTGTAAAGGCATTGATGGCAACCATTCTTCTCCACGAATTACATGTGAAGTTTCCATCAAATGATCATCAACAATGTTAGCTAAGTGATAAGTTGGCATTCCATCACTTTTGAATAGAACTTTATCATCCAATAAACTGGTTTCAAATTTTACTTCTCCACGAATAATATCTTGAAGATGTAGAGTTTCGTTCACTGGTGTCTTAAAACGAATTACGTAATGTTCATTGTTAGCTATTCTTCTTGCAGTTTCTTCTTTTGATATTACCAACGAAGTATCTAATTTTTCTCTGTTATGATGATTGTAAATGAATGTTTTTCCTTCTGCTTCGTGTTGTTTTCTGTGATGATCTAAAGCTTCTGCAGTATCAAAAGCATAATATGCATTCCCTGATTCAATCAATTGATCAGCATATTGTTTGTACAAATGTTTTCTTTCGCTTTGTCTGTAGGGACCAAATTTTTCATTTTTATCAATGGTTTCATCTGGTGAGATTCCCAACCATTCTAGTGCTTCAAGTATATATTCTTCGGCTCCTGGAACAAATCTGTTTTGATCTGTATCTTCTATTCTCAAATAGAAAGTTCCGCCATGTTTTTTTGCAAATAAATAATTAAATAAAGCGGTACGAACTCCGCCAATATGTAAAGGTCCCGTTGGACTTGGTGCAAAACGCACACGAACTGATTTAGACATTATTGTAAATTTTTTGCAAATATACGATTTCAAATTGGCGTTTCAATAACTTGTAAATAGTGTTTCACAGTACTTTAATATTATGTTTTATTTAGATTTTAATAAACATTAAAATTATTACTTTTATAGGTTATTAAATTAATACTATAATTTTGGAAAAAGCACAATCGATACATCAAAAATTAGAAGCTTTTATAAAGAAGTATTATACTAATGAATTGATTCGGGGCATCATTTTTTTTATTGGTCTTGGATTAATTTATTTCTTATTTACACTTTTTATAGAGTATTTCCTTTGGTTAAAGCCTAAAGGACGTACTTTCTTGTTTTGGTTTTTCGTTACAGTTGAAGCTTTTTTATTGATTCGTTTTATCTTTTTCCCAATCTTTAAAATTTTAAAATTTAAAAAAGGTATTGATTATACTCAAGCTTCAATCATTATTGGAAGGCATTTTTCAGAAGTAAATGATAGTTTACTTAATTACTTGCAACTTTCTAGTTCAAATGCAAACACGCAAAGTTCAGAGTTATTACTTGCTTCAATAGAACAAAAAGCAAATTCTTTACGACCAATTCCCTTCGGAAAAGCAATTGATTTCAATTCGAATAGAAAATATTTGCCACTCGCTTTATTTCCAATTCTTTTTTTGGTGTTCTTTTTTCTTTCGGGAAATAGTAAAATTATATCTCAAAGTTTAAATAGAGTAGTGCACTTTAATGCTACTTTTATTCCTCCGGCGCCTTTCAATTTTGTTGTTACAAATTCTAAGTTAATTACTGAACAAGGAAAGGATTTTACTTTGAATGTAAAGCTTGTTGGAGATGTAATTCCTGAAAATGTGATGATTTTTATTGATAATGAAAGTTACTTTTTGGAGTCTATTAAACCAGGTGAATTTAGATTTAAAATTGCTAAACCTCTTGCTAATACTCAATTTCACTTAGAAGCAAATTCAGTTGTTTCTCCAGATTATGAATTGAAGGTAATTGAAGTTCCAACTATAGCCAACTTCGAAATGAAGTTTGTTTATCCTTCTTATTTGAAATTAAAAAGTACTACAATTAAAGGAACTGGTAATGGAATTATCCCTGAAGGAACTCAAGTAACTTGGGTTATGAATACAAATGCCACCGAAAATGTGGTATTAAAAGAGAAGTCTGAATTGGTATCGTTTTCTAAATCAGATAATACCTTTAGTTTAACTAAAAAAATAACTCAAAACACAGAATATCAAATATTTACATCTAATAATAAGGTAAAAAACTTCGAAAAACTAAGTTATCAATTACATATTGTAAAAGATCAGTTTCCTTCGATCAATATTACTAATGCTCCAGCAGATATAAGTGCTGGAAACTCTTATTTTGTTGGACAGTTGGGTGATGATTATGGTTTATCGAAGTTACAGATTGTTTATTATGAATCAGGAAAAGAAGCTAATGCCAAACGTGGAACAATAGCTATTAAGCAGGCTACTTTCGATCAGTTTGTTTTTAATTTTCCTGGAAATTTGGATGTTGAAAAAGGAGCTAACTACGAATTTTACTTTGAGGTTTTTGATAATGATGCTCTTCACAATTTCAAAAGTTCTCGTTCTTCGGTGTTTTCAAATCGCATTTTAAGTGATGAAGAAAAGCAAATAATGACTATCCAAGAACAAAATAATGCTATTAATAGTTTGCAAAAAACTTTATCAAAACAAGATAAACAGTTTTCTGAGATGGATAAATTGCAACAAACTAATAAAGAAAAGAATAGTTTAGACTTTAAAGATCGTCAAAAGATTAATGATTTCATCAAAGAACAACAATCGCAAAATGACAAAATGAAAAGTTTTGCGAATAAGATGAAAGAGAATTTAGATAAATCAAATTCAGATCAGAAAAACGAAACTAAAGAATTATTGCAAAAAAGACTTGAAAATACAAATAAAGAATTAGATAAAAATAAGAAGTTGCTAGATGAACTTAATGAATTAAATGATAAAATACGCGATGAAGATTTTAGTGAAAAGCTAGAAAAGTTTAAACAAAACAGTAAGAGTCAAAACAAAAATTTAGCTCAATTAGTTGAATTAACTAAGCGTTATTATGTAGAAAAGAAAGCGGAACAATTAGCTGATAAATTGGATAAATTATCTCAAAAACAAGATAAATTATCAGAGAATGAAAAAGAAAATTCAGCAGTGGAACAGGATAAACTAACTGATGAGTTTAAGAAAATGCAAGAGGAATTAAAGCAATTGGATAAAGATAATGATGATTTAAAATCTCCAATTGATATACCATCAGACTTGAATAAGGAAGAAAGTATCAAACAGGATATGAATAAAGCATCTTCTGATTTACAAAAGAACAATAAAGCTAATGCTAAGAGTAGTCAAAAAAATGCTTCCAAAAAGATGAAAGAAATGTCCAAAGCGATGGAGATGGCTATGGAAGAATCAGATAAAAATCAAATAGAAGAAGATGTAAAAATGCTTCGTCAAATATTGGATAATTTGTTAGCATATTCCTTTTCACAAGAAGACAATATGAATCAATTTAAGGCTTCGAGATTAGGAGCGCCTTCTTTTAATAAATACATCAGAAACCAGCAGAATTTAAAATCTCAGTTCAGACACATTGATGATAGTCTTTTTGCTTTGTCTCTACGTCAGCCTAAAATTGCTGAGTCCGTTACCAAAGAAGTAGCAAATGTGCAATATAATATCGATAAATCTCTTGAAAGTTTTACCGAATCGCAATTATCAAAAGGTATTTCACAACAACAATATGCTATTTCTTCTGCAAATAAATTAGCTGATCTATTAAGTGATTCGCTTAATAGTATGCAGATGCAAATGTCTGGAAGTAGTGCAGGTAAACCAAAACCAGGTAAAGGTTCAGGTATGCAACTTCCAGATATAATCAAGAAACAAGGCGAGCTATCTGAAAAGATGAAGCAAGGTATGAAACCAGCTAACAAACCTGGTGAAGGTAATAAACCTGGTGAAAGCAAAAATAAAAATTCTGGTAAAGGACAAGCAGAAAACGAAGATGGTGATGGAGAAGGTGACGCAAAAGCAACAATGGATATTTACAAAGAGCAAAAACAATTGCGCGAAGCACTACAGGAGGAATTGAATAAAAAAGGTGTAGGTAATAATGGAAATAATGCTTTGGAGCAGATGAAGCAATTAGAAAAACAGTTATTAAATAAAGGTTTTAATAACGAAACGATTCAAAGAACTAATGCAATTAAACAAGAACTTTTAAAATTAGATACTGCAATTCGTTTACAGGGTGAGGATCCAAAACGCCAATCTGAAACAAATAAATTTAGCTATAATAACCAGGCAAGTACATTACCTAAAGAGCTTGTAGATTATTTAAATAGCATCGAAATATTAAATAGACAATCGTTACCTTTGCGCTCGAATTTTAATCAAAAAGTTCAAATATATTTTAATAAATAATGATCAATTTTAATTACGAATCCGATTTCACTTTAGATAATGAAGAAGCAATTGCGAATTGGTTAAGCGCAGTAATATCTTCTGAAAATAAAAAAGAAGGCGAAATCAATTATATATTTTGCGATGATGAATATCTTCACAAGATCAATATTGAATATCTAAATCACGATACATTAACAGATATTATTAGTTTTGACTACACAGTAGGTAATGAAATTAGCGGTGATATTTTTGTTTCTATTGAAAGAGTTTTAGATAACTCTAAAGATTTTAATACTAGTTTTAACGATGAATTAAAACGTGTTTTAGTTCATGGAGTTTTACATTACTGTGGATATAAAGATAAATCAGATAAGGACGAAGCTTTAATGAGAACCAAAGAAGATCAAAAATTAGAGATGTTTCACGTGGAACAGTAGATTTAAACATATCAAAATTATATAAAAAAGTGTTATGTTCCATGTGAAACACTGTTTTTTTGAAAGAAATTTTATTAGTTTTTTTAATTTAAGATTTAGAGTTTAATATAGTGTTTCACGTGGAACAGATAATAAAGTTTTAAAACAAATTAAGTTGTTCCACGTGGAACGATATTATTTGAATTTCATAATTCCTTACATAAGGATTAATATAAGAGAAAATGTTTTTAGAAGAGTATGATGTAATTGTTGTGGGTGCGGGTCACGCTGGTTCTGAAGCCGCGGCAGCGGCCGCAAATTTAGGATCTAAAACTTTGTTGGTGACGATGAGTTTGCAAAACATTGCACAAATGTCTTGTAATCCTGCGATGGGTGGAATTGCAAAAGGACAAATAGTTCGTGAGATTGATGCGCTTGGTGGTTACTCAGGAATTGTTTCGGATCGGACGGCAATTCAATTTAAGATGTTGAATAAATCGAAAGGTCCTGCGATGTGGTCTCCAAGAATTCAAAGTGATCGTATGCGTTTTGCTGAAGAATGGAGAATGATGTTGGAAGGAACTCCGAATTTAGATTTTTACCAAGAAATGGTAAAAGGGTTAATAATTGAGAATGGAAAAATTAAAGGAATCAAAACTTCTTTGGGAGTTGAGATTCGTTCGAAGTCGGTGGTATTGACCAATGGTACTTTTTTGAACGGTTTGATTCATATCGGTGAAAAACAATTTGGAGGTGGCCGAGCAGGGGAGAGTGCTGCGTTTGGAATTACCGAAGATTTGATTCAGGCTGGTTTTGAAGCAGGGAGAATGAAAACAGGAACACCACCAAGAGTGGATGGAAGATCTTTGGATTATTCTAAAATGAATGAAGAGAAAGGTGATGCGAGACCAGATAAATTTTCATATTCTGATTTGACAAAACCGTTAGAGTTTCAAAAATCGTGTCATATGACATATACTTCAAATGAAGTACATAATATTTTGAGAGAAGGTTTTGATCGCTCACCAATGTTTAATGGAAGAATAAAAAGTTTAGGCCCTAGATATTGTCCTTCAATAGAAGATAAGATTAATCGTTTTGCTGACAAGGAACGTCATCAATTATTTGTTGAGCCTGAAGGATGGAATACTTGTGAGGTTTATGTAAATGGTTTTTCAACTTCTTTGCCCGAGGACATTCAGTTTAAAGCTTTGCGTACGGTTGTAGGTTTTGAAAACGTGAAATTCTTTCGCCCAGGATATGCAATAGAGTATGATTATTTTCCTCCAACACAATTGAAACATACACTGGAAACTAAGTTAGTTGAAGGTTTGTATTTTGCTGGACAAATAAATGGAACTACAGGTTACGAAGAAGCAGCTTCTCAAGGTTTGATGGCTGGAATCAATGCGCATTTGAAAGTTCATGAACAAGCTCCTCTAATTTTAAAAAGAGACGAAGCTTATATTGGAGTTTTAATTGATGACTTGATTACGAAAGGAACGGAAGAACCTTATCGTATGTTTACCTCTCGTGCAGAGTATAGAACTTTGTTGCGTCAAGATAATGCCGATTTTAGGTTGACTCCATTGTCGTATGAAATTGGTTTGGCTTCTGAAGCTCGTTTGCGGAGAATGGAACATAAATTAAATGAGTCTGAAAAAATGGTTGCTTTTTTCAAAGAAACTAGTGTTTCAGTTGCAGAGACAAATCCGATTTTGGAAGCAAAAGAAACGGCATTGATTTCTCAAGGAGATAAAATGTTTAAAGTATTCTCCAGACCGCAAATTGATTTGGAAGACATAATGAAGTTTGAAAAAGTTAAAGAATATGTTTTAGAAAATAATTTAGATCAGGAAATTTTAGAACAAGCCGAAATTCAAGTCAAATATTCTGGTTATATCGAAAAGGAACGAAATAACGCTGATAAGTTAACGCGATTGGAAGATGTGAAAATCCCTGAAAACTTTGATTATAACAAAATCAAATCAATGTCAATTGAAGCAAAACAAAAATTGAATAAAATTCGTCCTGTAACAATTTCCCAAGCGTCAAGAATTAGTGGAGTTTCACCAAGCGATATTTCAGTGCTTTTGATTTATATGGGAAGATAAAGTTTAAAGTTGTTTAGGGTTTAATTTTGTTTAAATTAAGAATGTTTGAATAAGAAAATTTTAAATTGTTTGTTTAAATTTTAGACTTGGACCTAAATTAATTTGTTCCACGTGAAACGACGTTCGCAAGGCTCGTATTTATTGAGTTTACATAAATTGTTTAATGAAAATCATTCAATCAGCATTTTTAAATTTTGAACAAAAAGAAACGGTATTCAAATTGTGGAATTCAGAATACCCTGAGGGGATTTGTTATTCTGAAATTCTAGAATTTGAATATTATTTAAGAACACTATCAAATATATGTCATTATTTATTGATTAATGATAAAAATCAAATTTTAGGATGGGCTTTTACTTTTATAAGAGAAGATCAAAAATGGTTTGCTATTATTCTAAATTCTAAGATTCACAGTCAAGGGTATGGCACACTTTTATTAGATGAGTTAAAAAGGAAGAATTCATTTTTAAATGGATGGGTAATTGATCATTCAAAAGAAGTAAAACAAAATAAAGAAACTTATAATTCTCCAATAACATTTTATATAAAAAATGGATTTATTATTAATCGAGATATAAGAATCGAAAATGATAAAATTTCGGCTGTAAAAATAATGTGGAAAAGACAATAGGCATACAGCTTTCAACGCATTTAATTAAAAAAAAGAATTTCTCTCAGCCTTTAACAAAGGCTGAAATTTTTATTAAAAATACCAATGGATATTACACACAAAAAACATTTTTTAAAAGTTAAAGATCACTCCGTTTCTCAAGAAACTTTTGATTTATATATGGATGAATCATTAGATATGTTGATCACTCATCCACAACCCGCTTTGGATGTATTAGGGAAATACTATGAAAGTGTAGATTATATTTCTCATACAGATTCCAAAAGGTCCCTATTTGAGAAAGCGTATCACTTTGTAAAAAATATTGCTTTAAAAAACAAATTAGATTTAATCAATTCTTTTGAGCCTTCCAAAGGAGCAATTTTGGATATCGGCGCAGGAACTGGCGATTTTTTGTCAGTGGCAGCAAACGATGGATGGAAAACAGTAGGAGTAGAGCCAAGTGATAAAGCGAAAGCTATTGCAAAAAGTAAAGGTGTTTCTTTTGTAGAAAATACTTCTGAACTTGATAGCCATTCGTTTGATGTAATTACGATGTGGCATGTTTTAGAACATGTACCTAATTTGGTTGAACAAATCAAGGAATTAAAACGATTATTGAAGCCCAAAGGTACTTTAATTGTGGCTGTTCCGAATTTTAAATCCTTTGATGCTAAGCATTACGGTCGTTTTTGGGCAGCTTATGATGTACCGATTCACTTTTGGCATTTTTCAAAAAAAGCAATCGAATTACTTTTTGCTAAAGAAAATATGAAACTGGATAAGGTTTTACCAATGAAATTTGATTCATTTTACGTGAGTTTATTATCCGAAAAATATAAAAATGGTAAAATGAATTATATACGTGCTTTTTTTATTGGATTAAAATCCAACCTCAAAGCCAAGAATAATATGGAGTATTCGTCTCATATTTACATCATTAACAATAAATAGTTAATCAAAGATTTTACTAAACCAGAATTAATAGTTTTTATTTATTAAATAAATATATTTTTATAATTTAAATTTATAGTATTAAATAGTTAACGTTTTTCAAACTTTTTATCAATACTATCTATTTTTTTATATTTTTGTCATCCTTACATCAAAACTTGAAATACATCAAAATGAAGAAAGTATTATTATTTATCGCAATTTCAATATCACTTGTTTCTTGTGATAAAAAAGAAGCCCCAGGAGTTAAAGAATTTAAAACAGCTTATGTTGACACACAGGAGCTAATGAAAGAATATAATGAGACTAAAGATTTAGAAGCTAAATACAAAGGACAAGCTGCTGAAAAAGGCAGACAATTAGAAGCAGAAATCAATAGATTTAAACAAGAAGCTGCTAGCTTCCAGAGTAATGCGCAAGCAAATGGACAAGAATGGGCACAAAAGAAAGGTGCTGAATTACAACGTAGAGAGCAACAATTAGCTCAAGCTCAACAAGGTTTGCAAATGCAATTGCAACAAGAGAGTGGAAAGGAAATGGATTCACTTGTAAAAGGTGTTAAAAAATTCATCAAAGACTACGGTAAACAAAAAGGATATGATTATATCTACGGTACAGGTGATGCTGCATCAGTTTTGTATGCTAAAGATTCTTATGACATTACAAAAGAGATGATAAAATTATTAAACGAAAAATACAAATCAGCTCCAAAAGCTGAGGACGAGAAAAAATAATTTTATTTCCGGATAGTATTTAAAACCTTCATCTTGAATAAGATCGAAGGTTTTTTTATTGGTTTTAATTCTTGACAAAAGTTCACATTAATTAGAAAATATTTCATTGGAATTTGTCAAATTTGCTTTTTAATTTTTTCCTTTAAATTACATGTTCAATGCAATCTATTTCTGAAGCAGCAACTTATGCACTCCGTTTTATAAATCAAACACAGCAATCTGTTTTTCTTACAGGAAAAGCTGGAACTGGTAAAACCACGCTTTTAAAAGAAATTATTGCAACTACCCATAAAAATACTGTAGTTGTGGCGCCTACCGGAATTGCTGCTCTCAATGCTGGCGGAGTAACGATTCATTCGATGTTTCAACTCCCTTTTGGTGGTTTTATTCCAGACAATTCGGCTCCACAGTTTTCTGATTCTACAAAGTTCGAAACCAAAGCTACCTTACGTAGGCATTTTAAAATGAGCGGTCAAAAACGAGCTGTTATTCAGAATATGCAACTGCTAATTATAGATGAAGTAAGTATGTTGCGTGCTGATTTGCTAGATGCGATGGATTTCATGATGCAAACTGTTCGTAAAAATTCCAAACCCTTCGGAGGTGTTCAAGTATTATTTATAGGAGATTTATTACAATTACCTCCAATTATCCGTGATGAGGAATGGAGAACACTTAGAAACTATTACAAAGGAAAATTCTTTTTTCACGCTCATGTAATTCAGCAGTATCCGCCTTTGTACATTGAACTTTCAAAAATTTATCGCCAAACAGATGATCGTTTTATTTCGGTGTTGAATAATCTACGCAACAATGAGGTTACGAAGACGGATATTGAAATACTGAACGAGTTTGTGCAACCCAATTTTGATCTAAAAGCAAACAAAGGCTACATTACATTAACAACGCACAATGCCAAAGCGGATGTTATGAATACACAGTCACTGGAAGATTTAGAGGGAAAACCAATGACGTTTCTTCCATCAATTACTGGGGATTTTCCAGAAAAAATTTACCCTGTTGATCCAAATCTGCAATTGAAGGTTGGAGCTCAGGTAATGTTCGTGAAAAACGATTTGTCCCAAGAGAAAAATTATTTCAATGGGAAGATGGGAATTGTAAAAAACATGAGCAGTAAAGAAATTTGGGTTCACTTTCCTGACGAAAACAAAACGATTGAAGTTGACAAATACGAATGGCAAAACATTAAGTATACTGTAAATGAGTTAACTAAAGAAATAGAAGAAGAAGTTCTAGGCTCTTTTGTACATTATCCAATAAAATTGGCTTGGGCAATTACGGTTCATAAGAGTCAGGGATTGACTTTTGACAAAGCTGTGCTTGACGTATCGCAAGTTTTTTTACCTGGACAAGCTTATGTAGCATTTTCGCGATTACGCTCTTTAAACGGGCTTATTTTGCTTTCTCCGCTGCGAATGAATGGTATTTCAAACGATCTGGATGTGATGGAATATGCGGAGAATAAAGCTTCAGAAGAAGCCTTAGCAAATGCTTTAAAACGCGAAACCAAAAATTTTATTCTTAACTATCTGAAAAACAGTTTTGATTGGAATATTTTGGCACAAGAATGGCGAAACCACCAGTTCAGTTACAATGAAGATGCCGAAAATTCGGCGAAAGCCAAACACGCAACATGGGCCAAAAACCTGGCAGGAGTAATTTGGCAATTGCTTGAACCATCATCGAAGTTTTTATTGCAACTTGATAAGTTGTTTAACAGCGAACAGTTAGAAATTAATCATATCGCTGATAGAGTCAATGCTGCTTTCAATTACTTCATAGGACCAATGGATCAGTTGGTGTATGAGGTGCTTTGGAAAATCGAAGAAGTAAAAAGAATGAAAAAAGGAAAAGCTTTTTACGATGAATTATTGATTCTCGACGATTTGCAAACCAAAGCCGTTCTGCAACTAATGAAAGCCAAATTGATGGTGACCACTTTGGTCAATGGCGAAACCATTTCCAAAGAAAAATTGACATCTCCTGAAATCAAAGAATACAAAACCATTAAGATCGAGCGTGTATACGAAGATTTCAAAAAAGTAAATATCACATTAATCGATGATGAAAAAGACGCCGAACGTTACGGGTCCAAGAAATCTGATAAAAAAGAACCAAAAAAGACTACAGTAGAACTCACTTACGAGTTGTGGTTAGAAAAGAAAACGGTTCAAGAAATCGCTCTTATTCGTAAATACAATCAGGAAACGATCCTTTCGCACCTGACCAAATTAATTCAATCCAAAACCATTGCAATCCACGAAGTAATGCCCGAAGATAAAGTAAAAGCACTCGCAGAAGCTTTCGAAGGGTACAAAGAAGAATCCGTTTCTGGTCTAAAAGAACAATACGGCGACACTTTTAGCTGGGAAGAACTCAGAATGTTCAAAGCCAGTCTGAATGTCACATAAGACTAATTGAAAATCACTTGGGCGTGACCACGTTGAGAAAAGGGGCTTACTTATCGCCGCGGTTACACAGCCCCTTTCCTCAACGCGGTCGGGCTATCCATGCTACTTCGGTAGCTTATTTCTATCCCTCACGCGGTTATAAGAAATTTTAGTGTACTAAATAACTTGTTTGTTATTAATGCAATCAAATCAAATATGTTTTTTAATGCTTTTTTTGTAAATTAGCTATTATTAAATATTTGATAATGAAAACTTTATTTGTTTAGTGACTACAGAAACCTAATAATTTTTAAAAACCGATACGATGAAAACAAATCAAGCTAAAATTTTACTTGTCATTGGAATTTTATTTATAAGTACTTCACAAATAGTAGCTCTCTATTTCAAACTTTCAGATTTTATTTTAGGTTTTACCAACGGTATCGGCCTTGGCTTGTTGATACTATCTTTAATAAAAACCAAAAAGACACTTAGTGCTTAATATACCGTAGAAATACTAATATACTAACATATGTCTAAAGAGATTATTAAGGTTGGGCAACTAGAAATTACATTTCTGCTCGAAAGCTATCAAACCAATGGTCAGATAGCCATTTTTGAATTGTTTGTTCCTGCTGGCGCAAAAGTTCCGCTGCCACATTATCATGAAGATTATGATGAAACCATTTATGGATTGGAAGGCAAAATCACGTTTAATGTTGCTGGACAATTAAAAGAATTACAACAAGGTGAAAGCCTTTTCATCGCTCGTGGTGTTTCGCATGGTTTTGATAATCTAAGTTCCGAAGATTGCAAAGCATTAGCAATTGTCACACCAGCATTAATCGGTCCCGAATATTTTAAAGAAATTGGTGCAATTGTAAATGCAGGAGGCCCGCCAGATATGGAGAAATTAAAGCTGTGTTCAAGAAACATGGAATCGTTCCTGTTTTTGCTTAAATTCATACCAAGGCATAAATAATAAACCTCGTTTAGAATTTCTAAACGAGGTTTATTATTTAATGCTAGATTGAGATTTTCTAAATAAATCATTATAACGTGTTGATAATGATAATTTTGATATTTTTGTTAAGTAACAAAATTTTTATTAAAAAATTATCAATTTGTAAATTATGGATAATAAGAAATCATTAAACTTTATTTTTGGAGTTATAGCAATCATTTTGGGATGGACATTGTACAAACAATTCGACTTTGAGACGCTGCAATTCGAACATCCAAGTCTGGCTATTGTATATTTTATCGTTTTTCTATTTTCCATTTATTTTTTAGTAAAAAACTACAATAAACGAGTTCAGAAATAGTCAGGTTTAACTACAACTGACTTCTTTATCTATTTTAAATAAAAGTCCGTAATTCATTTCTATTCGTTATTTCAAGATAAAATAACGAATTGAGAAAGAGAATTAATTCCACATGAATTGGCTGAAACGCAAAAACTTTCGCCATGGCTTTAGAACAAATTTGAAAATTAAGCAGATCAGTTTCTGCTAACTTTTAATTTTTGATAAGAAATAAAAACCCCTATATATGAAACATTTACTCACGTTATTATTCTTTTCTCTTTCAATTTCATTTTTTGCACAGCAGAAAAATGATACTTCCGATGATTTTCACATCAACAATCAGGAATACCTTGAGCGCAGAGGTGCCAATGTGATGTTGGCCCATGATTTTTACCCCGAAAGTCACCAAGGCGGAGTTGGAATTATCCAAAACGGAATTCGGGTTGCAACCAATGGTGACTTAAGATTAGAGCCGACTCCAGGGCAATGGCAACCCGTTCCAAAAGTGGGACAGCGTGTTGTTGACCGTGCTAAAAACGAAATCAGCGTGAAGATGAGTTATCCCGATTCATCAAAAGACAGAAAAGGTTTTAACCCCATTATTTATCCTGATCTCAACATTTCATATACGTTAAAAATCATTCCGCAAGGAAAATCTTTTAAAATCGTGGTCGATCTTGATCAGCCGATTCCAAAAGAATGGGTGGGGAAAGTAGGTATGAATATTGAATTGTTTCCTGGTATTCTTTTTGGAAAGTCCTATTACATGGATAATGATTTTGGTCTTTTTAATAAGCAGGTCAATGGTCCGGGAACCAATAATAGCGAGGGTGAATACAGAATCAAACCAATGGCATCTGGCAAAGTGCTTGTTATTGCTCCTGAAACTTCAAAACAAACATTAAAAATTACAAATCTAAAGAATGATGATCTTCAATTGCTTGACGGACGCGCCCAACATAATAATGGCTGGTTTGTTGTTCGTTCTTTGGTACCAGCCGGCGCAACCAAAAATGCAATAGAATGGTTGATTACTCCA
>Ga0308157_10004573_pt1 | contig 18255 bp, 13 predicted proteins | sample PhyBR1_FD_201035 | JGI IMG/M metagenome (GOLD analysis project Ga0308157, IMG submission 201035) | Phyllosphere microbial communities from UC Gill Tract Community Farm, Albany, California, United States - DLSLB.R1 | ecosystem: Host-associated > Plants > Phyllosphere > Unclassified | place: USA...
ACGCCATGCAGCGAGCGAGCCAATTCAGCCACCAGCCGACGACCTGGGGCTGTCTGGGTCGGTACTTCGCGTGGAAAACGCAGCGCCACGCCAGCGTCGGCCAACACGCGCCCGTCCAGCCAGGGAGGACAAGCATCAGCACCATTCATGCGGCGCAGCGCTTGATAGGCGGAATCGCTGGTGTATTCAGCCACTGCCGCTTTGAAGCCTTCAAGCCCTGCCCTGCCCGGCCAGCGGCCCCACTCGCGCAAGAACGCGACGGCACCTGCCCACTGGCCTTCGTCCAGCAGGCTACGCACCCGCGGCCCTGGATACCCGACATAGCCGCCGCACAGTTCATCGGCACCTTGACCATCGAGTGTCACGGTCATGCCATGCTCTCGTGCCAATTGAAACACCCGGTATTGGGCATAAATGCTGGTGCTGCCGAAGGGCTCGCCCTGGGTCGAAATCATGTCATCCAGGTCGGCAACCAGTTCGCTCGAATTGACGCTGAATTTGTGCGCCACTGATCCGACATAAGCATTCATCTGATCAATCCACTGCTCTTCGGACACATCTGTTCCTGAAGCTACGAAGCTGAATGTGTGAATGGGCATGTCGGGCTCTAAATGACGCATGCATCCAACGATGACCGAAGAGTCCAACCCGCCTGAGAGCGCTGCGCCAAATGGCACATCGCTTCGCAAATGGAGCCGCACACTATTAAGAATATGCGCTCTCAACGCCTCCGATGCATCTTCTATCGTCAACTGCAGAACAGGCGATATTCTTGGACTCCACCAAGATTTCAGATCGAAGTGTCCTGCGCCAATGTCGTACGAAAAAAAATGACCCGGCGGCAAAGACTTGACATTTTCAAAAAAAGTTTGGTGCCCCCTGTCGTAATAGCCATGCGCCAGGTAATCAAAAGAACTTTGCCAATCCAACGTGGGGGGATTTGGCTGCAGAGCGTTGACAGCTGAAATCTCTGAAGCGAAGGAGAACCTCTCGGACCCCACAAAAGAGTAATAGAGCGGCTTAATTCCAAACGCATCACGAACACCATGCATGGTGTTCGTGATCCTGTCGAGAACGACGAAGGCAAACATTCCAATGAAGCGCTGGATGGAGTGAATGCCCCAATGGACCCAGGCCTGCAATAGCACTTCGGTGTCTGACACAGAAGAAAAAGAGCAACCCAGCCCGCGAAGCTCTTCCCGAATTTCGCGATAGTTGTAAATCTCACCATTGAAGACCAAGGAAAATCTGCCATCTGGGCTAGACATCGGCTGATTGGCTTCAGCAGTGAGGTCAATTACACTGAGGCGGGTATGCCCCAGATATATATCTTTGTCAGCAAGTTCAAAAAAAATAGAAGATTGATGATCGGGGCCTCGATGCCGTAAGCGGACCATGCTCTCGTCCAAAGCCGCTCTGACTTTTGGATCTCTATTGGAGACAACAACCCCGACTATTCCGCACATTAAATTTGATGTCCTATGACACGAACGCAGGCATATAAATATCCGACATCCAAAGATTTAATCAAACGCAAAGAGCAAAGATCAGCCTGTCCTCATTCAAGCTAATCGGTCATTTGTTTAGGCTTATGAACAGAGCTGATAACCTCCATCCACTTTAGGCCTTCAATCTGCCAGTTGATACTGGCCGACGCAACCTTGACATTTCTTCGCATGCTGGAGAAGTGCTCCTCATCACTGAATATTGCATCAATACTTTCGGCAATGGATTCAGGCAAAAGCATGTCAACCGTCCTGCCAATTTCATATTTTCTTAGAATTTTCTCCACCTCAGGGAGATTGGTACCAAGCACCGGCAAACCGGCAGCGATAAATTCGTAAAGTTTATTAGGCGTGCAAAATCTATTATTAATACAATTGTCAATATAGGGTATTACCCCTAAATCCGCACCAGCAGTATAATTCAACAATAGGTCTTGAGGAACCTTCGGGTGGAACAGCACCAAACTTCCAACCCCTAGAGACTTTGCCAGTTCCCGAAGACTGGCACTTTCCAAGCCGTCTCCCAAAAAAACAAGCTTGATATTCTTGGTTTTTACAAACCTCAGCGAGTGCACAAGGCTTTGCAAATTACGACCTGGAGATAGTGCTCCTTGAAACAGAACAATCTTTTCGCTCAAGGGCAAGTCCAGTTTCTCTCTCAACTCAACGTGCGCATACTCCGCTCCCCGCAAAGCATCTACAGCGTTTTGAACGACGCAAATTTTCTTTAGTTGATACAAAGATTGGAAAATACCTGCAATGGAATCATTGACGGTAATTAAAGCGGAAACATCTTTAACATACTTCGCTTCAATCTTCCGCCAAGCACGCGACTCCAGTCGACTCATCACTTGCCCTGGATAATATTCATGGCTATCGAATATTAAAGCACAAGAATAATGGCGAGCCAATTGAGCGCCCAACGGCAGCATCGGCAGATCATGGGCGATTATTATAGAGGGAGGCCGCAGTCCAAGCAAACCCAAAAAACCAAGAGAATAAAATTTAGCCAAAAAGGCAGGAGAAATGGATAGCACTTTCCATAAAAACTCCTTCACATTTTTTGCGAACCCAGTTGACCCAACAAATTTCAAGAACAAAGAGTAAACAGCCTCAAATATTGCTGAGCCATTTTCATGTGGCAAATTGGATGTCGAGGAATTACGGTTACCGCCATTCGACGCTGAAGGGTCTAGTTGAGGACTATACAAATATAAGTCCCACCCCTGGTTTGTCAAAATATCATTTTGCTGAAGTATTCTTCGATCGATATCAGCATCCGCCGTCAAGACCAGAGCTAGCGGACGAACTTGTAGTCTATTGGAAGGCATCGCGATCAACAAAAGAGCGATGCCATTGCTCGATACACATCACCCCCCAGGTGGCGCGGCCATAATCTCCAACTCCGGAGGCCATTTTTTTTAGTGCGTCTCCATCAAAAACACCTCGCTCACGAGTTCTTTGAGAGTAGAGGAGATCATCGACGTATTCTTTTGCAGTGCCCCTCGTCCAATTATTAAGCGGCGTGGGAAATCCCATTTTATCTTTTCTGTCCATAATATCCTTGGGCACGATATTTTTAACCGCAGATTTAAAAAGATGCTTGAGCCGCCCGCCTGCAAATTTTTGATTGGGGGGAATCGTTGCCATGAATTCGATGATTCGGTGGTCCAATAATGGAACGCGAGATTCTATAGAAGCACCCATACTTGTGCGATCTTCAACATGCAGCAGTGCCGGTAAAGAAGCTTTAAGATCGAAATAAGTCATCTTATTGATTAAAGAATCTATTCCCGGGCGATTGAAAATCTTCGCATAACCAGCAAATGATGAAAAATTACCCAGGGCGTCTCTAGAAAAAATTTCTCTTATTCCCTCGCTACGATCTATGAGTTGGAAATATCGCCTATCCCACTCACCAAAAATTCCTGCACCCCAACTCTTTTTAAGCATGGGTTTGTACTCTTTAAGCACAGACAAATTGGGAACGATGGACTCCAAGGTAACTGCATAACGTCCACCATGGTAATTTTCGTCGATAGCACCCAAAAGGCAAGCCTCTAAATAAGCCACCAAATATCGTGCATATCCGACGAATAACTCATCACCGCCCTGTCCACCCAATACCACCTTAACATGTTGAGCCGCAAGTTTCGAAACAGAGTATTGGGGAATCAAGCCTGGCCCAGCAGCAGGCTCATCCATCAAATAAATTAACTTTGGAAACACATCAGGAAAATTCTCACCCTGAATCGATACTTCGTGATATTCCGAGTCAACGAATTTTGAAACACTTTTTGCATAAGCCGTTTCATCGTATTGAGGTCCATCGGGAAAAGTCCCGGTAAAAGTATGGAATTTCTCTCCGCTCAACATTTTCGCCGCTAAACAAACTACGGTACTCGAATCAAGGCCTCCAGACAGATGAGCACCCAAAGGCACATCTGACCTGATATGCATGCGCGTAGAGTCCTCTATGAGAGATGCCAATTGATCGACAAACCAGGACTCATCGTGCTCATGATCAATGTCATAGCTCACCTCCCAGTATTGGCGGATGGCCAGAGAGGGAGTTCTGTCGCGCAACGAAACCGTCAGGCAGTGGCCGGGTTCCAGTTTTTTTACGCCTGAAAAAAGTGTTTTCTCGCCGAGGCAAAACTGGAATGTTAAATAATCTTCTAAGCCGGTCTGATCGATTCGCGGTTGCAAAATTCCTGCCGCCACGAAAGCCTTAATTTCAGAAGAAAAGGAAAATAAACCATCTTTTTCCATGAAGTAGAATGGTTTAATTCCGATGCGATCACGCGCACAAAAGATTTCGCGGCGGGTGGAATCCCAGATGGCAAAGGCAAACATCCCCTGAAATCGTTCTACGCAGGCACTGCCCCATTCTCGATATGCTACCAGTAATACTTCGGTATCGGAATAAGAGGTAAAAACATGCCCTTTGCTGGACAGTTCTCGGCGCAACTCAAGATAGTTATAAATTGCGCCATTAAAAACCACGGTATACCGGCGATCAACGGTGCTCATGGGCTGCTCGCCATTTTGGGGATCAATAATGGCAAGCCGTAAATGCCCAAATACTACACCCTCCGCTTCTTCGACAAACAGGCCCTGGCCATCGGGACCTCTATGTGACATGGACTTTATTGCAGCATTAACCCTGTTGCTAGCCTCTGCCACATTCTCCAGGCCAACCAAACCAAATATTCCGCACATGATCAGCTCTCGCGATGATTGAATGGTAAGTTCGAATAAATTGACATCAATTTCTTCCCCTCAATATCCCAATTTAGATCATCGCCCGCCTTGGCAGCAAAAGCGGAAATTTCGGACATTGCTTCATCCTCTTGAAAAAACCTATTAACAACAGCAGCAATGGCAGTAGGATTACTTAAATCGGCAATTATGCCATTTTTATACTGATTAATAATATCCTTAAGAAAAGGAAGATCATTGCATATGAATGGCAACTTAGCCACCGCAAATTCAAATAACTTATTAGGACTGCAAAAAAAATTATTTTCGTCCACGCCGTGATAAGGAATCACACCAAGATCCGCACCGCAGGTAACCTCATGCAGCGAATCTGATGGCACACCTCCATAAAAATATACACGATCGACAAGATCATTTTCAGCCACGATTTTTCTCAGTTGGCTTTCATACTCTCCGTAACCCACTACGACCAAAACAACGCCCTCTTTAAAATATTTAGCAGCGCTGACCAAGACATCAATGCCTCTATTACTTGAAATCCAACCTTGATAGATGACTATCTTCGTACATTCGGGAATATCAAATTTTTTTCGAATTAAATCCCCAGGAAAAAAAGGCTTTTTATATGCCGCATTCATTAAAACATGAGGCAAAGGAATTTTGTATCTCGACTGCATGAGCTTAGCAATGTAAGGGTTTACAGTAATAACTGCATGCGCTTTTTTTATCAGCCTTGCTTCTCGTCGTTTGTATTTGCGTTGAGTTTTTACAGGTAACTGTGTCTGCGCATAATAGAGCTCATGTGCATCATAAACTAATGGCAAATTACTTTTCGATGCTGCAACCACTCCCGCAGCCAACATCGGGTAATCATGAATATGAATGACATCGGCAGGGAAATCAAACATCCGATCAACAATATATTGTTCAAAACTATTGAGTTTTGAAAATCGGAATGCCCAAGAACGAAAGACCAACCATGCAAATTTATGAATTAATGTTCCAGGTCTGAGACCTATGCGCTTTACTAATTGCAAAAAGCGGGAGTCTGACCAGTCATACTTAAAGCGCTCAATATTTATGCCATCTTGCGTGTACGATTCACGCTTTTCGCACTCGAATCCTGCTAACAAGGTAACTGAGTGGCCGTGCTCAATTAAGGTTTTAGCCTCTTGTAGAATTCGGCGGTCGATCATCAGATGATCAGCCGTAGTCATTAAAACATTCATTGACAAACCAAATAAAATAAAATAAATTCTTAAATATCCGTTCACGCATGGAATATTATTTTTTAGAAAATAATATTAAACATTCACCACTTCATTATAAATATTCATTAAATTCTTGGCGATGATTGTCCCAGAGTAATTTTCCACCGCATATTTCCTTATTTTATCTTTTTGGAAATTATTATTTTTTACCATCTGCACAATGCCATCGGCCAAATCAGATATTTCCATGCCGACGACCATACCCACATCGGGATTTGCAATGATTTCAGCAGGCCCACCACAATTGGTACTAAGGACAGGAATGCCGCAGCTCATGGCTTCAATTGCAACTACGCCAAATGTTTCTGAGGCACTAGAAATTATCAAAAAATCGTTAGCACAATAATGCCGGGGAAGATTCTTACGGTCCGACGGTCCAGCAAAATTAATATTGCCCTCTAACCCAAGATCGTTCACCAAATGCCTGAGATCGCTCTCTAATTCACCGCTTCCGACTAGAGTTAAGACGAAGTTCGGAATTCTATCTTTGACAAGCTTGACTGCTCTTATAAGCAAGTCAACTCTTTTTACTGGAACAAAATGGCCTACCCAGAGTGCTTTGACCCAATTTGAATCGGGTCGTCGTTCATTATCGACGAACAGATTAACATCCACTACATTTGGAACGACGAGACCAGTCTTGCGGAGGTTTATTTCCTTCTTGATATCGTTCAATAAAGACTGGCTCACTGCTATTATCAAAGCTGCCAAGTTCAATGCCTTTTCGGTCTTTCTTTTAAGAAAAGAAGTGCGAGTCAGCGTACAAAATGGACCAGTATGTTCTGTAATAATAAATGGAATACCATATTCATGAGATATTTTTGAACCAGCGGTTCCATCCAAATATGCCGTGTGCGAATGGATTAATTGAAAATTCCAGGAGTGCTGAATTTGTTGAACACATCTCAGTGCTGCAATTGAATATGTATAAACGTGGGCTTGATAAGGAAGAAAGCTTGAGCTGACTATGTACGGAAAATTTATGACTGGAACCCCGTCTTGCATACTCCAGTCCATGGCAGGGGCGCGCCACCAACTCCTCAATCCGCCGAGTATTTTCAAGGGATTTAAGGTGTTGATCCATAAAGGGTCTCCGGTGATGACCCGAGCGTCAACTCCCAGTTCCCTGAGTTTTTTCACCTGTTCATGAACAAAAATCCCCCCGGCTGGATGAGATGCGCGAGGATACATGTGAGAAATTACCAGCACGCGGCTTACTTTTTTCATCTAATTTTTTACGATTTTGGTGGCACGCGCGTATTTTCATCTTTTTTTATTATGAAAAATAATACATCGCTTAAAAAATGAAAAATAACTTTCCGCTGGCCTTCGCCTAGGAAGCGATTCCTCTAACGCCCTAAATTTCTCATTAAGTTCTGAATAATGATGATCCCGTTGTTTAATTAAAATCTCAAGTTCATTTCGTTTCTTTTCAAGGCTTTCGGCCAAAAGATTCAATGACGCAATCCTCTGTAAATGCTGGTTTGCAATGTTTTCATTGTCAAAACAAACGCTTATTATTTGCTCACGCGATTCATATTTTCGATACTCGATGTGAACCTCGGCATCAGCATCTGCGCATTTCAAACGAATGAGTGCCCCTCTAGCCCCAAAAGCAAATTCTGGAAAACCGAAAACGCCTTCGCTGATAATTTCGGTTGGCAAATATTGGTTTTGGACGTAATCAAAAAAATCAATTGAATCGACGCTTCCATTTTTTACGCGTACTAACTCAGGGCTTTTTTTCAGAAAAATAATTTTTTCTTTGCCAGAATTATCCAAAAGATATTCGCTCTCCGAATAATTAACTGGATCTTCCTTGGTGGAGAGCGTTGACAAGCTTAGATCTACATTTGCTTCTGTTCGAATCGCTTCGAAGTCAGCAACTTCCTCAACAACGTCTTGTTGTGGCGCGCCTGTTCTTTGATACAGCGCCACGATTTCACTTTTATCTGGCAAAGGAAGATATCCATAGCCAGAAAGCATGGCTTGATATGCTTCGATCCGTCTAGATACTGACAAGGAGCTATCTCCTATCTCCTTTTTGCCACGTCGAGTACCGCAGCATGGACATACTGCATTTTCAAAGGGATAATCTCTTTCGGTAATAGAAAATTCTGCATCTACCAAAGAGGGGGAGCTAAATTTCCAACGCTCGCCAGAAAATATTACTTTTTTAGGCTTTAATGCCGCAGAAAAAAGATTGGGGAGATCCGTCAGCTGATACGTACGTTGGTGCAAATGTGCATGGTAGCGATGGGTGCATTTAGGACATGTGACAAATGCGGCCTCCATAATCTCATTATGGGGGACTGCGATCAGCACGTATTTCTTTGAGACTCGTGCCAGCTCTTGCAGAGCTTTCGAATACATGTCATTTGGCAAATGCTCAATGACATCTGTAGCGATCACCAGATCAAAACTTTGATCACGAAACGGGAGTGCTCTAAGATCTGCCACTAATTTTGGAGCCAAAACGCTTTGCAGGGCATGCTCACTTAAATCACATCCGACCACGTCCCAGTTTTTGACCATGTCATTGGTTACTGCCCCATTTCCACAACCTGCGTCCAAAATAGTCACTACATCATCTGGGATGAGTTTGATGACATCGCGCGCGACCATAACCTGCTCATGGACAGGAGCAGACCACAGTTTTTGCTGTGAAAAATATTTAATATCTGTTCTATCTGCCATCAAGAACTCCGATTCTCCATTCAATCGGGTGGATTACTATCCCTCTTTCTATTCTTTCATTTTCAGGGGGGACCACCTTAATGCGATATTGTCTGTCGTGAACGCATAACACCCGATTGCCACCAGAAATATTCCCATTTAGACCTGCGAATAGTCCAACTGATATCGCATACTCACCTGCTCCAACCATTAGAGGAGTGAAATCTGCGACTATCGATCCATCATTTTTACCATCAACAATGTTAAAAGCTGGCGATGCACCCTGAGCAATGCATTGACCGTCCATGCCGTAGAAACAAATCACGCAAGATACGTCAGAGACCGCTGCCACAGCACTCCAGGAGACGCTAACCACGAAGCTCTCTCCAAACGCATATACCAATTTTGAAGATGCGGTTGAGCCTTGGAAATCTACACGCTTGATTGCTACGCCGCCTTCGCCATAAGAAAACTCTTGGTCGTCCGCAAAAGATGCTTCTTTTTCCTGATGGCCCATCGGCAGGATGGATTTCGCAGAAACACCGTTAGCTACAGACTGGAAGTTAAACTGCTGGGATGCCTTATTTTTAGATAATTTTCCAACTGTCACGTAATCGCTCGTCCCAAACATTTGCAAAAGAACTTCCTCGTTTGAACTGCCGGAATGGCTCACTTCAATAGTAAATTCATCTGAAATATCTGTTCCATGTGTCAAGCCAACATGAAAAGGAGCATGAAAATATTTACCTTTCAAGTCTAGAAATTGCCGATAACTAACTCCATCAGCACCTCGCTTAGGCTCGCTCCAATTCATAAACCCTTGTGCGGTGAGCAAATGGACGTGCTGACCGCGGTCATCGTCCGCAGCATCGCCAATCATCAGTGTTTCTAACAATTCATCCTTATGAAAAATTTTTATTGAATAGAAATTAATTGGATGAATTGGTGCCCCACCTGTTTTCGTGATGAAGCGAAAGGTGAATTCCTGATCAGCCTCAGTGCTTAGCGCTACTGTCTTTGTATCTTTGTGAGCTAGCTTAAGATTAACTGCGCGAAGCCTTTGCTCTTCCTGTTTGCGAATGGAGGCTGCATATTTTTTACCTACCTCAATGGGATGATCATCATCAACAATTTTGCCTCTTTCAATCCATATTGCTCTATTACAAATCATCTGGACTGCTGACATGTCGTGCGACACAAACAATACCGTTGCGCCTTTCGCAGTGATCTCCCGCATTCTTCTCGCCGATTTTCCGGCGAAATATGCATCTCCAGCGCCTAGTATTTCGTCAACGATCAAAATTTCCGGACTAACCGCAGTTGCTGCGGCGAACGCAAGCCTGGAATACATACCCGCGGAATAGGTTTTAATGGGCTTATCAATAAATTCTTCCAGTTCGGAAAAATCTAAGACATCCTCAAGCAAATCCTTAGCTTTCCGACCTGTAATACCTTGATAAGCAAGCGCTGAGTTAACATTTTCCCTACCAGTAAATTCGGGGTGGAAACCTGTGCCCAGTTCCATCAGAGCTTGAACTCTTCCTTTTACCTTTACCGAACCTTCAGTAGGCTGAACCAGATTGGCAATGAGTTTCAGAATGGTGCTTTTTCCTGCTCCGTTTCTACCTACCAGTCCAACACGCTCCCCTTCCTTGATCTCAAGGGAAAGATCTCTCAGAGGCCAGAATTCGTCATAAGCTGTTTTTGCGACCCGCATCCCCAAAGCTTCCATCATTCGGTATTTTGGCGCCCTGTATAGCTTATACATCTTGGATACTTGATCCAATCGAACGGCAAAATTAGACATGGTCAGCAAACAATGGCTTTAGACGGAAAAAAACAGCCCCCCCGATAAGGAACATCGTCGCGGCAATCACAGAAAATATCATTAACATATCGACACGCACTGTCCCAATATATAATGCATCCCTATAAAGCATTATTAAATAATACAGAGGATTCGGATACATGAATGGCATCAATTCCTTAGGAATCATTTCATGAGTATAGGCGATAGGCGACACCAGCATAAGAAACATTATAAAAATAGCGACTATCTGACCTATATCCTGAATGAAAACATTAAAGGCAGACAGCAACCAAATCAAACCTATTGAAAACAACAACTGCAATATTAAAATAACTGGAACTAGAAATTGGGTGAAGTGCCAAACTCCGGAAATCCATAGTGCCGCCAAAAGCAAGCCCAGTCCTACAATCATCGTTACACTGCTTGAAAGTACAGCTTTCACAGGAACAAGCTCAATTGGAAACAAAGTATTTTTTATTAATCCTTTATTAGCAAGTATGGAGCCTACGCCGGTTCCTAAAGCTTCTGAAAAACCCAAAAAAGGAACCAAGCCACAAAAAACCAAAAGAACGTATTCTTCTGTTTTATAGCCCGCAGCTCTTACATGAAATATCATGATATAGATCACCGCATATATTCCAAGGAACAAAATGGGATAGATCACAGTCCATAACAAACCTATGACCGTCCCCCGGAATCTGGACTTGATATCCACCATGGTAGTGGCAAAAAGGATCCATCGATGCATCCAAATAATGCTGAGCAGCTTCATCGATGAGCACCCAATAATTCTATTATTTTTTTCGCTGCATTTCCATCCCCATAAGGATTTTTAAAATCAGAGGTTAATTTGTGTTTTGCTGTTGCCGATACGATTTCAACTGCGCTAGCACCTGCTATAACATTCCAACCTGTTTCCACGGTTTCAACCCATTCTGTTTCATCCCGGATGGTAATGCAGGGCACGCCGTAGAAAAACGCTTCCTTCTGTACCCCGCCAGAATCAGTCACAATAAAACGCGCAGCCGACTCGAGAGCCACCATATCCAAAAAAGATAAGGGCTCAACAACAGTCAAGGGAATCAAAAGGTTGTTGAGTCCAAAGTCATTCAAGACTTTACGTGTTCTCGGATGCAGCGGGAAAATTACCTGATAATTTTCAGAGATCTTTTTTAAGCCGTTTAATATTTCTGTCATTCGCGAAATATCGTCGGTATTTTCTGCGCGATGGCACGTCGCAAGTACATAAGATCCTTGCTCAATTCCAAGGCGCTTGAAAATTTGGGTATCTTCGCCGGCCTGTTTTTTGTAGAACATGGCAACGTCGTACATCACATCGCCCACATTGTGAACGCCTGCCTCAACACCTTCATTTTTAAGATTGTGCACAGCTGTAGCAGTCGGACAAAACAAAAGGGTTGAGAGTCGATCCGAAAGAATGCGATTAATTTCTTCCGGCATGCGCATATTAAATGAACGCAATCCAGCCTCAACATGCGCCACCTTGATATGAAGTTTCGCAGCGGCGAGGGCACCTGCTAAGGTGGAGTTCGTGTCCCCATATATGAGAACCCAGTCGGGCCTTTCTTCGATAAGGATTCTCTCAATCCCTTCCATCATTCGACCTGTGGTGGCACCGTGCCCTGCTCCAGAAATTTTCAGATTATATTTTGGATCAGGAATTTGTAGTTCGTCGAAAAAAATTTTCGACATGTTCTCATCATAATGCTGCCCAGTGTGTAGCAATATTTCCTGAAACTCTGGATTTTCAAGATTTCTGATTAAACGCGATATGGCCGCAGCTTTTATAAACTGAGGCCGGGCACCGACAATGGTGATGATTTTCATTTCTCGACAGCCCAAGCCAATGCATTCACTACCGCAAGCTGATCATCAGAACTCAAATCAGCACTCATGGGCAGACTCATCACCTGAGAGGCTATTCGATCACTGATGAGCGTCTGATCGCCTCGGCTTAGATGCATATAGGCAGGTTGCTGATTCAATGGAATGGGGTAATGAACCGCTGTAGGAACTCCTTTTTCTTTCAATCGGTCGATCACTTTTTGGCGATCCTTCACCAAGACCGTGTACTGAGCGTAAACACTGGTCTGATCATCGCTCACTACAGGGATGACAACGTCAGGACAGTTGGCTTGAATAAGCTTTGAATATTCGGCGCCAATTTCTGCCCGACGCTCAACCTCCCAATCGAAACGAGGTAGTTTCGCCAAGAGGATAGCGGCCTGAATAGTGTCCAGACGACCGTTGATGCCAATTCTCGGATGGTGATAACGTCTATCCTGGCCGTGGACTCTTATTTGCCGCATTGCTTGCGCCAAATTGCTGTCGTTGGTAAACAGTGCGCCGCCGTCGCCATAACAACCCAATGGCTTACTAGGGAAAAAGCTCGTTGATCCGATGGTGGACAGCCCACAGGATCGACGGGATTTATATTTCGCTCCGAATGATTGAGCAGCATCCTCAATAACAGGCAATCCGTGCGCGTCTGCAATTTTATTAATGAAATCCATGTCCGCGCAGTGCCCATAAAGACTGACAGGCATGATTGCGCGTGTTTTCGTCGTAATGGCGGCCTCTATGCGCGAAGGGTCGATGTTGAAAGTTTTAGGGTCGATATCGACAAATACTGGAGTCGCACCCAGCAACGCGATCATTTCCCCTGTGGCGACGAACGTGAACGGTGTGGTGATCACCTCATCTCCTGGCCCGATCCCAAGAGCCATGAGCGCAATCATCAATGTGTCCGTTCCATTGCTTGCCGAAATGCAGTACTGGACACCAACGTACGCAGCGAGTTGTTCCTCGAGCTCTGCAACTTCTGGGCCCATGATATATTGCCCATGGTCCAACACAGTTTGAATTCGAGTATTAATCTCTTGCTTCAAAGATTGATACTGGGTTTTAAGATCTACGAAGTCCATATTTATCTTTTCAAGAGCCTAGGCGAACCACGAAATCATCATGCAGTTGATAGGCTGTGCCGGTTTCTGAACAGATGGCGGTTCCATTACCAGACAGGGGTAAGTCAAGGCGGGCCCCATGCTCGCTCATCCACCCGATCTGCCGGGCGGGGACTCCTGCCATCAGTGCAAATGGCTTTACGTCGCGATTCACCACGGAACCAGCCGCTATGAATGCGTAGCGGCCTATCGTGACACCGCAGACGATAGTTGCATTGGCACCCAGAGTCGCGCCACGCTGCACAGTCGTTTTTCGATATTCGTGTTTTCGAATAATCGCGGCGCGTGGATTGTAGACATTGGTAAATACCACGCTGGGGCCGCAAAATACATCATCCTCTAAAGTAACAGCGTCGTAAACGCTCACGTTATTTTGTACTTTGACGTTACTTCCTATGCTTACGTCGCTGCCTACGTAAACGCCTTGGCCCAATGAGCATTTTTCACCGATTGATGCACCAGAACTGACATGCACCCAGTGCCAAATGCGAGTGCCCGCACCAATCGTCGCGCCAGAATCAACGATTGCGCTGGGGTGAGCGATATATGTCATGCCCGGTGCTTTTTTGCAAAGGGATGTACACGCTCATCCGTATCGCTCGCAATAGAAGCGCTCCGGATCACATCCACCGTTTCGATGCAATGCCGCGCATCCGCCAAGCCATACCCCCGGCCTGTAAGGATCTCGCGATAGCTGGTCGTGTGCAGATCGGTGAAGCCTTCGGAGAACTCGAGTTGCTCTCCGCTCACGTCGATATTGCGGTACGTAGGCTTTTTGCCTTTGACTTCGTCCGGAAGGTCGTTGGCATCGATGGACAGAAACCACCGCACCCGGGCCCGCTCATATTCCAGGTAGCCAGCCGCCTTGATTTCTTCGCTCAAGTGAATGCGATTGTCCTGAAGCTTGCCGAAGATGAAGTGCAACATGTCGAAGAAGTGCACTCCGATGTTGGTAGCTACGCCAAATGACTTGCGTGGGTCGCCCTTCCAGCTTTCCAGGTACCACTTGCCCCGCGAGGTGATGTAGGTGAGCTCGACGTCGAACTTGGTGTCTTTCGGGGCGGCGGCTACCTTTTCCCGCAGCTTCAGGATCGCGTCGTGGTGGCGCAGTTGCAGGATGTTGAAAACGCGCTTTCCCGTTTCCTGCTCGACCCGAGTCAGCTCATCCATCAGCTGGGGCGTGGGGACCAGTGGCTTTTCGCAGATGACGTCGCAGCCCAGGCGCAGGCCTGCCGCTATGTGGGCGTGGTGCAGATAGTTGGGCGAACAGATGGACACGTAATCCAGCGCGGTCGCCACATTGCGCTTGAGTTGGTGGGCATGCTCTGCGAAGCGCTCGAATTCGGTGAAGAAATCGCTTTGTGGAGAAATGCTGTCGATGATGCCGACCGAGTCGTTGATGTCATACGCCACCGCCAAGTGGTTGCCGGTGTCTTGTATGGCGCGCATGTGGCGCGGCGCGATATAGCCGGCGGCGCCGATGAGGGCGAAATTTTTCATGTCGGGTCCGAGGAAGAATTACAGGCGAAAAACGGTAAAGCCAGCCTCTGCGGCTTGGTGACGGTCGTAAAGGCTTTTCACGTCGGCCAGTACTGGCTGCGTGCCACGGCAGTACGCACGCAATTCCGCAGGCGTGGCCTGCCGGTATTCGTTATGGCCAACGGCGACCACCAAGGCGTCCACAGGATGGTCCGCATCGACGCGCCCCAAAGGCAGGCTGTACTCGTGGTCCACCTCTTCGGCGCTGGCCCAAGGGTCGGCGATAACCACGTCTGCGCCCCATGCGAGGAACTCCCGCACCATGTCGACCACTTTGCTGTTGCGAATGTCGGGGCAGTTTTCCTTGAAGGTGATGCCCAGGATGCCGATGCGGCAGCGCGGCACATCCATGCCATTCTTGAGCATCAGGCGGATGGTGTTGCGGGCCACATACCGCGCCATGTTGTCGTTGATGCGGCGCCCGGCCAGGATGACCTGGGGGTGGTAGCCCACTTCCTCGGCCTTGTGGGTCAGGTAGTAAGGATCGACGCCAATGCAGTGCCCACCCACCAGACCTGGACGGAACGGCAGGAAGTTCCACTTGCTGCCTGCGGCCTCCAACACGTCGAGCGTGTCGATGCCCAGCCGCTCGAAAATGACTGACAACTCGTTCACCAGGGCGATGTTCAGGTCGCGTTGCGTGTTCTCGATGACCTTGGCGGCCTCGGCCACCTTCAGGCTGCTTGCCTTGTGGGTTCCGGCGGTGATGATGCTGCCGTACAGGGCATCCACGGCATCGGCCACCTCGGGGGTGCTGCCGCTGGTGATCTTCTTGATCTTGGTCAGCGTGTTGACCCGGTCGCCGGGGTTGATGCGCTCTGGGCTGTAGCCGCAAAAGAAGCCCACGTTGAATGTCTTGCCACTGAACCGTTCGAGTACCGGCACGCACACCTCTTCGGTGGCACCGGGGTACACGGTGGATTCATAAATGACCACGGCGCCTTCCGGCATGACTTTGCCGACGGTTTCGCTGGCCTTGACCAGTGGCGACATGTCCGGGCGATTGGCCTTGTCCACGGGCGTGGGCACCGTGACGATGAAGACTTTGCAATGGCGCAGGTCTTCAGGGTTGGCGCTGTACTGCAGATGGCGAGCCACCTGCAGATCCTCCGGGCTCACCTCCAGGGTGCTGTCCTTGCCGGACTGCAGCTCGGCGATGCGCGCCGCATTGATGTCGAAGCCGATGACCTGACGCTGCTTGCCGAACTCCACTGCCAGGGGCAATCCCACGTAGCCGAGACCGATCACGGCAATGCTTGCTTGTTCTAGATTCATGTTTTTATATCGGGAGAAATAGAGCCTGGTCAGGCGCGGATGACAACTGGGCTATTCCGGTCGGGAGGGGTCAGGGGGGCTGGCCTAACGCCATGGTGAGCAGACTGAAGGCGGTTCATCACGAAAGGCCCTCCGCATTGGTAGACCGACCATAGATGTCATCGAACCGGACGATATCGTCCTCGCCCAAGTAGTCCCCGGATTGGACTTCGATGATCTCAAGGGGTGTCTTTCCGGGATTGGCCAAGCGGTGGCGTCGGCCCACGGGAATGAACGTGGATTCGTTTTGCGCCAGCAGATAGGTGTCGCCGCCATTGGTGATTTCCGCCGTGCCCCGCACCACCACCCAATGTTCAGCACGGTGGTAGTGCATTTGCATGCTCAGGCGGGCACCGGGGTTCACCACGATGCGTTTGACCTGAAAGCGTTCGCCGCTGTCGATGGCGTCGTACCAGCCCCATGGCCGGTGCACCTTGCGGTGGTGGTGGGCCAGGGCATGCCCTTCCTGTTTCAGCCGGGCCACGATGTGTTTAACGTCCTGCGTCCGGCGCTTGTCGGCCACCAGCACCGCATCGGGTGTTTCGACGACGACGATGTGGTCCAGGCCCACGCCCGCCACGAGCCGGTGCGTGGACATCAACAGCGTGTTTTCGCTGTTTTCCAGCAGCGCATCGCCGACGGTGGCGTTGCCGTCACTGTCCCGTTCGAGCACGTTCCACAATGCATCCCACGCGCCCAGGTCCGACCAGCCGGCCTGCAGCGCGACCGCGAAGGTGGGAATGCCTACTTCGGGCATCAGGGGCAACCGTTCCATGACGGCGTAATCGATGGAGTCAGACGGGCAAGCTTCGAAGGCGGTTACGTCGGGCCGGATGAAGTCGAGGTCTCGCTGCGCGCCCTGCATGGCGGATTCGCAAGCCGAAAGAATGTCGGGGCGGCAGGCGCGGATGGCGGCAATCCACTGGCTGGCGCGCACCATGAAAAGGCCGCTGTTCCAGAAATAGTCGCCAGCGTCCAGGTAGCGCTGCGCAGTCGGAGCGTCGGGTTTTTCGGCGAAGCTGGCGATCCGGTGAATGCCGGGGCCCTCCGCGCCCACCGGGTGGCACTGTATGTACCCATAGCCCGTTTCCGGCCGGTCCGGCACGACGGCGAACGTCACCAGCCCGCCAGCTTCGGCAATGGAGAAAGCCCGCCGGACTGCGGCATGAAACGCCGGCAAATCCTGCACGACGTGGTCGGCCGGCATGGCCAGCATGACGGGATCGTGCCCCTCGACCCCTGCCTGCAGGGCAGCCAGGGTCAGCGCGGGCGCTGTGTTGCGGCCGACCGGCTCCAGCAGCACACGTGCTTTGCGGATGCCGACGGCCAGCAACTGGCTGGCGGCCACGAAGCGGTGTTCGGTATTGCAAACGAGGATGGGGTCGGCGGCAATGCCGATTTCAGGGGCCCAGCCCTGCAGCCTCAACGCCGTGTCCTGCAACATGGTTCGAGAGCCGGCCAAGGTCAGAAATTGCTTGGGATAGGCCTCTCGCGACAGAGGCCACAGGCGCGTGCCCGACCCGCCGCACAGAATCACCGGCAGTAACGGCTGCGCCACGGTCATGGCTGAGGTCCGTCGCCCATCACGCGCGCGCGCAGGCTTTCGTTGTCCGCCTGCAGCAGAGCCAGCCGCTGGTTCAGCCGGCGAACGTCTCTCTCGATGCGGGTATTCACCATGTCGGTGTGCAGCGACTTCACCAAAAGCACAATGCTGGCCAAAAGCAAGAGCAACGCAGGGGGATAGCTGATGCCCAACAGCTTGGCAAGGCGGTCGATCAGCCCGGGCCAGGCGCCCAGCATGGCGGCGGCGCCCGCCACCACGACCCAGAACAGGCCGTGCATCAAATACAGGTGGTCCCTGCGAATCAGGTAGAGGATGAGCACCGCGAGGCCGATGCCCATCAGCGCGGTGGTTGCTTGCAAAGACGCCATCA
>Ga0308157_10004574_pt1 | contig 18255 bp, 15 predicted proteins | sample PhyBR1_FD_201035 | JGI IMG/M metagenome (GOLD analysis project Ga0308157, IMG submission 201035) | Phyllosphere microbial communities from UC Gill Tract Community Farm, Albany, California, United States - DLSLB.R1 | ecosystem: Host-associated > Plants > Phyllosphere > Unclassified | place: USA...
GTCGTAAATCCTGCCATAATATTGTTTAAATTTGAATTCTCACAAAGTTAGAAAAATGGTGAGCGACTACCACGTGAGAAATGTCAGAAACATTTAGTTTGTAATCTTTCTAAATAAGAATCAGCGATGCGAAACATTTGTCGGCGCTTCAGATCTTAAATATACAAAATTTCTGTCCTTAATAACTAGCTGAAATGATTTTGTCCGCCGCGACGTCAGATAGGGTTCAATGATATACTGCATCATTTTTTCTTTGTCCACATTACTGCCTGCATAAAAAGTCACATGTCCGCCTTTTTTTACCGAAACGATTTTCTCTTTAAAGAAATGATGTTCCAAAGTTTCAGTTAAATTTTCTGCTCTATAATTAAGGAGTATCCGCACCGCAATGAAAATTAGAAAAAAATAGCCAAACCGCGCCGATTTTTTAATGCTGAAATTTTTTAGCACAAACCTCAGCAGGTAGATTATAATCAGAAGCAGGAAAACTTCCAGCAAAGTCATCGGAATCATTTTGAAAAAAGCGAAATCAACCTTCGCGAAAAAATGAATGAGTTTTAAAGTTTGTGTCACGAAGAAATCATAGACTACATTCAGGACGGAAAAATCTACTGAAATAGCAGCAAAAAAAGTCATCAGCAATGCAAAAATAATCAGCAATTCTGAAAACGGAATAATGACCAGATTCGCCAAAATCGAAATAAACGAATATTGGTGAAAATAAAAAAGCACCAAAGGTAAAGTCGCCACCTGCGCGGAAATAGTGATGGAAACAATGTTAAGGAAGAACTTTTGGTATTTATTCCGTGCTTGCGGCAGCAATTTTAAGATGGGTTGATTGAACCAGAAAATCCCGAAAACCGCCAGAAAACTCAACTGAAAATCAACATCGAAAAACTGGTTGGTGTCGATGACCAAAATAACCAGTGCGGCAAGCGCCATCGCGTGCAGCAAATCCGGTTTTCTTTGAAGCAAAATGAAAATGTAATACGCAGAAATCATAATGCAGCTGCGGACCACCGAACTTCCGTAATCGATAAAAACCGCAAAGCTCCAGATCAGCAACAGCGCAATTACAATTTTAAAATTCCCAAAATTTGCCGGAAAAAGCGGCTTCAAAATCGCTAAAATCAGCCAGAAAATAATCGCCATGTGCGAGCCAGAAATTGCTAAAATATGCACCAAACCCGATTTGCTGAAATCCTGCACAACCGCTTTATCCATTTCCGTGCGGTCTGCCAGGATAATTCCTTTGGTGAATTCACGCGTGGATTTTGAAAGTTGGGCATTATCAATTTTCTGCAAAATTTCCAGTCTTTGCTGGCGAATTTTTTCTGAAAAAGAAAGATTGTTTCGGGCAGAAATTTCTAATGAACCAGGCAAATAACTTTGGAAATAAATATTTTTCCGGGCTAAATACTTACCGTAATCAAACTGGAAATCTGCGTACGGTTTTTCCAGCGGGTTGATGAAAAGTTCAGCGCGGTAAAAATGGGAAAAATCAAGCGCTTTTTCAGTCTTCGGTACGGAAAGCACGCTGTTAAACTGATGGTTATTTTTCCAGGCAGTGATTTCGTAGCGCCGATTTTTTTCATTGCTGTTCAGCTTTTTCCGAAGTTTAAAAATTACCTGCTCTTTGCCGGAAAAATCCGGAAATTCCGGTTTTGTCCCGTGAAGAAAATGAAGAAAAACGCCGAAACTGCAAAACAGCAGTGCCAAAAAAACCGGGCGCAGTTTGAAGGTTTGAAAACTTTTAACAAAGAAAATCAGCAGCGCAAAAACGCTTAAAATAAGAAAAACAAAAACGGCTCCACCGCCAAAGGCAAAATAATCCTGCAGCGAAATTCCCAGAATAAACGCGAGACAAAGAATAAGCAGCGGTTGTTTTTGCAAGGGCTTTTCCGGTAAAAATATCGATATTAACCGAACTTTTCACGGTGAAATCACCCATTTACAATGATTTCTGCAGCATGGTCGCTAGCGCCTTTTCCGCCTAATTTTTGCTTAAGTTTTTGGTAATTATTAAGCATTTTTTCGCGCTCAGCACCATTCACAATTTTTCCGAGCTCTTTAACCAAATTTTTCGTATTTAGCTCACGTTGAATCAGTTCGGTTACAATTTCTTCGTCCATAATTAAATTGACGAGCGAAATATATTTGATGTTTTTCACCACGCGTTTCCCTATTTCATAGGAAATGGTGCTGCTGCGGTAACACACCACCTGTGGAATATCTAGCAAAGCGGTTTCCAAAGTTGCCGTTCCGGAAGCGACCAACGCGGCTTTTGAACTTCGAAGCAAATCGTAGGTTTTGTTGGAAACAAAATGCACATTTTCGTCCACAAATTTTTGGTAAAACGATTTGGGCAAGCTAGGCGCACCGGCGATTACAAACTGATAATCTGCAAACTTTTCCCGCACGGAAAGCATTAAAGCCAACATTTTCGTTACTTCCTGTTCGCGTGAACCCGGCAAAAGCGCAATGATTTCTTTTTCGTTCAACTTGTTTTCAGCTTTGAATTTTTCAACATCAATTTCAGGTAAATTAGAAACCGCATCAAGAAGCGGATGTCCAACAAAATGCGCGTCCACCTGATGCTTTTTGTAAAAATCTTTTTCGAAAGGTAAAATCACCAGAATTTCATCAACAAACTTGCGGATTTTCTCCACGCGCCCTTCTTTCCACGCCCAAAGTTGCGGCGAAATATAATACACCACCCGAAGCCCGAGATTTTTAGCGAATTCCGCGATTCTTAAATTAAATCCGGGATAATCCACCAAGATCAAAACATCGGGCTGATAATTTTTCAGGTCTTCTTTGCAGAATTTAATATTTTTCAGGATGGTGCCGAGGTTTTTCGCCACTTCCAAAAAACCCATAAATGCCAAATCTTTATAATGTTTCACCGGCGCACTTCCGGCAACCTCAGCCATCAAATCGCCGCCCCAGAACCGAAATTCTGCTGCCGGATCTTTCGCTATAAGCGATTTCATTAGGTTTGAAGCATGAAGATCTCCGGACGCTTCACCCGAGATGATGTAATATTTCACTTGAATTTTATGTTGTAATTTTGCTCAAAGATAAAATAAAAAAAATGTCAGATTTAGAAATAAAAAATAAAATTGCCGAAAGCGGATTGGTTAATTTTGACCTTTCTAAGCTGGTTCCGCAAGGCAAGAGGATTGGAATCGATCTTAAAGATTTCCTTTTCGAAGGCTTGATTTTGAAAGAAAAAGACTTCCGCGAAAAAATAAATTTGCTCGATACAGCACCCTATAATTCTGCTTTTGTTTACATCTATAATTCTGCTGAGGCTATTGTGCCGTTGTGGGCGTATTTTTTACTGACCGCAAAATTGACAGGCGTCGCAAAAAAAGTAGTTTTCGGCAACCGTGAAGATTTGGAAGTGTTGTTGATGCACAACGCGATTCAAACCTATGATTTTACTGAGTTGAACGATAAAAGAGTTCTGGTAAAAGGCTGCAGCGATGAGCAAATTCCGGAAAATGCCTACATTGAATTGGTGGAACAGCTGAAACCCGTGGTGAAATCGCTGATGTTTGGCGAAGCTTGCTCCAACGTACCGATTTTTAAAAATTAAATTATGGACCTTTATTTGCTGCTAAAACCTCAAATTTTTTAACATTTTAAAACTAAAAAAAATGAGCTTAATCGATCTAATTACAGGAAACGCCGGCACGCAGGTCGCCGCGCAAGCAGAAAATAAATTCGGAATCAGCAAAAATCAGGTCATCGCTTTAATGGCGGTTGCCGCGCCTTTGGTGATTTCCTACCTCCGAAAAAAATCTCAGGAAGATGACCAGGAAGCTGAAGCACTGAATTCTGCACTGGAAAAAGATCACGACGGCAGCATTTTAAATAATCCGGCGCAGGCAGCGGAAAGACAGCAGGAAGGAAATTCAATTCTTGATCATATTTTCGGCGGGCAGAAAAGCCAGGTAGAAAACCAGCTTTCAGCAAAAACCGGCATTTCTATGGACAAAATTGGTCCGATTCTCGGCATGTTAGCACCGCTCATAATGGGATATATCGGCAAACAGAAACAGTCGAATGGTGTAAATTCCGGTGGCGGTTTGGGGGATTTGTTGGGCGGTATTTTAGGTGGTGCGCAAAATCAGGCGCAGGCAGAACCTTCCAATCCTTTGAATGACATTTTAGGAAGTGTTTTGGGCGGCGGTTCTTCGAATTCTGGAAATCCGCTGAATGATATTTTAGGCGGTGTGATGGGCGGCGTAAACTCAAATCAGCAGCAAGGCGGCTTGGGCGGACTTTTAGGAGGCATTTTAGGTGGAAGATAACTTCCGCTGAACGACAATAAAAAAAACCGAAGATTATTCTTCGGTTTTTTTGGTTTTTGCCGCTTTGGGCTTATCGTCTTTGTCGGCGGTTTTTGCTTTAGCGGCGGCTTTTGGTTTTGCTTCAACGTCGGCGTTTTCCGATTTATCTGAAGGATAACCTACTTCTTTTCGAACTTTTTCGCGCGGCGCTTTTTTATTATCTTCGTCCAGTACGCTTACCGGAATTTTTTTTGCTGAATTAGATTTGCGTGGTCTTCTTTTACCATAACTCCCGGCGGTTACTTTGCCGCGTCTGGATTTTTGATCGCCTTTTCCCATAATTATTAAATTTTTGGTGTTTATTCTAACAAAGTTAGAAATTATTTCCGCAATAATTTCTTAAATAATCAAAAATTTAAAAGTCAGCATCAACCATCGCTAATGGAGTCCAAAGTGATTGGAAAGCGTGGTAGTTCTATCGTAGTTTTGGCACTGAATACATTATGCAATAATTTATTATTGTAGTACGATATATTTTTATATCTTTGAGATAATAAAATAGAATTATGAAATCATTACCACAAATTGTAACTTTTGCATTGAAAGCATTTTTTAACCTTTCGATTTTTGGATTACTCATTGCTCTCTTCTTTAATATTTGGGTTTTTGTCTCCCATCATTATAGTTGGACAGATTCCGTATTGAAGTACTATGACGGTATAGATTTTACAAATATCTGGAAAAATGACAAACTCGCTTTCAATATTTTATTGCTGTCTGCAATTGTGATTACCATCTTGAAAATTATTTTATTTCGTTCTGCCCTTACACTTTTAAATAAAATTAATTTAAATAATCCTTTTAACAGCGATTTAACCTGGCTGCTTAAACAAATTAGCATACTCGCATTTGTTATAGGATTCATAAGTATTTTTCTTAAGCTTTATATAGAAATTGCGGTGAGCAGTGACCTCCTACTATCGACACAAATGGGCGAAAGCGGTTTTCTCTGGTTAGCAGCAATTGTATATTTAGTAAGTTTGCTTTATCACAAAGGGCTTTTCTTACAATCTGAGAATGAATTAACCATCTAATTATGGCAATTATTTTTAATATAGATGTTATGCTGGCCAAGCGCAAAATGCAAAGCCAGGAACTTGCAGAAAAAATTGGTATTACACAGGCAAATTTTTCCGTTTTAAAAACCGGAAAAGCAAAGGCTTTGAAGATTTCCACTTTAGAAGCAATTTGCAAAGCGCTGGATTGCCAACCCGGCGATTTGCTCGAATTTCGACCAGATTAAACCTCTATGCTTGCCGCGGGCAAAGTACATTTAATTTCGTTCACTTTATCTACATTTAAGCCATAAAATCATACATTTGCAAACGGAAAATTTCATATTTCAAATCATCAAATTATGTTTCGGACGCACACCAACGGAGAATTAAACCTCGAAAATCTTAATCAAAATGTTACCCTTTCGGGCTGGGTTCAAACCATCCGCGACAAAGGTTTTATGATGTGGATCGATTTGCGCGACCGTTACGGCATTACGCAGTTGGTTTTCGATGCGGACCGTTCTTCCGAAGAATTGCTGGAAAACGCGCACAAACTCGGCCGCGAATTCGTCATTCAAATCGAAGGAAAAGTCATCGAAAGAGTCAGCAAAAATCCAAAAATTCCTACCGGAGACATCGAAATTCTGGTAGAAAAACTGGTGATTTTAAATCAGTCCGAAGTTCCGCCATTCACCATCGAAGATCAAACCGATGGCGGTGAAGAATTGCGCATGAAATACCGATATCTGGACATTCGCCGAAATCCGGTAAAAGACAAATTAATTTTTCGGCACAAAATGACCCAAAAAGTTAGAAATTACCTTTCGGACCAAAACTTTATTGAAGTTGAAACGCCAGTGCTCATTAAATCTACACCGGAAGGTGCGCGCGATTTCGTGGTGCCAAGCCGCATGAATCCGGGACAGTTCTACGCGCTCCCACAATCTCCGCAGACTTTCAAGCAATTGTTGATGATTGGCGGAATGGACCGCTATTTCCAGATTGTAAAATGCTTCCGTGATGAAGATTTGCGCGCCGACCGTCAGCCGGAATTCACGCAGATCGATTGTGAAATGGCTTTCGTAGAGCAGGAAGATGTTTTGGAAATTTTTGAAGGAATGACGGCGAATTTATTGAAAGATATCGCCGGAAAAGAATTTGGCAAATTCCCGAGAATGACTTTCGCGGACGCGATGAAAAAATACGGAAACGACAAACCGGATATCCGTTTCGGGATGGAATTCGTGGAAGTGAACGAGCTTGTTCAAGGCAAAGATTTCAAAATTTTCGATGAAGCAGAACTCGTTGTCGGAATTAATGTTGAAGGTTGTGCATATTACACCAGAAAGCAAATCGATGAATTGATCGATTGGGTAAAACGCCCGCAAATCGGCGCTTCCGGCATGATTTGGATTAAATTTCAAAATGACGGCGTAGTAACTTCTTCTGTAAATAAATTTTACAACGAAGAAGATTTAAAGAAAATCGCAGAAAAATTCGGCGCTAAACCGGGAGATTTAATGCTTTTGATGTCCGGAAATGAAAATAAAGTGCGCACTCAACTTTCCGCGCTTCGAATGGAATTAGGAAACAGATTGGGTTTAAGAAATCCGAAAGAATTTGCCCCGCTTTGGATCGTAGATTTTCCACTTTTGGAATGGGACGAAGAAACCGGAAGATACCACGCAATGCACCATCCGTTCACTTCCCCGAAACCGGAAGATGTTCATTTACTCGAAACCGATCCAGGAAAAGCCAGAGCAAACGCATATGATTTGATTTTGAACGGCAATGAAATCGGTGGTGGTTCTGTACGGATTTTCGATAAAGATTTACAGGCCAAAATGTTCAATTTATTAGGTTTCAGCAAAGAAGATGCGGAAGCACAGTTCGGATTCCTGATGAACGCGTTCCAGTTTGGTGCACCACCACACGCAGGAATAGCCTTAGGTTTTGACCGTTTGGTCGCGATTCTTGACGGAAACGAAGTCATTAGGGATTATATCGCTTTCCCGAAAAACAATTCCGGACGCGACGTCATGATCGATGCGCCAAGCAAAATTGCGGATGAGCAATTGGAAGAACTCTTTCTAAAAGTGGAGACGAAGGAATAAACCATTTTTAAAAAATCATTATAAATCCCGGCAATTAGTCGGGATTTCTTATTTTTATTGAAATATTCAGCAATGAAAAAAATCTTCTCTCTTTTCTCTTTTCTCTTTTTCCTTATGATTAGCGCGCAAAATCTTACCTCATTTGTCAATCCGTTTGTCGGTACAAAAAATATGGGACACACTTTTCCCGGTGCTACGGCGCCGTTCGGAATGGTGCAGCTTTCGCCTGAAACAAACCAGGAACCTTACGCGATCGATGGAAAATACAATCCGGAAACGTATCGCTATTGTTCTGGTTATCAGTTTGAAGACAAAACTATTTTCGGCTTTTCGCATACGCATTTCAGCGGCGTGGGACATTCTGACTTGGGAGACTTTTTGATCATGCCAACCACAGGAAAATTGAATTTGGAACCCGGAAAAATTGATGAACCTAAAAGCGGATATCATTCACAATTTTCAAAAAATACAGAAAAAGCGGAACCTGGTTTTTATGAAGTTTTTCTGGATGATTATGGAATTAAAGCCGAGCTCACCACTTCCGAGCGCGTAGGATTTCATCGCTATACTTTTCCAAAATCAGGTGAATCGCATATTATTCTTGATTTAATGTCGAATATTTACAACTATGACGGCAAAAACGTCTGGACTTTTGTGCGTGTTGAGGACAATCAAACCGTTGTTGGTTACCGCGAAACGACAGGTTGGGCACGAACCAAAAAAGTTTTTTTCGCCATGAAGTTTTCAAAACCTTTTAAAAATTATGGAAGGAAACGTTATGAAAAAGTAGAATACAATGGCTTCTACCGAAAATTTAACGAAAACGAAAATTTCCCTGAGTTTGCGGGAAGACAGATCCGAGCTTATTTTGATTTTGACACCGAGAAAGATGAGCAAATTTTAGTAAAATTTGCACTTTCAAATACTTCTACCAACGGCGCTTTGAAAAATCTGGAAGCTGAAATTCCGCATTGGAATTTTGACAAAGTCAAAGCCGAAACTTCTGCAAAATGGGAAAAGGAACTTTCTAAAATTGAAGTGGAAACTTTAAACCAAAACGACAAAAAAACATTCTACACCGCGCTTTACCACACCATGATGTCGCCGATTCTTTATGAAGATGTAGGCGGAAAATATTTAGGTTTGGATCAGAATATTCATGAGTCGGAAGGTTTCACGAACTACTCCATTTTTTCGCTTTGGGACACGTATCGGGCGCTGCATCCGCTGTACAACATCATTCAGCAAAAAAGAAACAATGATTTTGTGCATTCGATGATGGCGCATTATGACCAAAGTGTTCACAAAGCATTGCCTATTTGGAGTCATTATGCCAATGAAAACTGGTGCATGATCGGTTATCATTCGGTTTCGGTAATAGCAGACGCTATTGCTAAAGGCACGACCGATATTGATTTAAATAAAGCTCTAACCGCCGCCATAAATTCATCCAACCTAAAATATTACGACGGAATTGAAGATTATCTAAAGTACGGTTTCGTTCCGGAAGATAAAAGCAGCTCGTCGGTTTCCAAAACTTTGGAATATGCCTATGACGACTGGGCAATTGCACAGATCGCAAAAAAATTAGGCGATAAAAGCACAGAAAATTTGTATTTGAAAAGAAGCGAGTCGTACAAAAATGTCTATAATTCGAAAACCGGTTTTATGCAGCCGAAACTTTCTGACGGAAATTTCAAAAAAGAATTTGATCCCATGGACACGCACGGCCAAGGTTTTATTGAAGGAAATGCATTTAATTACGGCCTTTACGTGCCGCAGAATGTTCCGGAAATGATCACGATGATAGGCGGAAAAAAGAAATTTTCCCAACATTTAGACGAAATCTTCACCACGGAAATCGCCGATAAATACATCGAGAAAAATGAAGACATCACGCGCGACGGCATCATCGGAAATTATGTACACGGCAACGAGCCGGGACATCACATTCCGTATCTCTACAACTGGACGGGCGATGCGTGGAAAACGCAGGAACGCGTGCGAATGATTATGCGGAAGATGTATTCTGCAGAAGAAGACGGTCTTTGCGGGAACGACGATGCAGGTCAAATGTCTGCCTGGTATGTTTTTTCAGCACTTGGTTTTTATCCGGTTTTGCCCGGTTCCGATGAATATCAAATCGGTTCGCCTTTGGTGAAATCTGCAAAAATTAGCCTCGAAAACGGCAAATTTTTGAAAATTACCACTGAAAACCAATCGGAGAAAAATATCTACGTGAAAAAAGTTTTGGTGAACGGAAAAGAAGTAAAAAATCATGTTTTAAAGCACAGCGACATCGCGAACGGTGGCGAAATCGTTTTTGTAATGAGCGACAAAAATTAAAATTAAGGCAGTTTTGCCACGAATTTTTCGGGTAATAATTTCAAAATAAAATAAATGATTTTCCATTTCCAGTTCGGAACAATGGTGAAATCATTTCCCGCGTTCACGATATGTTCCGCGACGTACGCCGGTTCCATTAATAAAGATTTATTCAGCGCTAAACCGGCATTTATTTTCGTATTGATGTATCCGCTAACCAGCACGTTCACGACAATTTTTCTGTGCTGAAGTTCCTGTCTCAATCCCGTTAGATAAGTGGTAAAAGCAGCTTTTGTACTTCCGTAAACAAAATTGCTTTTCCGTCCGCGAACCCCGGAAAGCGAAGACAAACCGATGATTCTTTCCAGATTTTTGTTGGATTTGTCCATTGCAATAATATTTAAAATTGAAACCGCGCCCATGTAATTTACTTCCATCATGCGTTTTGCGCTTTCAAAATTGTGTAGCGCCTTCTCATTTTCCACTAAAAAACCTGCGGCATAAATTACGATGTGAGGTTTGCTAGAAAGTTCCGCATAAAATATTTCATGTGATGGAAAATCCGCAGCATCGAAAAAAACGATTTGAACGTTCTTTTTTAAATGATTTTGCTCCACAAAAATTTGAAGAGAATTCAAATCACGTGACGCTGCTACAACAGAAAAACCTCGCGCAACATATCGCAGTATGCATTGTTTTGCAACATCGGAATTGGCGCCGAGAATGAGAACGGTTTTCATTAAAAAAATGCCTATTTGGCGCGTAATTTTTCTTTGATGGCGCCGATATTTTTCTTCGTGGAATCTTCCAGAATTAAGCTGGCGCTCATATAAATTCTTTCCGGCATCAATTTATCGAAATTTTCGGTGCCTTCCCAGGAAACTTTTTTAATTAAAGCCAAAGCCTCGGAACTTCTTTGCGAAAGTTTGTCTAAAAACTGGGCAAGTTGCGCGTCCATTTCAGCAATATCGGCAGAAACCGAGTGGTAAACATCGTGTTTTTCACACCAATCCGCACTGCGGAAATCCGCATCAATTGACATGGCGGAGTAAGCTGATTTCCCGATTTTTCTTTCAACGTACGGCCCGATAACAAACGGTCCGATGCCCAAATTGAGTTCCGTTAAAGCCATTGCAGAATCTTTGGTGGCAAAACAATAATCTGCCGCACACGCAATCCCGACACCTCCGCCGGTGGTTTTTCCCTGAACACGAACGATGACCAGTTTACCGCAATTTCTCATGGCATTAAGGACTTTTGCAAATCCGCCAAAGAATATTTTGGAGTTTTCCAGTTCTTCAATGGAAAGTAATTCGTCGAAACTTGCGCCGGCACAAAAGGCTTTTTCACCCGCTGATTTTAATAAAATTGCTTTTACGTCGTCATTTTTTCCGCTTTCCAAAATGGTAGCCGCCAGCTTTTCCAAAATTTCGCCTGGCAAAGAATTGCTTTTTGGATGACCGAAAGTGATTTCTGAAATATTATTTTTAAGTTCCTGATTTACAAATCCGTTGTTCATTTTATTTTATTTAAGGCAATTATGTATTTGTCGATGTACTGCTGCTTTTCTTTGCTTTTGTACTGCTGAATATACCGCGGATGTTCCAGCACCGTCAAACGGTCAAAAAAGTGGTTTTCAGCATTTAATTTTTCTATAAAAGTAGCGTTTTTCTTTCCCAAAATAAAAACTTCAGAAGTATCTAAACCCAGCTCGATATGGTTTCTAATACTTTCGGTCATAAATTTTTTAACGGCTAAAAAGAGGTTTTTATCATCGTAATAATTTGCGTTCAATGAACCTCGCGGCGTGCGGCGCGTAATTGCCAGCGGAAAAGGTGAATTGATATAAAAGTCGCTGTAAAATTTTTCCGGACCGCCGTACTGCTGAATGACATCATACAGAAAAACGGAAGAAATTTCATGCGTGTGAGCAGATTTCATTTCGATGCCGCAAATGCTTTCGAGACGTTTCGTATCTGTGAATGGTACGCCTGTAACGCCCGCGCCGTGGCGGCTGGGATTGATACCGATGATGAACTTGCGGTGGTTTGTGTCGTTATAAAACCTGCTGTAAAAGTCGGACATGACGGTTAAAGTTTCTTCGTTGTCGAAGAAGGGATTGAGCACATCAAAACCCTCCGGAAGTTCGCCCGGATAATGTAATTTTTTATTGAATTCTACTACTTTTTCGCCAAAAGTTTTCATGAAAGACTTTTTTTAGCTGGTTAATTATTAGGTTGTTAATAGACGTTTAAATATAATTTAGATTCCGTAGGAATCATATCTGTGTAGCTCACCGAGTGAGGTTGTGAGGCGTCCCGTAGGGACGCTATCTTGTCAATCATAAAATTCAAAAAGATATTTTTCGTCATAATCAATTCCAAATTTTTGCAGAAAATCATGATATTCTTCCCTAAAATTTTTCCTGCTATGATGCTCTGCCTGCTTTAAAATATAATTGGTCACCGCATCCTTCTGACTTTTAGAATAAGAAAAAACACCATAACCTTCCTGCCAATAAAATCTGCTACTTAACAGCTTACTATCATTAATAAAATTGGTGGATTCTGCTTTAACCACTTTTACAAGATCGGGAACCGTAATCTGTAGGTTTTTATAGCTGAATAAAATATGAATATGATCGTGATTTGCATAGATGGCGATAACCTTCTGACCTTTGTTTCGGAATATACCGCAGATGTATTTTTCAAGCTCATCTTTAATCGCAGCAACTATTTTGGTTTCTCTGCCTTTTGTGGCAAAAACCAGCTGTAAATATATTTGTGAATAGGTGTTTGGCATCTAGCGAAAGTTTTAAAATAGTGTTCGAAATCGTCCAATCCTGCTAAATATATTGGGTCCTCCGGAACTGCAAGCCAAGATATATTTAAAGATAAGAATTTCTGGCGGTATACATTAATAGCATTTAATAGCGTTCCTACGGAACGCTTTCATCCGTCCTGTTTTAATACTACACAGATGACGTTCCTACGGAACGCAAATTCATAAACTTTTTCTTCTCCTACACCGATAGCGTTCCTCCGGAACGCTTTCATCCGTCTTGCTTTAATACTACACAGATGACGTTCCTACGGAACGCAATATTATTTAAACCATTTCTACACAGATTCGATTCCTACGGAATCAAATAAACGAAATGTAAATTACATAAAACAGTTCAAAAGAAAGTGAGAACAGCCTCTCATCTACAATCAAACATTAGCACTACATCAGCGCAATCTGCTTAATCTACGAGAAAATTGCACCGATTTACACCAGCCCAAACTGCTCGAAATGGTGCGTAAAATGCTTTCTGTGAAACAGTTCCATCATTTCTTTGTTCAGCATCCCAAAACGTGGATGAAAATGTTTCGCTTGCGGATTTTCGCGGTAATAAATGAGGAATTCTTTTAAAGTTTCAAGGAGCTTTTCTTTGGCTTCACTAAGATTTTTATAGCGCAGTTGCGGTTCTTCGCCTTCTTTTAGAAGTGGATACTGAGCTCCCGGTCTGATTTTTTGATCCGTATAAATCCAGTCCTGAAGAAGTTCCAGTTTATCAGCAGGAATTTCAGGGAAGTCTGAAGCATGCAAAGATCCAAAACCATTGCGCAGCACTTCCTCCAAATGTTCAACCATCAGCTGAGGCGACATCATTCCAAATTTTCTTTCAGAATTTTCAGTCAAACCATTCAGCATTTTTTGGATGCTTCTTACCTTCAACTCAACGAACGGTGATTGTTTAGCGACAAGCGTTAAAATGGTAGCCACACACACGATTTCATCGCGCTGATTTACCACTTCTACCAGCCATTTTACCACGCCGGAAGGAATATTTCTGCCTTTTACGCCTTTGTTGATTTTTTCTTTTGCGGTTAAATAAACGGTAATGGTATCACCAGCGTAAACCGGTTTGAAGAAACTCGCGTTTTCTAAGCCATAATTCGCGATGACAGGACCTTTTTTGCCGGAAACAAATAATCCAGCAGCGGCTGATAAAATGAAGTACCCGTGCGCGACAGTTTTGTCGAAAATGGTTCCGTTCAGAGAAGTTGCATCAGTGTGGGCGTAAAAATGATCCCAGGAAACATTTGAAAAATTGACGATGTCGGCTTCTGTAACCGTTCTTCCGGCGGTTTCCAAAGAATCGCCGATCTCAACCTCTTCAAAATATTTATTGAACGGATGTTTGTCAGCATATTTTTTATCCGCGCCCTGCTGATAAATTTTGGTTATTGCCGTTAAGATATCAGGTGAACCCTGGATGGCCGTCTTTTGAAGGAAAAAATGCAAACCGTTCAAGCCGCCCATTTCTTCGCCGCCACCGGCTCTTCCGGGACCGCCGTGCATTAAAGTTGGTAAAGGCGAACCGTGACCCGTAGATTCTTTCGCGTTATCTCTGTTCAAAACGAAAATCCTGCCGTGCGAAGACGCCATTTTCCAGGAAGTTTCTGCGACGAATTTTTCATCGTGAGAAATAATGGAACCCACCAAACTTCCTTTTCCGCGTTTTGCCAAGGCGGCAGCTTCTTCGGAATCTCTGTAGGGCATCAACGTAGAAACGGGACCGAAAGCTTCGACTTCGTGTGAAATATTTTTTTCAAAGGGTTTATCGTTGTAGAACACTTTCGGTGACATAAACGCTCCGTTTTCATAATCAGCATCGACAAGTTCGTGTTTTCCGTCGTAAATAAGTTCGGTTTCCGCTTTCAGCAAGTTAATTTTTTCCTGCAAAACCGCCATTTCTTTTTTACCGACAATGGAGCCCATGCGCGTTTCGCGGCTTAAAGGATTTCCGATTTTAGTTTGGTCTAAGGCTTTGCTTAATGCATTCTGAACTTCACTAACCAAATTTTCAGGAACGATAATTCGGCGAATTGCGGTACATTTTTGCCCGGCTTTTGTGGTCATTTCTGTGCGTACTTCTTTGATGAACAAATCAAATTCCGGAGTGCCGGGTTTTGCATCGAGGCCGAGAATTGAAGCATTTAAAGAATCAGCTTCCATATTGAAACGGACCGCATTTTTCGAAACGGAAGGTAATGATTTCAGTTTTTTTCCGGTGGAAGCGGAACCAGTGAAAAGCACAGAATCACCGTCCTGCACATAATCCAAAATGTTTCCGGGTTCGCCACAAACGAGCTGAATGGCGCCTTCGGGCAGAATTCCACTTTCTATCATGTCCTGAAAAACAGCGTAGGTTAAATAAGAACCCGGCGTGGCAGGTTTTACAATGCTGGGAACCCCGGCTAAAAGTGAGGTGGAAAGCTTTTCCATCATGCCCCAAACCGGAAAGTTATAGGCGTTGATCTGTACCGAAATGCCTTCGCTCGGCGTAAGAATATGCGTACCGAGGAAAGTTCCGTTGGCGGAAATCTTCTGTGTATCGCCATCCACCCAAAACGGTGTGTTTGGCAACATACGTTTTGCCAAGCCGGAATAGGTGAAAAATGTTCCGAAACCGCCTTCAATATCCACCCAGGAATCCGCGTGCGTTGCGCCGGTTTTGTAAGATAAATCGTAGTATTTTTTCTTTCTTTCTAGCAGATAAAGCGCGAGTTTTTTCAGCATTTCGCCGCGGTCGTAAAATGTCATGGAAGAGAGATTTTCATAACCAACTGTTCTGCCATAATCCAGCGCCTGCTCGAAATTGATTCCTTCGGTGTCGGAAATGGCGACGAGTTCGCCGTTTACGGCGTTGTATAATGGAATTTCGATTCCGGAACCTTCGATCCAGTGGCCGCTGATATAACTTTTTAGTTTCGTCATTTAAATGGTTTTAATTTTTAAAAATATGCCGTTAAAAGGTGAAATTTTTCGGTTTTGGAATTTTGGCTTTTTGAAAAAAAAGAGGCTTTTAACGGTTAATTTTTCTGGGATATTTCTGTTTTAATTGAAAAGGGAAATTACGAATTTTATCTTTTGTCACGTAAAGTGCCACCATAAAAAGTAGCAGTAGAAATCCGATAAAGAAACGATATTCGCCGGGTGCAGGAAAAAATGCAAACTTCAAATAAATATTTAAAAAAATGAAGGCGGCTAAACTTTTAATCCAGACATCTTTTGAGATGTAAAAAACTGTTAGCAAAAATACAGCGGCAATGCAGGTAATTTTCTTAAAATTGACCAGATTTTTCACCACAATTTGCCAATATTCCTGAAAAGTAAAATCCGCATTTCCTGTTATCATCTTTCTTCTGTGAATGAATGTGTCGTAGAAAACATCCTTCCAGCCCGGATAATGGTTAATATTTAAAATTAAGAGATAAGTACCCAGCATCACAATTAAATAGCCAACCGAAAACCAGTTAATTTTTCTTTTGCGGTAAAAATCAAAAAGAAAAAAGGCAACCAAATAAGTGAGTGCAAAAATTATTAAATCCGGTCTTGTGAAGATGGCGAGCATCAAAATCATAAACTGAACATAAAACCTGTATTTTTTTACTACGGCATAAGCGAACCAGCTTAAGAGTAAAACCGCTAACATATCTGGCGACGGAATGCTGGCGAGATATCTGAATGGCGGAAGAAGGATTATGATTAGTGTCAAAATCAGGGCAAGCAACAGCTTATCTTTTATAATCTCTTTAAAAATGTAGTACAGCAAAAAACTGAAAATAAAAAACGAAACGATATTAGGCAAAAAAACCGCAGTTGGCAGGGAAAATCCTAAGTGATGAAAGCAAAATATTAAAAAAACATAAAATACTTTGATCGAATAATAGGGAATCTGAAGGTTGAAAGCTTCGCTATTTTTGGAGATATAATCGTTCCAGCTTCCTTCCTGGTGAAAGCCGACCATTTTATCGTACTGAAATGCTGGTGCCTCACTTTTAATAACCGAATAAACTTTTTCCCGAATTTGTTCCTTAGCGACACTATTTTCCGCAAGCAAATAGCTGCCTATATATCCGGGCATGTCCCACCCATATTCTCTTTGCTGAAAATTTTGATAGGATATCAATAAACTGGTCACGAATAAAATAAAAAAACATTTTTGACTGGTCCATTTTTTCAATACATCATTCATGATTAACAGTGTGTTGATATTGCTTTATTTGGCTGAAATATAATTAAAAAAAAGCGATGCGTAGTGCTCCATTTTTTTCATTTGAAAAACTAAAGATAATCAATAAATTTCTTTGAATTTCACGGCTGTTATTGCGCCCCGGATGGAACGGCCTGTTTGAGCTCTCCCGGCGACGGCAGGAGCCGGGAAGCGAGTAGTGACAGCCGGAAAAGGCGCCCAAAAGAGAAAAGGAAAAAGGAAAAGTTGGTTGATAGTTGACAGTGGATAGTGGATAGTTGATAGTTGACAGTGGATAGTGGACAGTTGATAGAGAAAAGAAAAAAGAGAAAAGAGAACAGAACAAAGAACAAAGAGAAAAAAGATGCTGAAATAGCGGCGAAAAAATTTGCAGTAGAGTTTTCAATTTTAGAAAGGTAAAAAATGGGGAAATAAAGGCGGGAAAATTTTGGTGGAAATTAAGGCTTGAGAAATTGAAAAAAATGCTGAAATAGCGGCGAAAAAATTTGCAATAGATTTTATGCTACTTTAAAGAAAGTGGGAAAAAATGCCGAGACAAGGGCAAAAAAATCCCCGCAATAAAATTGCGGGGAAATTGCTATATTTTCTTGATTTATCTTGCGTTCATTGGAACGTAATCGCGGACCTTTTCGCCCTGATAAACCTGTCTTGGACGGCCGATTGGATCGTTGTGCAAACGCATTTCTTTCCATTGGGAAATCCAGCCCGGAAGTCTTCCTAATGCGAACATTACAGTGAACATTTCTGTCGGGATTCCTAAAGCACGGTAAATGATACCGGAATAGAAATCTACGTTTGGATAGAGTTTTCTGCTTACGAAATAATCGTCTTCCAGCGCTACGCGCTCCAGTTGCATTGCAATGTCCAACGCTTTATCTTCAACTCCCAGCGCAGTTAGAATATCATCAGCCGCTTTTTTGATGATTTTAGCACGCGGATCGAAGTTTTTGTAAACGCGGTGGCCAAAGCCCATCAAACGGAAATTGTCGTCTTTATTTTTGGCTTTTTCAACATATTTTGCAACGTCGCCTCCATCTTGCTCAATCATTTCAAGCATTTCAATTACCGCTTGGTTTGCACCACCGTGAAGTGGTCCCCAAAGTGCGGAAATACCTGCAGAAACGGAAGCAAAAAGTCCGGTGTGCGCAGAACCCACCATTCTTACCGTTGACGTAGAACAGTTTTGCTCGTGATCTGCGTGAAGAATTAATAATTTATCCAACGCATTTACCACAGTAGAATCCAGTTCGAAATCCTGGTTTGGACGACGGAAACACATTTTGTAGAAGTTTTCTACGTAGTTTAAGTTATCATCACCGTGGTTGATAGGCAAGCCCATTTTTTTACGGTAAGTCCAGGCGCAAAGGTGAGAGAATTTGGCGATGAGCATTTCTGCAGCATGGTCCAGATCTTCT
>Ga0308157_10004575_pt1 | contig 18250 bp, 20 predicted proteins | sample PhyBR1_FD_201035 | JGI IMG/M metagenome (GOLD analysis project Ga0308157, IMG submission 201035) | Phyllosphere microbial communities from UC Gill Tract Community Farm, Albany, California, United States - DLSLB.R1 | ecosystem: Host-associated > Plants > Phyllosphere > Unclassified | place: USA...
CCATTTTCTAATTCATATAGACCTGAAGGGATTTGTTCGAAATATAGTTTGTCATTGACGTTAAACCCAAAGAGAAAGGGTTCGCCACTAGCAGTAATAGTCTTGATCTGATTATTATGATATAAATAACTCTTAGAGAAGGTATGAAAATAGATCTTTTCACCATCTATAATGATTCGCCAAATCTCTTCATTTTTTAATGCTTGCTGATCTTCTACCAAACCTGTCAGGCTGGTATAAGTCATTTTTCCTAAGTCAGAACGAGTCCAATAACCAAACTCACCAGCTCCGCCCACGAGAATTTTGCCGGAAGAATCAATATTCACACTTCTCAAGCTGGCCTGATTCTTCATTTTATGAAGCTTCCATTCCTGTCCATCAAAGGCAAGAAGTCCATCTGTATTCGCGGCATATATTAAGCCCTCAGCACTAACTGCCAGACCCCAGTTTTGATTCCCGGCATGGTAAGTAGATTTACTATATTGCTGAACAAAAGGAGAACCCACACGTGGAATATTCTGTCCATATGTTAATGCAATATGGCAAATAGCCAAGCTATAGATTAAAATATTTTTAATGCACTTCGTTACCATCCAATGTCAAATATAATAAAAGCCGCGTAGGAACATTAATTTCCATTGGCTTCTTAGCAGAAATTCATTTAATTTGTACTATGCTTAAGTTTGCAAATGCAAAAATCAACATTGGTTTACATATTGTTAGTAAAAGATCAGATGGCTATCATGATTTAGAAACCATATTTTATCCTGTCAAAATTTATGATGCTGTAGAAATATTACCTTCAAATAAACCTGAACTTAAAATATGGAATTCTGATTTAGTTGCTGACGATCAAAACTTATGTCTTAAAGCCTTTCACTTACTATCGCAGGAGTACAATATTTCCCCCGTTCAAATACATTTATTGAAAAATATCCCTATTGGAGCAGGCTTAGGGGGTGGTTCGTCAGATGCAAGCGCAATTCTAGAGCTCCTAAATGATTATTTCAAGTTAAATATAAGCAGAGATTCATTAAAAGAATATGCTTCTCAGCTCGGAGCAGATTGTCCATTTTTTATTGATAATAAAACAATGTATGCCGAAGGCACCGGTACTCAATTAACAGAGATTAATCTGGATCTAAGTAAATATAAAATTGTGGTTATAAAACCTGATATACATATTTCTACCGCCGAAGCCTATAGTAAGGTAAGCCCTATGGAAACTGAGATAAACCTTAAGGAAGCAATTAAATTACCAATTCAGGAATGGAAGTACCTCATTAAAAATGATTTCGAATTATCCCTTTTTGATAAATATCCATTAATAGGAGATATTAAAGCAAAACTTTATGAGAAGGGAGCTAAATATGCTTCTATGAGTGGTTCAGGTTCTTCCGTATTTGGAATATTTGATAATATAACAGGATTAGAGGATTTGAATAAATATGGGAAAGTATATTTACCTACCGAACTATAAAAAAAACAGAATCATGCTTAAAATAAGTCTACTTTCGCTTCTCTTATTGCTCACTTTCAACATCAATCTTTCTGCACAGGAGACTATTCCTTTTAAGTTAACAAAGCATCATAATATTATTGTTAAAGCCTTAATAAATGATAAAGATAGTATAAACCTGATGTTCCAGATAGCTATGGAAGAAGCATCATTAGCGCCGGATCGTATCACAAAAGTTGAAAGCGTTAAATTCGATACAACAGAATATCCCGAAGGGTTAAGCAGAGCTAACTCAATAAAGGTTGCAAATACTATAGTAGATAGCCTATGGATATGGGATAATGAATATACAGGCTATGAAGCAGAGGGTAAAATTGGCACCTTACTCTTTAATGGAAAGATTTTTAAAATTGACTATGATCAATCACAATTTGTGATTTATAATGATTTACCTAATGTAAAGGATTACTTTCGGATACCCCTCAAAAGAAGCCAAGGAGGTCAATTATTCGTTCAAGCAAATAGCTTTATTTCCGGAAATCCGCTGCTGAGTGAATTTCTATTACAATCTGGATTTTCAGGAGCTATTCTTTATCCCAATGATTTTTCGGACCAGTATCAACTCGCTGATAAACTTCCGGTTCTTGAAAAAAAGAATATGAAAAATTCAGCTGGAAAAACTTTAACAACCATACAATGTCAATTACCTGAGTTTAGGATCTCACAATTTTCTTTAAAGAACATACCCGTTGGATTATTTACTGGAGAAATAAAGAACCAAAAGGTAGGATATATGGGAGCCGATATTTTACATCGCTTCAACTGGATAATTGATATCAAAGCCGGATTTGCCTACATCCAAAAGAGTAAATACTTTAATGAAGTGTATTACTTCAATAATAGGTCATAAATAAACAAATGGTAGAATAGTTTTTGCGCCATTCTACCATATTAATTTTCTAAAAAACAACTTACTATTCTTTTTCTAAAGGACTATTTACTAACTCAGTGGCCTCTTTTATGATAAGTGATTGTTTATCTTTTGGAACTTCGATTTGATCTAATACTTGAGGTTGATGGAGCAAATCTTTAACTAAAATACATTGATTCTTTAGCAACATCGCTTTGTCCTGATCGGTAATATTAGTTAAACAAGTAACAGGGTATTCAGCATTACTATCAACCCTTAACTTGATCGAGTTATCTTTAGGGTAATCCCAGGCAAGTAAATTCATCTTATAATACTCCCCAAAAGCGATTGAATCTTTAGTTAGATAAGCATTGGTAACTAGCCAACCATCAGTAAATTCCTGTTGCTTATTAAAGAATGTATAAGAAATTCCGGTAATATCATCCTTTCTGGACTTGAAATACATTGGAGTGGTGACTGAAATCTTAGCTTCAGCATCATTTCTGAATTTACATTCTATTGCCAACATTTCATTTCCTTTTAACGCTACGACATCAATTTCATGACTTACAGCATGACCTTGAACGGTCTGGCCTGTAATTGCTTTATAACCGTCTTCCTGAAATAACCTTGCAATCCACTTTTCGAAATAAAATCCCTCAGGACCTAATTCACGGATTGCCTTTTTTAAACTATACCTGGCAGCGTATGAGTTTTTTTGACCCCGAAGCGTGTTAAAAGCCATTTCATACAATTCTTTAGTTGATATGCCATCATATAGTGAGGATTGAATGGTTTTGTAGACAAGATTAACTTCTTCTTCATTAGCACCTGAACGTGTTAGAGAATGACGCAGTGCTGATTCATCAAAGGGTACCAGCTCACCCGTATATTTTTTTACACGCATATATTTGTTATATTTCTATGTAAATCAAAAAATGATTTAAAAACTAAATCTTCAATTTACAAATTTCATCAGGTTATTTACAAAATTTGTACCTAAGTAGAAACATTTTAATCTTTCATTCGTTATATTGTAAGGAATAAAATTTCGAAAGTTATGAGCGGTATTTTAAATTATGCATTAAACAAGGTTAAATCAAAACTTGATGAATCCTGCGATTATGGTAATGTAGGAACATCTGAGAGGATACTATCTGTTATAGCAGGTGGCTTCATATTGGGCATGGGGGCTAAAAAACTTCTATCTAGTCCATTTACAGCTTTGTCAGGAATAACTTTAGGTGGAGCTTTAATTGTTAGAGGTGTTACCGGCAGTTGTCCTATTAAGGAAGCTGTAGAAGGTAAGCAGCCCGAAGCTACCGTTGTTGAGCACAGGTATTTTGTGAAATAGTTTTCACAAGAATATTTGAGATCGGTTTCATAAATTTATGAAACCGATTTTTTTTAATTAAAATTTTATGAAAAAACTAGTAGTATTTACCGGCGCAGGTATTTCAGTAGAAAGCGGTTTGCCAACTTTTAGAGGTACAGATGGGCTCTGGGAAGGACATCGCATAGAAGATGTAGCTACTCCTGAGGCCTGGCAAAGGAACCCCGAACTTGTTCAGCGATTCTATAACAAAAGAAGGTCTGATTGTATTGCTGCTTTGCCAAATAAAGCTCATTACAAATTAGCTGAACTTCAAAACCACTATGATGTTCAGATTATAACACAGAATATTGATGATTTGCATGAACGCGCGGGAAGCAATAAGGTATTGCATTTACATGGTCAAATCCGAAAATCACAATCTTCTATAAATCCTAATCTAATCTACAATATAACAGGTGATAAAATAGAGATGGGAACATTTTGTGAATTAGGCTCACAGCTTAGACCACATGTAGTCTGGTTTGGAGAAGCAGTACCAAATATGGAAGAAGCAAGTAAGATGGCTCAACAAGCAGATCTATTCGTTGTCATCGGAACTTCACTACAAGTTTACCCCGCAGCTAATTTAATCTATGAAACAAAACCCGATTGCAAACTCTTTCTTATTGATCCAAATGCTGACCAATATACTGTTCCACCAGTAGTTGTTAAGATTGCTGAAAAAGCGAGTAGAGGAGTCAATTATTTGGCTAAATTGATAACAGAATAAAATTTTGTTACTGAATATAAAGCCATTAATAATCAATAACTTATGAGCTTTATGTTAATAGTTAGTTTTGATTTATCTAGATCAATGGTTATAAAAAAAGCTGTAACGCCAAATTATATTTGGATTACAGCTTTTTAATTTCATATCTACCTATTTATCAATATATAGATATTATTATATAATGTAATTATTGATATTTGTTATAAGTAGTTATGATAGCCTTTCTCATTTGAACAAAAAGTTCTAAAACCTGTTTCATAAAGTCTTCATCGAGCAATTCAAAAATCCCATTAACTCCGCCAACTACATCTGCCTCGGCTAATTTATAAGACTGCTCTAAAGTTCCTTGTTCAAATTTGACGATAAACTTTTGATTCATCCCGAAGATTGTGATCTTACAATCCGGGTGTGGTAATTCAGCAAGTACGCGCATAAAAAATAATTTGTTCCTATAAAAAAAAGAAGTTCTAACCGAATGATGATTAGAACTTCAAAAATATAAATAATAACCTGTTTTATACTACACCTTGAGCTTTCATAGCTTCTGCAACTTTTATAAAGCCACCGATATTGGCTCCTTTTAGATAATTAACATATCCATTAGGCTCTTTACCAAATCGCACACATGTTTTATGAATATTCTCCATAATCAATTTTAATCTGTGGTCAACCTTTTCGTGAGCCCATTGCTGACCTATAGCATTTTGCGACATCTCTAATCCTGAAACAGCAACACCACCTGCATTAGCAGCTTTCCCTGGTCCAAAATGAATTTTCGCTTGATGATAAACTTTGATTGCTTCATTTGTCGAAGGCATATTTGCACCCTCTGCAACTATAGTACAACCATTTTTAACTAGCTTTTTCGCATCTGATTCTTGGATTTCATTTTGAGTTGCACATGGTAAAGCGATATCACACTTAAATTGCCAAGGACTTTCTTTCGCATGATAACTGGCGGAAGAATATTTTTTAGCATATTTCGCTAAATCCCGTCCCAAGCTTGCTACATAAACAAGCTTTTCTAGTGTAAATCCTTCTTTATCATATAATGTCCCTTGACTGTTTGACAGCGTAATTACTTTAGCCCCTAATTGAATAGCTTTTTCTGCGGCATAATATGCCACATTTCCTGCTCCGGAAATCGCTACCGTTTTGCCTTCTATCGTCTCATTATTATAATCTAAAATACACTGAACAAAATAGAGTAGGCCATATCCAGTCGCTTCAGGGCGGATAAATGACCCTCCCCATTGCGTTCCTTTACCAGTTAATACACCGGAAAAATTATTCTGCAGTCTTTTATATTGACCAAATAAGTAACCTATTTCACGAGTACCAACACCAATATCTCCCGCAGGAACATCTGTCTCAGAACCTATATGCCTTTGCAATTCAGTCATAAAGCTTTGACAGAATCGCATAATTTCATTATCTGATTTACCTTTTGGATCAAAGTCCGAACCGCCTTTACCACCACCAATTGGTAAACCTGTAAGACTGTTCTTAAAAACCTGTTCAAAAGCTAAGAATTTCAATATACTAAGGTTTACATCCGGAGCAAACCTTAAACCTCCTTTATAAGGTCCGATAGCAGAATTCATCTGAACTCTATAACCTCTATTGACTTGAATCTGATTATTATCATCTAACCATGCAACACGAAATGACAGTACACGTTCCGGTTCTACCATTCGTTCAAGGATTTTCAAATCTGCAAAATCACTTCTATGTTCAATAATATAGGGGATTAAATCTTCAACGACTTCAGCAACAGCCTGTAGAAATTCAGGTTCATTAGGATTGCGTTGATCAGTCTGTTTAACGAAATTCTTAAAATTAAGGGACATTTATTAATAAATATTTAGTTGATTAACGGAAATAGTGACAAAAATACGAAAAATATGATGAAGTTTTATGGTTTTAATTAGAACAATATAATTCCTAATTTTATTTTTATGATCAACTTATCGAAATTCGATAAACTTTTAAAACTAAAAGGTTACGATAGAATAAATCTGCTGAATATTGAAAGCCCATTGTTGGAACTTAAAAATCTTAGTAAAGAACTTAATACAACAATATTTATAAAAAGGGATGACCTAACTGAATTAGGAACCGGAGGAAACAAACTTCGGAAATTAGAATATTTACTTTCAGAAGCAAGATCTCAAAATGCTACTCGGATAATAACCATTGGCGCCAGACAATCCAATCATGCCCGCTTAACGGCTATTACTGCACGCATGGCAGGTTTTGACGTAGATCTTGTGTTGAAAAATTCTGTTCCTTTAGATACCGAAGATTATCAATTGAACGGAAATTTAGTTCTGGACAACATTGTTGATGCAAATATTCACGAAATTCCTAACGACGGATCAGCAACTGATTTCATTAATGATTTAATAAAACATTATGAGGCTCAAGGGGAGAAGGTTTATTTTATTCCTGTGGGTGGTTCTAATATTACAGGTGGTTTAGGTTATGCAAGATCAGTGTATGAAATAGAAAATCAATCATTACAACTGAATGTAAACTTTCAACATATAGCTTTAGCTAGCGGATCGGGAGGTACCCATGCCGGATTAATTGCCGGGTATACCGCTTTTGGGAAAACCGTTAAAGTTCAGGCTTATAATGTACAACCTGATCGAGAGCCTCTTGTCAATGAAACCAAAACTATAACTGAGGGCGTATTAGATTTGCTTGACTTACCTGAATCTAAAAGTAATATTAAATACCTTTTAAGCAATGATTATGTGGGTGATGCTTATGGAATCCCCAATAAACAGACTATCAATACAATTAAGCATTTAGCCAAAACGGAAGGTGTTTTTCTTGATCCGGTTTATACAGGAAAAGCATTTACCGGATTAATAGAAGATATAAAATTAGGAAAGTACCCTACAGGAGAGCCTGTTTTATTCATTCATACCGGTGGAACGGCGGGTTTATTTGCCTATAGCAGTTGGTTTTAAATGCTTATATTTAGACCAATCAACCAAAATTTATCTAAGAAACAACGATGCAACGTAAAGATTTTATCAAATCCTTGGGAATCCTTGGAGCTACTGCTTTAACGACCAAAGGTTTTACTACCCCTTTAAATTCAGCTCAGTCTCCTATAAAATTGAAAAAAGGACTAGGTTATTGGATGATTCAGGAAGAGATCTCTGTCCTCGAAAAATTTAAACTAGTCAAAGATCTTGGTTTCGATGGAATTGAATTCAATAGTCCATTGGATATACCTATAAAAGAATTGTTGGAAGCTAGAGATAAGACCGGCGTTGAAATCCCATCTACTGTCAACAAAGATCATTGGGGAAAACCGCTGTCGGACCCTGACCCAGCCGTTAGGAAGTTTACTATTGATTCCGTTGCGAAATCTCTTGAAGAAACTAAGGAACTTGGCGGAAGCACCGTTTTAGTTGTACCGGGTGTTGTAAACGAAAATGTATCGTATAAAACAGCTTATGACAATGCCTTAGATTCCATTAAGAAATTGATTCCTTACGCCGAGAAAACCGGAATACAAATCGGGATTGAGAATGTGTGGAACAATTTATTTTTAAGTCCGATAGAAGCAAAAGATTTTTTGGACAAAATCAATCATCCCTTAGTAGGCTGGTATTTTGATTTAGGAAATATTTTAAGATACGGCTGGCCCGAACACTGGTTAGAAGTATTAGGAGATAAAGTTTTAAAACTTCATGTTAAGGAGTTCAGCCGAAAAATCATGAATGAACAAGGACTAGGAAAGGGTTTTAATGTAGAGTTGGCCCAAGGCGATGTTAATTGGGCAAAAGTAATGCAGACAATAAAGAATATTAATTACAAAGGAGAATACCTTACGTTGGAAGTTAATGGGGGAGATCGAACAGTGTTAAAGAAACTTTCTGAGCAATTAGATGGAATTTTAAAATCATAGAGGAGGGTTTTAAAAACCCTCTTAATTTTCATTAATCAATGATGATAATCACTGCTTCATTTGCCCATGAAGCATGTTGATAAAAACTTTGTAGCTTCACAAAATATTCTTCCAAATATTCAAAGGAGTTATTTTCTTCTTCCCAGATATCCGGATAAATACCTTCGGCAATCATTTTGGAGGCATCAAATCTATTTTTCAATTCATTTACCGTAATATTTTTGATCTGATTGTTTAAATCCTTAACCTCCGCGGGGAGCAGATATTTTGCGGGTCCATATCCTAAGTCTTGCTTATCATCTATGGCTGCAGATCCAAGAATGACTTGCTCGAGCGGTCTGTATTCAGTATTCGATTTGGATTCACTTTTTAATAAAAAGATTATACCATCCCAAGATTTATCAATATCCAAAAGAGGAATTTCTGTCAATTCATTTGAATAAAAATCATTTTCAAGTAACTGACTATCCTTCAGGTAACTTTCTAATTTTTCTAATGGTACACGTCTTAAAGTACAATACATTCCCATATTCAAAATATTATAAATAAATATAAGAAAAAGACCGGAAATAACAGTTAATGCTATGAAACATAAACATGCAGAATATAGCAATTCTTGTTCGTTGCTTTCCCGTTTATCACTCGTATCTCACCCGTATCTCGCCCAATTAAACCCTAATTCTAATGGTATCAGATACGCGTAAATATTAAGCCGGATTTATCTAAGTTCAATGTGAATCCCGACTCAAAACCGCAAAAAAAAAGATCCCTAAGGATCTTTCATTATTATATTTTACGGATGTATTGGGGATTATTTACAGAGTAATTAAACCTCTAAACCCTCTAACTCCATAATATGATTCTGCACCGTTATGATAGGTAAACGTTCTTCCGAAGCGAAAATCCCCAAAGATAGCACCACCTAATTCCCGAATTTCCCTGGGTGTCTCCAACCAGCTTGAGGTTTTATTATCAAATTTTCCAAATTTTTGTAGTTCAGCATATTCCTCTTCATTTAATATTTTTATCCCCATTTCTTTGGCCATGTTTATGGCGCTATCCTTTGGTTTATGTTCTTTTCTGGATTCCAACGCATCCTGATCATAGCATATACTACGCCTACCTTTGGGAGTTTCAGCCGAGCAGTCTACAAAAACGATTTGATTTTTGTACCCAGGAAGTGTGACAACATCCGGTTCTCCGCCCGTTTCCTCCATTTCATTTACAGACCATAATTTATCCGCTGAGGCTTCTAATTTCTTTCTCACCTCGTCCCATTCAATTTTTGGATGACGATTTAAATTTTTCTCGAACCTCTTTTGCAAAATTGAGAAAAGCTCATCCATTCGTTCTTGTGGTAGTTTGGATTTATTCATAGTATAAAGGTTAATAATTTTACTGATTTACAAAATAATCGTAAGCTGCCTTCGAGACTTCAGCGATTGTTTTAGCATTATCGGGTTCTGTTTCTTTTGAATCGGTAACCAAAATGGTTATATAAAAAACCTCCCCGTTAGGAAGGCTTACTACACCTGCATCATTAACAGCTGCAATTTCCTTTGTGGTTTTGTGAACTCCAGAATAACCCGTTTTATGAGCGACAACAGTTCCTTCTGGCAATAATCCTTTAATCCTGTTCAAGCCCGTACTTGTCGCTCTCATTGTATCCCATAAGAATTTATGAGAACTCTCTGAAAGCAAGGTTTTCGTATTCGTATAATAATCATAAAGAATCTTGTTATTAGAACCTACCGTTGTCCAGTTTTGATATTGTAAATCCCAATTAGCTTGCTGGATAGCTTCTATTAACTTAATTGAAAGATTAGTATATCCTTTGTCTTCAAAGTATTTCTGAACGTTCTCCGGACCACCTAATAGTTCAAACAACACATCACAGCCTACATTATCACTTTCAGCAACTGTATGAAAGATAACCTGACTTAATGGAAGCGTAGTTCCATTCGGGAATTTATCTTTGATGGGACTATACATATCTGTACTAACCATCTCCTTACTAATTTTAACAGGTTGATCTAAAGATAATTTTCCCTTATCTACTTGGTCCAAAACTGCAATAGTCAAATGAAATTTATATAAACTCTGGAAAGGATAATGATGTTCAGCGTTGACCATAATACTATCCGTAAAATCGTGATTGTGGATGGCTATTCCAACCCTTGATTTATATTTACTGAGAATACTTTCGATTTGTGATTTAAGCTTTGCTTGATCTTGTGCGAATGAAAAAATAGAGGTGAATAACAAGCCAATAATAAGTGATAATTTAATAGTAAGTCTGTTCATATAGTCTAAAATATAAATATATTTTGAAACGATTCTGTATATTTTTTATTGTTAGACAGAAAATTTTGCATTTCAATCAATCGTTTGCATCTCTTCTTAAAGCTAAATTTAGGTGAAACAAGTTGGGCTACCATTTTACTAAATAAAAATTTGATGTATTTTCGGGTCTATACCAAACAAATTATGAAATGAAAAAAACCTTATTTGCCCTTACTACATCTTTTTTTATAAGTAGTTGCTTATTTGCTCAATCTGCAAACGATTTGCATAAAGTTTATTCGGATTTAAATGTTTTTGAAGACGGAATGGCGTTAAAGCTGAAGCCAGGAATTACAAAGAAAGAAATAAACAAAATCCAAGAAGAAAGCATACGTTCTCTGGCACTAGAACTGATGGCAGGAAAGGAACCCGGGAAATATAAATATGCCGATTATCATGCATTGCTATCTCCAACAACTTTAGGACAATCACTAAGCATCGGAGATGGTTATAGTAAATATGAAAATGTAACGGGTGTCTATTTACCGATCGGCAAACATATCCTAATAGCGGATGGAATAGAAGCTGGTAAAGATATAAAATTGGTTGTTCCTAATTGGTTAAGAAAAGCTCCTAATCCAGATGAACCAACGAAAGATCCGAAGGGTTGGGGAATAGAGAAAAAGGAATTTCCTTTAAAAAACGGTGTAAATATTATCGATTTAAAGGATTTTGGCAGTCTTGCTTACATCTCTTATTTTTCTGAAGATCCCAAAATAGAAAAACCAATTTCAGTTCATTTTCTCTCTGGTCAGGAAAATGGATATTTCGATATCGAAAAAGATAATGATAGTATCTGGAACTCATTGATAGATAAAGCCGTATTTCCAATTCTTGATGCTAAAGGGAAACATATTCAAATTGCATATCCGACAGAATCATTAAAAAAATATGCGTATGGTAGGGGTAAAGAATTAATAAGCAACTATGATTCATTAGTATATAGACAGCACCGATTAATGGGATTGATTAAGTATAATAAAGTTCCTGAAAATAAAATATTGGCTCGGGTAAACTATAATTATTACATGTTTAGAGATCGTGATGGAGTTGCATATATGGGTGATAAACAAGGATACGCTATGAATTTAGTGGCTGATCCAAGTTCTGTAATCAATGGTGACCCTTGTTGGGGATTTAGCCATGAAGTAGGACACGTTCATCAAACAACTCCAATGCTTAGTTGGGGAGGGTTAGGTGAAGTAAGTAATAATATTTATTCTCTATATGTTATGAGATCTTTTGGAAATCCATCTAGAATATTAGAACAAGGCAATTATGAAAAGTCAAGAGAGAATATTATTAACAAGAAAATTTCGTATTTAAGTGATGAAGATGTTTTTAATAGATTAGTGCCATTCTGGCAATTGCAATTATATTTTGAAGGTATAGGAGAGAACCCTGATTTTTATCCGGACTTATTTGAAGTATTAAGAAATCAGAATTCTAACAATAATCCTACCAGGCAAAAGATCCGGGAAAGATGGGGGAGGCAGCCGGTCGTAATTGAAAGAAACCCCGCTGCGCATCAATTAAACTTTATTAAAACTGCCTGCAAAGTATCCCAGACAGATTTAACAACATTTTTTGATCAATATGGTTTCTTCTATGTGGGTAAGCTGGATTATGATGATTATGGAGATTTCAAATATGATATGACTCAGGAGATGGTAGATACCTGTTTAGATGAGATAAAAGCAATGAATCTTCCAAAACCTAAAACGGACATCAGCTTGCTAAAAGATAAAATATAAAAATATCAGGGATTATTTTAACCGTTAATCTGAAATGATCCCTGATATTTTTTATCCTTTTGGCATTACTTTATAGGTTGGATCTTTTTCTATATCAACTTGAATAAATCCTTTAGCATTTTCTAATAAACGTACGCAGTCGGGGCTTAAATGTCTTAAGGTTACCTTTTTATTTTTTTCCTGATATTTACTGATTAGTTTCTTTAATGCTTCAATTGCCGACATATCTACCACTCGGGATTCCTTGAAATCTACAATAACATGTTGAGGATCTTCATCCATATCAAATTTTTCTAAAAAAGTGCTGGTAGATCCAAAGAATAAGGGGCCATATATCTCATAAATTTTGTTCCCTTTTTCATCAATAGATTTCCTGGCTCTGATCCTTTTAGCATTATCCCAAGCAAAGACCAAGGCGGAAATAATAACACCAACAAATACTGCCAGTGCCAGATTGTGAAGGATTACCGTAATTGCTGCAACTAAAAAGCCTACAAGAATATCCGATTTTGGCATTTTATTGATCAGACGAAGTGATACCCATTGAAAAGTAGAAATTGCCACCATCATCATAACACCTACTAAAGCTGCCATCGGGATTTGCTCAATGACTTTACCGCCAACCAAAATAACGAATAGAATTCCAAGGGCACCAACGATAGCTGAGATTTTCGTTCTAGCGCCAGCATTAATATTGACTAAGGTTTGAGCCACCATAGCGCATCCTCCCATACCGGCGAAGAAACCATTTACAATGTTGGCTGTACCTTGTGCCATGGCTTCACGATTAGAACTTCCCTTAGTATTGGTAATTTCATCAACCATATTTAGCGTCAAGAGAGACTCTATTAATCCAACAGCCGCCATTACACAGGCATAAGGAAAGATGATCTTAAAGCTATCCAAAGTAAAAGGGATTTGAGGAATATGAAAAGACGGGAATGAACCACTTACGGAAGCTATATCAATTACTTTCTTTGTCTCAATATTAAAAAAATAGACCAAGGCAAAAGTGATAATAATAGCAACTAATGAAGCAGGTACAGCTTTAGTTAGCTTCGGCCAAATGAAGACAATTAAAATGGTTAACAGGGTTAAACATAGCATAACAAACAATGGAGTTCCCGACATCCAGGTTTCAACACCGTTTTGGAAAATTTTAAATTGTTTTACCTGTGCCAAAAAGATAATAATGGCTAAACCATTTAAAAATCCATACATCACAGGCTGAGGAATAAGCCTCACAAATTTACCCATCTTAAAAGCACCTACCAAGATCTGTAAAAGTCCAGCTAAAGCCACGGCTGCAAAAAGATATTCAACCCCATGTGTAGCTGCTAAAGCGATCAAGACAACGACAGTAGCACCAGCTCCTCCTGATACCATCCCTGGACGACCTCCTAGAAAAGCGGTAACAATCCCCATTAAAAAAGCTGCATAAAGACCTGTAAGAGGAGAGAGGCCCGCAAGAATGGCAAAAGATAACGATTCAGGGATCATCGTCATAGAGACCGTTAATCCTGCTAAAATTTCATTTTTAAAGTTTATCTTTTGCTTTGATATCAGATTAATGGCTTGAAGCTTCATCGGTGATTTTATAGGAAAGCAAAATTGAGGTTTTATTGGTTAAGAATGAAATAATTGTTTTATGATACTAACTTTAAATAATATTACGTTTAACAATTGAAATTAAGAAAAATAATATGCCCTGGAATCCTGAAATTTATAATCAATACAAAGACATCCGATACAAGCCGTTTTATGATTTATTAGCATTCATAGAAGAAAAAGATAATTTTAAGGGAATTGATCTTGGATGTGGGACAGGTGAACAGCCTGCTATTATAACCCATCGGTTTAAAGGAGCTCATATTTTAGGGGTTGATTCATCTGCGGAGATGCTTGAAAAAGCAAATGAGTTTGAAAATAGCAGATTACATTTTAAACTAGAACATATTGAAGACGTTATTAATTCAGATAATACCTGGGATTTGGTATTTAGTAATGCGGCATTGCAATGGGTTGATGACCATGAAAAATTATTCCCAAAAATAATTGGTTTATTAAATCCCGGCGGCCAACTTGCTATTCAAATGCCTGTTCAGAATGAGAATTTACTGAATCAGATTCTTCTAACGCTAGTTCAGGAAGAACCTTATGCAAATCATCTGGGTTATTATGTACGTAAATCTCCGGTACTTTCTATTGATGATTATGCACAGATATTATTTCAATGTGGCATGGAAGATTTGGAGATTTCTCAGAAGGTATATCCAATTATTGCAGAAAACACTGAAGAACTATACGAATTCATTTCCGGATCGGCACTAATTCCTTATGTGGAAAGATTAGACCCTGAATTAAAAAAGAGCTTTATAAAAGAATTTAAGAAAAGGATTCAAGAAATATTTACCAAATTCCCAGCAATATATGCTTTTAAAAGATTACTGATATATGGTAAATTAGCTCGTTAGAGAACTTTCTCAAATTTGGCATACAATTTCCAGAATGAAGGTTGATCTGTTTCACTGAAACGGGCACTTTTCCAATCATTAAGTACTAGGTCTATATTTTTTCCTTCAACTTTATATTTACCAAAGAAGAAGTCATTATCATTCAGAAAAAAACCATAATGTTCGTTTAACGTATGTAGTATATCTACCTGAACCTGTTCAAAGAAGAGAATAGTATTCTCTTCAAAAGGGAATTCAGTTGGTTGTGGTATAGCTGAGGTATTTTCTATTGCAATTATTTGGACATTGTGCTGAAGCGGCAAATAAATCTTCGGTAAATTTTCTAAAAGAAACAGCGATTTATTGCTCTGTTGAAAGACATTTCTATTAAAAAAAGGAATGGCTTGCACATTTTTAATTTCTATTCCGCTTTTTTCATCCAGAAAATGGTCTTCGAAATTTAATATTTCATTTACGGTTAATTTCTTATTAATAAATTGGGCAACAGGAATGCCAAAATATTTTGCAATTTGTAAAATCACTGACAATCTTGGTTCAGCACGTAATTCTTCATAGGATGAAATATTCCCTCTAGTAAGGCTAAACAAGTCAGCAAAAGCCTGTTGACTTAATCCTTTCACTTTTCTAATCTTTTTAAGATTGGTACCTATATGAGTCATGATAAAAAATAATTAAAATAAATTTTGCAAAATATTTTTGCAATTATTATCTTTATGCAAACATTATTAGCAAATATATAAAATTATTAGCCAATGCCATTTATAAAAGTCGAAAAATACTTAGCTGACCTGGGCTTCACCATCAGTTTCAAAAATAAAAAGGAGGGATTCTTTGTTGTAGAGAGTGATACGGAAGGAATTCGCAACCTAATTATTGGTGTAACACCACCGCTTTTGATTTTTGAGCAATATCTCTTCAGTATACAACAAGATAGCTTAGAGATATTTAAAGCTTTATTGTTAAAAAACAGAGATATCATTCATGGTGGGTTTGCTTTAACTGAGGATGGTAAACACGTGATATTTCGATACACACTCCAGGCCCACAATTTAGATCAAAATGAGTTTGATGCGGCTATCAATTCACTGTCTCTCTTGTTAAGCGAGTATTATGAACAAATTATTCAATTCTCAAAAAAATAACTGTTATGAACATATTTAAAAGAATTTTAAAAATAGGGCAGGCTGAGATTCATGCTTTAGTAGAGAAAATGGAAGATCCGATTAATCTTACCCAGCAAGGCATACAAGACATGAAAGATCAACTGGCTGAGGCTACCGAAGCTTATATAGCTGCCCGTGCCTTAGTAATACGCTCCGAAAATGCTATTCAATCGAAGCAAGAATCAGCTTTGGATTATGAAAATAAAGCAAAGTTATTATTGCAAAAAATGCAAAATAATGAAATCGCCGCAACAAAAGCAGAAGAGTTGGCCATTGAAGCTTTAAATTTTAAGAAGAAATTAATAGAAGAGGTTAAGCAACTTGAAATTGAAGCTTTAGTTTATCAAGAAAAAACGAAAGAAATTAGTTCAACTTTAGATATTTTAAAATTTAATATTTCTAAATGGGAAAAAGAATTAACAACTTTAAGAGCCAAACAAAAGATTAGTGCCGCCTCCGAATTTGCGAATCGTCAAATGGCCAATATTGATCATAATAGTACGATTGAAATGTTAGAAAAAATGAAAGCAAAAGTTGAGCATTCAGAAGCTATATCTGATGCCTATGGCGAACTTGCTAAACATAAAACAGATCAGGATATTGATCAAATTTTGGGAGCAAATGATTCTACAAAAGAAGAGTTAGAATTATTAAAAAAACAATTAGGCTTAAAATAAACATGAAAAAATTTGAATATAAAACGATAAAAATAGAACCCAAAGGTATTTGGGGGACAAAATTAGATACAGATGAAATAGATGTCATCTTAAATAAATATGGGTCACAGGGTTGGGAGCTTGTTTCTATGCAAGATTTACAAGTCGGCGGAAGCTCCTGGACTTTTCACTATACCTTATAAACGCGAATTTTAAATAACCTTACATGACTGAAATCTTAGATATACTTTTTAATCCGCTCCCAAATGCGATTATGACAGTTCTTACTGGTTTGTCATTATTATATTGGCTATTTACCATGTTGATGGGAGACGGGTTTGAGTTTGGTACGGATGCAGATATACAATTTGAAGGAGCAGATGTTCAGGATCTGGACATGGATGCTGATTCAAATCCCGATATAGACGACACACCCGAACCGTCATTCTTTTCTAAGGCGTTAGATTTCATAAATGTTGGTAAAGCCCCGATGATGGTGATTGTAACATTATTTAAATTCATTGGCTGGATCATGACCATCGCAAGTTCGCTTGTTTTCAAGCTAACAGAATATGGCTGGAAATCTGTATTGATTTTGATACCAGTTTTCATACTATCTTATTTATTAATGCATTACGTAACTATACCAGTTGTAAAACTTTATAAAAATGTAGGCTATGCCGGCGAAGAAACACATGATTTTATTGGTCGCTTAGGCAATATGCGCTCTACGATAGAGGGAGATAAACTTGGCTCTGTAGAACTAAAAATCAACGAAGATGTGATCCGATTGAATGTAAAAAGCAAAGAAGGGGAACGAATCAATTACGGAGATGATGTAATCATCATCAACGAAGATATAAATAGGAAGTACTATATCGTCCAGAAGGACATCAATTTGAACAATATTTAAGCATAAACATTAACCACGAATCCAATGATTAACTCTTTATTATTTGTAGATGGCTTAACAGGCGTCGTATTAATAGCAATAGCAGCTATTGTATTTATTATTTTTTCATTTTTTGTAGTACTCAGTATGTTCTACAAGAAAATTCCACAGGGAAAAGCAATTGTGCGCTCAGGTGTAGGAGGGACGAAAGTTGCTTTTAATCGTGGAATGTATGTTATCCCAGTCTTTCATAAGATGGAAATTATGGATATTTCTGTTAAAAAAATAGAGATTAACAGAATGCAAGGCGACGGTTTAATTTGTAGGGATAATATTCGTGCTGACATTAAAGTAGCCTTTTTTGTTCGGGTAAATAAATCGGTAGACGATGTTATTAATGTAGCTCAGAATTTAGGTTGTGAGCGTGCATCTGATCCTGAGACCTTAAAAAATATCTTTGAAGCCAAATTCTCAGAAGCATTAAAAACAGTAGGAAAGAAGTTTGATTTTACTGAATTGTATGAAGCGCGTCGTGAGTTTCGGGATGAGATATTAAACATTATAGG
>Ga0308157_10004577_pt1 | contig 18243 bp, 13 predicted proteins | sample PhyBR1_FD_201035 | JGI IMG/M metagenome (GOLD analysis project Ga0308157, IMG submission 201035) | Phyllosphere microbial communities from UC Gill Tract Community Farm, Albany, California, United States - DLSLB.R1 | ecosystem: Host-associated > Plants > Phyllosphere > Unclassified | place: USA...
CCGTTTGATCTTGTACTAACCAAAACCGGATTTGCAGTTAAACCCGAATGACGTAACATTGCTGTTAGCATTAAATTTATCTCGGCAATATTTCCTGATTTTTCCTGATAGGCTTTACGTACTCCTTTATCACAGCTGTAGCCATAATATTCATTCCATTTTACATTTGATTTAACATGATTTAAAATAATTAATATTTTCTCCTCAGGGTTTGTTACTCCTGCTAGTAATGCTTTTAAATCATCTTCAAAATACCCTGTCTTGTTTAATTCAGGACCAAAATCATCATACTCATAAATTGTCTTGGCTACTGAATTCCAATTAGTAGAAAAAGTTTTTATTGGACTATTAGGAAACTTAACAATTGATAGTTCCTGCTCCAGGCTGGAGGTATAATTATCTATGTTATTGACAAAAGATTCCTCTTTCATCGCTGGCAAATCTTCAGCGATATAAGTTGTTTCAGCTTCCACATAATCTATTTTATTCTGAGAAAACTCGGTTTTTGTTGGACCTGCGAATCCTCCTGCTGAATACCTTTCTTTAGAATTTATCAGGATTGATTTATTGTTTTTTTCTGCATTAACTTTAGGAAACACATATCCCTTTTGTCTGACATTAAAAATATAATATTCCGGAATGTAAGTTACATACTTAGAATAATTTACCGGAATACTGGTTTGAAAAGCCCAGTCACGCATCATTGTGATGTTAGACGTTCTGATTGTATAACTGTATTCTAGCACTGATCCTTCTTTTACATTAGGCATTGCAATTTTCTTTCTTGACCTGTACTTATTTACTTCTTCATTAAAAATACCATCACTTTTGAGTTTGGTTTTTTCTATTTTTCCGTTGACTAAATTAAAAGTACACACATCCGAAAAATCAACTTTTTCCCTGGAATCATTACTTGCATTGTAGTATACCACACTTTGGTTTGCCCAGTCATAGCCTTCTTTTTTATATATTTTAATACGCGCTTCAACATGCGTGATTAAAACAAATCCGTCTTGTTCGTTATATTCAATTGTGGCTATCCCTTTTTTGTACAATATCGCTGCAGCCGCAGATGAATCTTTTGGATGCATTTTCTGCTCTAGTTCAGCAATAGATACTTTTCCTAATTTAAATTCCTGTGCTGTTGTTTTAGAAAGAATAAAAAGCACAACTAAGAAACTGAAAAATTTAATAAACTTCATTTGGTTTGTTTTGATGATTATGATTAGTTTCTGGTTAGTATAATTTTGGCATTATCATTTTTTGATACCTGCTCCATAAAAAGACGGTATTCATCATATTCTTTATTAGAATATTTTCCTTTATTTAAAAACATAGAGCGTTTGTAAGTAAGTTTATTATCTTCCTTTTTGATAATTTCTGTTTTATATTCGCCAAATTTCCCTTTTAATTCAAAGTTCGAAGGGAGAAATTCAATTGAAAATCCTGCTGGAAGATTAACTTCAATTTCATCTGTATCTAAATAACCACGCTGAATCTGAAAAGGATTTTTACGATTTCGGACGCGCTTGACATTGCTTTTGCTTTGATTAAAAGCATCTACCGGAAAAATCATTTTATTAGCCGAAATCACACCATAATTCGTTGCATTTACCTCTATATCTTCAGTAAAGCGAATCTTTTGTTTATCATTTGTAAAAGTTATTTTACCTAATTTTAAATTATTAATGTTGCTCCAATATTCTTTATAATGTGCTTCTTTTTCTGTAGGCTGTAAAGTTTCAGTCCTGGACTTTGAACTGTATTGAGAACCTTCTGAAGTTATAAAAATATGACCTGAAAGATTACCATTTTCATCAATACTATAACTTCCTTTATCTGTTTGGGTATTTCCTTTATCCTCATATATTTTAGTCCTGACAATTACGCCTCCTTCAGGTTTAACGACCAAAACATCCCTGTCATCTGTAAAAGTACCCTGATAACCAAATGGATCATCCTGGCTTGTACATTCCAAAAAAGTATAATTATCTCCATTTGGTACTGCCAGTATCATATGGTTTCCCTGCATTGAGACAAAATCAGACTGAATATTGGACTTGTAGCGATCACCATATAAAATAGTATTATAAGAGGGAACATCAACCGCTTGTAAAAGAGCCTTAGTATAATTGGATAATGCTTTACAATCACCATATCCCAAGCGATCTACATCTGTAGCCAGCATAGGTTTCCATCCCCCAATACCTATAGCAATATTCACATATCGTGATTTTTTCTGTACATAATCATACACAATTTTTGCTTTTTCGACAGGGTCTTTTTCGTTTCCGACAAGTGCCTTGATTTTAGTCTTAGTTTCTTCCGGGAGCTCAGTAGTCCCTGTTAGAATTTTATCTCCATACCATTTACCAAAAGCCTTCCATGTTGTTGCTGTCCCGTCTACTCCTTCTAAGTGAAATTTTTCAAGTCCCATCATAATTCTCGGATAAAGATCACGTGAAGACGGGCTAAGATCTTCAGCCTTCTGAGCTAAAATATTAATAGCCTCGTAACTTAGCCTGGTATCCGTATCAACCGTTTTTTTAATATTAAATCCTGAAAAATAAAACTCCTTCTTTTTAAACCCAAGATTATTCGGAAAAGTAACATTTAATACACTTTTCTCGACACTAAGATAATACCCTCCTAAAAAATACCATTGTGGTATAAAAGCGGTATTGGAAGTTTCCGTTTCGCTGCTATAAACAATAGTAAAGGGATATGAAACTGGCGTATAATTTAAATAAACTACTCGGTTATCTGAAAAAAGGGTGCTTCCGCTTACAGCACTTTGGTCTCTAAAATCTTTTCTTTTGATCTTTTTGATTTCATTCCCAAAAGCATCATAAACAATGGCTTCGATACTTTTAATTGAGGTTGTTTTATCATAGTGCTGATAAGCATCAATATCATTTAACCCTTTTTCATTCAAAACCGACACCACTCTTTGGATTTTGATATTCATACTTCTTTGGGAAGCAATCGTAATATCCATTTGATCCAAACGCACAACGGCATTGGCATTTTCTTTGAGACTGTCTTTAATTATAAAAATTGGATAAGTATTTTTCTGAGCTGAAGAAATTGCAGTAAGCAACAGAAAAAACAAGACGTAAAAAGGGGTTTTCATTAGTAAGTATTTTCGCCAAATATATATTATTTTCCGAAACACTTTAACAAATATTTAATAATTTTACTCGTTGTTTTTGCTATCCATTACAATCGTTACAGGACCATCATTTAACAGTCTGACTTTCATATCTGCGCCAAAAATTCCGGTTTGTACTTTTTTATTGAATTCTTTCTCCAAAGACTTTATGAAGTTTTCATACATCGGAATCGCAAAGTCTGGCTTTGAAGCTTTTATATACGAAGGGCGGTTTCCTTTTTTTGTTGATGCGTGAAGCGTAAACTGACTTACGACAATAATTTCTCCGTCAATATCCTGAACCGAACAGTTCATTACATCATTCTCATCTCCAAAAATTCTCATTTTAATTATTTTACCGGTGAGCCAGTCGATATCTTCCTGGGTATCTGCATCTTCAATGCCAACTAAAACTAATAATCCTTTTTGAATTTTAGCAACTATTTGCTGATCAACGGTTACTGATGCTTCTGAAACTCTTTGGATTACTATTTTCATTAAAATTGTGAATTATTGTGAATAGGTTAGATACACACTGCTGTGCATCTCTACATTTCCAATTTGGAATTTGGAATTTTATATAGAAAAGGAATATTGGGATTTATTATTTCCTCGTTTCATCACTAGCTGCACGATCTTCACCGTAAGTATCCGTGCGATAATGTTCATCATCTCCTTCGAGAATTTTAAGATAACTGTTATAGCGTGACCAGGCAATTTCATCTTTTTCCAAAGCTGCTTTTATGGCACAGTATGGTTCTTCTTTATGCAGACAGTTGTTAAATTTGCATTGATCTTTCAATTTAAAAAACTCCGGAAAATAACCGCTGATTTCTGTAGGCTCCATATCCACAATTCCGAAACCTTTGATTCCTGGCGTATCAATGATCCTGGCATCAAAAGACAAATCATACATTTCTGCAAAAGTAGTAGTATGCTGACCTTGCTTGCTTTGTTCCGAAATTACTGTAGTTTTAAGATGAAGACTTGGTTCCATAGCATTTACCAAAGTTGATTTTCCAACTCCCGAATGTCCGGAAAACATACTTACTTTTCCAACCATCATTTCTTTAAGTTGGTCAACTCCTTTATTTTCTGTAGATGAAATTCTGAGGCACTTATATCCAATTTCGGTATAAATATGCTGTAAGTAAAGCTGATCGTCTAAAGTCTGTTCGTTGAGCGTATCGATTTTATTGAAAATTAAAACCGCTTCAATTCCGTATGCTTCTGCAGTAACTAAAAATCGATCTATAAAACTTGTCGTTGTTGGTGGATTATCAATGGTAATCAGTAAAAAAACCTGATCAATATTGGAAGCAATAATATGAATTTGCTTTGATAAGTTAACCGATTTACGAACGATGTAATTTTTTCTTTCGTGAATTTTATGAATTGTTCCCGTTAAGGCATCCGAAGTTTCTTCTAATTCATAATCGACAATATCGCCTACAGCAATTGGGTTGGTGCTTTTAATACCTTTCATTCTGAATTTCCCTTTCATACGGCATTCTATAAAATCCCCTTTTTCAGATTTTACGGTGTACCAGCTTCCTGTAGATTTATATACGATTCCTGTCATTCAAATTTTAGATTTCTGATTTTAGATTTTTAGATTGCTCTTTAATCTAAAAAAATTAAAAGGCAAAATTACGTTTTTAGAATTGAACAACGCAACTTCGCCTTTTAAATTTGAAATCTCTAATTTGAATTTATGAATCTTACCAAACAATTTCAGCTAAAACTTCATTCTCTTTAACCTTTACAAGCTGAATTGTTTTTAAAGTTCTGGATGTTTTTCCAGCCTTAGTCGTATAAATTTCAACCATAATTGTAGCCGGTCCATTTTCAGTTAATTCTGTTTCTCCAAAATAATTGCTTTTAATTTGATATTTTCCTTTTACAGCATTTCTAATTAAATATTGTTCCGGGCCATAACCTTCTGTAAAATCTTTAGAAAATCTGGCACCCGCCTGTGTTTTCTCGTGAGCATAGTAACATTCTTCCCCATTTGGTTCAATAACATGCAGGTCTAAATCGACATCCATTAAATTCCAGTTCATAATAATTCTGATATCAACCGGCATTTTCGCAAGATATTTTTTATCTAATTTATCTATCTTAATTCCTTTATGCTCCGTAATTAAACGGTTTATATCCATTAAAATAATATCTTCAACACCTTCGTATTGTCCGTCCATTTCTCCATAATAATTCACTTCCAAAGCTTTAACTAATTGACCAAAAGCTTCTTGATATTTTCCTGCATCTTCAAGAGTTAAAGCATAATCCCTTAAACTTTGTGGTTCGTGAGCTCTCCATTTCGCCACTTGTTTTGCTGTAAATAGAGCATCATCATAATCTTTCCATTGGCGTAACGTATACGTAAGTGTTTTATAAAGTTGATGATTCTCTAATCCTAAATCGGCAATATTACTGATAATCTGTAATGCTTTTTTAATATCGCCCTGATTGTAAAAGAAATGCGCCACATCAAAATAAAAACTTGGGTTTTTTTCCTGTGCTTTTCTCAATTCAAAATACAAATCATATTGTTTTTCTTTTGGAGCTTTTGCTAAAGCTTTTAAATACAATCGATCCGGATTCCAGTTTTTAGTCTTATTCTCAAAATCATCTTTATTACTATAAAAATTCAAATTTAAAGTATCAGTTACGGAATAATTAAGCTCTTCTCTTGCATCACTTGGTGCTTGTCCTACCTGAACTCCAGCAACTTTACCAGCAAGTGCATTTGAAATATTTTGCACCGGTACAGTTATTTTTTCCTGAGGATAGGAAACAGATCTTTGAATCGTATTATTCCCTATTACTTCATTTCCAACTTTTTCATCTTTTATATCCTGTATTGTTACTTCGGATGCTCTAGCAACAACTGGCGCAACAAATTTTACCTGATCCGCTTTTGGAGCTGCAACCGCATTTTCTTCTACAACTTCTATAACAGGTCCCGTACCAACTGGTTCATCAATTGTTAAAACAGCATCAGGGTCACCTTTTATAGTTCCATAACCTACAGTAACAACTTCTTGCAATGTGTTAGCGTTTTCCCTCATGCGTATTGTAACCATATTATTTCTGCCTACATTAACTTGAGTAGATTCAAAACCTATGAAACTAATATTTAGATCACTATTCGCTGGTGCTTGTATCGTAAACTTACCATCAAAATCTGTACTGGTCCCTGTTCTTTCTCCTTTTACCATAATATTTACTCCTGGTAATGGTATACCCGCTTGATCTAAAACAACACCAGAAACAAATCCTGCTGCGACATTTGTACTTCTTCGTAAATTATTACTTGCTCCTTGTGAATTTTCAACTTTCGTTTTTACCACTTTTTTAGGAGCCGAATACTTAATATTCTTTTTCCACCAAATATCTAATCCGTTAAAATAACTTTCTATATTGTCCCAATTACTTTTTTGCTGAGCCAAATTAGTATCATGTTCCTGTTTTTTAATTCTGTCAAATTCAGCACGTAATTCTGCTGGCGGAATAATATCATACGAAATATAATCGCGAATATCTTCTAAAACAATCAATGAAGTATTTTTAGTAATGATGCCGTATTTCTTTCCTAAAAGTTCAATTTCGTGAGCATTTTTAGCATATTCAAAATCAAGATTGGCTATTTTTTTCTGTGCCCAAAGTTTTTCAATATTTACATCATTAGTGTTTTGAATCGCAACATCAAGCGTAATTTTTCTTTCTAAAACGGCTTCATTATTATATCCAAATAACAATGTAATCTCATTTTTTGGATTTAAAGAAATTCCCGAAAAACTAAAATTTCCTGAAACCGAAGTTCCTTCTATCGGAAACAAATCAGTTACCGTTAAATTTTCTTTTATTCCTAAAAATTTCAAATTTGTATTTGTCAATTTATCCAAAGCGATTTCAGTATTAATCTGATTTAAATTGATAAAATTACCACCCGTTTGCATTGTTGAATAATTCAGAAAAGCAAAATCGGCAGACACTGAAGAGGTAATGGTATAAATTGTTTTTTTAGTTTTTGGCAGAAGATTTTTGCTCAAAGAAGATAATCCATCAGTAAAAAACAAATATTCGTCCTGACCCGTAAAGTTGAGTTGCGAAAAACGAGTTCCTCCATCGTATTTTGTTTTCTCTAAAACTGCTTTTAAAGCATCCCAATTTCCATTAGAAACAATATATTCTTGTTGTTTATCAAAAGTATAATTCAAAAAGTACAGCGTAACTTTTGTGTTTTTTATTTTCTGGAAATAAGCATTCAACAAATTCAATTCTTTCTTTAAATCCCTATTCTGACAACTCAAAGAATTATCCCAAATTAAACCAATTGAAGCTGGTGTTTTTTTAGCTGTTTTATTGCCTTCGATAAAAGTATTTCCGTAAAAGTAATGTTGTCCACCAATATCCTGCATCAAAACACTCGGAATACTTTGCTGTATTGGAATTTTTAGCACTATTTTTTCTGCAGGCTGGTAATTTTCTTTTTTAACAGAAGCCTGAAAAGCTTGATTCCATTTTGAAAAGACAATTTCGTTTCCTGAATTTTCAGTAACGGTTGGTGCTGATGAAGTTCCTAAAACGGAAACATATTTCAAACTGATCTAATTTTTTCGGAAAACGACTTACCAATTGATACGCCAGATTATCTTTATCAAAAGCAGAAAGTTCTTCTTCGTAACCAATAATTACGGTTCGTTCTCCATTTGACATTAAAGGATAAATTCTGGTTCTGAAATTATTTCCATCTACTTTCTCCAACAATCCTGGATCAACACGGCGATGTTCAATAGCTTCAAAAACCTGTTTTCCTTTATTTTTATTTACCGGAACGGCTTCTCTCATTTTTCCATTGATATCAATAGCATATCTTGAAACCGAAATATTTTCCGGCAGCGGAAAAATAAGTTCTGCTTCCATCTGACGAGTTCCCGAATTAAAAAAATGCATTTCGGCAGTGGTGTAAGCAATATTCCCAACAACTTTTACATTGACTAAAAGTTTGTTCATTCTCCCTTTTTCAGCATCATCACCTTTAACATTTAGTTCAGGGCTTTGTGCAAAAGTTTTTGTTCCTAAAAACAGTACAAAACAAAATAACAATTTGAAGTTAACTTGAAACATTGCTGGCATAAAAACATTGGTTTTAGATTTCATAACGTGAAAGTTAAGGTTGTATATTGATATAGAGAACAAAAAACATCAAAAGGTTGGGAAGGGAATACTTATTCCCAAAAAAAATCTCCAAAGCCTTACGACAATGGAGATTATAAAATTTTACGATACAAGTGATATAAGAAAATCTAATAATTGGGTTTGCAAAAATCAAACAAAACTTATAACACTTATATAACTTATATGGTTTTAGAAAAAATTATGCGTTGAAAATCTTTTCTTGGTGACCAATACTTTCCTGGTGAATCGCTTTGAACATTCTCAAAACAAACTCTTCCGTAAGGCCTTTTTTCTCACCTTCTAAAATCATTTTTCCTAAGATTTCGTTCCAACGGCTGTTTTGAAGAATTGCAACGTTAGCATCTTTTTTTACCTGACCAATCTCGTCAGCTACTTTCATACGTTTTCCTAAAAGCTCTAATAAGTTAGCATCAAGTACATCGATATTAGCTCTTAGTTTTGTCATTTTTTGACTGTACTCATCTGTAGTATCATCCGTTTTTCTGATCGTCAAATCTTTAATGATTTGTTTCAAAGTATCCGGAGTAACCTGTTGAGCAGCATCAGACCAAGCGTTGTCAGGATCGATATGAGTTTCAATAATCATACCGTCGTAGTTCAGGTCTAAAGCCTCTTGCGTTACTTCAAAAATCATTTTACGATCTCCAGTAATGTGAGATGGATCGATGATTAATGGTAAGTCAGGGAATTTATTTTGTAATTCGATAGCAATCTGCCATTCCGGAATGTTTCTGTATTTTGTTTTTTCGTAAGTAGAGAAACCTCTGTGGATAACTCCTAACTTTTCGATACCTGCCATGTGTAAACGTTCAACACCACCTAACCATAACGCTAAATCCGGGTTTACAGGGTTTTTAACCAAAACGATTTTATCAGTTCCTTTCAAAGTATCAGCAATTTCCTGAACTGCAAAAGGGTTTGCCGTTGTACGTGCACCAACCCATAAAACGTCGATATCGTATTCTAAAGCCAGTTTACAGTGAGCTGCAGTCGCAACTTCAGTTCCCATTAACAAACCAGTTTCAGCTTTTGCTTTTTGTAACCATTTTAATCCAATTTCACCAATACCTTCAAATCCTCCCGGACGCGTTCTTGGTTTCCAGATTCCTGCTCTGAACACGCTTACTTTAGAATCTTTCAATTCGTGAGCAATTTTTAAAACCTGATCTTCCGTTTCTGCACTACAAGGTCCAGCTATCACAAGTGGGTGATCTAAATTGAAATCTTCTAACCACTTTCTCATTTCTTTCTTATTTTCCATCTTTATTCTAGTTTACTTTTTAATTGTTAATCCGTTTAATATCTCTTTTATTTTATTTGTGCTTTCCATTTCGTTAAAAATGGCATTGTAATCTTCCTCTTTCAACAAATCCCTAAACCGACTGAGATTTGAAATATATTCTTCTAATGTTTCCAGAACGTGTTCTTTGTTCTGTTTAAAAATTGGTGTCCACATTGCGGGAGAACTTTTTGCTAAACGAACCGTGCTTTCAAAACCGCTTCCCGCCATGTCAAAAATATCCTGCTCATCCTTTTCTTTGTTCATTACCGTTTTCCCAAGCATAAACGAACTAATGTGCGACAAATGCGAAACGTAAGCGATATGCTTGTCGTGAGAAACCGGATCCATATATCGAATCCTCATTCCTATTTCGCTAAAAAGGTTTAATGCCTTTTCCTGCAGTTTAAAAGTGGTTTTTTCCACTTCGCAGATAATATTTGTCTTTCCTTTAAACAACCCTTTTATTGCCGCCGAAGGTCCTGAAAACTCTGTTCCTGCTATCGGATGCGTGGCAATAAAATTTCTTCTTTTCGGATGATTCGCCACTGCATCGCAAATTGGCTTTTTAGTCGAACCTACTTCAAAAACAATCGTTTTATCTCCAACGGCATCCAGCACTTTTGGCAAAACGATCAGGGCAACATCTACCGGAACCGAAACAATTACAAAATCGGCCTCAGCCAAATCTTCAAAGTTCCCTGCCTGATCTATAACACCCAAATCAATTGCCTCCTGCAAATGATTTTCGTTCTTATCGATCCCAAAAATAATCGCAGTCGGATGCTTTTCTTTGATGTCCAACACCATTGAGCCACCTATTAACCCTATTCCTATTACGTATACTTTCATATTCTTTTTTATTAGAAGCTGTTTCCTGCTATCCGCTGTATCTTTTGTGTCGAACCCCGCCACAAAAGGATGCCGCTTCTATCAGGGCTAGGGCTTCTCGTTTTTTCAAGACCTTTTATTCTTTTCTGTCACCCTGAGCGAAGTCGAAGGGCGCTCCAATTGGAACTGGGCTTCGACTTCGCTCAGCCTGACAATCTGGATAAAAATCTTAATTCTTGATTCTAAAATCTTAATACTTAAAACCTATCAATCGCCTCCTGTATTTTCTCTTCTTTCACACACAATGAGAACCTAATATATCCTTCACCATTACTTCCGAAAATAGTTCCCGGCGTGATGAAAATATGCTTCTCATATAATATTTCGTCAATGAACTTCTCTGCTGATGCTATTCCTTCCGGAAGTTTCGCCCAAACGAACAATCCAACTCCTTCTTTATACACTTTACAGCCTAATTTTTCTGCCAGTTTTTCAGTTAATTCTCTGCGGCTTCTGTAAATTTTATTATTATCTTCAAACCACGATTTGTCACATTTCAACGCTGCGATGGCACCTTTCTGGATTCCGTAGAACATTCCACTGTCCATGTTGCTTTTTACTTTTAGCACTGCATCAATAATTTCAGGATTCCCTAAAACCATTCCGACTCTCCAGCCCGCCATGTTGAACGTTTTACTCAATGAATTCAATTCTAAAGCCACCTCTTTTGCACCTTCAACCTGCAATAAACTCATCGGATTATCATTCAAAACAAAACTGTACGGATTGTCGTTGACCAATAAAATGTTGTGTTTTTTTGCAAAAGTAACCAGTTTTTCAAATAACGCTAAACTTCCTCTGGCTCCTGTTGGCATGTGTGGATAACCCAGCCACATAATTTTTACTTTCGAAAGATCCAGTTTTTCTAAAGCTTCAAAATCCGGTTCCCAGGCGTTTGCCTCTTTTAAATCATAATAAACCGGAACCGCTTGTACCAAATTGGTTACCGAAGTATAAGTCGGATAACCTGGATTCGGAATCAAAACGTGATCACCTTCGTTTAAAAATGCCAGCGAAATATGCATAATTCCTTCTTTCGAACCCATCAATGGTAAAATCTCATTGTTCGGATTCAGTGCAACACCAAACTGATCTTTATAGAAATCCGCCATCGCCTGTCTCATTTCCGGTAATCCCTGATAACTTTGATAACCATGCCCGTTTTCGTCCTGAATTGCCGCAGCGACTGCTTCAATTACTGCTTTTGACGGACTCAAATCAGGGCTTCCAATTCCCATACTGATGATCGGTTTTCCTTCAGACATCAGCTGTCTCACTTCTCTCAATTTTGAGGAGAAGTAGTATTCTTCAACTGTGTCTAATCGTTTTGCTGTTGTAATCATGATTTTTATTTTTTTGCTTTAGGCTTTAAGCCATAAGCTTTATGCTTTTTTAAAAGTTAAACTAAGTACTAATTACTTAATTAAGGCTTTGTATTTCTATATTCTCCCAGCACTTTAAAATACTCTGCCATTATATTCAATAATGCTTTTGCTTTTGCGTAATCTTCGTATTTCTCAAATGTCACATCTACGAAAAACGAATATTTCCAGGGTGTTTCAATTTTTGGAAGCGACTGAATTTTAGTTAAATTCAGTTTGCAGTCGCTCATTACGTTTAAAACTGCTGCCAGACTTCCTCTTTTATGATCCAGTTCAAATTTGATAGAAGCTCTGTTGATTTTGCTTTCAGGCAAAAATGAATTTTGCTTTTTAATGATTACAAAACGGGTCATATTATTTTTGATCGTCTGAATCTCCGGCGCAATAATTTCAAGATTATACATTTCTGAAGCCACTTTACTTCCTATCGCTGCAATTCCGGTTAATTGTTTTTCCTGAATTCTTCTTGCCGTTTCCGCCGTATCTTTATCTTCAACCAATTTGATATTTGGATACGTTTTCAGGAAATCCATACATTGCAATAGTGCCATAGGGTGCGAATGAACTTCTTTTATATCTTCAATCTTCTGACCTTTTAAAGCCATTAAATTTTGATGAATGCTTAAATAATGTTCTCCTATTATGTGTAAATTATTCTTATCAATCAAAGCATAATTCGGAATAATCGGCCCTGCAATAGAGTTTTCGATTGCCATAACCGCCTGATCTGATTTTCCGGCAATAAGGCTGTCTACTAATTCTTCAAAAGATAAACATTCGTCAATTTCAACATTTTCAGCAAAATACTCTTTCACTACCTGATGATGAAAAGAACCTTTGATACCTTGTATTGCAATTTTAGTTGTCATATAGTCAAAAAAAAATCCTGATTTTCATCAGGATTGTATATTAGTTTTATTTGTCTTTTAATTTTTCTCAAATAACCATAGCACAATCCTAACTTCTACTAAAGAAGAAATAAAAGTTGTTGCTAAAATAAAAACGGTTAGTTGCCATTTTGTTTGTGTTATTTTTTAAATTCTGTGCGAATGTATAAATTATTTTGACCTCACCAAAAAAAATATTGCATTTTATGAAACAAAAAAGGATTTCTTAACAAAATACATCCGTTTTGTATGATATTTTAATAAATCTGGCTTAAAATGAGATTTTTACAATTGCTTTTTGAAAAAGGTTCTAACCTGAGTTGCTAAGCTTCTGAGTATTTAAAATTTTAATAGAACCGAAAATGTTTTTTTAGCCCCGATTGCAGTGAAAATCCTTTTTATTTTTTCTTTAAAAATAAAAAGATTGAAACGAAAAGCGGGAATAGCTCCTAAAAAAACTTAAAACAACCCGGAAACCGGAGTATTTTTAATTCCGATTTTCGAATAATCAAAATCCATTTTTTGCTGTAGCAATGATGCATAAACAGATCTGAAATCAATTTCGTGTTTTAAATCACCGTTATCCAGATCTGCCAAATTCGGGTTTTTACCTAAAATAGTTCCTTTGTTGCTTCCTCCAATGACAAACATAGGCGCTGCAGTTCCGTGATCGGTGCCGCTGCCGTTGTCTTTTACGCGTCTTCCAAACTCTGAGAATACAACAATGGTTACGTTTTGAAGCAATTGAGCCTGTTTCAGATCGGTATAGAAACTGTATAATGCATCATTAAGTTCCGTTAATTTGCGTTCATGGATAGAAAGCTGATTATCGTGTGTATCAAATCCGCCAAGCGAGGTGTAATACACTTTTGAATTCAGGTTTCCTTTTACCAGTCTTGCAATCCATTCCAGATTTTTGGACAATCCGGTTTTTGGATAACTAATCTCAGTTTTCGATTGCTTTAGGGCATTCTGAATATCGTCTGAACCTTCAACAACCGAATTGGCAATTTTACGTACGAAGTCTAATTGCGGATTTTCAGATAGTTTTACATTTTCCTTGCCCGTTTTTATCTTAAAACGATCCGGGTCTTTCACCGTAATCGAATTGGGCTCCAAACCTTTTAAAGCCAGGTTGTCTATCGAATCCAGATTGATTCCGGCAGTTGGCTGATGATCGTGACATTGCAGATCAAAGTAACGTCCTAACCAACCTTCGTTTATATATTTATTGGAATCTGCTGCAGTCTGCCAAATTTCCTGACTCCGAAAATGCGAACGAACCGGTTCCGGATAACCGACATTCTGAATTACGGTTAAATCTCCGTTCTGCTGCATCTGGGCAAAATCTTTTAAGGCAGGATGAAATGCCATCCCTTTATTTTTGCCCACCACTATATCTTTATTCAGAGCAATTTTAGTTCTATATCCATAGTACAAGGGATCTTCGTATGGAATAAAAGTATTCAGCCCGTCGTTTCCTCCGTTAAGCTGAACAAAAACCAGGCACTGTTCGCCGATTACCAAATTACTTTGTTCACCAAATGCATGCAAAAAACTTGGAAGCACAAGCATTCCGCCCGTAAAAGTTCCAGTTAAGGTTAGAAAATTTCTTCTGTTCATGATGATAGCATTTTAAATTAACTGATATTCCGGCAGCTTAGTGATATAATTAAACAAGCGGACAACTGCATAGTTGGCATTAGGATTTTTAGGATCAAAATCATATTTAAGCAAGTTTTCCATATCCTTTTGCATGGATTCATTCACATTAAATAATAACCTGTTGGACAATTCGGCTATAATGGTTTTGTTATTTCCGTTGACATCAAATTCAACTTTTACCTCTCTTTTCTCCAATTCCATTTTAGGCTTCGGATTTTCACTAGTCATCGAATTAATTACTTTTTTTGAAAGCTTCCGTCCGCTGCAAAGTAAGTCCGAAGTATTATTTCGCTGCAGATACACCTGTGAGGTAAGCCATGAATTTCCTCCATCCCAGCCTTTTACATTAACCTGATTGTACAAATCCATCCCTTGTTGTTTTAGGAAGGCGACAATCATTGCCTCATCATAATCCTTCAATTGTAATTCATCAATAAGCTGTGAAATATAAACTAAAGGATCCTTGATTTTATTTCCCGAAACATCTTTGGAATATTCTTCGGTAAAGATCTTCGTAAGCAACGGTGCGATTTCAAAATTTACTTTTTTGAAATAATCTCCATAATATTTAACCGACTCTTCTGATGGATTGTCGCAAAGAAACCATTTCATAATTTTTCGTGTAATTAAATACGGAATGCTTTTTTGTTCGAAAATAATATCAACCAAATCATCTGATTTCCAGTTTCCCGTTCTTCCAAAATAGGTTTTGTTACTGTTATCCTCTAAATTTTTTCTGTAAACAGCACCTTCATCACCATAATTTAATCCTGCCAGGGCTTTTGCACCGTTTTTGATATCTTCTTCAGTATAATTTCCGATTCCGATCGTGAATAGTTCCAGTAGTTCGCGGCTTAAGTTTTCGTTAATTTTGCCTTTTTTATTATCGACATTATCAAGGTATTTGACCATAGCATTCGATTTCACCATTTTTTTGGTAAGTTCCTTGAAATTCCCAAAAGCATTTTCACGTAAAATCATATTGTGCTGGTAAATCCAGTAATTGATTTTTACTTTTTGCGAAGTGGATACAAAATGATTGTGCCAGAAACAAACCATTTTTTCGCGTAACGGAAATTCATCGGTTTGCATTTTGGCAACCCACCATTTTTTTAATTCAGCTGTAGTTAAGGTTTCTTTTCTCTGAATTTTATTTTTCTCTTCGGGATCGAGATTTTTTGCGGATTGACGCAATTCTTTGTATTCAGCAATTGTTTTGGGACTGTCTTGTAAAAAAGCAGGAAGTTGAGTATCAAATTTTGAATCATAAGATTTCTTTAGAAATTTTTCTAATCCTATTTTTTCAATTTTAGCAGCTTCCTTTCCTGAGAAGCCTAATCGTAACGACCAAAGATTGCTTTTTTTCATAAATTAAGAATTATTTAAGAATAAGACTTATGTTTATTGGAAAGGTTTAATTCAAGTACTCTAAAGCATTACTAAGATTTAAAAGCTGTTGACTATTGTAAAGCAAAATTTTCTCATGAAAATTGTCATTCCGAGGAACGAGGAATCTTCGCAAGAAACTCCGCACCAATAGGTTCACATATTTTTTAGTAAAACGCATTTAAAACAAGAAAAATCTTTCTTTATTTGTGATTTAAAAAAATTTGCCATGCTAATATACGAAGGCTATCATACTTATTACATCTACATTATAACAAACAAATCAAAAACTGTTTTCTATACTGGAGTAACCAACAATTTAAAAATTCGTTTAATTCAGCATAAAGAAAATATTACTGATGGAAATAAAAGTTTTGCTTCAAAATATAAAGTTGAGTTTTTATTGTATTATGAAAAATTTACTTGGATTCAAGAAGCTATTAGTCGTGAAAAAGAAATAAAAGGCTGGAGTAGAAATAAAAAAATTGAGTTAATTAAAACTCTTAATCCAGATTTGGATTTTTTGAACAATTTGTTTGATTGAAATTACTATTTTCAAAGTTTATCAATCATAAAATACTTGTGGAACTTGCAGTTATTAATCCTTAATGATTTTTCTCACCGTTTTGTCATCCTGACGGAGGAAGGATCTTCACAATAAACTCTGCAATACAAATCATCAATCTTTGTCGAGTTTCTTGCGAAGATTCCTCGTTCCTCGGAATGACAAAGATTATGGATAAAAAATCGAAATAAAAAAAAGCAGCTATCATTACAATAACTGCTTCCTATAAGTAAGAATAAATCTTGCTCTTTTTTTATTCTCTCTTCTCATTCTAAATTAAAACCCATACATTTCACAATATTCAGGATTCATTTATTGTCCAAAATTACTTGTCCCAAAAAAAAATTGTATTATCGGTTCTAATGCTACTCCTATAATAAAAAAAACTAAAGTATAAATAGCAAATAAAAACCAATTATTTTTTACAATCTCAAGAATCCCCTCAGGTGTTAATCCATAAATTCCCACCAAATTAGTTTTAACTTTAAGCTTATGTTTTTCCTCAAGTGTCAAAATCTCATTAATCATATCAACTTTTCTGCAAGTTGACATATGCAATTTTAAATAATCTTTATTATCAAATGACTCTGCTTCCTCCTTCCCTTCTAATGCATCTCTAAGTGAGACGTTATTTCGTAATGCTAAGTTCAAAAGTTGCCCTTTTTTGGGAACTGGCCCATGATTCTCAAAATCATGTGTATAAATCAAACTTAAAATTCTAGGCAAATCAAACTTAAATTGATCTTCAATTTCCTTAACCGTACCTCCAAGAATTCTGAACCGATTTGCTATCGCCTCAAAACCATAACTTGAGTTTCTCATATTCCAGTGAACCCAATTATAAGTCTGATGCTTTTTTACAAAATCAAAAAATTCTTTTAACATCTGTTTTTCTAAAAAATTGTACTCTTCATCAGTTATACAGCATAATTCTTTTTTGTGAAATTGAGCCTGTAAATGAATTGAAAATGTTTTAGTTGAATTATTTCCTCTATTTTTTATACAAATTGAAGTAACTCTTGGCGTTCTACCTTCAAGATTAAAAAAAGATTCACAACTGTAGTGAATAATCAAAGTTTTATCATTTTCTTTTTTAAGCTTGGTTATAATCTCCAATCCTTTCTCTCTATCATCTAATCTTTCAGATTTAAATATTCTCATATATATTTTATTATCTCCTATTAACAATTATTTTATCAGTCTTTACATTAAAATAATGCATAAAAAAAAGCAGTTATCACTATAATAACTGCTCCGTATTTATTAAGAATAAAATCTCTCTTATTCTATTTCTTTAATTCTAATTAACTTCCACACATCTCACAATCCTCAGGACCTGCGGCTTGTGCTTTTAACAACATCGCTTTATATTCCTCAATATTGATTTCTTCAGTAGTTTCTGCAACTAAAGCTGGTGTTTCTTCTTTTTTATCATTGTTTAATGTGAACTTAATCGCATCAACGGCTGATTTTGTTCTCAAGTAATACATACCAGTTTTTAAACCGGATTGCCAAGCGTAGAAGTGCATTGACGTTAGTTTGGAATAGTTCGCATCCTGCATGAACAAGTTCAATGATTGTGATTGGTCAATAAAATACCCTCTTTGGCGTGACATATCGATAATATCTTTCATCGACATTTCCCAAACGGTTTTATACAATTCTTTCAGGTCTTGCGGAATCACATCAATGTTTTGAACTGATCCGTTATGACGCATGATTTCTTGTTTCAATGACTCGTTCCATAAACCTCTTTCAACCAAATCATGCAATAAATGCTTGTTTACTACAATGAATTCTCCTGACAATACACGACGTGTATAAATGTT